>Ga0075012_10004742_pt1 | contig 12590 bp, 13 predicted proteins | sample All_14_2_FD_71474 | JGI IMG/M metagenome (GOLD analysis project Ga0075012, IMG submission 71474) | Freshwater microbial communities in response to fracking from Pennsylvania, USA - Allegheny Zone_MetaG_DW_15 | ecosystem: Environmental > Aquatic > Deep subsurface > Groundwater > Drilled...
GGTTGTTGAGCAAAACAAAGGTCGAATTCTGCGTATATGCAAATTTTACGCTCCATCGGAGGAGGATTGTAAGGATATGTACCAGGAGGTGCTTATCAACATCTGGAAAAGTATTGATGGTTTCAAGGGAAATTCGGAGATAGGCACTTGGATATACCGTATTGCAGTGAATACCTCACTAACGTTTGCTGGCAAGCAGTATAAGCGAATGAAACTGAATGTTGATATTGAAACTTCGAACCTAAAAAGCTTACTGGATGAAGAAAAGGATGAGTTTCTTTCAAAAGAAAGGCAACTACAGAATCTACAGGTTCACCTCAACCAACTGTCAGTAATTGACAAAGCGCTTATGGGCTTGGTGTTGGAGGGCCTCTCAACAAAGGAAATTGCTGATGTAATTGGAATAACCGAGCCCAATGTTAGGGTAAAAATCCATAGAATAAAGGAAGAATTAAGAGTTAGTATGAAAGGAGGTGGTTATGAATAATCAATTTGAAAATATGGAAACTCAGGATTTGAATACAAATAAAAAATTCGACGGTATTGACTCGCTGGTTGTAAATCTGAAAAAAGAGGATTTAAGGAATCTCAACTTGATGAAAAGTTTTAAATGGATTTACCTTGTAATGATTATTGCTTACGCTTTACTCATGGTAGTTAATCCTGATCCAGATTTAAAGCTGCACACCAGGATCTCGGGAATTTGTTATGTTGTGGCTTTTGGAATTTTTATGTTGATTTTCCGAAAGTACCACAAGGAGTATAGCGAGATTGATTATACAGTGCCCGTATTGGAAATGCTTTCAAAAGCGGCAAAAAGGTATAAGTTCAGATGGAAAAGTATCCTGATTTGTTTGCCATCTATAATATTGATTGACATTGGTGTTGTTCTGTCAGACTTCTTTATAAATCCTGAAATTGATTGGAGTAGCATTGTAATTTTTCAACTAATTTATTTCGGACTTATGACTACTAGTGGTTTTGTTGGCTATATAATTTGGAGAACACGTCAGAAGCCTCTTTATGATGGAGCAATGCAACTGCTTAAGGAGTTAGAAGGAAATTAGAGATAAAAGGAGGACATTGATTTACTCAATGTCCTCTTGGATTTATTTAATCCTGCTCGGATTTTGCTTTGCAAAAGCTTCCCAACTCGACGCTTTGCCAGTAACGCCCAGCGTGCTACTTTGCTGGTAAAAATGGCAAACGGCGGCAGCAAGTCCGTCGGTTGCATCGAAGTAATCCTGCGAAAAATCTTTCTCTTTTAACAAAGTTTTAAGCATTATGGCAACTTGCTCTTTCGATGCGCTACCCGATCCTGTTATGGATTGCTTTATTTTTCGAGGTGCATACTCAAAAATTGGAATTGAACGAGAAAGCACTGCAGCCATAGCAACACCCTGAGCACGGCCCAACTTAAGCATACTTTGAACATTCTTACCAAAAAAAGGCGCCTCAATGGCAACTTCATCGGGCAAGTACTGATCCACTAGCATTTGAATCCGCTCGTAAATAGTTTTAAGCTTAAGGTAATGATCGCCGAACTTCCCTAATTCAATAACTCCAAGCACTATCAATTTCATATCGTTTTTACCACTTCCTCGGATAATCCCATAGCCCAGAATATTTGTTCCGGGATCAATACCTAGAATTACTTTCTCTTTAACTTCGCGATGCTTTTCGTTAGTCATTTTCCTCTTCAACAACTTGTGTGTGGTTCTCTTTTCATACAAAAACACAAATAAAAAAATCAGCCCTTACTACCAAGCTCCAATCTCAGCCTTCAACCCTTTTCCTACTATAGGCTTAAATTCTGATACACTAATACTTTTGGCACGTTTCTCAACTAATCCAAGATACGACAATGATGCATTCAAACTCGATTCGTTTATGTTTCCAAAAGGAGTTCTAACATCATCGACAGCAGGCACATTGACTGGAATCCCAGAAAAGAAATCACCCTCGTTATTGGCATTTCGCATAGTAAAACAGATTGGTACAATTGCCCAATCTATAGATGGATCGTTAAACGTAAAGGTGTACATACCAACTGGCTTCCCATGTGTTTTGTCGCCAACAAGAACCACATCCATGAATGGTTTAAGGCCATTTATTACCAACTCGCTGGCCGAAGCAGAACTGCCAGTTGTAATGAAAACAACCTTACTTAACGGTAAGGAATTGGCTTCCGTAGTAAACACAATATATGAATCGGAGTATGAGTGCTTGTCGTTATGGTACGATTTTGCGAAAATTTTTCCGTAGGCTATACTTCCGCCAATCAAACTAGCTAAATGTTTCGACACATTTACTTGTCCTCCACCATTATATCGGAGATCAACTATTAACTCATTAATTCCGGCCGATTTAAACTTTGCAAATACAGTGTTAAGTTCTCCTACTGTATTTTCAATAAAACTCTCCAGCACAAAGTACCCAACCTTTGTCGATCCAAAAACATAAACAGAATCGAAAAGAACAGTATTCATTGATATTTCAGCCTTCGTAAAGGTATATTCATGATTGGTACCTTGTGGCGATTTCAATCCAAAAGTTTTGTTAATACCTGCCTGACTGGGACCCATTAAACTAGAGAAGTTCTCGCGAGTTGGGGTTTGTCCATCAATGGATAATATTTGCCATCCACGGGTAACGCCAGATGAACTTAGAGGCGAATTTTTAAACACAAATGATATTATAAGTTCGTCATCGGAATTGAAACCTGAGCCAAATCCAAATCCCACATAGGCACCTTGATTGTAATAAGCCTCGAGTTCCTGTTTTGTAGTTACATAACTCCACTTGTCGGGAGGGTTCACCTTTAACGCCTCAACTAATTCTACAGGACTACTATAGTTTTTAGGATCAACGCTTGGCATATCTTTATACCACAGGTAATAATCCTTCATCAACTTATAAACCTCTTTATTGACATCAACTTTCTCTTCGGTCTCCTTATCGCAGGAATACACTAACATGACCACAAGGGAAAACAAAAATAGAACCCGTAACTTTTTCATCCTTACATTATGTTATAGTGTTTATATTCTATTTATTACTATACCTTTACTTCTGTTGAGAAGTAGAATTTCTACCTAGATATTGTTGAAAAAGAATTGCTCCAATAATAATTAGCAACCCTACAATTGTTGTCCAGATTACCTTTTCGCGTAATATCCAACTCACAAACATCAACGCAACAAAGGGAACTAAATAAGCAAAGTTCCCCAATTTTGCGGTATTGGTTGCGTATTTCATTGCTTTGAGCCAAAGCACAAATGTTATTCCCATTTCGAATGCTCCAATATATGCCGATGCCAAAAGTCCATTCAAGGGTATAGAGTTAAATCCATCGAACATTAGCATTGGCGCTAAACAGAATACTGTGGCAAAGCCAAAACTCAAAAAGAGTTTAACAACGGCATCTCTACCTTTATCCCTTACATTGATTATCCAAAATGATGCCCAAACTAACGAACTGATTAATGCAAGGGTAACTCCAAGAGGATTACTGGCCGAAAAAACATCGATACTTCCTTGCGATGAAATGAAAACAACACCAACGAAACTCAAAAAAAGTGCAGAAAAGTCGTACCAGTGTAGTTTTTGCTTTAGAAAAACGGCTGCAAGCAGCACAAGGATTATTGGCCAGACATAATTAAGAGGCTGTGCAACCTGAGCAGGAAGTAAACTATAGGCTTTAAAAAGCACAAAGTAGTACAAAAAAGGATTTAAAAATCCTTCCAAAACTGAATTTAGCAGATGCTTTCGGTTGGTCGATAATAGTTCCTTCCATTTGTTCTGCATTAAAAGAACTACAAAAAGAATTATAGTCGCCGATAACGATGACCAAAATAGAAGTTGTACGTAGTTGAACGATTTCAACCCAAGCTTAAATGCTGTTGCCGATGTACCCCAAAAAAGAACAACCAATGAGGCGTACAGATATGATTTTCGTTGATTTTCCAAAACTCACAGATTATTAATCGATGCAAGATAGCAAGAAAATCAATTCTTAACTTCACCTTAAAAAACAAGTATTGTTTAAAAAACAGACACGAAATCAATTTTTATTGAACTATTGAAACATTTTGGCGTCGAACAGTATCAATAAAATCGTTAAAGTAAATATCGTTATGTACCGTAACTGTAGTTTTCCTAGAATCGCCCAGATTTAATTGAATTCGAACAAATTTCTTCTTTTTTGTTTCTATTAAAACACTCTTTAAATCACTAATTTTAAAAACCATATTAGAAGTTCTTCGAATCTCCATCAAATTAAAAAAAGAAAAAATGAGCATTATAGATGCTACAAGCAGAACCATTATGTCGTAGTAGAAAAAAGACCCTCCAGCATTTAAAGAACCATCAATCAGTCTTAGCAAGGAACCTGCAGACATAAATAGAATAACTATTATACTAAACCAAAAAGCTTTGGAGTCGCGCTGAACAATTATTTCGTTATCGTCGAAAATAATATTGCCAGTTATGAAGTTTGCACCCCTTAATATTTTCTGTAGTTTTTCCATATAATAATTAATAAAAAAAGAAGGGCAATAAATGCCCCTCTTCTATTCTGCAACAAGTCTCTATCTTTCGAAGTGACGAGTATTCATATTGTTCTTAGCAAATAATTCTTTCAGTTTATTTGCATCCTCAATAAAATTCTTACCATCACGAGTATCGTAATCGTTAGTAATAATTAGGTTACCCATTTTAATTACCTCATCAGGCATATCTAGGTACAAATAAATTTTGGCAAGATTGTAATAAGCAGAGTATCTCATCTTCTTATCATTCTTCTCATCAGCCTTATATTTCTCAATAATTCCATTTAAATACTCAATTGCAGGTTTCAAAGCCTCTGCAACAGGTTCAACAGAAGCATCAGAAGTCATGTTAGCAAAAGCATCATTAATAACCTTGTAGATTCTGTTGTACTCTTCAAAATCTGCATGTTTTTTAGCACCAAGAATCCAAAGTAATTCGGTAGCGGTATCAACTCTGTAACCGTAGTTTGTGGTTAAAGTTGCATTAATAAATTTGATATACTCGGTAAACCTCTCATCCATAATATTTCTGATAACCATTTCCTTGTTTAGGAAGTAGAAATCGCGAGCACCTGCATGAGTAGAGGTTTCAGAAGATTTGAAGATATACTTATCATCTCTTCCTGCAACTCTTGCGCTGGTAACAGAAGCGTTCTTCTTATTATCGAAAAGTTCGTACTTAACACTCATTGAGTACTCAATCTCGAACCAATAGATAGTTTTTCTGGATGTAACATTTCCATTCTTGTCTTTTGCCTCTTCCACTCTATTCTTTACTTCTGTTCTGTAAAGTTGAATATCTTCAGCACTAAACTTAATGGTAACATCTGGATTTTCAGTTGCTGGTTGAAAACCCTCAATTACAAATTTACCAGTTATTTCTTCTGGTGTAAACAATTTACCTACACCTGCTGTGAAAGTAGCCTGAGCATCAAAAGTCTTATACTCAAATCCAAGTGGTTTTAAAGGAAGATTCCTATAGGTAGCTTTAAAATAAAAACGATCTAAATCGACACGTTGTGCATTCGATGCAACAACAGCCAATAAAAAAGATGCTAATAAAATAATCCTTTTCATAAAATTTGTTTGTTTGGTTTATAAATATGTTACTTACAATCTTGGTATTCAGTCGCAACTTTCATAAATACATCAAATTGCTGCTGTGGTGTTGAAATTAAGCCCAACTTATAACCTTCGGCCTTATTTGCAATTTTTTCGCTTAAGGCAGGACAATCAGCAATTATTTTGCTAACTTTTTTATGGAAAGGTGTGAATGACAAGTCAGTTAAAGACTTTGCTTTCTCATCGTTAGGAAATTTAATAAAGTAACCGCGCTCTGTTTTATAACCACTTCCTGTTTCTACACCTGTTTGGTTGATCGATTCGAAAATAGAGATTTTTGAGTTTTCGGGAGTTAGGCAAATTGCAAATTCCCAATCCTTTCCTATAGATATTGCAGTTGTAACAATCCTAACAAAACGAGTTCCGCTAATAGTAAACTCTTTAATATCGTTAGTTTTAATTTTTTCCTTCTCAGCACCTGGAGCAACAAAAATTAAATTTCTTATGGAAACAAATGAATATGTCAACTCACCCGTTAACTCTTTTCCATCCATCATTGTTATTTTACCCTCTCCAGTGTACTTTACTTCTGGTTCATAATCTTGAGCTGAAGCAAAAAAACTAATCGCAACAAAACACAAAACAATAAATCTTTTCATATTCATAATATTTTTAGGTTAATAAAAAGAGTTGAACACCCGTTCAACTCCGTAAATATTTACCACAATTTTAATAAAAATTATTATTCAAAACGTAACCTTTTGAAAAATGATTTTAAAAAATTACAAGAAACCTAACTCCAACATGGCTTCATCACTCATTCGGCTTTTATCCCAAGGTGGGTCGAATGTTAGTTTTATAACTGCGCCAGTTACGCCCTCAATTTTGGTGACCTTTTCCTCTACCTCCTCAATCAACTGGTCTGCCATTGGGCAGTTTGGAGCAGTTAGGGTCATTGTTACAGTAACCTTTCGGTTTTCGTCAACGTCAATGTCGTAAATTAACCCCAAATCGTAAATGTTTACTGGAATCTCAGGGTCGTGTACGTTTTTAAGTGTTTTAACAATATCAGTCTGTATTGCTAGTTCGTCGCGTAGTTCCATATTGATGTGTTTTTCAGAAAAACAATCGAATTTAATTTAAGTTTAGGCATTGTTGCCTTTGGCTTGAAAAGCCAATGCATACATCCTCATTTGTTTAACCATCGCAACCAATCCATTGCTTCGGGTAGGCGATAGGTTTTCCTTCAACCCAATTTTATCGATAAAGTACAGGTCGGCATCGAGTATTTCCTGTGGAGTTCTATTTGTGAGAACCTTGATGAGCAGCGAAACAATACCTTTGGTGATTATGGCATCGCTATCGGCAGTAAATTGGACTTTGCCATCAATTAAATCAGCATCGAGCCAAACCTTACTCTGGCAGCCCTTGATAAGGTACTGGTCGGTGCGTTTCTTTTCATCAATTGGAGGTAAATCCTTTCCCAACTCAATTAACTGCTGGTAGCGGTCCATCCAATCGTCGAATAAACTAAAATCATCTACAATGCTATCCTGAACTTCGTTAAGTGTCATATTCTTTTTTTCTACAAAGATAGTAATTTGCTTATTAGGCTTTAGTTGAATCCTACTAACGAATAATTACCCAAACATCTCCTTAACCTTGGCAACACCCTCAACCAGTCTATCTACCTCCTCGTAAGTGTTATAGAATGCTAACGATGCTCGAACTGTTCCGTCGATTTCAAAATGGTCGATAATAGGTTGAGTGCAATGGTTGCCCGTGCGAACCGCTATTCCCATCTTATCGAGTATCATTCCAGTATCGTAGGGGTGAATATCCTTTAAAATAAATGAGATTATGGAGGCCTTATCAGTTGCAGTTCCAATAATTCTTAAACCATCAATCTCAAGAAGTTTCTTTGTTGCATAGTTCAACAGTTCTGTTTCGTAAGCAGTAGCCTGCTCAATTCCAACAGATTTGTAGTAGTTAATTGCGGCTGCAAGTCCAGCAGCGCCAATGTAGTTGGCTGTTCCAGCCTCAAACTTGAATGGCAACTCGTTGAACGTGGTTTTAGCGAACGATACAGTTGCAATCATATCGCCACCGCCCTGCCATGGAACCATTTGGTTTAGCCATTTCTCCTTACCGTAAAGCACACCAATTCCTGTTGGACCGTAAATTTTATGACCAGAGAATGCATAGAAATCGGCATCGAGGTCTTGCACATCAATTATTCCGTGCTTTACGCCTTGTGCTCCATCAATAAGGACTTGAACATTATGCCTGTGGGCAATTTCGATTATCTGCTTTATTGGGTTAACTGTACCCAGTGTATTTGAAACGTGTGTTACTGAAAGTATTCTGGTTTTAGGAGTGATGAGCGACTCAAGCATATCAACTTTAAGTTCACCATTCTCATCGAAAGGGAGAACCTTAAGGTTTGCCCCTTTGCGCTCGCAGAGCAGTTGCCAAGGAACAATGTTTGAGTGATGCTCCATTTCGGTAACAATTACCTCATCGCCCGATTTTACGAATACCTCGCCAAACGAGAAGGCCACTAAGTTTACAGATGCTGTTGTTCCTGAGGTGAAAATTATCTCCGATGATTTCTCTGCGTTGAGGAATTCTCTAATCACCTCACGTGCTTTTTCGTACTCCTCGGTCGATTCTGCGCTTAACTTATGAACTCCACGATGAATGTTTGCATTGATTGAGTTGTAGAATTTTTCAATGGTATTGAGCACAACCTTTGGCTTTTGGGTTGTTGCACCGTTATCGAAATACACCAAAGGCTTTCCATACACTTCGCGCGATAGAATTGGGAAATCCTTACGAATATCGGCTAATCTTGAAATAAAATCGGACATATTCTATTGTCTTTCTTTGCGTCTTAGTGCCTTTGCGTTTAAAACGCTAAGACGCAAAGGTTAATAATAACCATTTAACAGCAATGCATTGGACAATTGTGGCAGCGCGATAATTCGCCACGTAATCGCTTGTTAACCAAGTCATCAACACGTTCGCGCAACGATTCTATCGAAACTCGCTTAACAACCTCGTGAGCAAAGCCAAACATCAAGAGCAATTTTGCTTCGCGTTCGCCTATACCGCGAGCACGCATATAGAACAATGCATCGTAATCAATTTGACCAATTGTAGCACCGTGCGAACATTTTACATCATCGGCATAAATCTCAAGCTGAGGCTTGGTGTTCATCTTAGCATCGGCTGTGAGCAGCAGGTTATTGTTCGATTGGTATGCTTGTGTTTTCTGAGCATCTCTGCGCACTAATATTCTGCCGTTAAATGCTCCTGTTGCTTGGTCGTCGAGAATACCCTTGTACAGCTCATTGCTAGTGCAATTTGGCACCGCGTGGTCAATAAATGTGTAATTGTCGGTATGCTGTGTACGGTCCGTTAGGTATAATCCGTAAGCGTGAGCATCGGCACCTTCGCCAGCAAGTTGCATATTCAGGTTGTTTCGGATAAATCCACCGTGCAACGATAATACGTTTGAAACCACCTTAGAATCGCGCTCCAGTTTAACGTATGTATGTGTGAGTTGGTTTGAATCGTTATGCTCGTTTTGCATTTTCACGAACTCCAGTTGAGCATTAGCTCCAACAGCAATTTCTGTTACAACATTCGATATAAATCGCTTTGGCGAAAGGGAGTGGTCGCAAACCAGTACGTTTGCCTGGCTCGATTCCTCAAGTACAATCAAGTTGCGGTACTGAACCAGCAAATTCTCATCCGACATCAATAGGTTGATGATTTGTATTGGCTTTGTGCAAACAACCCCCTTGGGAACATAGATGAAAACTCCATCCTGAGCAAATGCGGTGTTCAAAGCAACTAAACCATCGGTATTGTTCTCGGCCTGAATATTGTAATGCTTTTCGAATAGGTGTGGGTACTTTGCAGCAGCATCAATAACACTTCCAACAACCACTCCATTTTCAAGAGTTTGAAGTCTATTGGGGTTTGGCAGATAAAAGCCATTTAAAACCAATGCAAGATGTGTGTCGAGCTCAGGAATATCGCAGCGGAAGATATCTTCTACTTTAAAGGTGATATTCTTAGGGGCAAAGTATTTTTCGTACTCGTAACTAAATATCGATTCAATTTTGGAATACTTATACTTCTCGTTTTTTTGATTTGGCAAGCCCAGAATTCTAAAGTTCTGAATTGCCTCCTCGCGGTGATGATTCATTAATGCTGAACTTCCCTCCGAAATCAAATCCAGATTATCGAGGTAAAGGTTCACCATTTCATCCTTTATATTTTGTGTGGCAGTTTTGCTCATCTTTTTTGACTATTTGACTGATTAACTATTAGGATTTAGCGGCTGATTTAATTTACGAACAACCATCAACGAACAACTAATTCCCGTTCTTAATCCAATCGTATCCTTTTTCTTCAAGCTCAAGTGCTAGTTCCTTGCCCGAACTTTTAACAATACGTCCGTTGTAAAGGATGTGAACAAAATCAGGAACAATGTAGTCCAAAAGCCTTTGGTAGTGAGTAATAACTATTGTAGCATTGTTGGCAGTCTTCAGTTTATTCACACCGTTAGCCACAACGCGCAAAGCATCAATGTCCAAGCCAGAGTCAGTCTCGTCGAGGATTGATAGTTTTGGCTCAAGCATAGCCATTTGGAAAATTTCGTTTTTCTTTTTCTCTCCACCAGAGAAACCCTCATTTACGGAACGATTTGTAAGTGCAGAATCTATCTCCACCAACTCTTTACGCTCACGTAAAAGTTTTAGGAAATCCGATGCGGAAAGAGGCTCTAGGTTACGGTACTTGCGATGCTCGTTCACTGCAGCCTTCATAAAGTTAACCATGCTAACGCCAGGAATCTCTACAGGATACTGGAAACTTAGGAAAATTCCCTCACGAGAGCGCACCTCAGCAGGCATTTCCAAAACATCCTTTCCGTTGAAAGTTACTGAACCATGAGTTACTTCCACTAGTTCTCTGCCGGTAAGTACCGAAGCCAACGTACTTTTTCCCGAACCGTTAGGTCCCATAATGGCGTGAACCTCACCGGGTTTTACTTCTAGGTTGATACCTTTTAGTATCTCTTTATCGTTTATTTTTGCGTGTAAATCCTTGATAACTAGCATAACATTTAGTTTATTTTGTAAGTAATATTTAACCACAAAGTCGCTCAAAGTAAATCACGAAGGCGCTCAAAGTAAAAATTTCCAAACTTTTTTGAATCTCTTATAGTTTCATTTTTAAGCATTCCCTTTGTGTTCCTTTGTGAAATCCTTAGTTGCCTTAGTGGTTAAAAATCAATCTTAAAATTACATTATTTATTGTTTCCCAATTTCACTCTATCCTACACTGCCTTCCAAACTAATTTGCAGTAACTTCTGCGCCTCAACGGCAAATTCCATTGGCAGTTTATTCAATACTTCCTTGGCGTAGCCATTGATAATTAGCCCTACAGCATCCTCGGTGGATAATCCGCGCTGGTTACAGTAGAAAATTTGGTCCTCGCCAATTTTTGAGGTTGTAGCCTCGTGTTCAACAATTGCGGTGGGATTATCAACCTCAAGGTAAGGGAATGTATGTGCTCCGCACTTATCGCCTAAAAGCAAAGAGTCGCATTGCGAGAAGTTGCGTGCATTATCGGCACCTTTAAGAACTTTAACCAAACCACGGTAGCTGTTATTGCTAACCCCAGCCGATATACCTTTCGATACAATTCTACTACGGGTATTCTTACCTATATGAATCATTTTGGTACCAGTATCGGCTTGCTGGTGGTTGTTTGTAACGGCCACCGAGTAGAACTCTCCGTAAGAGTTGTCGCCTAGCAATATGCAACTTGGATACTTCCAAGTAATTGCAGAACCCGTTTCAACCTGAGTCCAAGAAATTTTGCTGTTTTTCCCTTTGCAAATTCCTCGTTTAGTAACAAAGTTGTAAATGCCACCCTTGCCATTTTTATCGCCTGGGTACCAGTTCTGAACAGTTGAGTACTTCACCTCTGCATTTTCGTGAGCAACAATTTCCACAACAGCAGCGTGGAGCTGATTCTCGTCGCGCATTGGAGCGGTGCAACCCTCAAGGTACGAAACGTAACTATCATCATCGGCAACAATTAGCGTGCGCTCAAACTGTCCTGTGTTCGATGCGTTTATGCGGAAATATGTGCTTAGCTCCATTGGACAACGCACTCCCTTAGGAATGTAGCAGAATGAACCATCGCTGAATACTGCTGAGTTAAGTGCAGCAAAGTAGTTATCGGTAACCGGAACAACCGAGGCTAGGTATTTTTTCACCAAGTCGGGATGCTCCTTTATTGCCTCGCTCATTGAGCAGAAAATTATACCCTGTTCAGCCAATGTTTCGCGGAAAGTAGTTTTAACCGATGTGCTATCCATAACTGCATCAACCGCAACCCCCGAAAGCATTTTTTGTTCCTCGAGCGGAATTCCAAGTTTATCGAAGGTTTCCTTAAGAATTGGGTCTACCTCATCCAAACTATTTAGTGTTGCTTTTTGCTTTGGTGCAGCGTAGTAAATTATATCCTGATAGTCGATAGTAGGAATTTGCAGATGAGCCCACTCTGGCATCTCCATATTTAACCAATGACGGAAAGCCTTAAGTCGGAACTCCAGCATCCACTCGGGTTCTCCTTTTTTCTCGGAGATTATTCGTACAATATCCTCGTTAAGTCCCTTGGGAATTGTTTCTGTTTCGATTTCGGTAACAAAGCCGTACTTGTACTCCGACCCGGTTACCTCATCAAGTATTTTATCCTGTTCGTTTGCCATTTGTATTTGAAAACTTTTACATTCTTAGATTCATTTAACACTAAGTATAACAACCCTTACGGGCTATTGTTTAAAAAATAACAATCAAATTAGAATTAATCTAAATTAACGGCAAAGATATTCAGTTTGAATGTAAATTGAAAAGAAAATTAAATGTTATTGGTGATGTTTTATGTCAATTTTC
>Ga0075012_10004743_pt1 | contig 12589 bp, 11 predicted proteins | sample All_14_2_FD_71474 | JGI IMG/M metagenome (GOLD analysis project Ga0075012, IMG submission 71474) | Freshwater microbial communities in response to fracking from Pennsylvania, USA - Allegheny Zone_MetaG_DW_15 | ecosystem: Environmental > Aquatic > Deep subsurface > Groundwater > Drilled...
AGGTTGCCGAGGAAATGTTCCGCCCTGGCAAGGCCGGCGTGGCCGGCTCGCTGGCGCCGGCCCTGCGTCCGGCCGGCGACCCGCCCAATCAAGCCGTGCCGGTCGACGGCGGCTATCAGCTGTCGGGCAGCTGGTCCTTTGCCAGCGGCTGCATGCACGCCACTTACATGATTGCTCTGTGCAGCCTGGCCGGCCGGCGCCACGCCGAAGGCCACGAGGAGCAACGCTGGTTTTTCTTTCCCAAGCAGGAATGTGAGATTATCCAGAATTGGCAGACGATGGGAATGCGCGGAACCGGCAGTCACGGTTTCGTGGTCAAAGACCTGTTCGTGCCGCAGGCACGCACCCTACCGGCCTCCTCCCCCATCGAGCCGGTCCACCCCGCGCCGCTCTACGCTTTCAGCGCCGGCCCCGCCTTCGGCACCCGCCACATCCCCCTGGCCGGCGTCTCCACCTCCACCCTGATCGGCGTCTGTTTAGGCATCGCCCGCGGCATGATCGACTCCTTCGTCGAAATATCCGGCGTAACCAACGGATTCTCCCGCCTCAAAGACAACACCCTGGTGCAAGACAAGGTGGGTCGCGCCGAAGCCATCCTGCGCGCCGCCCGCGCCTACCAACTCGACACCCTGCGCCAGGCCTGGCACCAGGTCAAAAGCCACGGCCGAGTCGACTCGGAGTATTTGAAAGACCTCACCCTCTGCGGCGCCCACACCGTGCTCATGGCCGCCGAAGCCGTCGACCTGATCTGGAGCGCCGCCGCCATCACCTCCGTCTTCGTCCCCGGCCCCTTCGAACGCCGCTTCCGCGACATCCACGTAGCCCAACAAAACGGAGGAATCAGCCCGGCCATTTATGCGATGGCCGGCAAGCACCTGATGGGCTAAGAAAGTCGACAGTTGACAGTTCACAGTTAACAGGACGGGGAACCTAAAATGCAGCACTTTCGAGAGCTGAAGGTTTGGCAGCGCAGCCACCAGCTTGCGCTGCAAATATATCGAATATGCTCAGGGTTTCCATCCCACGAACTTTACGGAGTGACCTCTCAACTCCGTCGGGCCGCAACCTCGGTTCCGACCAATCTGGCGGAAGGCTCGAAACGTCGGCACCCCCGTGAATACGCCCGTTTCATCAACATCGCCGAGGCCTCGTTGGCAGAAACAGAGTATCTCTTGATCCTCAGCCAGGATCTCGGCTACCTACAGGAACCTTCCGCTCCGCTCTTTGCGGAGATTTCCGAAATCACCAGAATGCTCAACAGCCTCCACGTAGCGGTAAGTCGACAGACCAGAGGAGTCGACAGTTAACGGGAAGTCCACGGGGAGTCGACAGTCGACAGTTCACTGGAAGTCGACAGTTCACAGTTTACAGTCAACAGGGGGGAATGAACTCGTCCTCTACTCGTCTAACTTCTCTGTCGACTGTCGACTGTTAACTGTTGACTAGTCCGACTGTTGACTCGTCCGACTCGTCAAACTGTTGACTAGTTAAAGTAGTCTTCCAAGCCTCCGGTGCGCACCGTGTCCAACGTAAAGCAGTGGAAGCCGCCGCCGAACAGTCGGCGGTGGCGGTGGCGTACGGGGATGGGGGTGAAGCCCTTCTTTTCCAGGGTCTTGATGAGTTCGGGGAAGAGGGAGTTGACGATGACCTTGTTCTCGTCCAGGGAGAGGACGTTGAGGTCGATGTACTTGGTGGTCAGGATGAGGTCGTCGTCTTCGTAGGTGGGGAAGATGTTGTCGGTGGGCTCGGGCGGGTAGATGATGTCCCACTTCTTGAGCGGTTCGGGCAAGACGTCGAAGAACTGCGGGGCGCGCAGCAGCAAAGTGCCGGGTCGCAAGGGCAGAAAAATGCTGTCGATGTGGTTATCGGTGACGCGGTAAAGGCGGTGGAAGCGGAAACGGTCGCCCAGGTGGCGTTGCAGCCAGCGCAATCCCATTTCGTGATTCTCATTGGCCACGTTCACCAGCACGTCCTTGCCGAAGCGAATGCACTGGGCGGCGTCGATCATCAATTCGTGACCGACGTCAAAGCGGCTCTGCTTCTGCTGATAGACGTCCTCGGTGGCCACCATGGGCCGGCCGCTTTCCTTGACGTAAGACAGGTCAAAGGAACGATCGGTCATCATAGGCCGGGGCATGCTGGTCCAGCGCGACCCCTCCTGGAAATACTGGTAGAAAATCGGCTTGAGCAGGTCGTTCTCGAAATAGCGAGCGCGAATTTGCGGCGGGGTCTCGATGATTTCGTCGCCGAAAATAATCGCCTGATCGCGCACATTCAGGGCGGGAATGCCGGTGGCCGACCAGTAGGGCGTCTTGAATTCTTCCACCTTGTCCAGATCGGTGGGGCGATGAACGGCCACCCCTTCGCCCTTGAGAGCCTCCACCAGGCCGTCCACGTCCTCGGCCAGCTCTTCGAGATAGCGCCGCTTGAGCACGTGGGTTCCGGGCTTCTTGCAGGTTGCCGTGGCGCCGCCCCCATTGCTATGCCCGTTGCCGTTGCTCTGGTAGCTCGGATAATAGAAAGCCAGGTCAGTGGTGTCATGAAAGAAGAGCTTGAAGGACAGCTCCACATCGGGCAGGCTGTAATTCATGGGGGATCCCACCACAACTTCCTTCAGGGGGGACCATTCATCAAAGCTGTTAACGATCACGATACACTCTCCTCGGGGGGTCTTTACGGTCTGAGCCTAGACATTAGTCCTTAGCACGGGCATAGCAAAGCTTTCGACGCTTCAACTTTCGCCCCAAGTGACCTCCAAAAAAGGTCAAGGCATTGCCGTACTATAAAGGACCAGGATGGACGAGATTCGAGTGCGCCGCGGGCGCCGCTGTTCGGGAATGGGACTGGGCATCATTCTTCTGGATGAGGAGTTCCCGGGCTTTCCCGGCGATATGCGCAACCCCAGCGCCTATCCCTTCCCGATTCAATACGAGGTGGCCGAAGGCGTCACCAGTCAGGCGCTGATCTTCGAAGAAGACAAATCGCCCTGCCTGGAGGCGATCCAGCGGGCCGCCCTCAAGCTGCAGGGCCTGGGCTGCCGGGCCATCGCCGGAGAATGCGGCTACTTCGCCTACTTCCAGAAACACATCGCCGCCACCGTGGACGTTCCCGTTTTTATGTCCAGCCTGTTGCAAGTGCCCTGGGCCCAGCAGCTCATCGGTCCCACCAGGACGGTGGGTGTGCTGGTGGCCTTCCAGCAATTCTTTAGCCAGGCCCATTTCGACGCCGTAGATCTGCGCGAAGGCAGCAATTTCGTGGTCTCCGGCGCCATCGAATGCGGCCCCTGCCCGGAACTGCTCAAGATGTGCGGCCATGAAGACATCGACCAGCGCGCCGCCAGCTACTCCCAGATGGAATTGGAGTTCGTGCGCGCCGCCCGCCAATTCCGTCAAAGCCACGCCAACATGGGAGCGCTGGTGCTGGAATGCAGCGCCATGCCACCGTTTGCCAGAGCCATCCAACGAGAAATCGACCTGCCCGTCTTCAGCTGGGGAACTCTACTCGAATATGCTTTTTCGGTGGTGGCGCATCGGGGATATTGAGTTTGACGAGTCGACAGTCTGACGAGTCGACAGTTAACAGTTAACAGTCGACAGTTAACGAGGTTATTTACTGTGGACTGTCGACCGTGGACTGTCGACTCATCCGACTATCGACTGCTTCCTTATAAAAGCCCTTGAAATGCTTGTGCATGGCTTTGGAATCGAAGTTCAGCAGGGTGCCGCCCGATTCGAAGTGCATGAGAAAGACTCGGCCGACGGCGTAGGTGAAGGCGGCTGAGGAGAGGGGGACGGCCAGCAGGCCGAGCATGGCGCCGGCGGGGGGGATGAACTTCATCATGCTCACAAAGAGACCGGCGCCGATGGTCAGCGAGCCCAGGCTGCCGGCCAGGGAAAGCAGGCTGCTCTTGACGATCTCCTGGTCGAAATCGACCTTGTAGAGAGAGGCCAGCGAACTGACCATCTTGAGTTGCACTCCGGTGAAGGCCACCAGGTCCACAATGGGCACCGGAATCAGCCCCACAGCCGCATTCCCCAGCGCAAACTTGCGGATGATTCCGCGGCCTACCTCTTCACGTTCCACTTCAATCTTCATGAGGATCGAGTTCCACAATCCGGCCTAAGTCAAACCGAATCACCCGATCGGCGGTGCCCCAATAGCGGTCGTCGTGAGTGGCGCAAATCACGGTTTTGCCCCGTCGTTTCAGCTCCGGCAGCACCCCCTGGTAAAAATACTCCCGAAAGTGCGCGTCCTGGTCGGCCGCCCATTCATCGAAGACATAAATCGGCTTATCTTCCAGCAAGGCCACGACCAGGGCCAGGCGTTTGCGCTGGCCGGTGGACAGGGCCAGATTGGTGAAGCGACCGTCTTCAAAGCGCACTTTCCCCTCCAACCCCATCTCCCGCAGCAACCGGACCGGATCGGCCTCTTCGGCGCCATAGAGCCGATCGAACAGGTGAAAATCGGTAAAAACACCGGAAAACAGCTCGCGCAGCCCGGCCCGGTCGGCCCGCGAGAGAATGCGGTCGTCCACCCGGATGGCCCCCGACTCGGACTCGTAGAGCCCGCTCAGCAGCTTGAGCACGGTGGATTTGCCGCTGCCCGTTCCACCCACCAGAAAAACGATCTCGCCCCGCTGCAGGGTAATACTCCAGGGCCCGCTGCGAAATTCATCCCCATAGGAAAAAGTGATCCCTTGATAGCCGATGCGCTGAAAACCCTCCAGGCGAACCACCGGGCCAGCCGAAAGCCCGACGTCCAGCACGGCTTCCAGGTCATAGATGTTCTTGAGGCCGGCTTCGGCCGTCCACAGCAGCGGCATCAGCCCCACCACCCCGGCCAACGGACCGATGCAAAAGAGCAGGGCGGCGCACAACCGGAACACATCCACGGTGACATATTGAGGGAGTAGATAAGCCATTCCAGCCAGCGTCAAATAGAGAAAGCTGGTCGAGAGCAAAAACAAGGACACCTGCGCCTGGGCGATGCTGAAGGCCAGCTCGCGCAGCTTCTCGGTCAGGCCCGCATAGCTCTGATAAAGCGACTCCCGCTTGCGCTGATTCAGGCGGATTTCCTTAAAGCCGTCTACGATATGGCCCAGCGAATCGAGCAATTCCGCCTCGCCCTGGTGGCGCTGCTGATACTGCTGCTGGGCCAGCGCCCGGCTGATCTGGAACTGGCGCACGGCCAGGGCGGTCACCGCCAGCAGCACGGCAAAAGCCACCAACGACAGGTGGGCGATGTAGAGAAAACAGATGAGCACGATGATCAGCTCTTGGAGCGCGTTGACCACCAGGGGAAAGATCTTGGACAGCTGATTGGTGCACTGGGAAACGCTGGTAAACAGCTCCCCGCGACCCAATTCCTCGACAATGCGCAATTCGCTGTGACGGATCTTCTCGGTCAGTCGGACGCGCAAATCTTTGAGCAAACGCTCGATCAATACGTCCGCTCCCTTGAGCGAAAGCTTGGTGGCCATGAAATAGCCGCCAAAGGCCAGCAGAAACAGCGGGTAACTCAGCCAGTCCGCGGCGGTCTGGTTGACGGCGTTGGAGACCAGCGCCAGCATCAGGGCGCTGGTCAGGCCAGAGGCCACCGACAGCCAGGCCAACTTGCGCGCCTCGCGCTGACCGCCCTCTTGCACAAACCGCTGAAAGTGGTTCATAGCATCCGGCCCGATTCCAGGCGCACCACGCGATCGGCCAGATGCCAGTAGCGGTCGTCATGGGTGACCACAATCACCGCTTTATTCCGAGCCTTTAATTCCGGCAGAATACGCAGATAGAACTCATCGCGAAAGTGCTTATCTTGATCGGCGGCCCACTCGTCGAAGACGTAGACCGGCCTGTCCTCCAAGAGAGCAGCGATCAAGGCCAGCCGCTTGCGCTGCCCGGTGGACAACGCCAGATTGGTGAAACGTCCGTCTTCGAAGCGGACCTTGTCGGCCAGTCCCATTCGCTCCAGCCAGGCGCGCACCACCTCTGGGTCGACTTGCTCCAATCCGTAAAGCCGGTCAAACAGATGGAAGTCGGCAAAGACGCCGCCAAACAGTTCGCTCTCGGACTTCACGGCAACGCCGTTGACCTCGATGCTGCCCGAGGCCAGCGGATAAAGGCCGGTCAGCATCTTGAGGGCGGTGGACTTGCCACTGCCGTTGCCCCCAACCAGAAAAATCACTTCCCCCGGCTTGACTGTCAGACTCCAGGGACCGCTGGTGAAAGAGACTTCGCCGTCGTGGAAATAGCGAAAGGTGGCGTCGGTCACGCGGATCTCGTCGAGTTTCTCGAAAAGCACCGGGTCTTCCGAGGCAACCACTTTGTCCAGGCGTTCCTCCAGGGCCACCAGCGCGCGCAGGCCGGATTCGGCCTGCTCCACCGAGGGAAGCACGTTGACCACCGTGCTGATCGGTCCGAGCAGAAACAACGAGGCGGTGGCCAGCTTGACCAGCGACTGATCCACCCCGCTCACCAGCACCGGCAGCACGAAAACCAGAATGGCCAGCATCTTGTAGAGGTAGAGGTTGGTGAAGAGGGTGGCCACCGTCCAGGTGTCGCCCAGGCGCAGCTTGGAAAGCTCGGTGTGCTCGGCCAGGTTCTGAAAACTGTGCTGCAGTGCGTCGCTCTTGCGCTGATTGAGGCGCAGCTCTTTAAAACCGTCCACAAACCCGGCCAGCGAGTCCAGCAGCCGAGCATCGCTGCTGGCCAGCTCCTGGCGCAGTCCATGATGAGCCTGGCGCAGGCGCAGGAAAAATCCCCCGGCCAGAACCGTAATTCCGGCCATCACCAGAAAGCCGGCCGCCGACAAAGTGGCGATATACACCAGGCAACCCACCACCAGCAGCCCCTGTTGCAGCCCGGCCACCAGCGCCGGGGTGACCTGGGAAAGGTGATTGGTGCCCTCGGCCAGAGTGGTGAACAGCTCGCCCCGCCCCAGAATGTCAATATCCCTCAGCCTGGCCCGACAGATCTTGCCGGCGATGCGCAGTCGCACCTTCTGCAGCGCGGTTTCCATCATTTCATAGGCACTCAACAGCGAGGTGCGATTGCCCAGATAGCAGATGGCGAAGGCCACCAGATAAAGCAGCAGCGAGCGAATGGGAACCGACTTGTGCTGGGCCACAATTTCGCTGGCCGAGTTGATCAGCCCCAACAGCGTGGCCCCGGCCGCGCTGGAGAGCAGCGCAGTCACCAGCACGTCCTTGCGCGCGGCCGGGTCGGCGTCGGCGAAGAGTCGGATCAGTTCCACCGGGCGGCAATTCTCCCGAGGAGAGGGTAGACACCTGCGTCGAACCTGCGGCAGTGCGCTACTGGATCGTGTTCCTGGTGGGATTGAGCCTGGGCCTGGGACTGTCCCTGGTGGTCCTCAATGCCGAGCACCAGAAGGCGCAAAGGCGTCCCCCCAACGCCGCTCAGCAGGCCCGGCTGGACCAATTCAGGCAGCTGAAAACGACGGGGGGAACGGTTTTCCTAGGCGATTCCCTGACTGAGCTTTTCCCCTTGGAGGAGTATTTCTCCGACCCCAAGCTGGTGAATTTGGGAGTGAGCGGCGACACCATCGGCGGGGTGGGCCCGCTGGGCTGCCTGGAGCGCCTCGATCAGGGCGTCATTCGGTTGCAACCGCAGCGAATTGTGCTGCTGATCGGCATCAACGACCTGCTCTTCAGCCGTTACGAAGACCCCCTGGGATCCAAGTTGGACCGTTACGAAGCGCTGCAAATCCGCCTGCGCAAACGCCTGCCCCAAACCCAGTTGTGCCTGGTTTCGCTGCTGCCCACCGGCGGCCAATACGCCTACGCCAATCCGGAAATTCTCGTCTTCAATCAGCAGATCCGCCGCCTGGCCGAACGCGACCACGGGCTTTATCTCGATGCTCATCGCGCTTTTAGCCCCCTGAAGAGCGAGGACACGCTGGACGGCCTGCACCTCAGCCCGTCAGGCTACCGCCGCCTGGCCCGGGTCTATGCCCAGGCCCTCGGCCTCAAACTGAGAAGCGATCAAATAAACAGATGAGAAGCCTCGCGACGGTCGATATCGGCATCCATCAAAGCGATATCCAGCGCCATCAATTGGCGGCGAGAAACCATCCCCACCACGCGCGAGTCTTCTACCACCGGTAGGTGTCGGACCCCGGCTGTGGCCATGCGCGTGAGCGCCACAATATGGGTTTCCTGGGGGTGCCCCAGCACCAGTTGGACACTCATCACTTGGGAAATCGGTGTGACAGCAGGGGCCAAACCTTCGGCCGCGACTCGGAACACCATGTCTCTTTCCGTAAAGATGCCACGCAAGCGCCCGCTGTCTTGCACCAGAATGGCCCCCACGCCATACTCTTTCATGAGCTGGGCCGCTTCCTGGACCGAAGCATCTAACTCCACGCTGAGAACCGGGCGTCCCGCAACGACTTCTTGCAACGTCTTATCTTTCACCATTTTGCCTCCTGTTTTTGGCAAGCTTAGCGCAACAATCAGCCCGAAACGATGATCTGGATCAGGTCCGGCTTTGGTGGGTGAAGGCTGCAGTGCCCAGGACTGGCGCGGCCAGCTCGTTGATAGGCGTGTTGAGCCGCTGAGCCGGGATCGAGCCGCCTGATCAAGATCATATTTGCCGAGCTCGCGGCCTTCTATGCTGAGGGCAGTTTTCTTCACTACGGAGGTTTTTGTGATGGCCGCACCAACCGGTTCAAAAAATGGAGGACGGCAGCCCAGGGCGCGTGCCGTCAAGTCGGGCGACGTCTTGGCGGGGGCCAGCGAGACGGCCGTCGCTCGAGCGACCATTGAGGATCGCGTGGAAGCGGCTCAAGAATCCAAAGCCAACGCCTTGCAGGAAATTGTGACCGAGGGCCCAGTTTTGCTCGAGGAGGTGGAGGCTCTTCTCAAGGGAGCTTCGGCCGACGACTATGAAGCCCTGAAGGAGCTTCTCTTCCGGCAGTCGCCCGAGCCGCTGCCGGTCTCTCCCGATGACGAGCTTTCCGAGAACTGGCGCAAAGGGGGGTACCCCTACAAGAACCTGATGTCGCGCAAGAACTACGAGAAGCAGAAATATCATCTTCAGGTAGAGTTACTCAAATTGCAGGCCTGGGCCAAGGAAACGGGCCAGCGGGTGGTGATTCTCTTTGAAGGCCGGGACGCGGCCGGAAAGGGTGGAGCCATCAAGCGGTTTATGGAACACCTGAATCCGCGCGGCGCCCGAGTGGTGGCCCTGGAAAAGCCCACTGAAATGGAACAGGGTCAATGGTATTTCCAACGCTACGTGCAGCACTTGCCCTCGCGAGGTGAAATCGTCCTGTGCGATCGCTCCTGGTGCAATCGCGCCGGGGTCGAGCGGGTCATGGGATTTTGCAACAACCAGGAGTATGAGGAATTCATGCGTCAGGCTCCCGAGTTCGAGCGAAACCTGACCCGCAGCGGAATCCACTTGATCAAATTCTGGTTCTCGGTCAGTCGAGACGAACAGCGCCGCCGGTTTAAAGAGCGTAAGGCGCATCCGCTAAAACAGTGGAAATTGTCGCCTATCGACATGGCCTCCCTGGACAAGTGGGAAGAGTATACCAAAGCCAAGGAGGCGCTCTTCTTTCACACCGACACCGCCGATGCGCCCTGGACGGTGGTCAAATCGGACTGTAAAAAAAGAGCTCGCCTGAACGCCATGCGCTACGTACTCCACAAACTGCCGTATCACAACAAGGATTCCAAAAAGATCGGGTCGCTCGATCCCCTGATTGTGGGCCGCGCCCAGTTTCTTTACGAACGCGGAGAACGGCAGAATTCGCCGCTGCTGTGAGCGGCTGATCGGTTAATCGACCTTGGGCCTGAGGGGCATCAGGGCTCGCATCTGAGGCAGAAATTCGTCGGCGGCGGGGCGGTCGAAGTTGCCCAGGCTGGAGCCCAGGAAGAGCACCAGAGCTCGGTTTGAAGCGGGTCGATCGGCAGGCAGCGCCGCTCTGCGGTGCCCGCCATGGCCCTGCCGAACAAAAAGAAAACGGACACGGACTCGCGAAGGGACCGCCGATGACCAAACTGCCCCTTCAGGACCTTCACATTGGAATCGTGGGGGCGAGCATCGCCGGCCTTTTGAGCGCCCAGGCGCTGGCACGTCAAGGTGCCCGCGTGCAGCTCTTTGAGCGCTCGTTGCATCTGGCCGAGCGCGGTGGTTCGGGCATCATGCTCGATGCGGAAGTGGCTGCTTCCATCGGCGGTCTGGCCACTCGCACCCACAGCCTGCGACGGGTGCTGGGGTCGCAACTGCAAACGCTGTGGACCCGACCGGTGCGCAAAATGGCCAGCAGTTGGGGCGAACTCTACCGCTGCTTGCGCACCCATGTCGACGAGCGCCACATTTCCAACGGCGTGACCGTGACGGACTGCCAGGCCGACGGGACCCTGTCTTTTGAGCAAGGACCGGAGCAGCGTTTCGATCTGGTGATCGGCGCGGATGGTCTTGGATCCACCGTGCGGAGCTGTCTGGGTCAGAGCTTCGAACCGAGCTACTGCGGCTACCTGGCCATCCGCGGCATGAGTGAAGCGGGCGAGTGGACCGCTCCCTTTGCGGGCGAGCTCCTGAATGTCTACGGGCGCAGCTGCCACGGAGTGCTTTATGCCCCGGCCGGCTCCCTGCTTAACTGGATGTGTTATTGCAATGTGGCCGACCCGACCCGGCTCCTTACCGACGCCCAGGGGGTGCAGCACCGCTGGAGCCTGCCACCCCATGAAATGACTCCCGACTTGCGTCGCCAGCTGGTCGAGCTGGTGTCCCCGCGGATGCCCGCGGCTTTCGTGGAGCTGGTGAAGCAGACCCCCGGAATCTACCTGCAAGCCATCTACTACGGCATGCCCGAGACCTTCGTGCGCGGGCGCGTGGCTCTGGTGGGCGACGCCGCTCACGTCTCCCCTCCCCACCTGGGCGCGGCCACTTCCCTGGCCTACGCGGACGTGGACTCGCTGGCCCGCGCTCTCAGCCAGGGAGAATCGCTGCAGAGCTGGGGAGAGAAGCGCCACCTGGCCGTGCGCGCCGAACTGGACATCGCTTACCGGCTGGGCCAGGAACTGCAAAACCACCCGCATGATTGGGACGATTGGGATGCTGGTCGTTTCGAGGCCTGGTGGCAGGAAATCACCGGAGGCCGCCAACTGTATTTCGAAACCCGAAAGGTCTGAGCCCATGCGTCCCCTCGTGACCCAAAGCCTGCGCAGAGCAGAAGAAATCCCGTGTATGATCATCTGTTCCGGAACCAGCCGCCTGGTTGTCATCGGGGGCGAGTTCCTGCCGCCCCCGGGGGAACAGCGCGACCAGTTGTTGCTTGACCTGATGCACGGCAAACCTCAAGGACTGGGCGGCGAGAGCAGCCAGAACAACAAAGTCTCGGTGGTCACCAGCGACCGCGCCCGGCAGGCCTTCAAGTTTCACTTTTACCAGGTCGTTCCCCAGACCGGGCAGCTTTTCGACCAGATGGAGTGTTCCAACGCCGCCGCCGCCGCCGGCCTCTTCGCTCGCCTCAGCCGCGTGGCCCGACCTCTCCCCGGCACGACTCTGATCGAGACCACCAACACCGCCACCGGTCAGCACATCACCCTGGCCATCCCCGCCGAAGGGGAAATGTGGAAACAGCCCTGGGGCATCCGCTTTCATCTGGCTCCGGCCGTGGCCGCCCAATATCATTTGTGCCGTCAGGCCACGCCGTTGATGCTGGAGGACGGACGTTCGATTGCCTGCCATCTGGTCAAACACGGCAATGTCTTCGCCTTCTGCCAGCTGGCGCCCGAAGAGATGACCGAAGCGCTGGCTCTGGAACTTTCCGAGAAGGCCATTCAACGCGCCGTCGAGCTGGGCCGGGCCAGCCTCCCTTTCCTGCCCAAAATCATCCCCTACACGCCGATGGAGCCCCATCAGTTCCGCAGCGCCAGTTACTTTGAAGGCGAACGTCACAGCTCCATGCCCGGCTCGGCCGGAATGGCGCTGGCTTTGTTGGCCCGACTCGTCTTAGGAGTGGAGATCCGCGATTTCGAAGTCTATTGCGGACCCCGTCACCAGGAAATCATGCGTATTCAGCTGGGGGAAAACAGTGAGTACAGCCAGTTTGACACGCCGGTGCGTCTGCTCTTGCACGGAGCCGCCCCGGTCCCACCGCAGCACAGCTTTTTCCTCGAGGTGCCCGACTAATGGACTTCGGGCAGACTGTGCGAGTCGAAGCGCAGGCGTAAGGCGGCCAGCTTCTCCACGTATTCTTCGGGCGGCCCGGCCTTCAGCACGGCAAGGTTGCGGAAGAACTCGTGGTGACCCAGCGAGGGCGTAAAGCAAATCAGCAGTTTGATGGGCTCGTCGGTCTCGTTCCAAAACCCGTGGGCGGTTTGATGCGGCACCACCAGGGTGGTGCCCGGCCCATACTGCCGACGCTCCTCGCCCACCAAAATGGTGGGATGTCCCTGCACCACGTAAAAGGTCTCGATGGTGGTCTCGTGGCTGTGCGGGTCGGCTCCCAAGCAATGGGGCGGAACCTCCCGTTCATACATTTCCAGCACATGATTGGTGTGCTCGCCTAAGATCTTGAAGCGAACCAGGCTTCCCGGTTCCAGAGGAAAAATCAGGCCTTCACC
>Ga0075012_10004744_pt1 | contig 12587 bp, 17 predicted proteins | sample All_14_2_FD_71474 | JGI IMG/M metagenome (GOLD analysis project Ga0075012, IMG submission 71474) | Freshwater microbial communities in response to fracking from Pennsylvania, USA - Allegheny Zone_MetaG_DW_15 | ecosystem: Environmental > Aquatic > Deep subsurface > Groundwater > Drilled...
GTGTAGTTACACTTTAGTAAATCCGTTAATACGTCTTGCGACATGATCAGGTATGGGCTCCCACCAAGATTGTTCCCAAATAACGATGACTGTAGATTCACTCTCAGCAAAAGCCTTGTGAATAAGAGTTGTTAAGAAACGACTGTCATCAGCACCGCTCACAGTTACAAGTACGTCTTCTAACAGCTTAACTCTGTTAGTCGCATCCCATTTTTTATACTTGGTACGTGTTGTTGTGCCATAGCCTTTATTCACGTAAGTAGGTGCGCAAAATACATATGCTATACCGAAACCTACATCGGATCTCTCCCAATCAAGTGATGCGAGTTCTTGACTGAAATTCCTACTAAGATCCGCTGTGGCTTCGCGTTTGAATCGCAAGCCTTCAGAAGAAAGAGCTCTTATTCTTCCTCTTTGAAAATATGCCTTATTCACAGATGGTGGAATATAAGGCAGCTCCAATTCAATGGTATGTCTATCGATCTGAGTCATTAACTCTAGGTGTTCCTCGTCGAGGCAAGTTAGCACCCATCCGACTTGTTTCAAATGACATCTTTAAAGCCTCTAATTGCCGCGACAAAGTTTTGTACTTCCTATCAGCAATGTCTGCATGACCTTGCATAATTTCCATTTGTGCTTCTATATGGATTAATCGCGCGCGAATTTCTGTGTGATGTGGATTAATGCCAACGTAATACTCGACATCTTCCTTAGTAACTTTATTTCCTGATTTGCGAATTTGCTTTTTGAGCGCCAATTCGATGTCATCCAGATAACCACGAACAGTTTTCTTCTCTGCACGTAGATAGCTAAGACAACCTTGCGCAGCAGAGAACCATGCCTCCATCTGCATCATTAGCACACTAAGATCATGAGGAGTCGCATCTTCTTCAACGTAATCGCGTTCAGGATAGGGGAACGCAGGAGCAATAGGCTCAGGAAATCCCTGAGCTTCTATGTGCATTTTGGTTTGCTGGAAAGTATCGTATCTATCACGTATTGCTTGAATTTCGGCGTCGGATAGCAAAATAACGTCTTGTAAGTTCAGATTCATTGTTCTTTCCTTGTTGTTGCTTTTTAATCTTGTTCAACACAAATTGCGGAATCTCTGGATCGCAGATCCAAGCATAAGGACACCAAGAACATTCCATGCCTGTCTTGCGCTCGGGAAGAGTGCCATCTAGCGCATGTTGGTGTTGTTCTGTCCATCTCTTTTCAAGTGCTTCCCATATTTCTTCTTTGTACGTGAATAGATATGGCTCTCCAGAAATAGCGACGTCTGAATTAGATTTGTTGTAGTAGCACGCCCACATCAAAGGAAGATCTAAGCACTTCATATAGACTGTACTTTGATCTAAGTGCTTAGGATCTGGCTTACTCATCTTGGTGTATGAACCATCAGATTGTGTTTTGATTTCTAGGCCAATACGCGCGAACTGAGTGTCGTCATCCCAAAGACCGATAACACCATCGCACGAACTATAGATGGACCAATACTTAGCGATCTCACTGTTTCCAGGATGAATGGGAACTTCAGCTTCATAAGTAATACGTCCTTCTGATTCCGCGGCAATGCAAGACCATGCATGCTGAATATACGCATGAATGACTTTGCCTAAAGTAAACCGCATAATCATGTTGGGATCAACTATCTCTGGTGCTCGTTTGTCAGTACCGCGTAAGCTGTAAACAGTTGGACGCATACATCCAGAAGACTCAGAAGCATGGATACCATTGGATCTACCACCTGTGCTGTCTAAATAGACTTCAAACTTTGATGCACTAAATTGGGAACGTGTGTGCCAAGCAATAAAGATGTCTTTTAACTTCTCTGCTTCTTCTCTTGCGCGATATGTCTCAGAAATAGGTCTTGAGAGATCTGCGATAGAAACTAAACTCATACTTTATTTTCGTGCAGTTCCTCAAAAAAAGCCATAGGTATTAAGGCCCAACTATCTTTAGTTCTACCTGTATTTCCATCTACAAAATCGACACAAAAAACAGGTTGTTCTCCTAATCCACATTCAGAACGAATCTTTACTAGATCTTCATAAGAAACACGATAAGCCTTTTTAGAGGTCAACTTCATCTCCATCCTCAACTTACCGCGTACTCTTACGTCTCCTTTAGCGCCAGCTAAAGCGCCAGATGCAGGCTGAACACGTCCACCAAAACTCGTAGCGATTCTTTTCTCTTGTTTTTTAGATCGCGCCTTATTGGTCTTAGTAGGCACATATTCAACCGCAACAGGGACGGAGCACGGTCCACAGATTCCTGTTTCAGACAGTGCTCCGCAATGAATACAAGCTATCGAAAGAGACACGTAATTCCGTGTGTATGAAGGATCTCTTTATACATCGTGAAAAATAATTCCCTGTTTTCTTTAATAACTTCGGTTAAACCGACCAAAGAACCTTTATGCGTATACAAGACAACGCCTGTATCTTTTTGTCGCAGTTCAACCTTTTGACCTTCTTTTACCAAAGTGCCATCAGCAATACCGGCACCTACAACAAGATCTTCAAACTCAATACCGCCTGGTAGATAGTCTTGGTGGTAGAACTCATACTCGCACACAACGCCATCTCTAGCACCAGCCTTAGCCTTGTCTACGTGTACGCGTGTTACGTGACCTACAACAGGATCTGTCTTGTGACCTTTTACTGGCTTTTTGATCTTGCTCCCGCGATTTAGCAATAGCCTAAACACAGAAGAATGGCGCACAGCATAAGGACTCGTAGGAAGCCAATCAGGTTCCCAGTCATATTTCTTTTTATTGTTTGCTCTTGCTTGGCCAATGAGAACAATCGTAGTTAGGTTCGCTACAGAAACATCGCGCAGTATAGGTTGTACCTTATTCACAAAGTTCGTTAACAGCGTAGCTCTGGCTGCCATCTTTAGAGCTTCATCCAAGTCTCTATCAGCATTGGCTGCAGGCAATAGCGCAGAAATAGAGTCTACAATGATAAGTCCGTACATATTAAGCTGTACAAGCTCTGTAGTGACCTCAAGTATCTCCTCACCTACATGGCCAACAATGAGTTGAAACTCTCCTACTTTTCGCTTAAAGGCAATACGTTGCTCCTCTGTGTAAGGAGGAAGTCCACGTTCAAGATTCTCTAATTCCCATTGATGGATGATTTCATCAGGAACAGGAACAGCTACACCAACTTCTAATGCGCGCTTGTAATCAAAATGCATTTCTGTACACGCATACGCAATAGAAGCATGTTCGCCATAAAGTTGTTGATGCATTCTACAAATCAACAGAGCAAGATTGGTTTTTCCAGTGCCGTCTGGTCCTGAGATTTCATTAATAGAACCAGCTGGAAAGCCGCCAGCAAGAACAACATCTACATTGATAATGCCTGTAGGTCTGCGTAGCTCATAAGTATTCGGAGCTTCGTTCGCGTGAACGATAATCTTCTTCTTAGAGTTGAGTTGTCCCATAGCTGCGCGAATAGCAATAGCTCGCTCTTCAGCAGTAACCATAGGAAAGGAAAAAGAGTCAACAGCTTGTGGAGTGAACGTAGGAACAGCAGGAGTTTCTTTTTTAGCCATGATTAAAAATGGGGCGATAAGCTCGCCCCTAGCTTCAAGAGTTACTGCTCGAAAGGCTCAGAGCCGCATTTCGGACAGATTCGCACCCTACCATGTAAGAAGGTCTGTCTTCCACAAGAAGGACAAGTTTCTTCTTCATGCGCGTACTTCTCTAAGTCATTACGCTGCTCTACACCATATTTCTCCATACCATCTTCCATTATTTCGCTTCTCCCCAATTTGAGCCTGAACCTATATCCACGCCCAATGGAGCATATAGTTCCACATGGAAAGGATGTTCTGCAATATCCTTTACAACAGGTATAAATTCGTCAACAGCTTCTGTTGGTACTCTAAACACAACTTCGTCATGTACTTGTAGCTGTTGTACAGCACCAAACGTTCCCCAAATATCCGCTTCAGAAAACAAGCATTGAGCCATGCGAACAACATCAGCAGCACTTGATTGAATAGGAGTATTTTTAGCTGCACGCTCAGCAGCAGCATATTTTGCAAAATCGTCACTATGGATTTCAGACAAATTTCTGCGTCTACCTAATAAAGAATATGCGTATCCAGTCGCGACAGCTTCAGCTATGCAAGCTTCATTACCCGACTCGACAGCAGGTAACGCAGCATTAAATTGTGCGACAATAATTTTTGCTTCTTTAATAGAGATACCTAATCGAGCAGCTAGACGTTTTGGTCCCATACCATAAAGTAACCCAAAACCAATTGTCTTAATTGCGTTACGCTGAAATAGACAAGTCTTAATGTATGGAGACAAAGAAGACTCTGGCTCTACACCAGCTTTCACTAAACCATCAAGTTTTTTAGCTCGCACATAGTCTTCGTACGGAACTTTATACACAAGTTCCGCATTAGCCATATGTACGTCTTTGCCAGCTAAAATACCAGCACGCATTCCTTCATCTTGTACAGCTAAGCACAGAATACGAAATTCTAGCTGTTTGTAGTCCATGACTACTAGCTTCATTTCAGGAGGTGCGATAAACAGAGAACGTAATCCCCACTTATCATTCTCTGGTCGTGGAATGTTTTGTAGATTTGGATCTCTACTAGACAATCTGCCAGTTTTGACATCTGCTTGATTGTAGCTAGTGTGTATGTAACCTCTAGTATCTACCTCACTAGATAATCCTACTAAGTAGGTCTTGTATAGCTTAATAGACTCACGATAATCATGTACTGCACCAGCTAAGTCATCTGTATGCGCGTAATGCTCTAAAAACGCTGCATCAATTGATGCTTCTCGAACTCCAGACTTACCGCCTTTTGTACGCTTAAGTGGCTCTAACCCACGCTCTTCTACTAAGAGTTCACGTAATTGTGGATTACTATTAGGGTTGACAATTTTTCCTGCGATTTTATTAATCTTCGCATGAAGCTGTTCGATTTCCCTTTCAGCAGCAGGTTTAAGAGAATCAACACGCGACACATCAAATAAAGCGCCGGCTCGTTCCATGCTCCATAAAACACGAGTATAAGGCTTCTCTATTTTGTGGTAGTAGTCCCAAAGTGTATCTATATAAGGTGGAACATCGCGAAATAAAGATACTGTGTATTCAGAAGCTAACAACTCTTCTAATGAGTTACTGCACCGTAAAGTATCCCAAGCATCTGCTGACGCGTAGTCCACCAGTTTCTGAAAATCTTCTCGTTCAGCGCGTAATATCCAAGCTTGTGGATTGTTGATTTCGCCAGATCTAGCGAAAGTCTCTTTAAAGCCTTTTCTTACTGTTTCTCCAGGATTCAACCAGCTTGTAATCTCTTTTAAACCGTGCTTATCGCCCCATTCGTTATACAACAACGAATGTTTAACCATTGTGTCTTCAAGATCACCTGCTAACTCACAACCAACATTCGCCAGCATATGTTGATCGAATTTTGCATTGTGTAAGATCCAAGATTTATTTTGATCTTTAAATATATTTCTGAAAAATTCTAATGTAGATGCGTGCAAAGTAATGCGTCTATGACCAAATGCCAGAGACCAATACATCGGCACGTCTTTCCAAGTTTTTAATCCTGTAGTCTCAGTATCTATCGCGACTATCTTAGTATCTGCAACTTCCCTAACTAGCGCCTCAATACCAGGCGTATCCCATGTGAAGTATTCCGGTGTTGGTATATCGAAATTCCAAATGGCCATAAACAACTAGGGGTCTTTTCGGACCCCTAGCTCGTACATACTATTTGTTGATGAACCTAGCCTGTGTTGAAGGCTTAGGGGTGTATTGAAATTGTTTTGATTGCTGGTCTAAAGCTGTTGGTCCGAACTTCTGAGCCATATTCGGTAGACTATCCAGAAGAGATATGTACTGTTCTGGAACAGGTGCGATCTCTACTTCTTCAAAATCAAGTAGAGTCTGCTTGTCGTTGATCTTCTTCTTGCAAACTTGGAAGTTTAGATCAAAGACACTTGCAGGTTGTGGATTATCGCAGTTGCTGCATTCATACTCATTACCAAACCACTTGATTGTCTTCTTGGCGCAACTCAAGCAGAAGTTAGACTTCTTGTCACCAAGATCCATAAGTTGCGCAAAAAAGGTCTTTGGCATAGGCCAAGTTTGGATATGGCCTTCCTTCATCTCTAAGCCTTCAGCACAATATTCGCACCCTTCTCCTTGGCATTGAACCCAATCGGTATAAGGTTCTCCTTTATTGTTGCCCCTAATATTGCCTGCGGCATCAATCTGCGGAACTTTATGAAAAAGCTCCATCACTAGAACAGTTAGTACATATTCAAGAGCTACACCTACAGGAGATGTGTACTTCCTCTGTACATCATCCCATGAGCCAAAGCGCATAGCGCAAGCATGACATGGAGTAGAAGCGTTCTTGTTCTTCCATTGTGGGCCACCACTGCAATTCACTGATCTCTTCAGAGTTGCGTGGTAGTGCTTAATGTACTTGTACCAATCAACAGTTTCTTCATAGACCTCTGCTCCTGCGTCGTCGCTGGGTTCTAGCGGCGATACAAAAGTAGTTGGATTACGAATAAGGCGTACAAGATCATACTTGCCTTCAGAAGGCTTATAGGTATCAACCCAAGAAGGGCGAATACCTCTTACTGCTTTTGCTTTTGGTTGTACCTCTTGTCTCCTGCGCATTGTTGCCGCATCTGCGGTTCTGCGGGAGCGCTCTATCAAGTCTTGGTTCTTACCAAACACGGCCATTTTTAATCTTCTCGATTTCTGTGGGTGCTTCCCACTTCTTAATCTTTTCTATTTTACGCTACTACTGCGCGAGTTTCAATTGCGTATCGATCATCCCACGCAAAGCATTAATAACTTGTTTTGCAGATAGAGATTCTTTCCTGTGTTCTTCCATATATTCTTCAAGCACCAACCGTATTGCGCGAACATCTAAATTCTGTTCATTATAGATGCGTGTAAGAACTTCTTGAATCTGCGAGTACTCTTCAGGCGTGTACGGAATAATGCCAAACAATAAATCCGTTATGGCTTTGATATGACTTGGCTTTTCATATGCTTGTTCTTCGTACCATTCTGTTGGAGCTTCACCAACTTCTACTACAGATTGTATGGTGCCATCAGCATAGCGCGTGAACAATGTAGCAGTGCCTTCAACGCTATTATCTGGATTCATGTTGTTGTGAACTAAGTCGCCCATATCTATGCGGAAATTGAGAAAGGCACCTCGTTTTGCTTTGGGTATACGTCCAATATTTATAGTCATCAACCATCTCTCTAAATGGCTGATATGAATGCACAACATCCTACGTGCACCTGCTGGGTTTTCAACGAACTTCTCTTCAGTACGTAAGCCACATTCCATGATTAATCGTTTTTCATATCTAGTGTCTTTGAGTCCAAGATATTTGCAGAACGTTATAATAGGTACCCAAACGTCATCCACGACCGCAGTGTTAACTACCTCACGACCAATACCGATTGCGCATATTTTAGTTGTCATTGTATCTCCCTGTGGAATCCATTCCACACGAGCGTTCAGTACTGAACGCTTCATGGTGAAAAAACTAGCTCTGAAAGGATTTTCAGTTGAGAATTTTCAACTGGAAGATAGTTGTTGAATAATTTCGCGGTAAGTGATTGCGTTTCTACGCATCTTTTGTTCTTCCAATGACATAAGCCATTTCAAAAGATCAGTTCTACGTATGCATATTTGTTTACGATAGCCAGTACGTGTTCGCGCATAAAGTAACTCAGTAGTCACATGTCTATCAACGCTACTTTTTTGTGGCGTATAAAGACCAAAGAAGCCATAGATAGGTCTTACAGCTATCCATTCTTTGCCTTCATGTTGAATTGGATGAATAGGTAATTTTCCAATCAGAGGCATAATTCTGCAATCTCGTCTGGAGTTAAAAGATCTGGTTGAGCTTTTGAATCACTAAGTAGTCGTGTTGGGTACTTAACTCGTTGTGCGAACGTTACGCCGCTAAGTTCTTTAAGTGCGCGTTTAGCGCCGCCTACACCTGCTTGGTCGTTGTCCAAAAACAACATGATTTTAGAACCAAGATGTGCAAGCACAGTTAATTGCGCTTCAGATAAAAAAGAACCTAATAGAGCTACCACATTCTTAACACCGTGCTGCCATAACCACATAGCAGCTTTAAAGCCTTCAACAACAAAGAGTTTTCCAGGAGTAGCACTAAGACTTACTCGTGGATATACATCATTCATATGCCAAATGATGTCTGACTTAATGAGCTCTTCCTTTTCTGGTAGTCCCCAAACCTTATATTCTTTGGTGTAGATTTTATAACGAGGTTGGCTTCCATCTATACATCTTCCGCTAATAGCGATTAAGCGACCACTAACATCGCGTATAGGGAAAGTAATGCGACTGTGGTTAGGATCAAAACCGACTTCAAAATGATCCAATGTCTCTGCGGTAAAACCTGCTTCCAGCAAATCAAGTGGCAAGTAATTAAATAAACCCAAAAAGTGATCCGGAATGGGAGTGTTAGAGAAACCTGCACGATCAACAGCCTTTCCACGAGCAATTGGACTTAGTTGTATTGGCTTGAGCCCATCTAATAATGTTGCGTAGCCACTAATTTCCGCGTACGAAAAACCAAGCCCTTTCAGCAAAGATCTTAAAGATCCTGCTTCATGACATGAATGGCATATCCACATACCATTCAATCTATTAATCGCAAATGATGGTGTAGATTCAGGACGGCCATCGTCCTTTGTATGAAAAGGACAGATGGCCATTAAATTTTCTGCACCAGACGAACTTCTTACATCAAGAACCTGACGAATAAGTTCTTCTGCATTCATTGGTTATGTATTGAAGTAGAGGGCTTCTGCAGACATTTCATTGATAGGCACGACGTTACCTAGATCCTTGTTTCTAGCTTTGCCTTTCAATTTAGCGACTTTCGCATTCGCGATTTCAAGCTCTTGCTTTTCTTTTTCTTGAGCTTGATTGATCTCTTTGTCTGTTAGTTCTCCAAAGTATCCAAAGTTAATGGCTGGTTGTCCGTAAATACGTAGTCCTGGAAATTTGAACTCACGGGAACCACCGATAATGAGTTGAATCGTATCTACTGGGCCGTCAGGCGTATTGATCTCTTCAGCATATGTACGTATGACCAAAGTAGCATCCTGACCAATAGCATCACTAAAAGCAATTTCATCCAAGTTCGCCTTCTTATTTTTATGTGCTGCTCTATTTGCCTGGATAGTCGCGATGCATGGAATCTTGAGCTTTAGAACCATCTGTCTAATGTCGCGCGAAATATTGCGAACACGAGCATGATCATCTTTAGCTCTGCGAGAATCGGTCATTAAGTAAAGACCATCAATGACTACGAGATCAGGCTTAATTTCCTCTACCTTTGCGCGTAACCAATGAACAGTATCGCTATCTTCTACTTCGCTACCAGAAATACAACTGTAATATTCTGAATACTTGGCGACAATATTGGCGAGATCTGCAATCCGTATCTTTGACTCTGCATCGAGCCTATGCTTACGCATAGAACCATAATCTATTTCAGCCAAGCATCCAATGAGCCTGTCAGATAGACCTTCACGCGTCATCTCCTTGGTATAGATTAATACCTTTTTGCCTTGCTGAATCGCATGCGCAACTAGTTTGGTAGCTACCCAAGTCTTTTTAGACTTAGGGCGACCATATACGACAATATAGTCATCTTCCTGGATACCCTGCGACTCTTCAGTCAAAGGTTCCCAAGGATAGGTACATACACATCTATCTAATGCAGAAGCACCATTGATATACGTATCGACTACGTGATCATAAGCCTGCTTTAGATTGAACGCAGAACTACGACTACCTAACCTTTGTAGCTGTGCGATGCCTGCCTGCAACCTATCCAGACCATTGATAGGATCTGCTGCGATGACTTCTTCTAAGTCACTTTGAAGTTTTTGTGCTTCTAAAACTACACGCTTATTTCTTACTTCCTGACATAGAGCCTCAGTGGTCATTCCCACTTCGTCAACAAATTCAAAATGATTGAATCTTTCGCGAATGAGAGAAGGACCTAAAACAGAACCAGAGGTTTTATTGCCGTAGTAATATCCGAGTATTTGATCAAAATATGTTCGTGATTTCGGGTCTAGAAAATCATCAGATGTAATACCCCACTTGATGACTGAGGCGAGATCGCCTGTACTGATAATGCGGGAAACTAATTGCTGTTCTACTGTCGCCATAAAAACCTATAAGCTGTTAGCCCCGTCAAAGGGCTTTTCACAGTACCAACCTGTGCAAATTCGGCAAGCATAAAGCCTATTCAGAGACAGACTAAAATCGTAAACATCCGAAATAAAGGCTAAAAAAAGAGACCTGCCAAATTGCTTGACAGGTCTCTACAACGTAGCGTGCTTTTACAACTACTCTAGATCGTCGTCATCTTCATCATCAAAGTCTTCATTGGACTCTCGCTCCTTCAAGCGCTCATCCAAGTCCTCTAGCAAATAGCCATAGTCCTCAAAGACCTTGCTAAAGACTGCGCGCAAGTCCTTCTCGCGCTTAGTCTTATTATGCGACTTGGCGGCCTTCCAACTGCGCACAGCACGAAGGAGCTCGCCAAAGGCAATTTCGGAGTTATCAACGTCACTGATCAAATCAACAAGAGTTTCGCGTACAGACATATTTCTTCCTAGATCGATGGGGTTGACTCAAGGTATTCTGCCAACCCAGTTGGTTTCACACCTTTAACTCCATCGTCTAGGACAGTCAAGTGCTTTTTAGCCAAATCTCTTTCGATAGATTCGCGCAACTGAGAAAGAAGACTCAATGTCTCATGACTCCACACATTACCTGAGGCTGTGGTAGAGCCATGAGTCGCTCCTGTCGCAGTATTTATAAAAGCAGCTGTGGCTGTGGCTGTCTGTTGTACGAAGTTAACCTCCAACTCAAACAGAGCCAAACCATCAAAAACAGGTGTTCCTCTTACCATTACCTTTGTTGAGCCTCCACAAGATCTGTGCTGATTTTTTCATGTAATGCTACTGAGCATTTATCGGCTCCAGCAATTGCGTATTCAATACAAGTATTAAAGGCCAACTCTGCAGCCTTATCCAGTGTCTCCTTGTTCTGGTCGCAAACAAGCTTAACCGTAACTCCTACACCGACTTCACCAAAAGGCAGAGATGCGTGAAAGTTATAAGTTAATTCTGAACGAACACCGTCTTTAACCAATTCCTCAAAAGGATCGCGAAGATATTCCGTGATGTTTTCTACAACTGCACCTTTTTTCTTGGTCACGCTTGTAACTTTCATTTCTTCTTATCCAATTTATGAGTACCCTCAACGCCTTCTTTCTTACGCCGTTTAGTTCGTGCTTCTAAAGCTTCTAAAGCCATCTGAAGACCAGCCAAGGCGACAGCGTTCTCTTCACAAGCATAAGGAGAAGATTGAAAACCTTCTAAACGAGCCTTTACAGCCGCAATCACAGCTTCATTCGTAACGCCATTCACACCGACTTCTGAAATAGGTCCTTCTTGAAAATACAGCGTATCTGAATCTCTAGAAGTAGGACTATCGAAGTAATGAAAAGTGAATTCGTGGCTAGCGTTACCATTATCGGGATTTGGCTCGTCTGCCCATACTTCTTCGTAGGTAGATTTGTAAACTAAGACGCGATTACTCATGGCTCTTCTGGCTTCTTGTATTGAACAGTTGTCTTGATAATTTCGGAGAGCATATCTTCAGACAAACGCTCTTTGAGTTTTTCCATATCAATTTGCTTGGATTTGATCACGGGTTTTTGCTCTATCGTGCCTCCTAGCGCAACAAAAACATTCGCACCAACTAGATCAAGAAGAGCTTGAGCATCCACTTTTGTAGTGGTGTTGTGCACTTGCCAGTCACCATAACTTCTACCTGAAGCACGCACAGCATCTTCTGCATGCTTTCTGGCAATCTTTTCTTGATCTAGTAATTTAAAATACTCTACAAAAATATCTGCGTAATATTCGCGATAGGCATAAATTTGACGTAGAAGTTCTGCATGAACTTCCACTAAGTGTTGTGGGTTAGACATTGGCTTCTTGAATCAAAGTGTTGTAGATCCTAAGCGCTTTTGCAATATGTCTATCCCAAACTTCTCTAGGATTTCCAGGTAAAGAAGAAGAGATCCTTCCCATTACAAACTCTGGGTTCATAGTAGGAATGCCTATGTACTTTACTGGCATAGGTCTTGTCGGATAAATATAAGATCCTTTAACTTTACGGCCCCAAGCTTGTTTCTTTTCTGTCAATACTGGTTCTTCCCAAATTCCGGGCACCATAATGTCTATAGGCTCATTTGAAGGCGAATAAACAGTTACTATCTTTCCAGTCAATGTCTTAACAACTTCTGCGCCCATCATTACGATGACAATCGGGTCTACTAACCAGATCTCATTTAGAATGCGTTCTTTACAAGCAGCCATTTCTGTAGGTAATGGAATTTCATCACGTACTTGTTGTACCTGATTTCCATACCCATCTACAGTCATAATGGCTTCGCCATTCTTGCTAACTGCTGGATGACATGATCTGCAGCCTACAAGATT
>Ga0075012_10004745_pt1 | contig 12586 bp, 16 predicted proteins | sample All_14_2_FD_71474 | JGI IMG/M metagenome (GOLD analysis project Ga0075012, IMG submission 71474) | Freshwater microbial communities in response to fracking from Pennsylvania, USA - Allegheny Zone_MetaG_DW_15 | ecosystem: Environmental > Aquatic > Deep subsurface > Groundwater > Drilled...
CTCGCTCTTGATCGCCATACCCACCCGCGCCCATTCGTCACGGGGCAGGTTCGCCGGGATGTGCGCCAGTGCAGCGCGGATCAGTTCGGGGGTGATTGGGGTAAGCGCGGTCATCGATCCGCGCCCCTTGGAGCGCCACCGATGCCGTCCAGCCCTTCCGCCATTTCGATGAACTCGACGGCGCGTTGTGACGCCTGCTCCGGCCCCATGTCGATCAACGAAAGGTCAAGCCTTTTGCCGTCCACGCGCAGCCGCTCACCCGTCAGAAGGGTTGCCATCCAGCGCAGCAACCGTGCGACGCTGGCAGCGGAAGCGCTTCCAGGCGTGAGGTCTGCAAACATGCCCCGCAACAAGTCGGAAGGCATGTTCAGCATGGGTGTTGCATCGATAGGCGCGTCTTCAGGTGAATCCGGGTCTTGATTGAAGTCGGTCAAGCCTATCTCCCGGCCGCAAGGGACGCGGCTTTCAGAGTGGCAACCAGGGCTTGTGCGCCCTCTTCAGTCGTCGGCACGGTGCGGGTGGTCCCGTTCATGTTCAGAACGACGTTCACTGTGCGCCCCACGTTGGTTTTCTCCAGCGTCTGGGCGAGCTGGGTGCGGATGGCGGCCCATTCGCGGCGGTCGGCCATGCCTTCCAAGCTGAAGCCGCCGGGGTTCATGCGGTCGACGTCGCGGTCGATCTGGGCGTTCTGATCGAGGGCCGCGATGGCGGCGCGGATGTCTGCGCTGTCGGCACTCGTGAGGGTGCCTGCGCGGAGCTTGTCACGCAGCTCGAACAGGAGGGTGTTGTCGACGGCGTTCTGCCCGGCCAGGCGCTGGCCGCGCTGGTATTCGGCTTGCGTCTGGTCGTTTCCATTCACTGGCTTCGGGTCCCCTGGTCGAGCATATGGACTACCCCTCCCAGGGTCATAGTCCTTCTCATTGCCCCGTTGCGTACTGTTTTGACCGGGCCGGCTGTATCTGTTGTTGTTCAAGAGCTCGTTTTGCCTTTGCAGAGCGACGTTGGCTTCACCGATGCTGCCTGCAAGGCCACGCTGAGACCCGCTGAGTCGGTTAAGTCCATCGCCATACCCATCGGCCGCACTGCCACCGTTGCGCAGCAGGGCAAGCTGTTTGTTCAACAGTTCGGTGCTCCTACCCGTGGCGTCGGCCTCGGCCAGCTTGGCTTGGGCGAGCTTGATCGCGGTCTCCAGCTCGGCCTGCTTGACCAGGTTGACTTCCTTGTTGGTGGCCATCTCGGCCAACTTGGCGTTGGCCACAGCAATAGATCCCTCGGCCTCGGCGCGCTGCACGGCCACCGCTGCATTGACCAGCTGGATCTCGATCTCCATCTGCAGAATCTTGGCCTTGCGTGCCTGGTACTCATTGCCCATGAACAGCGCCATCTGCTCACTCTGCTGGGCCAGCTTGAGCTGCACCTGCAGGTTGGCTTCGGCGGCCTGCGCTTCGCCCACCTTGGCCACGCGATTGGCTTCCCAGGCTTCGACCTGCGCCGCTTCCCAATCACGGACCTGTTTGGCCGCCTCAGCAGCCGCATCCCCCGCCTTTTTGGTGTCGGCTGCAACCTTCGGCATACCCTTGCCGACATTGGCGAACAGCTTGGAGTATTCATCGTCAATTTCAGCGATACGCTCGGCCAGGCGCTGCTCGGCCGCCGCAATCGTGTCACTGGTGAAAGCCGCCTTGGCCATCTCCCAAGCGGCCTGGTACTGGGCCGCGGCTCGCGTGAGCCCAGCTGCCGCCGCAATACCTGCCCGCTCAACCACCTCGAACTCGCCCTTGAGGTAGGTGCCAATCTCCCAGCCCACCCAGCCCGCGGCCGCGAGTTTTCCTGCAGCCAACAGACCGGCCGCCGCCTTGTTTCCCGCGCCGGTCACAGTGGCCATGGCCGCAGATGTCTCGGCTGCAGCCAACGCCAGCTGGGCCATGTAGGCCTTGAGCGCCCCCAGCGCCTTGATGCCCCACACCACCGCCATGACCTCGCCCGCCTGAACGGCCAGGCTGATCACAGTGCCCAGGTTGTCCGATAGCAGGTCGATGGTCGAGGCGATCTGCCCCGTGGTCTGATTCGCGCGGTTCGCCTCCCCGATGTATTGGGTCCAAGTGTTGGTCAGGCGCGTGATGGCGTCGCCCACCGTGGCGCTCATGCCGGCGGCGGCTTGCTTGTTGAGCTCGACGGTCTGGCGCAGACCCTCATTCAAGTCGTTGATGGACAGCTTGCCCGTGATGCCCAGGCGGCGCACCTCGTCGGCTGTTTTGCCCGTGGCCTGCGCCACCGCGTTCACGATGGTGGGCGTGGCAGACATGATCGACTGCCATGCATCGACCTCAATCCTTCCTGACTGGATGCTCTTTGTGTACGCATCAATCGCGTTTTTGCCTCGCTCCGCAGAGGCCGCGTTGGTTGTCAGCAGGTATGAAAAGCTGTCGGTGATGTCTAGCGCCTCGCTGGTGCTGTAGGCCATCCCGCGCAGTGCATCGGCCGTGCGGATATACATCTCCTGCTGCTCATCGAGGCTTCGGTACGTGAGGTTTGCCGTGGCCAGGATGCGCTGTTGCACCAGGTCGTATTCCTCGGCCACTGGCGTGGCCATGGCGATGCGCTCGGCCATCTGTCCATAAGCGTCGGCCAGGGCAATGGTGTCCTTCGCAAAGCCCACAGCCTTGTTGAGCGCGAACAAGCCGGCGACGGCCTTTCCAACTTCGGACAGCGAGGTATTGAGAACGGAGCTCTTGGCGTCCACCTTGCCCATCTCGTTGCCGAGGTCGCGCAGGCCGGCGCCAGCGGTTGCCGTAGCCGTAGCCTGCTTGCGACCGGAGTCGGCGGCGGCGTTGCCGGCGGCGGTGTAGGCGGGGGCGAGCTTGGCGACTTCGGCGCGGGCGGCGGCGATGGCCTGGCGGGTGGTGAGTTCGGCTTTGGCAACGCCGTCGCTGGCGACGCCGTAGGTGCGCAAGGTGGTGCGGCTGTTGTCGAGGGCGCGGGTTTTTTCTTGTACCTCGGTCTTGGCGCTGCGCACGGCGTCGCGCAGCTTTTCGAGCTGGCCGGTCTGGGCACGGGTGGGGGCGCCGCTGGCGGCCATGGACTGGCCTAGTTTCTGGGCGGCGCTCTGGGCTTCGCCGAGTTTGGCGGCGGCGTCGCCGGCTTCTTTTTTTAGCTGGACGAAGTTGTCGATGGCGCCTTGTTTGGCGCCCAGCTCGCGCAGCGCCAGGGCGCTGGCCTGTGCCTGTGTCTTGAGGTCGCCCTCCAAGGTATCGGCCAGGCTTTCGAGCTGGCGCGCGAGGGCTGCGACGTCGCCTTCGCCGGATACGGCGGCTTCGATGTCGTAGCGGATCTTCTGTGAACTGGTGGCCATGGGAGGTGCCTTTTTTGTTGGGGTGTGTCGCCGCGCTCACGCAGCGAATGCGAAATGGCCGGCAACTTGCCGGCCATCAAGGGGCAACCCCTACGCAGCCTGTGCCGTGCTGTTGTGCGCGGCGCGCAGGTTGGTTTCGTGCTGCGCCGCTCCGACGCGGCGGCGTTCGTGCGCGTCCACTGCGTCGTGGTATTGAACGGAACCCGGGAGGAAGCTGAACGGGTCGGGCAACGCGGCTTCGGGCTCGGGGGTTTCCCACTCCATCGGTTCGACCAGCGTGGCGAGATCGGCCGGCGCGATCGTGCGGGCCATGCCGGCCAGCGCGTAGCCATGGAGCCCGGAGGAAGTTCCGCACACCTGGTCACCCCACACCGCGCGCTCTTTGGATGCGAAGGTCACATTCGGGTCTTGAATCGTGGTCCCGGGGAACAGGCGGCCCGTGCTGTCGGTGTGGCGCAGCGCACGCATCTTGATGAAGGCATCAACAAGCCCTTGGGCGGCCTGGTCGTATTCAACACGAGCCACCGCCAGGCGGCATTGATTCACCTCGTCTTGCGCGCCCTGCAGTTCGGCCGCTGTGGCGCTGCTGGCCTGTTCCATGCGGCCCAGTTCGTCCTGGTGGATCTTGATCGTTGCGGTCAGCTGATCGCCACAGGTCGCCCGGTACAGCCGGGCTTTTTCGTGCGCGTCAAAGGCGGTTGTCTGCTCGCCACCCGCCAACACCACTTCATTCAACGCGGCCTCTGCTGCTTTCAGCGCCTGGTCGGCAGTGGCATGGAGTTCGACCAGCGCCAGGTTGAGGCGGGCGATCAGAGCGGCGCGTTCGCCGTGCACCTGGCCAGCCTTGCCGGCTGCTGCCTGCGCGCTCTTCAGCCGCGCCTCTGCGGCTTTCAGCGCCTTTGCGGCGCTGTCCTGGTCGCGCTTGACCACAGCGGCCACACGTTGCCGATCGGCTTCAATGGCGTGAGCCTTTTTCAGCCGTGCCAGCTCTTCCAGTTTGCGGCGCAGCGAGGAGGCACGCACCGACGCGCCGGGGGCGGCCTGCTGCTGCTGGGTCAGCTCCTCGATCAGCGCCTGACAACCTGCGGCGGTGGACACACGTTCAGCGATGGCGGCTTCGGACGGGGAGACTTGAGCGGTGGACTTGATGCCAAAAAAATTCTTGATGTTCATGGTGTTGATTCCGGGTGTGTTTGGTTTGAGCGCGCAGGCCATCGCCTGCGCTGGTGAAAAGAGGCTGGCGTGTCAGAACTGAAAGCCCAGGTACTTGAAGGCTTCCACGACACTGCAGCCTTTGAACTGAGCCCACGCGGCGGAGCGTTCGGCCATCTGGGCCCGGGTCAGCTGCAGCGCCGGCTTTGCGCCCGGTGTGCCGCGCTTGCCGGGATCCGTCTGGCTCACGTATGGATGGAGGTATCCGGAGCGCTTGATGCCCTCGATCAAGGCGCAGCCGTCCTTCGCAGCGCGAACTGCGCCCGCGCGCTCCCATTCCTTCCAGCTCATGACCATCGGCATGCGGCCGGTCTTCAGACGGTGCACACGCACGATCTCTGCAGCTTCAACGCGCAGGTCTTCTTCCGCTTGGCCGGGTTGCTCCAACATGGCTTCCGGGGATGCCACTGCCTTGACCGGCTGCAGCTTGGGCGGCCATGGGGCCGGGCTGGTGGCGGTGGTGGCCTGCGTGGGCGCTGGTGCGCTTGCAGGTGCTGCCGCTGACCTGCGGCGCATGAAGCGGCCGGGGTCTGCGGCCAGATGGTTTTCCAGCTCACCCAAGCTCATGAATCCGTCCAGCAACCCGGCGTCAACGGCCTGTTGGCCGATGTAGACGCGGGCTTCCTGTGCGGCCACGGCGGCGGGCGGTAGTCTGCGGTTCGTCGCCACCTGGTTGACAAACTGCGTAGCCAGGTAGTCGATGCGCTCCTGAATGTGTGCCAGGTCATCGCCCGTCAAGGGCTTGCTGCTGCTGCCCACCGTCTTGAACTTGCCCGACTTGATCTCGGTCACCACCGATCCGTCAGTGTTCGGGGTGTAGGTGTGCACGCTCACCACGCCGATAGACCCGGCCATGACGTTGGTGGAACTGCCGTATACGTTGCTGCAGCTGCTGGCCACCCAATAGGCGGCGCTGCAGGCCACACCATCGGTCAGTGCCACCACCGGCTTTGTGCGCGCTGCGCTGGCCACGGCGGCGGCCAGTTCGGCCGTGCCGTGCACGGCACCGCCCGGGCTGTTGATCGTCAGCAGGATCGAGCGAACAGAGGCATCGCGCCCGGCCTCTTCCACAGCGGCGGCCAGTTCCACGGTGTCCACCGCACCCAGAAACAGCCGCGCCAGGAAGCCGGGGCGCTGCAGCATCAAGCCGCTGATCTCGATACGCGCAACGCCACCAGGGCGCATTTGGTACGGGGTGCCCATGCCAGCGCCAGACAAGGCGCCAGCGCGAGCGGCAGGGGCCTCCAGCGGGCCGGTGTAGCGGTTGCGGGCTTCCACGTATTCGCTCAGCAGTGCGCGCACGCTGGATGCGTCCAGCGCGGCCACGCCACCAGGGAAGAGGGTTTGCAGGGCAGCGGCGTGCCCATGTTCGGATGTGCGGGTGTGGGGTGTGTTCATGGTCTGGGTTCGAGTTGATTGGTCGGGGTATTGGTGTTGGGGTATCAGGCGACTCGCGTCACCTTCATGGGGTCAACCCAGCCTTCAATGCCGTAGCAAAGGTTGACGCTGTTGAGCGGGTTGGGCGTGGCGATCTCGACCGTTTTGTGCGGTGTGAAAATCAAAATGAAGTCAACGCCGATCCACGAAAAACGCTTTGGGAGCGCGCTGGTCTTGGGGGTCAACTGCTTGGCGTAATTCACTGCAGCCGCAGCGGCTTGCCAGGCTGCTACCAGTTGAGGGGCATCAATCGCGGCCGTCAATTCACCGGTTTTTTCGTAGTGCTCGCGAGCCTTGAACGCCTGCGCGAGTAGGTCGGAGTGATAGGACACGATGGCGTCCATGTTGGCTTTCTGCTGCTCATCCATGGATAGGCTCCACGTCCAGGGGCAGCAGGCCTTGCCTGTTGCCGACAAGGACCAGGGCATTGCTCACCATCTGCCGAAGCCAAAAGCGCACGAGGTGGCCGTTTGCGTTGAGCACGAGAGAGACCTGTACCAGCACACCGCGCACCTTGAAGATGCCCGGCGCATAGCCTTTCTTGTGGGCCGTTTCGATCTGCTGCATGCAGCGGTGCCACAGTTCGTTTGCCTCGCCTTCGGTGATGAACTGCGGGTCGAAGAACTGGCGCGCGCGCGGGCTCATGCGTCATCCCCTGGCTGCTCCGGGGTGTGGACCACTGGCGACGTTTCACGGGTGGCCTGCCAGGTGCGGAACAACTCTTCCACCTCCGGGGCCGTGGCGTCGAGCGTGTCAAAGTCGCCGGGCATGCTCTGCGCAAGAATTTCCCCCGTGCTCTTGTCTCGCACACGGAGGGCCAGCGATGGCATCAGTTCGACGTGGACGTGTTTGCCCAATTTGGGCAGCACCAGGGCACACCGGAACAAGGGTTCCTCGCGCTCGAATGTTCGGATGAAGTAACGCTTCTTCGCAAAGCCCAGGATCGTTTTGGCGATCCACTCCGCGCTGGGCTGGGGGCAGGACTTTGGATACGTCATTGGGCAACTCCCCGCGACTGGCGAGATTCGGCCCATTTCTTCAGATCGCTCGCACGCCAGGCCACTGCTCGGGCGCCAACGTGTACGGGTTTTGGCGCCTCGTTCTTGGCCATCAAGTCATACCAGGCGGATCGAGAGACCCCTGTGACCTCTCGGCGCGAAGGCTCTCGCAACAGCGGATCAAGGTTCGCGGGGATCGACTGGCGCGGCGTGCGGTCGCCCGGGTCGGGGCGGCCTTGTATGGGGATTTCCTGTGACATCTTCGGTGCTCCTGTTTGGTACCGGTTGGTACGTGATCGATGATCGAAAAACGTCCTTCTCCCGGCTATGGAGAATCGAAAACAAGTTTTTTTGATTCAACCCTTGACGGGTTGATAGAACGCAGCTAACAGCTAGCTGAAGTTGCGCGCAGCACCCCGGATGGCGTCTTGAGGATCGGTCTCGATCCCGAGAATCCCGAACACAAGTTCAATCAAAACTGAACCGCTAAGGTCTAGCTCTGAGCACAGGCACTCATCAAGTACGGTCGAAGCCAGTACGTAGTCCAGGCGAAGCCGCAAACGTCGCTGACTCTTCCAATCGCAGGACTCCACGTCCTTGATCAGGTCGTGCAACAGCGCCTTGATCGTCAGCAGCTTGTCCCCTCTTGCTTTGCGATCCAAGCTGCTGTATCGAGTGCCATTTGGAGGGGCGGTCAACCTGACGCACGTCTGTTCGTTCAGGTTGCGAATCAACGACTTGGCTGAGTTGACAATCGCCGTCATCCGCCTATCGCGTTCAGAGGGTGTTTCTTCAGTGGTGTTGACAACCTCAAGATCGAGCCCGCATCCAATCGCTTCGCCGCACTCAACTGTGTTGCACACCTCATCCCAGAACTCGCGAGCTAGGTCCTCACGATTCGAAAAGAGTTGCAGAAGCTTGTCCCGATCTCCAGGAAAGATGTTGTCAAAGCTCTGGACATTGCGGCTGATGTAGCCGTTGGATTTCGGCGTTGCCATGGCTCTTATGACGTGAACGCCCGTGGCATCAGCCATGCATCAACGCCCTTGACCAGGATGGGCTGCTGTTCCCCACAGCGTTCGCCGTACAGTTCCGCCAGCAGTCCGACGCGCTGATTCAGCAGCACGGCAGCTGTCGTCACGGAAGCGCGTTCGCTCTGGTCTTCCAACGACTCGACTTCCAACATCCCCAAGAGGTTGTCGAGCGCGAGGGCCGTAGACGCAATCTCCGCGAACACCATGGACACTTGACGCGGACTCAGGGCTTCAGGCTGGGGTTTCTTCGTGCTCATGCTGCACCCCCTTCGCTGCGTGCGCTGCGACTCTCCAGTAGATCGATGGCGACATTCAGCACGCCGGCCACAAGCTCGCCTGCGTTGCGAATCTCGGGATAGTTCAGCTCGGGTGTCAGCGGGTCCAACACCTGGCGCAGGCTCGGCACTTCGTTTCGCAGGAAGGACAGCTGCGAAATGACCGGCGAAGCCTCAGACGCCCACTTGGCCAGGCGCAACAGGGGCAAGATGCGGTCTTCATCTTCGGCCAGCAGACTGGCGATATCGGCGCTCATGCTGCACCCCTTTCCAGCGCGCGCGTGCGCTGCTGAACGTCTTCCAGGATGGTGGTGAGCTGGTGCATGCGCTCGATCGCCACACACAGCATCGCCCTGTCGTTGCCCGGGTCGCTCCCGTGTGCAAACTGGCTGGCCTCCAGAATGTTGAGGTTTTCATAGGCCATGGTCCACGCGAGTGCGGCGCGCTGGCTCAACGTGGCATCCGGGTTGACGATCAGCACCGCCGACTTGGTGTCAACGAGGGCGGGTGTGAGGTTCAAGACCTTGGCTTGTTGGTTGGGCGTGTTCATGGCTCAGACCTCCTTGCGTTCGATGGTAGCGGCGGCGCTGGCGCGCTTCAAAAGCGTGGCTGCGCGCACAGCGCGGGCCGTTGCGGTCTGCAGCTGCTGGGCTGTGCAGTCGGGTTGACCCAGGAAGTGCAACGCGGTGGACAGTGCGTTGTGAGCTTGGGCGTGTAGCTGGATGGTTTCCAGCGAGGCGGGGGGCGTGGTGGGCGCAGCGCGGCGGCTGGCCAGGGTGATGACGGCTGTCATGGCTTGGTGCTCCTTATCGAGACTTCAAACCACCAGCTGCGTTCTTACGCGCAATTGGTGGACGGGATGTTAAGAACACGGGATAAGCCGTGCGCCAGGTGTTGCCACTCTGGCCATCCCGTCCAAAACCTTGAATAGGCCAGGTGGCCCATTCGCCGGGCGCTGCAGGGGCAGCGGCCCAAGTGTTCAGACGTGACAAAACCTCGCTATCGGGGAGGTTGCACCGCTTATCCAATGATGTTCTTACGCATCGGCCCTTTCGGGTTGACTGCAATGTAGCACAGGGCATTTAGGCCTGTCTACAACCCCATGACCTTCAATGCAGCCTGTACCGCTTGCCACGCAGGCTGCAGCGATGCGACTGTTTGTACCGATGCCCCAATGCCACCGAGCCAGCGGCCTACCCGGGCGCTGCTCGGTGAAGGTGTCTGCACCTCTTGGACAATGTTGCTCAAGTCACTTTGCAGCTCCACCACGATCTCGGCAGGCACACCCGGGGCCACCTTGAGGGTCGCGCCGAACTGCGCCAGGGCTTCGAGCAGCGCCGCCACATCTGCAGGCGCCGACCCCTGGCGAACATGAGCAACGGCGTTCGCACCCGTCTGAACCACAGCCCCCGGAGCGTTGATGTTGATGACGGTGTTTGACGATGATTCTTGCGGCATGGGTGGCAGGTGTTCAAGGTTCCAAAAATACCGGCGAAGTGATTCCAACAAGCTCGCTTGAGCACTTGCGGCGACAAGCCCCCAGTCCAGCGCCGGGGCGGCAATTCCGTAGCGTCCGAGATGCCTCGAATAGGCACCCTCCATTCCGCTGATCCAGGTTTGCAGCGACCTTTCAGCCACGTCCAGGATCTCTTGTTGCACAACTTCAGACAGACCCAGGTTAAAGCGGGTGTGAACCTCCTGCAGCGCCCTAGAAATGGCCGTGGCGACAGGTTGTACCTGCCCCCTGTAGAGGCCCGCCAAACGAGCGACGTACCCAATCCCTCTCCCGCCTGTCTCCTTTCGATTGAAGGCATGAACGGCGGCATCAAGACTGCACGCCAAGGCCGACAGCCTCTCTTCACGCAGGTGCTGAAAGTGGGTCAGTGCGTTTTGCGGAAGCATGGGCATGCACCTTCACGACAACCGGTCAACGAGCACCTGCCGCCTCACTGTTCTCTGCCGTGCGCACGCTCGCGTCGGCAATGTCAACGATCATGACCGTGAGTTCAAACCAGATGCGGGTCAGCAGGAACACCAGCGCACCAGTGCCCGCGCCGATCAGCAGATGCCAAAAGGTGCCATCACGGCCGAACATCGTGAAGAAACCGCCGATCAGGCAACACACGGCCAGCACGTAGCCAAAGAACATGGCCAGGCGAACCACCGTGCGGAAGGCTGGGTAATGCGTGCCGTCGCGCAACTGGTCGATGAATGGGCCAGGTGCGTGGCCGGTGTAACGGTGCACCTTTGGCGGCGATTTTGGCTGCGCAGCTGGCGCACCGCTCCGAGTGGAAAAACCGGAGTCTGCACCATTGGATGACCGCATCGGCTGGCGGCTGGCCATTGCGGCTTTCACGCGGGCATAGATGGCACCGCACTGTGGGCAGGCTTCGGTTTCTGAGCCCGTGGCCGCTGGGTTGACGTGGCCACACTTGAGACAGGTTTCTTCTGACATTGTGCTTTTCCTCCTGCGAACATTCTGTCACCCCCGGCCGCACACCAGCCACCTGGTGAGCGCAGGCGTGGTGCGGTGGACACGTGTCCGAGGTGGATCAATTGCCGGTGTCGCGCCGCGCGTTCGGTGTTTTCGGGCGCCGGGAGGGTTTCTTTTTCGCGCCATATTCCCAAGGCTTCCATGTCGGTGCGGGGCCGTGCTGCAGCGGGGCGGGATGGCGGAAAAGGAAGGGGATGAAGACTACTTCAATGAATGAGTGCCCCTGTTCAACTCCTATACTGCCCCGGTTTTGCCCCGGTACCAAAACAGGCCGCAAACCCGCATGAATCCTCACTTCTGGGTTGTTGTGCCCCGATGCCCCGGTGGTTTTTCGGAAACGCCACCGCCGAAAGGATTGCGAGGGCTTGATCACGCTGCCCGCTTGGGCATCTTGACGACGTTTCCAGCCTTGCGGCCGTCCAGGTAGTCCGCCCACCACTGCATGAGGCTGGTGCGGTCGGGCATGTAGCTTGACCGGTGGTAGGCGGCCCGTACCTTGTTGCGTTCCTTGTGTGCCAGCTGGCGCTCGATCACGTCAGCATTCCAACCGCACTCATTAGCCGTGGTGCTGAACAGCGCCCGGAAGCCGTGGGCGGTCGCGCTGCCCTTGAAGCCCATGCGCGTCATGGCGCTGTTGAACGTGTTTTCGCTCAGGGGCTTGCTGCGGTAATTGGGGCTGGGGAACACCAGGTCACTGTCACCGCTCAAGGGCTCCATGGTGCGCAGCACCTCAAGGGCTTGCCGTGACAGGGGCACGCGGTGTTCGGTGCGCATCTTCATGCGCTCGGCTGGAATGACCCACAGCGCCCCGTCCAGGTCGAACTCTGCCCAGCGTGCGCCGCGAACTTCGCCCGGGCGGGCCGCCGTCAGCATCAACAGGCGCAGGGCTTGCACGGTGCTTGGCTCCCCCTCGTAGACGGCCAGCTTGCCCAGGAACTCGGGTATGTCCTTGTCCGCCAGCGCGGCCCGGTGGGTCACTTCGCGGGGTTTCAGGATCTCAGAGGGCACCAGGTCAAGCATGGGATTCGATTCGATGCGCTCATGCGTCACGGCCCATCTGTAGATCGACTTCACCCGCTGAAGCACGCGGTTTGCCAGCTCACCAGCGCCCCGGGCTTCGATGGCCTTCACCGCGGCCATGAGTTCGCCGGGCTTGATGCTGGCCAGTGGCCTGCCCCCAAGCGTGGGGAAAACGTCCGCCTCCAACGATGCCAGGATGCGCTGCAGGGTGACAGGCTCCCAGCGGGACGCCTGGTGCTTCATCCAGTCCAGCGCCACCGCCTCAAGGGTGTTCTCTTGTTCGTACAGGGCGCGGACCTTGGAGGCCTTGCGCAGTGCCCCAGGGTCGTCGCCGGCCTTCAGCAAGGCATGGGCCTCCGCAGCCCGGGCGCGTGCATCGCGCAGGGTGACATCCGGATACACCCCGAAGGCCAGGCGCTTTTCCTTTCCCCCGTGCCGGTATTTCAGGCGCCAGTACCGCCCGCCCGCCTTCGTCAGTTCCAGGTACAGGCCCCCGCCGTCGAAGTGCTTGCCGGGGTCGGTCAGGGTTCGCAGTCTGGCATCGGTCAACTTCATGGCGGGCATCCTTTGCAGTGTGGGGGCACATTTGGGGGCATTTCTACGGATTTTGCCTCGCTTTCATAGGGGAGTTCGTGTGCGGCCCCGGCACCACAGACAAGGCCGCACAGTTCCAAAGACGTGCGGCCTTTTTCTTTTTTTCACGATGAACAGGGCACCCATGCAGTGGGGCCCGGTTCAGGGATATCACAAGCTCAGTGGGAAAA
>Ga0075012_10004748_pt1 | contig 12584 bp, 15 predicted proteins | sample All_14_2_FD_71474 | JGI IMG/M metagenome (GOLD analysis project Ga0075012, IMG submission 71474) | Freshwater microbial communities in response to fracking from Pennsylvania, USA - Allegheny Zone_MetaG_DW_15 | ecosystem: Environmental > Aquatic > Deep subsurface > Groundwater > Drilled...
GATCCGCGCGGCTATGGCGGGCGCGGTTTCCACATAGCCCGACGCATTGTCGCCCAGCACGTCCACGGTCAGCGGCCCGACGGGCGTGGTCCACCAGCGGGCGAGCGCGATCGACGGCGCGACAACGCCACCGCCATCGGGCACGGTCGCGGCGCGCAGGGCCGTGAGCGTCGCCATGGCGCTGCCCTGCCAGGCGAGTATTTCCAGCACGCCTTCCCGGCCCTTGTCGCGAATGGCGGAACAGCCCTGCATGGGCCGCCCCGGATCGCCGAATTCGTAGATGGCGTAGGCCTTGTCGAACAGCCGGCATTCGACGTCGAACACCCGTCCCAGGCTGATGCGCTTGGCGCGGCCGGCAGCATCCGCAGAGCCTTCCAGCCCGCCGGTGCCGGCAAAGAAGCCGGTCACCAGCGGCTTGGCGAGGCTGGCCGACAGATCGGCGATGCCCAGCGCAAGGCCGTCCGTTCCGGCACGCCGCCCCGCGACCGCACCCGTCAGCAGCCGGATCAGCGCGGCGGCTTCATCGCCGCTGTCCACCTCGATCGGCGCGCGGTCCCAGATCAGGCGCGCATATGCATCGACAAGCGCCGGGTCGGCCGGAACGAAACTGAGGTCGCTGACCGTGGGCACCGTGCCGCCAGACCAGCCCCCCGCCTCAAAGCCCAGGCGCGCGCTGAAGCGCGGCGCGCGCACGACGCCGGCCCGATACCCGTCGGGATAGGGCAGCGCCGAACCGCCGCCCGCCAGCTTGACCGGCACGACCGCGCCTGTCGCCGGATCGCGTGGCTGCGCACGAATAAGCGTGACGGCCGCCATCAGAGCTTCGCCTGCCGGTAGACGGACGACAGCCAGGCGGATGTGGCGCTGGACGTCGCAGCCGCGCTGCTGCCGGTCAGGCTCGCCAGCGCGGCGGTGTTCTTCGCGATCTGCGTAAGAAGGTCGTTCGCTTCGTCCGCCAGCGCGTTCGACGTTTCCAGCTTGGCGACGGTCGATAGCTGCGCGTCCTGCGCCGCTTTTATGCGGTCATTCTCCGCCTTGATGACCGCCTCGGCCGCCGCCTGGGCGGTGGCGCGGTCGGCGGCATATTCCGGCCCGGCCGTGCCATAGGCGTCGCGCGACACGTCCTGCAGCTTGCGCAGCAGGCTCGCCAGCGTGTCGCCGGCCCCGTCGACGCCATTGTCCGCATCGGTACGGGCCTTGGCAATCTCGCCCAGCAGCGCCTGGCGCTGGTCGACCAGCGATCCTTCAAACAGGTCGCCATAGGCCATGTCTTCCAGCAGCTGCTTGAGCGAGCCGACCCGCTGCTCAAGGATCTGATCGATCAGCTTGGCGCGATCCTCCGCATTGCGCTTTTCGATCGCGGTGACGTCGAACCCATACTGGGTCGCGATGCGCAGGCGCTCCTTCGCCTGATCCTCATAGTCGCGGAGCGCCTTTTCCACTTCGGAACCAAGGCCGCCGAGCAGATCCTCGACTTCCTGCACCTTCAAGGCCTCTGCGATGGCGGCGTCCAGATCGGTGCTGGACTTCAACGCCTTCTGGACGGCCGCACTCAGGCCCGTGACAGCACCATCGGCGATGGCGTCGCGGATCGCATAGGCAATGGCGGCCGACTCATTGTCACCGAAGTCGATCGCGCCATTCTTCTTTTTCGTCATGCCGCGCCCGGTCGGGTCGACACGATAATTATCGTCGCGAATGCCGATCGACACGGCGAACTTGCCCAGCTCGCCGCCGAACTGATCTGCAATCGCCTTCAAACTATCCTGCACGGACCCTGCAAGGCCCAGCGACGCCTGTTCCCGCTTGGCGCTGTTGCCCGACGTCGAGACGTCCGCATCGGTGCCGCCCGTTATGGTGGCGGTGCCCTTTTTCGTGCTGGAGAACAGCCCGCCAACCAGTCCACCGAGGATGGAGCCGATGATCTGGCCGCCTGGTATCGGGAGCGCCGAACCGATAGCGCCGCCGATCTGCGCTCCCGTGCCACTCATTTTGACGCCAACAGCGTCTGCAATTCCCGAAACAAACTTGCCGGTGGATGCACCGTCGAACGCCTTGCCCATGCCCGCGCCGATCGCATCGGAAAATGCCGAGCCACCGATGCTGTCGGTCAGTCCCTTGATCTGCTTGGCCAGGAACTGGGCTGGCGTCTCCTGCGAAAGCTGTACGCCGAACTGGCTGCCGAGCGCGCCCGCCAGCGACCCCAGCGCGCCGCCGCCGACAACACGATAGATGGCGTCCGCCCCACGGCGCATCGCCTTTTCGGCTTCCTTGCCACCAAGGCCAAGGCGCTTGCTGCTTTCCTCGGCCGCGCGCTGCAGATCCTTGTCGAAGCTGCTGAAGTCGAGCGTCGCGGACAGGCCGGACGTGATATAGGCCGACTGGGCATCCTTGGTCGACTGCGCAGCCTGCGCTTCGTAAGCCGCCCGCTGCAGCGAGTCGATCTTGCCCGCAGCGGCGAGATCCGCAATTTCCTTCAGCGTGTCGCGATAATCGCGGGCCGCTTTGGTCAGCGGATCATATTTCGCCTGGATCTGATCGAGCGAGGCGGCCAGCGCCTTGTTGTGCGCCTCCTCTTCGGCCTTGGCCTTTTTCGCGGCAGCTTCGGCTTCGCGCTCCGATTTGCGGTCGGCAACGGCATCCTTGCGATCCTGTTTTTTCTGGTCGGCGGCGGCTTTGTCGAGCGCATCGAGCTTCCGCCGCGCTTCGACCTGCTTCATGACGCCGGCATAGTCGGCATCCAGTTCCGCCAGACGCTCCCTTGCCGCCTGCAGCCGCCTGTTCCGCGCGTTCTGCTCTACCTGCGCGGAACGCGATCCGTCGCGCGGCCTTGTTCCCTCCAGAGCTGCAATTTCCGACTGAAGGGTAAGGCGCTCACGCTGCTGATTGTTGAATTCGTCACTGCTGAAGTCGACTTTGCCAGCCTGCTCCTGCAACTTGACCATGGCGGCGCGCACGCCGTCTATGCGCTTCTGCGTCGCGCTGGCCGCGTCACCTGTATCGAACAGGCGACTGATGAACGGCCCAAGGATCGCGGTACCGATCGTGAACGCGATGCCCCACGGCCCCATAAGGAACCGCCCGACAGAGCCCAGCGCGCCGCCCATAAGGGACATGGCCCCTGCGACCTGGCCGGACTGCTGGGCGAAGATCGTGAACGCCGATGTTCCCATCTGCGCCTGGATCGATACGTCCTGTACCTGTTGCCCGAGCTGCGCCCAGCCGGCGCGGTTCGATGCGGCCGAAACCGTGTTCCGCTGATTGGCCCTGGTGTTGTCGTTGACGGCCTGCGTATTGACGCGGGTCTTTGCCGCAGCATCAGCCTGCGCATCGCCTGCCGCGCGGGTCGCACCGGAAAGCTCCCGCGCGGCCGACGAGGTTTCGCGAACCGCGCCAGTCCGCTTGTCCATTTCCTGCTTGGACAGGCGTGTCTGTCCGACTAGGCCGGAGCCGTCGGCATTCAGGCGTACGGAGACGACAAGATCGTTCATGGCCGCGCGCTCCGCTCGGCGAACACGGCCAGCGCCTCATGTTCCATCACGCGCAGATCCACGAGCAGGCCCGGCGTCATGTCGATCGCCATCATCGCGGCGGTCGCGGGAATAGCAGTATAGTCCAGACCCAGGCGGATGCCGGTCATGGCATGATGGCGCCACTGGGTGCCGAGCGCCGCGAACAGGGCGAAGGCGGACGCCTCATCAGGCGCCAGCTCCAATACGGTGGCGTCGCGGCGTTCCTGCATCCAGTCGGGAAGGGTCGCCGCTTCGGTCAACGCATCATCTGCCTTCTGTCGGGTGCCGCCACGTCCGCTTGCCCAGGCTCGGGCGGCGGCTTTCAGTTTCCCGCGCGGATCTCGCCAGCGCCGGCACGGCACGCGACGTAGGCCGACAGCACGGCGCCGATGACGTTGGGCACGTTGAGCAGGCGGCGGAGGTTTTCCGGGGTCCAGGGCAACGGCTCGCCATTTTCGGCGCCCACGCCACGCCAGTCGTCGGCGATCTTCAGGACGAATGCCGCCGCCTTCTCCGAGAGCGTCGCGACTTCCAGATCGGCCTCCATCACGCCGAGCAGGGCAGCATCCGCCATGATGGAACGGTGCGTGTCCTCATCATGGATGTGGAAGCGCATCTCGATCGTGTTGGTGATAACCTTGCCGTCCTCCTCCACGCCCAGGAAGGACACGCCCCACCAGGCACGCGGGGATGATATGATTTTGAACATGCGCTGATCCTTTCGATGTGGTGGGAGGCGGTTGTCCGGCCGTGCCTCCCTGCTGGGCTTGCTCCATCCGGCCCGGACGCCAGAATGGAGCTTCGCGTCGCCCCATTTATCTCGCGGTGATGGTGAGGTCGGGCAGGCCGTTGTCGACGGTGCAGACGAACTGGATCGTCCACATCAGGATTTCGTCCTCTTCGCCTTCGGCAATGTCAGTGATCTGCGCCTCGGGGCATTCCAGTTCGATGATGTTACCTTCAACCGTGCCATGCTGAAGCGCCCACGGCACAACGTCGCCCTTACGCAGGCGGTCGATATAATCCTTGGTGGCGATATCCGGCGCCTCGATCACGGCGGTGCCGGTGATAGCGTGGTTTCCGCGACGGACGTAGCGTGCGCCCACGAGGTTGCGGATCGACGTCTGTACGCCGGCATCGAGGCGCAGCGACCGCATGCGGGGCGCATAGCCGTCGAGCGTGAAATCAGTATTGTCCGTGTTGACTTCGACCGGCTTCTTCCAGCGGGTCAATGTCGTTGCGGGCGCCGCCACCTTGTCGAACGGCGTGGCCGGCGCAATCAGGCCGAGCCACTGAAAGCCGATGAACGGATAGGCGCCCGCCGTGAAATCCATGATGAAGCTGCCGGCCATGCCGACGGCCTTGCGGCGCTGATCCGATATCCAGTGATACTGCGCCAGCGACGTCGTTGCGATGCCGGCCGGGGCGAAGTTCTGGACCGCGTCCGTGTCGGCCGTCAGCACGGGCGCAGCCATGCCGCACCCTTCCAGCAGCTCCATCCAGGCGGGAGCCGTGCCGGCGTCGCCGGAGCCGGCAATCTCCACCTCGTAGCTCATGGCCTGCCGCTCGTTGGACGGGACGCTGGCCAGCGCGCCATAGATGCGCTGGTCAAGATTGCGGTCGAGCCGATCAAGCTGAAGCGGCGTCGCGGAGAAATTGCGGGTCAGCACCGCATTGGTGGCAGGCAACGGCACCGGATCGACACCATAGGTGACTTCCTTCTTCGCCAGGACGATCTTGACCGCGTCAACCATTGCTCAGCTCCGCTACCGCGTCGGAATTGCCGGGCGCACCCGGTTCCGCTACGGTCTCAGCATTGCCCTGATCGGGGAGTGTCGCCGTAGCGTTCGCTGGCGTACGCCATGCGTCCGGTTCGATATGCGGGTCAGGCTTCCCCAGCGCCGCCAGCGCCTTCGCCCGCGCCGGGCCGGGAAGCGGCAGGCCATATTCGTCCAGATCGCGGCCAGCGCTGTCGCGTGGACGGGGCTGCGTGGGCGCGGATGCCCCAGTCGCAACCTTGTTCTGCGCAGCAAGCGCGCGCCTGGCTGAGCCGGTCTTCGTCATGTTCGGTCCTTTCGGATGTGATAGGGAGCGGTGAAGCGCAGACCCCAGGCGACGACATTGCCTTCCGCCAGCAACAGCGACCCGCCCGCATATTCCGTCGGGCCACTGGCCTCGGGATGCTTCCACCCGACCAGGGCGTCGACGATTGCGTCGGCATGCAGTTTCAGTTCTTCGCTGGCCTTGTCGGTGGTCCGCACCGTGCCCGACAGGACCAGGACAACCATGAAGGCGGCGACAACACGCTGATCGAAAATCCCGTTCGTCCGGTTCGGCGCCGTGCTCTCGGCCTGCGGCACGACGTAGAGCGCCGGCAACGCGCGCGGCGCATCGCGCAGGCCTGCATATTCCAGCACGCCATCCACATTGCGGAAGCCCGCGCCCTTCAGCTGCGCGACGGTGGGGGACAGCGCGATCATGCCGGCCCCGCCGCGAAAAGGTGGATCAGGTGATCGGTGAGGATCGTTTCGGTCTCGGCGCGCTCGCGCGGCCCGAAGCCAAGATACTGGCGGGCGGGCATGACGACGCGCGAGAACAGGCGCCCTGCGAATGACAGCGCCTTGCCGCGCTTCGGCGTGATCTCGCCGCCTTCCTGATGGATGCGGGCATAGCGCGCAGGCCCGGCCGTGCGCAGGACGCCGGCCGCCGCATAGTCGCGCCCATAGTCGGGCACGACCGCGGATTTCAGCAGGCCGGACAGCTGCAGCGTCTTCCCACCCTCTTCCCAGGCGCGCAGGCTCTTCTTCCAGGGCACGCCCATGGGGCTTCGCTCTTCGTCAAAGGCCCGCATGGAACCTTCGACCAGCACTTCGGAAATCTCCGCCATGGCAGGCGTAAGGTTTTCGCCCTCGCGGATCGACCGCTGCAGCACAGGCTCCAGCGTACCTCCCAGTTCGATGGTCAGATCAAGCCCCGCCATCAGAACCCCCTGATGCCATCGGGGTAGAAGCGCTGGCCGCCCGTCACGAGGATCGGCGTATCGGACACGGCGGACGGCGCGGCCTGATCGATCGGGAGCGATCCGGCGCCCGACTGGATGCGTTCGAGCGTCCGCACGACGGCCTTTGCCTGTTCGGCCACGCCCTCAGGCGCGCCACGCGGATAGAGACGCGCGCGTGCCAGATCCGCGATCCACATTTCGACGATCGGCGGCACGGTTTCGAGCGGCACGGCGTATCGGCCGCCGATATGCATGTCGACGATCGACTGCGCGTCGACCAGTGCCTTCACCAGCAGGCCGCGATCGATGCGCCCGTCGCCTATGCCGTCCGTCATCGCCACCACTTCGGGCAGGCCGAAACGGGTGACGAATTCGGCGATCGACAGATAGGGCGCGCCGCCATCGGGCATCGTCCACGCGGCATCGATGACGGCGACATCGACTTCGCTTTCCGCTTCGCGCCCGTCCGCATCGGTGGCGCGCACGGTGATGAGATAACGCTCGCCATCGGTGCCGCCGCCGATCGACAGCGTGAGGGCGTCGGCGAACAGGCTGCCTTCAACGTCCAGCGGATCAGAGCCGGGCACGATGCCGCGCGCGATCGTATCGATCGATAGCAGCGCCTGGATCGTGGCGACGCCGCTGAAGGTCATCGGCTGGCGCAGCACTTCGGCGGGCTGTTTCAGGATCGTTGCAAGCGTCATGCAACGGCCGCCAATATGGTGGCGTAGCCGATCAGCGTGGCGACCAGCGCCAGCACCAGGCCGGCCGCCAGCAGCCAGGCCCCGCCCTTGAACACCAGCACGGCGCGCGGCGGGAAGTCAAACGGGTCATCCAGACCGAACAGGACGAAAACCATGATGGCGAGACCCGCCAGCACGCAGATCGGCGCCAGCCCCAGCGCCATGGCGCCGACCAGCATGATCACTGGCCGTCGCCGGCTTCGGATGCGGCGCTGGCGGCGCGATGCGCTTCGATCAGCTCGATCCACTTGTCAGCGGAAATCGAGCCGCCCGGTGAGGGCACGCCCTCATCCTTCGCGATCTTGCGCAACTGGGCGAGCGTCTTGCCTTCGTGCCAAACGGGCAAAGCGGCGGTGGTCGCAGCAGGCAAGTTCGCTGCAGCCTGACGCTCCGCCTCCTCTATCGCCGCGCGCGCCACACGGCCCAACTCGACCTGAATAATCAGCGTCCTCAACTCATCCGCAACGGGGCCGGCAGGGTCAAGCTGGATGCCTTCGGCGCCTGCGATAGCGCGCACTTCATCCAGGGATTTGCCCAGCGCCCATTCCGGCACAACCGGCACCGGCGGCGGCGGCGGCGGCGGCGGCGGCGGCGGCGGCGGCGCAGGGGCCTCTTCCAGATCAGGGCGCGGCTCAAGCGCCTTCAGATCGAGCAGATCGCGAACATCATCCTCGCTGGCCGTGATGATCGTCCCGACCGGGATGGAAGGCTTCCGACCCTGGGATAGCGGTGTTTTCACTTCGTAGCTGGGCATGGCGGCACCTCGACAATGGGAGAGATTGCGGGCGGGAGCGGATGAAGCCGCGCCCCCGCCCGACCAGAGCGCCAAAGGATCAGGCGGCGCCCTGGATGACGGACAGGCGCGCCTTAGATGACGCCCTGGAACAGGAAGCCGGCGTCAGCGCCAACCAGCTCGGCCGAGAATTCGTCGAGGACGTTGTTCGTCCAGGACAACAGATCCTTGTCCCAGTCGACCTTGCCGACTGCCGGATGGCCCTTCAGCTGATAGGTGTAGCCGTAGGACGGCAGGCGCATGTTGCGCTGACCGGCGGGCGGAACATAGGCGAGGATCGCATCCGCCCCCCAAACGTCGACGCTGGTGGCGTCATCCGTGTCGTAGATGGCGTCGCCCGCCACAACCGTCTGCAGATCGAAGTAGCTGGCCAGCATCGCCAGCGTGATGCTGGAGCTGTTGGTGTAGGCGAAGTGACGCAGGATGGACGGATGCTTGCCCAGGGCGGACACGCCGCCACCGGTGATAAGCAATGTGTTGGGACGGCGACCTATGCGCTTGCGGACCACTTCCTTGGCGTCGAAAACCTGACTCTTGGGGTCGCTGTCGACGTCGATCCACTTGTCGTTGCCGACCAGCGCGAGCTTGTTGGTCGCCGCATAGGCCGCAGGATTGCGCGCCACATCCGCCTGTTGGATTTCCTTCTCCAGGGAGATGACGTTCAACACGACGTCAACGCTCTCCCGCTGGAGATCGAGACCCGGCGTTACCGCTGCATCTTCCTGATATTCCGTCGGCGTTACCGCCTGCAGGGCTTCCTGATGGAGCTGCACCGGCTTGCCTTCGTAGCCGACCGTCATCTGCGCGATCGGCGTGCCGGGCGCGCGACGGGTCTTGCGGCGGCGGAAAGCATCGCGGCCGAATTCGATGCGCTTCACCCCACGCGTGGGCATGTCGACGGCGGGAAACAGCACCCCGCCGACCATGTCGGCATTGGAATAGCCGCGCGCGTGGTCGGTCAGGATGGGGTCGACAACTCGGATCTGGCCGAGGTTCAGCGATTGTCCGCTCATGTGTGTGTCCTTCGATGTAGACTGAAGCTGGTGGGAGGCCGTTGCGCCGCCTGGGCAAGATCAGGCCGCCTCCCTGGGCGTCGGGGCTGGCGCCGTCAGAGCGCCAGCAGCACCTCGGTAATCACGCCGGCCCCGCCGACCGCCTCGCTGGAGTAGGCGATGATCTCGCCCGCACCGCCCTGTGCGATGGCACGACCGGTCGCGTCGGACTTGAGCGCCACGCCCTTGGCGAATGCAGCGCCGCTTTCGACCCGCTCCGTTCCGGCGACAGTGACGGCCAGCGCATCACCGGCGACGCCGGCATAGCGGGCGATGCCCTGCGCCTTGGCTGCGGCGGCGCAGTGCGCGCCCGTAAACATGCCCACGAAGCGGGCGGCGGCGACAACGGCGGTCGCAACGACCGTCATCGAAAATCCAGGGCTATTCTGCATGATGTGACTTTCAGCTGTGGGTCAGTGAGGGCGGCGGGTCAGAGCGCCTGGGCGCGGCGGACACATTCCATCCAGGCGAGATCGGGTTTCTCCGCCTGGATCGCGCGGGCCTGCTCGTAGAGTGCGGCATCGGCGGCATCGACGGTGTACCCATCGGGCGCGGCGAAGCTGACGACGGCCGGCTTTTCTCCCCGCTTCTTGCCGGCCTCACCAAGGTCGATCAGAGTGCCAGCGCCTTCGAGAAGCCTGCGAAAGGCTGCCGCCGGTGTAAGTTCACCGGCCTCGGCAAAGCCCACCGCCTCATGCGTGTCGAGGCGATCAAGCAGACCGACGACGAGCGGCTTTGCTGCAGGAGCAAGCTTAGCCGCTCCGATAAGACCTTCTGCAAAGCTGACGTGCGCGGCATGGCGCGTTTCCTTGGCAGCCTTGTCCAACGCCGCCTCTCGATCAGACAACGCCTTTTCCCGTGAATTCAACGCCGCTTCACGCTCAGCGAAGCTAACCTCTGATTTTTCAGACACTACTTTGTCCTTCCTTTCGGTTGAAAACTTGGGCGCATCGATAGTGACGACGCCGGCCGCATCCTCTGCGAATGCAACGGTTCCCAGGCCCTTCACCGCTGGTGCAGCGGCGCCGAGGAAGCCGACATGCTTCAGGTACCAGGTACCGGGCTTGGGATTACTGACCGCGTCGGGCGCATAGAAGCGTGCGGAGACCTTGCGGTAGCGGCCGGCGCGGATAGTCTCAGCAAATGCCGGATCCACCTGGCTGGGTACGGCGACCAAAGCGCCATCTTCCACCGTCAACCTATCGACCCAACCCCAAGCTGGATCGTCGAGCTGAGGATGACCAATGACCAGTGGCGCAGGATCAGCCTCAGCGTCATAGGCCGCTGCAGTCGCCGCCAGGTCGGCCTCCGTGAACGACACGGCAACGCCCTCGACCGACGTGAACGATCCGGGGCGGAAGATGCGAATGCGGGGCGCTGCCTGATCCATGCCAGCCTGATGGCGGCAACGGAGCCCCGCGCATGACGTACGCCAGCGGACGTCATGCAAATTCAGCGGCGGCAGTCAGGACCACATCGCAGCCAGGCCGTCGCCTGGCAACCCACCTTCTCCAGAAAGGATCTGCGATGGACCCCTTCCCCCGCAAGGCAGACGAAACCTACGGCCCGTTCAAGAATGCCGTGGCCGTCACGCCGCACAATGTCGACGAGCTGCCCGTGATCCCGACCAGCATTTACATCGGTACCGGCGGTACTCTGATCGCTCGCGCCATGGATAGCTCCGCTGACGTCACGTACAAGAACCTTCCCAGCGGGTCCGAGCTGCAGGGGCGCTTCCGGTACATTCGTGCAACCGGCACGACGTGCGCCGACATCATCGCGCAGTGGTGAGGAGGGAATAGATGGGCCTCCTCTCTCGCCGTAAGGTCCGGCGCTCAGTAGGCGTAGGCCTCGGGTCATCATCCAGCGGCACACCGACGCCAGAACCGACCCTGTCGCTGGCCAGCAACAACCTGACGGTCGGCACCTTCGTATCGGTACTGGGCGTCCCCGATGGCCAGTCGGTAGCGGCGACGCCGGCAAAGGGCTTTCTCGTCCTCGGCAAGGGCGCGTCAACGCTCATTATGGCGACGGGCGAGAACACAGGGGTAGTCCCGCTGACGCTGAAGCCGCGCGGGTTCGCGCCTCAGTCGCTGCCCGTCACAGTCGGCGCCATCACGCCACTGAACCCGACGGCAGCATCTCAGCCGTTGAGCTTCGTCTATTCCTTTCGCCGTGTGGTCCCTGGCTACGCCGGCGCATGTCTGGAAGCGCGCGACAGTGTTGGCAGCACGAACCGCACGCTGAGCTTTAACCCAGACGGGACGTATAATGCTGATCCCGCCGTCTGGTCGACATACGGCGATGGCATCAATTTCACCCTGCACACCTTCTATGATCAGAGCGGCAACGCCCGCAATTTTACAAGCTCGTCGCGTCCGAAGCTGATCTTCCCGAACGCCCCGACCAACTACGAGGGCGCGTACGTCGATTTTCAGAACAAGAATGAGAATATGGCTACGGCAGCTACATTCCTGGACGTTGGCGGGACGGCGAACCTCGCACTCTTTATTTCGGCGGGCACATGGGGTTGGTCGTCCGCAGGTGCCCACGTCCGCAACCCACCTTCCGCGCACTCAGGCACCTATGGGGCGCTGCTGGGCTATGGCACGCTTGCCGCGAACGTGCTGGTCCACGGCGCGTATCATAACCTCGCCCAGACGTGCATGTACGCCAAAGCTGGCGAATTGTTCGTTGATCAGGGCACCCTGTCGAACAGCCGCAATCCCTGCTTCTACTTCAATCAGCGCGGCGCAGTCGTATCTGGCGGCGGCGGCGGGCGAATGTTGTTCCGTGATCGCCCGCATGGTGTAGCCGGAGCCAGCGCACAGCGGCTGGTGCTCGGCAACAACGGCCTCCAAAATCAGTCGCACAACGGCACGGTGCGGGAGATCATCGGCATCCAGAATGCGGCCGCGCTTTCGGATTTCGAGAGCCATCGCATCCACCTGTGGCAGCGCCAGTATTTCACCACGTCCTCCGACGTGTTCTTCCCCGACAGCCACGTGTCGATCGGCTCGGGCCAGTCGCTCATGGCGTTCCACTACGACAACGCACAGTCGGGCGACGGGACGGCAGGCAGCAACTCGGCAAACCGCGTATACAAGCCGCGCTTGGAGTTCCTGCTCAACGCGGCGTCCAATCCGCAGATGACGTTCGATTACTGGGGTGCGGGCACCGCATATGGCGGAACCTCAGTCGACATTGCGGCGGACGCCCGCGTTGCGCAAGACGGCCACTGGTGGGATCGCACGGCCAACGGCGGCCTTGGTGGCCCTGGCCCGCTTCTGTTGCTCTGGGCCACCCAGTTTGCGCTGCTCCCTGGACTGAAATACCGCAAGGTCCACATTCTGTGGGCACAGGTGTCCGTCGTCAGAACATTCGGCACAACTCGCGGCGTAGATTAGCGGAGTGCGGACCTCGTCAGGGGGTTGATGTTAGGCGGCGAACTTGCGGTGCTGCAAGCGCCGATGTTCGATGGTC
>Ga0075012_10004750_pt1 | contig 12582 bp, 8 predicted proteins | sample All_14_2_FD_71474 | JGI IMG/M metagenome (GOLD analysis project Ga0075012, IMG submission 71474) | Freshwater microbial communities in response to fracking from Pennsylvania, USA - Allegheny Zone_MetaG_DW_15 | ecosystem: Environmental > Aquatic > Deep subsurface > Groundwater > Drilled...
GGGCTTGGGGGGCACGCGGACGGGTCCTGCGGGCAAGAGATCCCGCAACTCGCAAGGTGCGTTCGTAGATTCCGCGCCGATGTGTCCCGCCTGGCGCGAGCCTCCCGACGAGGCGCCGCCCGAAGGCGACCGCGCGGAAGGCTCGCGAACGCTCGAGAACCGCCAGACGCTCCGCCTCGCGGGCGAGATGCTCGATCTGCGTGGTCGACGCTGCGATCCGGTCCGCGAGGGCCCGGTTCTCGGCCGCGAGGGCGGCGCGCTCGGTCGCGAGCTCCTCCCGCACGGCATTGAGCTCCCAGTGCTCGGTCAAGAGCGTCTCGTGTGCGTCGGTGCGCTGCTGCAAGGCATCCGCAAGCTCGGCAACGTCGGTCTCGATTCTCTCGTGCGCCTGAACCCGTTGCGCGAGAGCGTCCTTGATTCGCGCCAATTCCTGGAGATCCTGCTCATGGGACACAATCCGCTTGAGGTGCGTCTGACGGAGTTCCTCGAATTCTCGCCGCAACTCGTGGCTGATCTGAGCCCAGGAGTCGTGGGCGTCGTCTCCCGGCGTCGCGGAGAGTGATGCTCCGAGCAGCTGGGACCCGACCGTCGGAGTGCTTCGCGCAGCTTGAGAGAATACCCGCACGACGTCGGCATCGAACGTGCGTGCCCGATCCGGGCTCAACAGGAGTTCGCGCGCGCCCTGGACGAGTTGCCCCGACTTCTCGGGATCGAGGCGTAGCTCGGCGATCCGATCGGCAAGCTGCTCGACCGCGCCCGGCGGGTAGGAGAGCCCGGACTTTCCCTCGACCATGGTCTCGCGGAGACCTCCGGCGTCGGCATAGACGATGGGGACGTTCGCAGCGGCGGCCTCGAACGGCACCCGGCCGAAGGCTTCGTTGTGCGCCGTGATCGCCACAACGTCAATCGCCCCCAATGCCTCTGCCGGAGCCAGCGGCTCGCGAATCTCGACAAGGTCCGCCACTCCCAGTGCTTGAGCAATCCCACGGAGGCGGAGGACTTCGTCCGCAGCTCCCGAGCCGTAGAGCGCAAGTCGCACGTCCATCCCGCGCCGACGCAGTTCGGCGACGGCACCGATGGCGTCCTCCTGCCCTTTGCCGGCGTGAAGACCGGCGAGCACGCCGACGGTCCAGTCGCGCGGCGCTGCGTCGGTGGGAGCCGTCACCTTCCCGCGCAGGCGCGGGGCGGTGTAGAGCACCTCGACGCCGGCCTCGGAGCCCGGCGGGAAGAAGTGAGCGCGGACAGCCTGAGACGCCGCAGTCACGGCCACAGAGAGCGCCGACACCATCCGACCGATCTCCACGACCGGGCCGGGAAGCGCGAGGTGGTGGTCGCGATCACCGAATTCGTGGAGCATCCACACGTGGGGGCGCCCGAGAACGGCGGCCGCAACGGCGCCGTGCGGGAACACGGCCGTCTTGGAAACGACGACGTCCGCATCAGCCAGGCGCAGCGCCTCGACGAGCGGCTCGGCGAGGAGCGGTGCGGTGCGCCACTCGTCGTTCGGGACGCCGGGACGCGGGGCGGGCATCCACCAGGGCGTCGGCGGGACGAGATCAACCGAGACACCCGCTGCACGAAGTTCGGCAGCCAGCCCGTCGTCGGGAAGCGGTACGACGGCGTGGACCATCGCGCCCTGTCGAATCATCGAGTCCGCAAGATCAGCCGTGCTGCGCTCGGCTCCCCCGAGGGCGCCGGAGTGCATGACGACCGACGCGGAGTAGCCACGTTGCCGACGTACGGCGTAGAGGTTGGCGTAGGGGCGCCCGCCCAGGATCTCGGCCATCGCGGGCGCGTCGTGGGCCTCCCGCCAGCTCTGTTCCGACTCGTCAAGCACGAAGACACGAAGGTCGAATTCCGCGAGCGTTGCGGCGAGCGCGGGAATCGACGAATCGGCGGCGGTCAGGCAGGCCGGGTTGACTTCGACGAGGAGCCGGATGTCGGGAGTGCTCGCGATGACGTCTCGGAGCCCGCGGAGGACGGCGACCTCGTGACCTTCGACATCGATCTTGATGAGCATGCTCTCGACGGGAGGAAGCTCGAGCGAGGGCCCGTCGACGACCTTCACCTCGACCGCCGTGTGCTGGTCGGACGCCGGATGAGGGCTGAGGCCGCCGTTGTCGGACGCGGACGGAACATAGAAGGTCGCGGTACCGGGCGCTTCGCCGGCGGCTGCCTCGACCACGCGGACGCGCTCGCCCCCGATCCCCTCGAGGTTGGAACGAAGAACCGAGGCGTTGTCCGGCGAAGCCTCCACAGCGACGATCGCGAGCTCCGGGTTCGCGTGTGCCGCCAGAAGCGAGAAATAGCCCACGTGGGCGCCGATGTCGACGAGCAGGTCGACGCCGCGAGCCACCGTCCCCACGAGCGCCGACGTCATCCGCTCGTATCCCACGACCTCGTATTCTTCGACCAGGCGTTCGGGTACCTGAATCGCGAAATCGGCGCCAAGCGGGCGGACGGTGGCGAGCCTCTCCACGTCTTCTCCTTGTTCATCCGGCGACGCCGGATCCACGTCCCTTCGACCCTAGCGTCAGATGTGAGGACAACTTCTAGTCTGGGGACTTCTCCCCATCCCGCGGACCGGCTCAGGAAGGCTGGAGAAGGTCCCGCAGGATGTCCAACGCGCCCTGACTGGCGAAGCTCGGGTATTCGGGCGCGAGCATGAGCATTCGCGGGACTCGTGCCAGTCGTCGGGACGGTAGGGCCGCGCGACGTGCCTCAAATGTCGACTTCCTCCGCACGCGGGTTCGCGCGGCACTACTCACAACCGCCGTCTCAGTCCAGTCGGCAAGCTGCGCGAACGCCGTCGCAAGTCGCCGATTCCTCTCGCCGCGCGGTGCGAGTACGCGACGTAGTTTGTACGCGAAGGTCGGCGCGACGACCCCGACCGCATTCGATCCGTGCTGCCGATAATCGACCAGGGCGCGCCTTTCGATCGCCATCGCGCCGACGAGTGCCGTCGTCGTGGCGATCCATTCGTCATGCAGCCACATCGCAGGCACGGGGAGCGCGCGGACGAGAGCACGTCGACGGATGCTCATGGTCGCCCCGGTGGCGACGTTCCGACGCAAAAAGACATCGAGACCTCGTCCGCTTTCGATGGCGAACCGCTCCGAGGCGCGGAGGGGCAGGCTCGCAAAGAGGGTGGAGCCAGTGTCGCGCCCGTCGGCGTCGATCAACCGCGCGTCGCCGAAGACGAGGTCGAGGGCCGGGTCGGCGACGAACCGCTCGAGCGCGCTCGATACTCGATCGACGTGCCACACGTCGTCTTGGTCGCACAGCACGACGATCTCGCCGGTCGTCGCGGCGAGCACCCGCGAGAAGTTCGCCGCGACCCCGGTACGCGATGTCGGCTCGAGGAGGGTCACGCGCGGCGCATTCGCCGCCGAGTCGAGAATGCCGCGCACGACGTCGAGAGTGCCGTCGGTCGAGCCGTCGTCGCCGATGACGATCTCGTCGACCGGCTCCGATTGCTGCAGGATGCTGTGCAGCTGCTCGGCGACGTACCGCGCGCCCTGATAGGTCGCGAGGGCGACCGACACGGTGGGGCGCGTCACGGGACTCGCCCCCGGACGAGAACGGGGATCGCGACGGCGAGGCCCGCCACAGCTCCGCCGATCATGGCGACGCCCGCGTGGACGCCGACCGGCAGGGTGAGATCGACGAGCGCGATCACGAGCGTCGCGGCGACCGCCCCCCACCAGGCGAGCAGCGTCGCCACGTGCTTCCCGTGCGCCACGAGGGCCGCGGTCACGACGATGAGCGCGCCGAGGACGCCCGAGGACGCGACGACGAGTCCGAGGCCGACGGGGTCGGATCCGAACGGCGGGCCGTACACGGCGTCGAGCACCAGCGGCCCGATGAACGCGGCACCGATCGCGAGCACCGCACCCCCGCCCGCGATCGCTCCGGCGAGGAGGAGCACGGCGCGCCGGCCGCTGCGGCCGAAGCGGACGATGAGCAGGCTCTGGAGGGCGAGCACGGGGATGAGCAGCGGGGCCCGCACGAGACTCAGCGCGAGGGCGAGCGGAGCGAGCTCGTCCGCCCCGGCGTGCGGGAACGCGACGCGCAGCACGGTCGGCATCCCGCTCACCAGGAGGGCCATCGCCGCGGCGGCGGCCACGAGTCGCGCCGCGTTCCAGGCGAGAGTCCGCGGCGGCACGTCGAGCGGCGCGACGCCGAGGAGCCTGCGTCGCAGGAGCGGAAAGACGACGAGGAGCGCGAGCGGGAACGGGATCGAGATCGCCCACGCGAGAGCCGTGATTCCGCCGCCCAGTGCCAGCGCAACCCCGACGGCGATGAGCCGCAGCACCCCGTCGAGAGCGATGACGATCGCGAGCAGGAGGAAGGCGGAGACGCCGTAGAGCCGACCGCACACGACCGCGACGACGGCGTAGCCCGCGACGGCGAGCATCGTCGCGACGACGGGCCCGCCATCGGACGCGATGTCGAGAGCCGGAAAGCCGACCGCGGCGAGCAGACCCGTGACCGCCGCGACGACGATCGCGACGACGATCGCGAACGGCGCGGCCCGGGAACCCCGCGGGTCGCTCGGGGCGGCGGAGGCACGCGTGACCTCCTGCTGGAGGCCGCCGAGGGCGCCGACGACGAAGAAGATCGCCGACCAGAGCACCGCGAACCTCGTGTAGTCCTCGACCCCCGCGACAGCCGGGACGAGGGCGTTCGCGATGTACCCGCTCCCTCCGGAGACCACGGTGGCCGCCAGGAGCAGAGTCGTCGGACGCGGGGAGCGAAACGCCATGAGGTCAGGGAACCTCGACGGCCGTGTCCGCCCCTCGTCGGTCGCGTCGCAGCCACCTGCCCACGGTCGCCGTCACCCCGGAGATGCCTCGACCCGGTCCGCGGTCCTTCAGTTTGAGGGCTTGCTTCTCGACGACGTGCCAGCTGACGACGCCGGCGAGCGACGCGAGCAGGAGAGCGAGCAGCGTGTACGGCAGGTACCCCCAGGTGTGCACGCCGAAGTAGGCGAGCACCTGTTGCGCGACCCAGCCGTAGAGGTAGATCCCGTAGGAGTAGTCGTTCTTCGCCCCGACGCGTTGCAGAACGGCCGGCAGCCGGGCCGCGAGATAGAGCAGCAGGTAGGTGAACGCGACGAAGCCGATCGTGTTGAACCCGCCGAGGAGGAGCGTCCCCAGCGACACGAACCCCGCGAGCACGCCGAACGCGTTGAGGTACGGCACCCGATCGGAGTACACCGCGAACGAGGCCCCGACGAAGAAGATGAGCCCGAACTCGACCCGCCAGTGGTCGCCGAAGAACGGGATGACGGCACCCGCGGCATTCGGCTCGACCTGGTTGACGACCTGCAGGATGAAGAGCAGCCCGGCGACGACCGGGATGACGACCTTCGCCTTCGTGACGAGTCCGAAGGCGAGCAGACCGGCCAGCATGAGATAGCAGGTGAACTCGTAGACGAGCGTCCAGATGGATCCGTTGATGGGACCGCCGGAGCCGGCGAGCCCGAACGGCGTCGTCGCGACCCAGATGTCGTGGATCTGGTACTGCCCGATCATGAGCAGCCAGTTGCGCCACAGATAGCTGATCGGTCCGTCGGCGCCGAGCGTCAGGTACGCCCCCAGGTCGTTGCCTTCGAGCACCCAGAAGATCGGCCCGACGATGAACGCGCCCACGAGCAGCACCGCCCAGAACCCCGGCATGATGCGCAGGAAGCGACGCCAGAGGAACTGCACGACGTCGGCGTTCTGCGCGCTTTTGCCGACGAGGTAGCCGCTGATGGCGAAGAAGCCCAGCACGGCGAGTCCGCCGAGCGACTGCTGGTCGCGCCACATCGCCTTGAACGGCGCGGTGCCCCAGCCGCCGAGCGGGAACGCGTGATCGAAGATCACGGCGGCGGCGAGCACGAGGCGCAGGATGCCGAATGAATTACGGTGCCCGTTGAGGGCCTCGCGCAGCGACATCATCCCTCTCTCGCGCCCGGGGCGAAGGCCGGGCCCACAGCCGACGATAATGTAACTTCGAAGCGCCCGGTGAGGCGGCACGATCAGGAGAACCCACGCATCATGGCCACGCAGCCCCTCGAGCTCTCCATCGTGCTCCCGTGTCTCAACGAGGCCGAGACCCTCGCCGTCGTCATCGACAAGGCGAACTCCTACCTGGCCCGCTCGGGGGTGACGGGCGAAGTCATCGTCGCCGACAACGGCAGCACCGACGGCTCGCAGGACATCGCGCGCGCACACGGTGCGCGCGTCGTGGACATCCCGCGCAAGGGCTACGGAGCGGCCCTCATGGGCGGAATCGAGGCGGCGCGGGGCCGGTACGTCATCATGGGCGACTCCGACGACTCGTACGACCTCGCCAACCTCGACCTGTTCGTCGACGAGCTGCGCGCAGGATCGCAGCTCGTGATGGGCGACCGGTTCAAGGGCGGCATCGCCCCCGGCGCGATGCCCCCGCTGCACTACTACCTCGGCAACCCGGTGCTCTCCTGGATCGGGCGGGTGCTGTTCAACTCCCCCATCCGCGACTTCCACTGCGGGCTGCGCGGCTTCGACCGCGACGCGATCCTCGGACTCGGGCTGCGCACGACCGGGATGGAGTTCGCGAGCGAACTCGTCGTCAAGGCCACGCTCGGCGGCTTGCGCATCGGCGAAGTGCCCACGACCCTCAAGAAGGACGGTCGCAGCCGACCCCCGCACCTGCGCTCGTGGCGCGACGGGTGGCGCCACCTGCGATTCCTGCTCGTCTTCAGCCCCAAGTGGCTGTTCCTCTACCCGGGCCTGGTCACGTTCCTGCTCGGCGTCGCCGGGTCGCTCGCGCTGCTGTTCGGTCCGTTCACGATCGGCACGATCGGGTTCGACGTGTCGAGCCAGCTCTATCTGCTCGCGCTCGCGGTCGTCGGCTACCAGGGCGTCGTGTTCTGGTTCCTCACCAAGACCTACGCGCAACGCGAAGGATTCGTGCTGCCCCGCAGCAGGCTGTTCTCGTCGCTCGCACAGCGCGTCTCCGTCGAGAGCGCGGCGCTCGTCGGGGCGGTGGCCTTCGTGGCCGGTCTCGGCATCGCCATCACGCAACTCGTCGTGTGGGGCGCTCAAGGGTTCGGGGCGCTCGACCCGACCGACACGATCCGACTGGCCGTGCCCGCCGTGTTGTTCATGATCCTCGGCGCCCAGACGGTCATGGCGGGCATGTTCCTCGGCATCCTGGCGATCGACCACAAGGACTGACGTGGCGAGGATCCTCGTCGACCTGCTCTCGTACACCGGGACGAAGGGCGGCATGGAGACGCACACCCGTGCCGTCTACACCGAGCTCGGTCGGCTTGCTCCGCAGCACGAGTTCATCGGCTGGGCGAGCACCGAGTTCCTCGACCTCGACCATTCCTGGTTCCCGGGCGAGGTCGTGCGCTCCGGGTGGAGCGGCGAGAACCGCTTCGCGTGGGCGTTCGCGGAGCTGTTCATGGTGGGCCGAGCGGCCCGCCGCCATCGCGCCGACCTCATCCACGCGCCCGCGACCCTCGGCCCGTGGCGCTCACGGGTTCCGGCGATCTACACGATGCACGACATGCTGTACTTCCGTGCCCCCGAGCTCATGGCGACGCCGTTCTACACGAAGCCCGTGCAGTGGATGGAGCAGCGGGCGGCCGGCAACGCGTCGCTCATCCTCACCGTGAGCCGGGATGCCGCCGCCGATATCACGCGCTACCTCCGCTATCCGGCCGACCGGGTGCTCGCGATCCACAGTGCCGGAACCCTCGACCCGCGGGTGCCGGCGACGACCGTCGCGCGCGAGCCCGACCTCTTCCTCGCGGTGGGCAACCGGCTGCCGCACAAGAACTTCGCCGGGATCGTGCGCGCGATCGCGGCGCTCCCGCCCGCCGAGCGACCGCGGCTCGTCGTCACCGGCAGCCGGGGCGACGATCCGCTGCGTCCGCTCGTCGAGGAGCTCGGTGTCGAGCCGTGGGTGGATCTGCGCTCGTGGGTTCCCGACGACGAGCTCGCCGACCTCTATTCGCGGGCGACCGCGCTCATCGTCGCGAACTTTGTCGACGGGTTCGGTCTGCCCATCCTCGACGCGATGCTCGTCGGGCTCCCGGTGCTCGTCTCCGACATCGCGGTGTACCGCGAGGTCGCGGGGGATGTCGCGGGCTACTTCGATCCGACCGACATCCACTCGATCGCGGCGGCCCTGCGGCGCGCGGTCACCGATCCGGCGTGGCTCGGCGACCTCGCGACGCGAGGACGCGCGCACGCCGCCCAGTTCTCCTGGACGGCAACGGCGACCGAGACCCTCGCGGCGTTCCAGCGCGTGCTCGACGACCCTCGGCATCCGCGCGGTCGTCGCCGCTGATCACGACGTCGCGCGACCGCGGGTTCGGCTGACGAGGCCGGAGATGTCCGCGCCACGAGCGTGCGCGAGCAGGATGCGCACGCCGCGACCGTCGCGGCGCCGAATCGCCGCCGGCAGCATGCTGAGGGCGTGCAATCGTGACGAGATGTGCCAGCGCGCCGCGCGCGCCGCGCGCGCCCAGCCCTTGCCCCCGAACAGCTCGGCCGACTGGTCGAAGAGCGCTCGCTCCTGCGCGAACCGGGTGCCGTCGACCGCGGTCGCCGACGAGACGCTGCCGGAGTGCCGCCGATAGGTGAACACCGGGTCGTCGTCGAGGACCATCGTTCCGCCGTCGGCGGCGATGTCGAGCAGCATGATGAGGTCTTGCACGACGTTGAGGTCCTGATCGAACCCGTAGCGCCGCAACAGCTCGGTGCGCCACACGAGCGACGGGAAGTAGGTCCAGTTGCCGCGGAGGAGGCTCCGGGCGAGGCGTTCGCCCGCGAGCACGCGCACCCCCGTGCCGCGCGGCCGGTAGTAGCGCTTCATGCGGTCGGGCAGGGGCAGGTACTCGCGGCCGTCGCCGTCGATGACCCGAGCGCCCGGCTGGATGACGGCGACCTCGGGGTACTCCGCGAGCAACTGCTTCACGCGCGCGATGTAGCCGGGGCGCATGACGTCGTCACAGCCGAAGATCACGAGGAACTCGGCCTCGGCGAGCGCGACGCACTTCACGTAGTTGCGGCTGACCCCGAGGTTCTCGTCGTTGCGCAGGTAGCGGATGCGCGGGTCGCCGAGTTCGGCGATCCACCGCTGCGGCTCGTCGTCGGGGTAGCGGTCGTCGACGATCGTCAAGCGCCAGTCGGGATCGGTCTGCGCGAGCAGGCTCTCGACGGCGAGCTTGAAGTGGTCCACCCGGCCCCAGAAGGGCATGAAGATCTCGAGCTGCGTCACGCAGGCCTCTCCTGCGCGGCGATCCACTCCTGCAGTCGGATCATCCCGGTGCGCACATCGACCTCGGGCGTCCACCCGAGCGCGGCGACGGTCGGCTCGACGACACACCAGGCGGCGCGGATGTCGCCATCGCGGAACGCTCCCGTGACCACCGGCGGCGGTGCGCCGTGGTACTCGGCGATCGCGCCCGCGAGTTCCAGGATCGTCGTGGGAACCCCGGTGCCGACGTCCCACGGGCCGTCGATCCCGCGCGGGCCGCGCTCCAGGAGCGCCCCGAACGCGGTCGCGACGTCGTCGATGTACACGAAGTCGCGCACGATCGCGCCGTCCTCGTAGACGGGGATCGCCTCCCCCCGCTCGGCGAGCTGCGAGAACAGCGAGACGATGCCGGTGTAGGGGTTCGTGAGCGACTGGCCGGGACCGTAGACGTTCTGCATCCGGAGCATGCTGAGCCCCGCCCCCCGGGCCGCCGCCCACGCCGACAGGATGTGCTCCTGGGCGAGCTTCGTCGCGGCATACACGCTCGTCGGGGCCGGCGGCGTCTCGGCCGCGGCGCTCGGCAGGGCGCGCGCACCCGGAACATCCCACTGCCCGCGTGCGAGCGCCTCGTGGGTGCGCGGGCCGGGAAGCAGCCGGGTCCCGTCGGGCCGCATCCACTGCCCTTCGCCGTAGACGGCGCGGCTGCTGCTCAACACCATGTGCGCGGGCACGTGATCGACCCGGCCGAAGGCGTCGAGCATCGCGGTCGTGCCGACCACGTTCGCCTGCGCGTGCCGCGTCGCCTCGGTGAGCGACTGACCGGTTCCCGTCTCGGCGGCGAGGTGCACCACGACGTCGGGACGCAGGTCGGCGAGCACGTCATCCCACACCGCGGCGTCGGTCACGTCGCCCACCACGAGTTCGGCGGCGGGAGCGAGCGCCGCCGGTCGGCCGGGCACGGCGTGCACCTGCGGATGGAGGTTGTCGAGGGCGACCCACCGCGTCGCCGACGCGGCGTAGCGCTCGGCGAGGGCGCAGCCGATGAACCCGGCGCCGCCGGTCACGAGCACCGTTCCTGGATTGCGCACCTGTCAGTCCTTCACAACTCGGTAGATGGTGATCGAGAGCTCGCCCTCGTCGACCGCGTCGATCTCGGCGAGACACGAGCTTTCGGCGGGCGCCGCGTCGGTGACGACGTACTCGACGTGGTCCTGGGCGAAGTCGGCGCACGGGTCGAACGTCACGAGGGCGATGTCCCGCGCCGGGTTGGTCACGACGGGGTCGCCCGCGCCGAACTCCCACCGCACGTGGGCGAGCCGGTTCCAGGCGTCCTCGTACGTACCGGCGGGATCGATCTCCTCCCACATCTCGAGCGACGGGTAGGTCTGCACGCCGTCGTAGCCGTCGACGCCCGTCTGCATGACGAGGGCCATGACGGCCGGACCGCCGACGCCCACCCAGTCGCCGGGTTCGGCATCGTCGACCGCGGTGATCGCCTGCCCCGCCTCGGTCTCGTTGAGGTCGAGCACGCCGCGGTAGACCGGATTGACGGCCGCGCCGATCGCGAGGGACGCGACGAGCAGCAGGACGGCGGCGAGCGGGGCGCGGTTTCGGATGAAGACGAGCACGCACGCCGCGACGAGAGCCGCCGCGACGACCGGCCAGAGGGCGGCATCCGAGAGCACGAGCGGGTCGTCGATCGCGAGCCGGATGACGACCGCGACCGAGCCGATGGCCGCGAGCAGACCGCTCACCGCTCCCAGGATCCAGGTGCGAGCACCCGGCCGACGGTCGATCTCGCGCACGATGAGGGCGAAGAACACCGGCATGAGCGCGACGAAGCCGATGCGCACGCGGGACACGGGGATGCGATCGAGCAGCAGCAGCCGGGCGACGGGATCCCACCCGGGGATCATGAGGTACGCCAGCAGGATGAGCAGCGCGGTGAGAGCGCCCACGGCGAGCCAGTCGGTGCGCTTCTCCTGGCGGATGCCGCGCACGACGAGCGCGACGAGCGCGGGAGCGACGAAGACGGCGAACAGCAGGGCCGCCGCGGCTTCCGACGGGTTCGGCCCGAGCATGTTGGGCGACGTCGACGAGAACGACTGGCCGACGACGCCCCCGCCGATGCCGACGAGCGACGGGTCTTGCGTCCAGAGCTGACCGGTCGGGTCGGATCGGGCTCCCGGGTACACGGTCGCCCCGATCGCGGCGAACGTCGCGGTGCGGGTGAGGTACCACGCCGCGAGCGCGGCGCCGGCGCCGACCGCGGCGATGAGCAGCGGCCCGAGGCGCCGCACCGTGACGACGAACCCGCCGGGGCGGTAGGCGAGGAGCGCCCCGACCGACGACAGCAGCGCGACGAGCAGCGGCGGCACGATGTAGGGCACGTAGAGGCCGATCGCCGTCGTGACGGCGAGCCAGCCGACGACCGCCGCCCACGCGATGCGCACCCCGAGCCGCGGGTCGCGCAGGGCCCAGATCACGGCCGCGAGCAGCAGGAACGCCCACGCGGTCGGCCAGATGGTGTTCGGGCCGTACCACCACTGGAACATCGGGCTGAAGTACACGGCGCACGCGACGACGGCGGCGGTGATCGGCCGACGCGGCAGGAGCGTCACGACGAGCAGGTAGGTGCCGACGACGAGCCCGAAGGCCGGCAGCCACCACTGCCAGGCGACGCCGATGTCGACGCTGAGGAAGTAGCCCCACAGGTGCGGCCGGAAGATCGTCGACCAGTCGGAGTTGGGCAACTCCATGAGCACGGTCGCATCCATGCCGCCGGGGAAGGTGCCGTTGATCGGCGGCAACCCCTGCTCGACCTGCGAAATCGCCCAGCTCTGCTGCACGAGCCACTCGTCGGACCGGATCGGCCGGGGACCCCCGAGCAGAACGTTCGGGTCTTCGCCGCTTCCGAAGATCAGCCAGTACGAGCCCGAGGAGGTGCCCGAGATGCCGAGGGCGACCAAGGTGAGCATGCCGACCGCGATGAGGATGGGGAACCACGCGACGACCCGCCAGTTCGGCAGACCGGTCGCCGCGGGTTCGACCAGGCGCGCGAACCGGTCACGCAGCCGGTCGCCGGGGCGCAGCGCCGTGCCGCGCGTCGGAGTGCTCACCAGGACACGGTAGCAACGGCGATCATGGTCGAACGCCGAGAAGGCGCTCCCGCATGAAGCTCTCGGTCTCGGCGGAGTACGCCTCGCCCGAGAACCAGCCGTTGTCGTGGAACGCGAGCAGGTCGTCGATCGTCACGTCGAGGGCGGTCTCGGGCAGCGGTCGCACGGCCCCGTCGAGCGGGTCGTCGGCGTCTCGGGCGATGTCGAGCGCGGCCGAGAG
>Ga0075012_10004753_pt1 | contig 12580 bp, 3 predicted proteins | sample All_14_2_FD_71474 | JGI IMG/M metagenome (GOLD analysis project Ga0075012, IMG submission 71474) | Freshwater microbial communities in response to fracking from Pennsylvania, USA - Allegheny Zone_MetaG_DW_15 | ecosystem: Environmental > Aquatic > Deep subsurface > Groundwater > Drilled...
GCTTGAAGAACTTGCTGCCAACTCGTCGCAGTGAAAAATAGATAGTAAATTTCCTTCGCTTCACGAGTTCCAGCGAGTAAACTCTTATCGAAAGGTTTTTCACGTACCAATTTCCGATAATATGCCAACGAACGAGATCGTAAAAGCTGTAACGGTTCCGATACTGCATCAAACACTTCGTCAAGCATCGCCATAGACCTGGCAAAGTCCTGTGCCGATAGCATTTCAATTTGTGACAGAGTTGAGACCATCATGCTAGTATCAGCAGAGAATTCTCCTGCTGGGGCGAGAAAATTATTTATCAAACTATCGGGCCCTAGGCTCTTTGAATCTGGGTGGTTGGTCCTAAGTTAAAAGATTGTAAGCGCTTCAACAAAGCCAATCCTCTTTGAATGACCAAGAGCAGGGCGATGTTCTCCCACCTGAGGGCACAAGATTGAAATCGAGCAACAGAGCAAACCAACTCACTACACTGGAATTCTGCAAAAACAGTGAGGGGGTCCAGCACTTGTTTGTGAAATAGCGAGCTAGGGTAGAGGGTAGATACGACGTAATGACAATTGTATGATGATTTTTAAAAAAAGAGCTTAGCTTTGTTCGCTCGTCCTTCAGAATTCATTGTGAACCGGTTGCTAGCTACCTACCCAAGAGGTACCCGTCCGGTGGGTATCGTTTGTACCTACCAGGAGGGGGCAGGCTGGCGTTCAACTGACACGGCCCGACGATGGAAGGGGATTCTCCGTTGGATGAGGAGGGATGAGAGATGACATATACAGTACTTGCTGACATCCGAAAAAAAGTACATTGTTCAACGAAGCGCCCCTCACTTACTTACTATCATCATTCATCTCTACTTTGGGTGTGCTGCCTGCCATAAGTCTCTTCAGGTCCCCCCCACTCAATCACCCCTGACTCCTTTTCGATACCAGACGGGCGGAGGGAAAATTTATCATTCCGTTGCCTCTTCCGTTACTGTGGTGGTGGTGGCAGATTTCGCTGTAATAATAAAAAGCTTTTACAGATACTGCTGCTGCTGATACTGGATAGATAGCCTTACCCGAAGGACCTACCGCCCTTTCCGAGCACACCGAGTCTTGTTCGTTCTGTTGCTGTTGTTGTGTTCCCACCATCGCTCGTAAGGACGGTTGTGGAAAACTTTTCCTTCCCTTTGCTCTCCAAATAGAGACGGCCTGTTGCCCACAAGGCGGTTCTCTGTGGCCTTCCTCCCTTCCCCCTCCCTCTCTGGCTCGCTAGTGCGGTCTCCGTGTTGGAAAAGAGCTGAAATGCTTGGAGAAAAATGAAGCGAGTAGGGAGCAAGAATACAATGAACCCGGCGTCGGGCGACGTCAAGAAGGACACACCGAACAAGGCGGTGGACGCGACGAAGAAGAAGGGCGGGATTGATTGGCAGAAGAAGCGGGAGTCCAGGTTGATCTTAGCGCCTCAGCCGCGTTTGACCGAGTTCAAGTCCGTGTACACAGCGAACGGGGTAGAAGCGAACCCTGAAGAGCAGGAGAACATCAAGGATCGCATCCCTGAGACCTCGCTTGCCGATCTTATTCCGAACATTATTCAGCGCCACTTGATCGAGCATCCAACCGAGGTCGCTCAAACTCCATTCATCACCACGACGAAGGCGGCATGCCTCTTTTTGGACATCAGTCAGTTTACGACGATTACTGAGACGCTTTCGATCGAGAGTGGTATCAAGGGCCCTGAGCTCCTCGCGAAGAGTATCAACAAGCTGTTCACCCAGCTTGTTCGGCTAGTGCAGCGCTCGGGAGGAGACATTTTTAAGTTCGCTGGAGACGCCGTCATCGTTCTTTGGCCAGCGACCCGCCAAGATGAGTCTACTCCGGGCGGTACCTTTACGATGACCAAACCCGGGGACGACGCGGAAGGGGACACCCTACATATGGCTGCTCACCGTGCAGTGCAATGTGCTTGGGATGTGCAGAAGACGGTTCCGGAGCTCAAGCTTGACGAGTTTAAAACTGTCAAGAACAAGAAGATGGATTTGTCGTTCGCGTTCAAGTGCGGAGTGGGAGTCGGAACGGTCACCATCGTTCACCTTGGAGGCGGTAGACTTGCGTTTGGCGGATTCGCAAGCGAATACGAGGAAGGCAGAACCGATACCAAGCGCGTGCTGGATCCCAACATGCCGGTCTCGGGATCCACCGGAGCGACCATCGCGGGGCGACGTGAGTACATTGCATTCGGCGAGCCTCTGAAGCAAGCATTCGCGGCCGAGAAGCACGCCGAGAGGCACGACATCGTGGTTTCACGTCAGTGTTGGTCGCTGATAGAGTCTCAGTACATGGAAAAGAAAGTGAAGAGCAGTCGTAAGATGGAAGACTTCCACTTGATCGGAGAGCAGAAAGAGGGTATCCGAAAGAAGAAGCAGATGGAGTCGGATTTTCCGTCGAAGGATTGGATGCTGACGTATGTTCCCCGCTCAGCTCACTTGTTCTTGGAGGTCGAAGACAAGAACAAAAAGGACTGGGTATCGGAGCTGCGTCGTGTGACGGTTCTGTTCATCAACCTGGGCGTTCCGAAGGACAAGCTTCGGGCCATGCTCGCCAACCAGGGAGGTCCCTCGGCGGTAGAGGGTGAGCCCAAGAGCGTCGATGAGCAGCCCATCCGCCTTCTCCACGAGTACTTTAGCCGCGTCCAGTCGACGGTGATGGATTACGAGGGCAGCATCAACAAGTTCCTGATGGACGACAAGGGCTCGACGGTCATCGCCGTGTTCGGACTGCCCCCCATCTCCCACGAGAACGACGCGACCCGTGGGGTCCTAGCGAGCCTAGGAATCTCCACCATCCTTCAGGAGATGGGCGCCGAGCCTTCCGTTGGAGTCGCCACTGGAATCGCGTTTTGCGGTGTCGTCGGTCACCCCGGAGGTCGCCGAGAGTACACTGTCCTCGGCGACATCGTCAACCTCGCGGCGCGATTGATGCAGCGCGCGACGGAGAAGCAGGAGGGAGTCCTGTGCGATCGCGAGACGTACTACCAGGCTCAGGAGCACCTCGAGTTCAACTACCTCAAGGACATCAAGGTCAAGGGGAAGAAGGACAGGGTCGACGTCTGGCAGCCGCACCAGAAGGGCTTCAAGACGAAGCGCACGCTGCTGGGCAAGGCGCTCGGGGTTCAGAAGCACCGCCGTCGCCCCTCTCTCGATGCCGACTGGCAGAAGCAGGTCTCGCAGTTCAGCAACCGCGACACGCTGGTCATGTCCCCCGCTGAGGTGGCTGAGTATAAGAAGCTCATGATCGAGTCCCGCGAACGCCGCGGCAAGTCGCGCGATGCCCCCGCGATGAGCACGACGGAGCGCTCCAAGAGCTCTGTGGACGCCAAGCAGCTGGGCGACGACCGCCACGAGGACGAGCGCATGCTCAAGTCGGACCAGTTTGACGACCTCATGCGGCTGATGGACGACATCTACACGGCCGGATCGGGAGAGCCCGCCCACCCCGTCTTGCTCCAGGGATCCATTGGCACGGGGAAGTCGCGACTGCTGGCCCGCGTCTCCAACCTTCTCAAGGTGGAGAAGGACATCTGGGTGCTCGGCGCGGCGTGCAACCCGTTTGAGCGCGGTACTCTCGCCCGTCCGTTCAGCATCTTTGTTACCCTCATCTCGCTGGCCATCTGGAGCGCCCACGATGAGGAGCAGGCGAAGAAGGCGAACAGCACGAGGAACTCAACGATGAGCGAGTCGGCGACTTTGGACGACGTTCCCGTGGCGTTCAGGAGGATGATTCTCATGCGCTGGCTGGCAAGCGCACCGGCATGGAGCCCGAACAACGAGGCCAACCACGCCAAGTTCCTCTTCAACGAGGACTTTGGGGTCGACTTTGAGGAGCCTGAGGACGAGATCAGGCGTCGCCAGGGCATGGAGGACGACGATTCGGTTGAGCCCAGAGACGAGGACCGCAACAACCGCCTCATCAAGCAGAAGGCCGAGCTATTGTGGTTCATTTTTGAGGGAATGTGCCAAGATCGGCGCATTGTCTGCGTGATTGACGACGCGCTTCACATGGACTCATCGAGCTGGTCGGTCGCGCTACACCTGGCCAAGGTGAGCGTCAACGTCGGCAAGGGCCTGTCCGTCGTGCTCTCCTCTCGTCCCATCTCTGACTTTGTCCTCATCGACCGCAACTGCCACGACAACTACCATGCGTTCCAAAAGGTCCCCAACGTCCGCAAGCTGACCATGCCGAACCTGCCCCCCAAGTTTGTCCGCCAGCTCGCCCTCGAGGTCCTCAAGGTGGACGCGATTGGGCCCGAGATCGAGATCGCCCTGGAGAAGGCGCAAGGGAACCCGCTGTTTGTGCGTGAGATGGTCCAGTCGATGATCGACACCCCGGACGTCCTCGACATTGACCTCAAGAACAAGGTCGCGACGTTTGGAAAGGCTGCTCAGCGTGCACTGCACAACAAGGACGAGTTCCCCAGCTGCGAGCTCTGCGGCAAGCGGTTCGTGAGGTTGAGGGACAAGGCCAACTGCCGAATGTGCGGGCGTGTGCTGTGCAGTGAGTGCTCGCCCCCCAACCTCAAGAAGCAGGTCTTGGGGTACAAGGAGCAGGCGCGGTGCTGCATCAAGTGCCGCTCGGAGGAGGAGCAGCTCGTCCAGCTCAAGAACACGGTCGAGCTGATGCAGCTCCAGCCCCCAGTGGCCATCGTGTGCGTCGTCGGCACCTGGATCGACAAGCTCTCGACCAAGGCCCAGATGGTCCTCAAGATCGCGTGCTTGCTCCGCAAGGGTCTGCGCTTCAAGAAGACGGAGGCGTTCAAGGCCTATCCCCTCGACTACGCCAAGGCCTCGTTCGAGAACGAGTTTGACTCCCTGGTGCAGCTCGAGTTCATCCGGCCGGTGTACGAGGAGAACACGCCCCAGGGCATCTGGGCTGAGGATCCGGACGAGTACGAATTCTGCCACAACTTCCTCCCGGACGTCCTGAACCAGCGAGTGCTGGACTCCCAGCGCGAGGAAATGTTGAACAAGGTGAATGAGGTGGACCTCAAGAACCAGGAGGAGGCCCGCAAGAACTTTATGGAGCAGAAGCGTGACATCCTGGCCCAGCTCAAGCTGAAGGAGGGGTACCTGTACGTCCACAAGACCCAGGTGGGGTCAAACCGGAGCCCCTGGAAGCATCGGTGGGCCGTCATCGTCGGCCACCGCATCGAGTTCTACTACGATCGCACTCAGAAGAGCTGCGCCGCGGCGTGCGATCTCCGATTGGCCAAGGTCTTTGCGGAGAAGAGCGAGCTGAGCGGGCGGAGCCGAGTGATCAAGATCTCGGTTCCCAACTGGGAGAAGCGCGGAAGGCTTGTAAACGACCGGCGGGACTTCTATGTCAGCCCCGAGTTGAGCACGGACCTGGAGAAGAATGACTGGATCTACAACCTCAACATGGCCATCGAGTCGAACCAGTTCCAGGTGAACCGCGCCAAGCGGGGGACGTCAGTCACGGGCTGGTTCAAGTCCAAGGTCCCTTCGAAGAAGTTGCCCACCGGTACTCCCGCTACCGAGTTTATCACCTCCTCCGAGTCTCTGTCCTCAGCGCCAAGGAAGAGCCGTGGACTGGACCTCATCCTCGGGAGGAAGAAGACGAGCTCATCGCTCGGCCCTGACGGGAAGGAGGTACCCGCGCTTGCTGCTTATCAGGAGGAGCAGTGACTTGTGGTGGGCAAAGGAAAGGATGGTTCGGATGTAAAGACGTGAAATACGTTATTGTACTACGGGGTGTCGAATAGATGACGCAGCAAGTAAGACAGCGCTAGGCGATGCGATTGCGGAGTCAGACGACGCTCTGCGTGGTGATGACTGCCGGTGGCGCGAGTTGATGGTAGGGGAAGCCCCTCTCGCTCGTTGCATGATGTATCGTGTGTCGTGCTTTGTATTAGACGAGTAACAAGATTTGCAACAATCCCCAAGTACCACACGGATGAGCGAGCATACTACCGAGGAAGAAACCGGAGGAACATGACACAGATGTTGCAGTCGCCGATGCCGACCGCAGACAATAAGACCGTTCAGGCGCGGTGAGATACCGCGGTAGGTTCCGACTGAAGACAGCAGATGCAGACACATTCGCTCACTCATGATACCGACGACAGCGTTTTCGTTCATCTTTTAGTTATGGACAGTCCTTCTGATTCGTTCTCGTTGCTCTTGCCTGTGATCATCGATGTACCTACTCGTCCGGCATGCGTACTCCAGTAAAAGTATTCTAACGAACCCCAGAGGACTTGAAAAGATCTTTTCTTTGGTTTGCGAGGAAGACAGTCTCTTCTACAGTTTGGGACCCTGCGGGCGAGCGGTCTGCGCCGTACACACCCGATACATCGTTTGTAGTTCAATTTTGGTGTCGATTGGAGACCTCTACAGAGTCTAGGTTCCATACGAATAAGAAGATTGGCTTTCGCACGAGCAGAGCAGTCCTCACCAACGAGGGTTTGATCAAAAGGGTTTGGTCGTCGTAAAAATCCTCTGCACGTGATCTTGAGTGACTTATAATCGAATCCTGTTTGAGTCTGGGAAGGACTTGGTTTTCACCAAATGAGCGCCATGGCGAGCACCACGGCGTGCGAAGTGACTCTAAGCTCGTCGGATCACCTCGCCGGGGACCTCCTCCGAGCAACCGTGACGGTCCGGGGGAAGAACGAGACAGTCGACTGGGCCGCGGTGCAGGTCCACGGCCACTGTTGGCACGACCCTAGACTAGTCGCCAGCGTCGCCCCTCCCACCTCGCAGCAACAGCAGCCCACCCCCAAGCAGCTCAAGGCCAAGAGGAGCTCGTCCACCTCGAATGCATCCAACGTGGATAAGAAGACGGCCATGCCGGACATGTCTTCCTGGATCGAAGGCAGCACTTGTCTATTTGCTACCAAGCCACTCTGCATCGCGGCTGAGCTGCCTTTAGATGGCGAGCACAACTTTATCTTTCAGGCCACCCTGCCTCCGGTGCTTCCTCCCTCCTTTCGAGGCGTATCCACAAGGTACGGATACCTCCTGACCGTGTGCGTGAAGATTCGAAGCGAAGAGTCTGCCAGAGTCGCCCACATTCCCTTCTATGTGGCCGGAACTCCCGGATCGCTTGGAGACGCCGCGAGGATAGGGGTCCCATCATCTGCCTTTCTTGAGAGCGCGTCGGGAGGTAACGGATTGGGGCGGCGTCGGCAGTCGCGTCTGCGGGTGGACTCGGATGAGGATGAAGAGTTGGTGATGATCCAGAGCGAAATGCAGGAAGAGGGAACCACGACGGACCCCGAGTTCATAAACAAGTTTCCGTTCAGGTACAGCACGTGGGATCCCACAGCGATATCATCGCGGCCGCAGGAGCTGGACGAGAAGGTCTGGTTCCTGGAAAGAGACGAAGCGGAGGAGGAAACGCTCGACGTTGCTCCGCTCCCCTCGCCTAAGCTGAGCGATGCACACCATTCTCACGCCGCAGACCTCGCCACAGAAACTGTTTCGACACGTGCTCTGAACGCGCAAATCGCCAAGGGGCGGTTAGCGAGATGCTTTATCTTGCCCTCCCTGGTGAACCCCGGAGACCCTCTTAATGTTCGATTAGACTTCACAGGCGCTGCCGAGAAGTGTCTCAAGGTCCACGCCAGGATCGAGGTGGAGGAGAGAACAATGGGCCCGCCCCCGCTCGTGGCCGTCTTTGAGCCATTGTTGACAAAGCGACAAGGGTCTGGTCCATGGATCAAGCAGTTGGCTAGCAAGTCAATTGATGTGAGCATGTGTTCTTCATGTGCGTTCTCGCTCTCCACGTACGGCGCCCCCCCGGATTTCTCGACCGATCTGATCGTGGTCCACACCTACCTCAGAATAGAGTTTACAACACCGAGCATGAATTGCAGCTTGCGCGTCCCCTTGAATGTGCGACCGCCCGCGAGGGCCACGCGGTTAGTCAGTCTTACTCCAGAGCTAGAGAGACTTTCGTTCCCGAAGACTCCGTCTGTGCCTCCAGCCCCTCAAGTGGCGCAACGCTTTGGGGAACAGAGCCCTCCGCCCACGCCCCAGAAGCGACTAGTGTTCTGATGTGAATATCTAGTCGGATATCTCTTGCAATTGGTTTGGGATCACTATGTACAAATAAGATTGATTTTTTTGAAAAACTACGTCCAACTACGATTCGAAATCTCCTTCGACCAGCCTCGCTAGATTATTCTGTTCTCCGGGAAGCACTGTCGCGACAGCTCCAGCAACTTCAGAGCGGGGTCTCATTTTCGCCAAGGACTCACGCACAAGTGCGCTGTTTCGCTGCTGGGTTCTCTTAAGGTCAGGAACGGAGGACTCGGGGATGTCCCTCGCTTCTATCCGTGTCCGCTTGTACGTGTGGACGGGGGGCAAAGGGGGAAAGTGAGCCAAGCCAGGGACGAACTCCACTTCAGTTCCCTCCCGTAGAGTTACCTGGGCCGGAGTGAGCGTAGAATCGACCGGGAAGCGAGGTATGCCCACTAGATACCTCAGTGGTTCCTGGCTCGTGCTGAACGCCTCCGTGGGACGCTTGACGACCTCGGCCAGGTCCTCGAGCACCACTTGCTTTCTACCACTATGCTCAGCCAAGACCTTCATTTCCGAGGCGATCTGAGCGACCCTTCCCTGGGCCACCTGGCACAGGGCGTGGAGCGCCCCTCCCTCCGCGGACCCAAACCCTGCGGACACGCACAATCCCGCGAGACTCTTCTTCATCACCGCCCGAGCAAACGCGTCGGACGCAGCCTCGTTGGGCTTGGGAGCGGGAAGCTGGGGCAACGCCGAGCGCGCCGTCGCGAGGGAGCCGTCGCCACGGTCTTTACTTTGGTCCTTCTTGCTGCCATCCCCCGCCCCTGCCGCTGTGGGCTTAGTCCCAGAGGCGCTCATCTCCTCTGGTGTTGTTGTTGTTTGAGATTGTGTTGCAGTCTTTGAGTTGGAGTTGGAGAGGAGAGCAAAGAGTACCTACCTACCAGCCTGGTGACTGGCGATACCACTGGGTACCTACCATCTGGTATCGCAGAAGATTTTCAAAAATAATTCAAAAAATCAAAAGAACAGCAGCGAGTGATCAGCATCCTAAAGTTTTCGTAAAGTCACATTTGCGCACAAAAGACCAAGTGATGTGAGATTGTCATCCTGGCCACCTGTTGTATACACCTCTCAGCATAACTGAGGCAAGTGTTTGCAAGGTTTTACTTCAAGAAATCCATTAGTTTGTCATTTTTCCAAATTTGATGAAGGCCACCCCGAGCAAGACACCCGGTAAAGCCCCGGGGGGCGGGCTATTTGCCTTCGGGTTCACCAAGAAGAGCCCTCCGTCATCTGCTACCTCCAACGTCGAAAAGTCGATTTCTTCCCAGCCGAGCGAGGACGAAGTCAAGACCTTGGCAGTCAAGGCAATGAACAACAACAACAACAATGCGGTCATGCTCTCTGAAGACGACGAGGAGGAGGTCTCTGCAGTTGTCGCTAACCCCGAAAAGCGAGACGTTGTCAGTGTGTCGCTAAGCACGAAGCGAACGACGGCAGATTCAGGAGTTGGCTCCAATTTGCCTAAAGTATCTTCTGAGACCAACACTCAGAAGAAGTCATCGCCACGGGTTGTGAACGAAGAATCATCTAAGAAATCCTCAGAAGAGCCTTCTGAATCGGGTGGGAAAAAGAGAAGAATTGTGTTGGACGAGGAGTCCTCTAGCGATGAGGCGGATAAGAAGCCCGCAAAGACATCCTCGGCCACTAAACGAGTGGAGACTGTTACCCCACCGCCGAAGAAAGTCTCCAGTTCCCAGAAGAAGGCAAGGGATTCTGACGATGAGTTTATTGATGACGAGAGCGAAGCGGATGACGACGATGACGACAGCGGTAGTGAAGTGGATGAGGATGAAGAGAGCGAGGAAGAGGAGCCGAAGGCATCAAAGAAGAATAAGCCTGAGAACGCGACAAAGGCAAAAACCCCAAGAAAGGCTGCGCTTGCTAGCAGCTCGACGCCTCCCCCAGCGGCGGCGACGCCAGTGGGAAAGGCCGGTGTGCTCTCAGTCGGGGAACATGAGCATGACCTCCTGCCCTGGTTCCAGGAGCGAAAGGACGCCAACCAGCGTCTCCCCGACCACCCGGATTATGACGCGACGACCTTGTTCGTTCCGCCGGGCTACATCGAGGGCAAGCCTGCGTTTCACATGCCCCAGAAGGCCCGCAAGATTACCGACGCGATGCGGGTGTGGTGGGACTTTTACTCCAAGAACGCCGACTGCGTGCTCGCGTTCAAGGTTGGCAAGTTCTACGAGCTGTACCACCAGTGCGCGGACACGGCTGTTCGGCTCTGCGACCTCTTGTACATGAAGGGGGAGACGGCTCACTGCGGTTTTCCCGAGAGCGCGTGGTCCAAGAACATGTCCAAGCTGGTGAACGCCAACTACCGGGTGGCACGGGTGGAGCAAACGGAAACCCCCGACCAGATGGAGCAGCGGACCGGGAAAAAGTCCGGGATGGTCCGCCGCGAGGTCTGCCAGGTCCTGTCCCCGGGCACGATGACCCTGTCGGTCCGCGACTGCGGGGATGGCTTCGTCCCCAGGAACGACGGCCGGGTCCAGCTCCTCGCGGTCACCGAGTCCACATACCGCTTCGGAGTGTGTCTGCTCGATGCGTCCACCGGCAAGTTCCGCCTGGGGGAGTTTGACAACGACGAGCACCGGGTCGCGCTGAGGGCCTGTTTGGCGTTTGAGACGCCCGCCGAGATCGTCTTCGTCAAGTCCAAGCTGTCTCCGACGACCCTGGCGGTGCTAGAGTCCGAGTCCAAGGCCCTGAAGACCGTCCTGACCGTCAAGCAAGTGAGCGCTGTAAACACTGACTGGTCGCGGTACTTCAACGAGGCCCCCAACAACGTGGTGCCTGACATGCTGCAGAGCGTCGAACCCCTGGCCAATCAGGCCCTCGCCATGTGCGTCCGTGTTCTCCAGCGCGCTCTGGTTGACGATGAACTCATGACGATGGGAAGGTTCTCCAAGTACCTCTCCCCCACGGCCGTCGCGGCGGCATCAGGGAATGCGTCGACGTCATCAGAAGCATCTTCTAGTAAACTGCAAACTGAAGAAGAGGGTGAATGTCCGTTTCTAAAGATGGACTCCCAAGCGCTGCGCCATCTGGAGATTGTCGCGAACGCCACGGACGGCACGGCCGAGGGCACTCTGCTCGAGTACCTCGACCGCACCAAGTCGCCCTTTGGGGCCCGGCTGTTTAGAGAGTGGGTCACTCGTCCCCTCGCTTCAGTTCCGCACATCCTTCGGAGACAGCAGGCCGTCCAGCAGTTTCTGCCATTGCTCGGGGACTCGGCCATCAACGATTTCCGCAAGGCCCTTCAGGGCTCCCCCGATCTCGAGCGCAACCTCTCCAAGATCCACGCCATCGGCCTCGCCAAGAAGGCTAGCCACCCCGACTCCCGCGCGGTCATCTACGGTGCGGACGAGGTCAACAAGAACAAAATCGAGACCCTGTGCGCTACCCTCACCGCCCTCCGCGGACTTCGAATCGCGGGCGAGAAGCTCAGCACGTGCCTTGCAGCGGCGTCAACATCGTCGTCGTCTCCACCATCTCCATACCTCCTCTCCCTCCTGGCCAAGCTTACCGAGGAGACGTCACTAAAAACCCTGGACCACTTTGAACAGGCGTTTGACGCGCGGCAGGCCAAGCGGACAGGCTCGATTGAGCCCCGCGAGGGCGTCTCCCCCCGTTACGACGCGGGACTCAAGGGCGTCGCTGATGCCAAGGCCGGTCTCAACACCTACCTCGCGCAGATCAAAAAGCAAATGGGCACCCAGCTGACGTACTTTTGCCCCTCCACCGGGAAGCAGCGCTTCCAGATTGAGGTGGCCGAGTCGTTCAAGGTCCCGTCGGACTGGACCATGTGCTCCAAGCGCAAGGGGTTCAAGCGGTACCTGACCCCCCAGCTGAAGAACCTCGTTTTGCAGCTGGAACGGGCTGAGGTGGCGCTTGCGGAGGCTTCGGTGGACGTCACCCGAACCGTTTTTGAGGAGTTTGACAAGCACAAGATGGTATGGCTCGATCTCGTGCGCTCAGCCGCCGAGCTGGACTGTCTCCTCTCGCTCGCCATGGTCTCTGGTGGATCGGGAGTGGAGATGTGCGTCCCAGAGTTCATTTCCTCCTCCACATCACCGCGACTGGACCTGGAGCAGGCCCGCCATCCGTGCGTCGCGGCCGGTCTCGATCGACTCGGGAAGGACTCGTTCATCCCGAACGACACTTCCCTGAACGAGGAACAGGGTCGGTGCATGCTCCTCACCGGTCCAAACATGGGAGGAAAGTCCACGCTGCTCCGCCAGACGTGTCTGGCCGTCATCGTCGCCCAGATGGGCTGTCTGGTCCAGGCCCGTAGCTACCGAGGCACGATCGTTGACGCCATCTTCACCCGTGTGGGGGCCTCGGACAGGATCCTCGAAGGCCAAAGCACCTTCTTCGTCGAGTTGAGCGAGACGGCGACCATCCTCCGCAGCGCGACGAAGAACTCTCTTGTTATTCTCGACGAGCTTGGACGCGGCACAAGCACGTTTGACGGCACTGCCATCGCACATGCGG
>Ga0075012_10004755_pt1 | contig 12577 bp, 12 predicted proteins | sample All_14_2_FD_71474 | JGI IMG/M metagenome (GOLD analysis project Ga0075012, IMG submission 71474) | Freshwater microbial communities in response to fracking from Pennsylvania, USA - Allegheny Zone_MetaG_DW_15 | ecosystem: Environmental > Aquatic > Deep subsurface > Groundwater > Drilled...
TGTCAACGGATAGCGTTGTCCTGCTTCAGTTCTCACAACCCAACGAGCTCCCAGCCACGGCCGGTCCGGGTCGACCTGCACCAGCTCACCGAACCCGCCGACGACACCGACCGCCGGATCGTCGAGCTCGCCGTCGAACGGTGCGGGCCCGAGCAATCCGAGCGGCTCGCGCGCCAGGATGGAGAACAGCGCCGCGGTGCCGATGATCTTGCCCGCCCGAAGATCGGCGGTGCGCACAGTCGCCTGCAGTGCGGTCGCATACTCGTGGCAGAGCCGATCGAGGGTGCGATGCAGGCTACGCAGGTCATCGCGTTCGTCGCGGGTCGGGCGCCGCCCGCCGCCGAGTATCTCACCGAACCGCCCGGCGGCGATGATCAGCGCGTCGTCGATCGCCTCGAGGTGCGTGGCAACCAGCCGGTCCGGCTCGTCATCGGCGGCGACCAGGGCTGGTAGCGATGTCGGCGCGCCGCGCGCCGTCACCCAGAAGAAGCCCAACTGACCTTCGTCCTGGACGATCCGGGGCCTCACGAGCGACGCCAGATCATCACGCGATTGTTGCCGGAGTCCGCCACCGCAAACCGGTCGCCCCGCAACGAGATCCCGTACGGCCAGCACAGGGTGTCCGACTGCACCGACGTCCACCGGTTCTCCCCGTTCGAGGCGAAATCCGGCTGGGCCAGCACATGATCGGCCCCGCGACCATCCCCGGGGACACCATCCCACACCAGGATCCGGTTGTTCGCGGTGTCGGCGATCACCAACCGCTCGCCATCCAGGCCGAGCGCGTACGGGAAGCGGAACCGGTCACCGGTGTGCGGTCCGTACGGCCATTCGGCCGCGCTGGCGAAGTCCGGCTGGCCGAGGACCAGATCCGCGGGTTGATCGGCGGCGGGGTGCGGGGACCAACCCAGTATCCGATGGTCGCCGGCATCGGCGACCAGCAGCAGATCATCGTGGCCGGCGATATCGTGCGGCCAGCGGAAACTGGCCGGCCCGGCCGGGCCGCCCCGGTTCTCCTCGCGGTGGGTGCCGTCGGGTTGACCGAGCACGATATCGGCCGGTCGTCCAGGGTCGGGGATGCCGCCATCCCAGCCGAGCACCCGGCGGTTACCGGTGTCGGCGACCCAGAACCGGGACCCGACCACGGCGATGCCGAAGGGCCAGTAGAGGCTCGACGCCGAGCAGCGATCGCCGCGATTCGCGGTGACGCACGACGAATCACTCTGCCCAAGAATGTGATCCGGCGGCGTATCGCTGAGCAACGGGACCTCGTCCCACACCAGGATGCGGTGGTGCCAGGCGTCCGCAACGATCAATCGACCCTCGTGTACCAGCACTCCGGTCGGCAGATTCATCCCGCGTTCGGGTCCGCGTCCGTTCGCCGCCCGCCCCTCGGTCGTACCGTCGGCCTGACCCAGAACCACATCGGCGGGTTGTTCGTCGTCGGCGGGAATGCCGTGCCAGATCAGCACCCGGTGATTGCCGGAATCGGCCACCACGAGCTGGTCGTCGCCGAGGAAAACCCCACGCGGCGAGTACATCCAGGACATCGACGGGCTGGCCGGCGGCAACGCGAGTCCGCCCGGTGCCGGCGCGCCCAGCCACACCTCGGGATACCAACCGCCGCGCAGATCCACCTCGGGGGCCACGTCACGGCGTTCCGGTCCTCGGTTGACGTTCATGCGCACGGTGTAGCGGCTCACGGTGTCAACTCATCCCCGCCCGATCCGTACCCACACCTCGCCGTGGTCGACGCGCAGCGGCAGCTGTTCCAACTGCGCCCCGGGCGCGGTCAAGCACTCGCCCGAGGCCGCGTCGTAGCAGAAGCCGTGCCAGGGACAGGTGAGCGTCCCGTTGCCGACATCGAGCAACGCGTTGTCCAATGGCAGTGCCTCATGGGCACATTCGTTGCGGTACGCCGTCATTCTGTTCGCCAGGTTGACGATCACGACCTCCGCGGCGGCGCCGGAATCAACCGTCAGGCTGGTCGTGGTGATGTTCCCGTCGGGCACCTCGGCGATCGGGCCGACCCGCGCCCAACCGTCGTTCGCCGGATTCAGGCCGATGGTCAAGGACTCCACCGCTATCAGGGTCGGCGACGCTTCGGGCGGCAGCACTTCGACCACATTCACGCCGGGGACGCCTTCGGTGAGCGCTGCCTCGACCAGGTTGCGCAGCGTGGCCGAAGACATCGAGCAGCCGTTGCACGCACCGTCGAGCCGCACGAACGCGGTACCGTCCTCGATGCGCACCAGGGCGACATCTCCGCCGTGGCTTTGCAACTGCGGGCGCACCTGTGCCAGCGCACGATTCGCCAGTGTCATCGGGTCGGGCCGCACGATCTCGTGGATCGACAGCAGCAGGTGCACCACCGGATCGTCGACCAACTCGAACAACGCCTCCCGGGTCGCCTCGCCGGCCTTGAGTCTGCGCACGATGCTGACCAGACCGGCCCGGTGAATCGCCTCGACCGACGCCTTGACCTCCTCGGCGACGGCGCGCGCCGCCGGGTCCAGCCCCGCCAGCGCCCGCATTGCCTCGTCGACTCGCCGCGCGAGTGTCTCGAATTCCGGCTCATCGACATTGCCGGCGGGTGATTGTGTTGCGGCGGTGGTCATCTGGGTGCCGCCTCGGTGCGATTCAGTGTGATCTGGCGGGCCACCTCATCGAGGATGCCGCGCACCGCACGCATCGAGACCTCGTCGCCCAACTCCTCGAACAGTGACCGCGCCTCGTAGAGCTTGGCCCTGGCTTCGGTGAAAATACCCAGGTGGGCGAGCGCATTGCCCTGGTTGGCCAGGACCCGCGCCCGCCCGAGCGGGTCGGTGTGCCGGTCTCTGGCATCGAGCACCGCCTCGTAGAGTTCGACCGCCTCGACGAGGTTGTCGGCCTGGTGTTTCGACGGTGTGTACACCAGCGAATTGGCCAGGTTGAGTTGCACACTCGCCCAATGCTCGGGATGGTCCTCGCGGGTGTACACGGTCAGCGCGGACCGCAACGACTGGGCGGCCACCCCGAGCCGCAGCTGACTGGAAGCCTCGACCATCGGCATCGTCAGGTAAGCCGCGGCAAGGTCGGCGTGGGCCGCGGCCCACAGCAGCGGTGCGTCCTCGCGCCGTATCAGTTGCAGCGCCGAGTGATAATGCGGAACGGCCGCCACGATCAGCCCCGGGTTGTGCTGGGCCTGATCGTGCATCACACCAGCGGCGTTCAGATGCAACTCGGCGCGTTCCACGCGCAGGCCATCGGCATCGTCGAGCAGCCGCAGCGCCTTCTCCATGCGCTCATGTGCCTCCCCCGGGTCATCGGCAGCCAGGCAGACCGACGCCGACGCACCGATCAGGACCCCGGCAAGCGGCCGGGACACGGTCCTGGCACAGTCGACGGCCGCATCGAGGGTGGCGATGGCCGCCGCCGGATCGTGGGCGATCAGGTGGCTGGCGCGCGCGGCAAGCACGACGGCCGCCAGCTCGCCGTCGGCCCCACCGAGCTCGGGCGGTTCGTCGATACGGCCCAATGCGAACGCGACCACGTCCAGTAGCGGGGCGAATTCGCCGAGCACCGACCGCAGACTGCCGATGTCCTCGAGGTCTGGGTCCAGCACGAAGCGGTTGTAGCGGGTCACCGGATCGGTGCCGTCCAGCGCGGCCAGCGCACTGCCGCGGTCACCGGCCAGCGCATGCCGGTGCGCGTCGAGCCGGGCAGGCCAGACCTCGGGCAGGCAGCCCGCGAGCAGCGCCGCACGCGCCGGCTCGGTGTCGTCACCGGCGGGGATCAGCAGGTAACCCAGCGGCAGAGCGAACGCGCCGAGCGGTTGCGGCCGGACGGCGAGTTGCGCCGAGGTCTCGGCGATCACGGTGTCGGTCACGGCCCTCCCATCGATGTCACCCGTTCCCGGGTTCTTTGAGGTCACGCTCGGCGGCCCTCCGGATCAGCCCGGCCGCGAGTTCGGCCCGCCGACGGGTGCGGTGGGTGTTGATGCGCTTGCGTACCACGCCGTCGGCGAACACCACCACGATGTCGACGGCGAACTGGCCGCGCTCCTCGACCACCACGGTCCAGACGGCGTACGCCTCATCGGCTAAACTCATGACGGTCATCACGTGGTCGGCTCGAGGGGAATCCGCAACGCCCGCTGCTCCTCATCCCAGAAGGCGGGTCGCACACCCACCGGGATACGGCCGTAGAGCACCTCGTGAATGAGTGCGCTGCGATCCCCCGCCGGGTTGCGCTGTTTGAGAAGCAGCCCGCCGCTGCGCGGGCCGCGCAGCGGAATGAGCCAGAAATCGTCATCGCGTACCACCGCCGCCACCGCGTCGGAGGGGAACCTGCTCCCGGCCAGGGCCGCGTCGAGACGAACGTACCCGTCGGCGGTGAACTCGACGGTCACCTCGGCGGCCGCCGTGGGGCGCAGCGCGTGCAGGAACTCCCGCTCGATGACATCGATGACGGTGTGCATCCCGGCCTGCACGGGCCCGGACAGGTCCGCCCCGTAGTCGATTCCTGACACCTCGATGAGGAACACCGTGATGTCGTCCGGGCAGGCCTCGCCCAACGCCCAGCGGGCGAATGCGATGGCGTGATCCCACCGGAACGAATGGGTGTGCAGCCCTTGCAGGGGCGGCAGTTCGGCGAACTCCTCGCCGGGCACCCGGTAGACCGTGCCGGGCGTCGCGCCGGTCGCCGCGGCATCGACGATGACGACCCGCCCCGCGCCCCGCATCCGGAACGCGGTATCCATACCCGCGGTCCCGCCATCGACGATCTGTGCGCCATCCGGCACGCCCAGCTCCCAGAGATGGCGCACCAGAACGGGTCCGACACCGTCGTCACCGCGCAGCAGGTTGCCGCAGCCGACCACGAGTACCTCGCAGCCCGGCGGTTGCAGGTCGATGACCCCGCTGTCCGGTTCGGTAGCCGTCAGGATCACACCATCCCGTTGATCACGAATTTCGACATCTCTTTGCCCGTCTTCCCGTCGTAGGCGTGCACGGTGCACACCAGACACGAGTCGAAACTGCGGGCCACGTGCCCGAGTTCGACCGGGTCTTCGACATCGCGGATCGGTGAACCGACCAACGCCTGTTCGATCGGGCCGAGGACCTCCGCACTGTCCCGGGGGCCGATGTTCCACGCCGTCGGGGTCACCACCTGATAGTTCTTGATCTTGGAGTCCTCGATGACGATCCAGTCGGCCAGCGCTCCACGGGCCGCCTCGGTGGCGCCGAAACCTCTGCCCTCGGCGTACTCGGTGGGCTTGGTGTAGAAGCTCTCCTTCAGATCGATATCGTCGAGCCACTGCCGGGCCCATCTGTAGTACTTGGGCGCTTCGTGCATGCGCGCCATCTGGCGGACGAAAACGCTCGGACCTATCGAGTTGTACAGATTGGGGAACAGTGGGTCGTTGTCCTGGTGTCCCAACGCATTCGGCCCGCCCGCGGCCATCCGCCTGGCCAGCGGGCCGGCCTCCAGCGGGATGTTGCCGAGTCCGCCACCGATGTCGTAGCGCGGTGACTTGGCCCAGCTGTACTTGCCCTGGCCGCGGCCCGCCTCGGGATCGATCGGGATGGTCTCCCCCTCGAACGGATGCAGTGGTCGACTGCCCTCGTAGAAGGAATGCGTCACGTCTTCGCGGACCTTGGCCTGGTCGAAGGGATGCCAGTCACCTGCGGCGTAGATGCCGGAGCGGCCGATGAGCGCATCGTTGCGGCCGTCGATCGTCGGGTTCTCATAACGCGCAGGATCGAAATAGGTTCCGGTGGCCAGGTAATTGCCCACGCCTTGGCCGTATTTGTCGAGTCCGACGTCCAGGCAATACCGGATGAAGAACCCGCAGTCGCTGTTGTGCTGCGACTCGTTCTCGTCGACCCAGGCGAGCATGTCCTCCCAGGTCTTGATCTCCAGCCAGCGATCGACGCTGCAGCCCAGCCACTGCCCTTCCAGCCAGGCGTCTTTCCAGTGTTCGAGGATCGCGATCGAGCGGGTGACGTCGGAGAGGGTGGGCGCGCACATCACGCCACCGGGCACCATGAAGCTCGAATGCGGCCACTGTCCGCCGAAGATCGCGTACACCTCGACCGGTTTTCCGGAAAGCACCACGCCCGGTTGGTAGCTCGTACCCACATAGGGCGCGAAGCGGCGCACCGCCTCGTCATACAACGGCGATTTCGCATAGTTCTTGTTGGTCAGATCTATCGCGAACAGCGCATAAAAGTATCGCGGGATCGACTGCAAGGTCTCGGCGGCCTGGCAGATATTGCGGACCAGCGTCGCGTTGGTCGGCATATGCGTGCGCCATGCCGTATCGAGCGCGTACGCGGATTTGTACAGATGGCTGCCCCCGCAGATCCCGCAGATTCGCGGACAGACGACGAGCCCGGCCTGAGGATCCTTGCCGCGCAGGATGATCTCGAAACCACGGAACATCGCGGCCTCGGTCCAGGCCGAGGTGACGACGCCGTCCTCGACGGTGACCCGGACGTCCAGATCGCCCTCGACTCTGCCGAGCGGGCTGACGTAAAGATCCAGTGCGGTCATTGTGGTGTGGTCCTTCCATGAACTCCGGTGGTGTCGGACTGGGCGGCAGCACGCCGCCGTCAGACCACGAACATGTCTTCCTTGGACCACTGCGGCGCGGCGATGCGGGCCGCCGCGGCATGCGCCATGTAGGTCAGGTGATCGGTGCCCTCCGGCACCTCCTTGGGGATGACCCCGCTGACCTTCTGCGTCTTGAACACGGTGCCCGGCGCGAGATCGAAGTGCGGGAATTCCGGCTCGGTGCAGCCCAGACAGGGCATTCCGGCCCGGGTCTTGGACGATTGGCGGTTCCACAGGATCCGGTTGCACGGGGAATGGGTCATCGGCCCGCGGCAGCCGAATTCGTAGAACAGGCATCCGGTGCGGGTTCCTTCGCCGAATGACATCGTCGACTGTTTGTATTCGAAGAATTGCACACGGGTGCAACCGGTTTGAGTGAACGTCTTGAAGAACGTCTCGGGCCTGTGCAGTTCGTCCAGCGTCAGGTCGCCGGCACGGCCGGTCGCCAACGCGACCAGGATCTGGGTGATCCAGTCCGGGTGGGCCGGACAGCCGGGAATATTGATGACGGGTAACCCCATCTTCGATTTGAAGTCCGGGCCCAGGAAGCCGCCTTTGCCGCGCTTGTGGAATTGCAGTCCGGTGGACTGTGACGGGTTGGGCTCCATCGCGGGTATGCCACCCCAGCAGGCACAGTCACCGATCGCGACGACGATCTGCGCCGCCCCGGCCAGGTCGGTCACCCAGTCCTTCATCGGGCGGTCGGCGAACATGTCCATCCGCCCGCCGTGCGCCTCGATGACGCTGCCCTCGAAGACGAAGATGTCCAGCGGGCGTTCACCGCTCGCGCAGTCGTGGAACACCTTCTGCGCGTTCTTTCCCAACTCCAGACCGAGGGAAGGATGCCAGATCAGGTCGAGCCCGAAGTCGATGATCAGGTCGACGACGTTGGGTTCGTCGGCGTTGAGGAACGACATGGTGTTCCCACTGCACGCACCTCCTTGAAACCACAGCACCGACGCCATGTGAGCTCCTCTCCTGATGCCCGACCCCGGGACCTGTTCGTGCGGGTGTCATCTGGTGGCCAGTTGCCTGCCGAAAGCCTTGGCGACCTGCAGCATGAAGCCGAGGCCGCGGGCCACATCGGGGTCCTTCGCCGATTTGAGGATTCCGAAGAACCCCTTGGGGCCTTCGGGATTGCGCGCGTGGGCCGTCTTCGCCTCGACCAGTGCCGCGCCGAGTTGGGCGAGCACCTCGGCGGCCTGCGGATCGGTGAGACTCGATCCGAGCAGCGAGTTGAGGGCGGGGGCCGCGTCGATCATTGTTCCCGACAGCGCGGCGAAACTGTCCGCCAGACCGGCGAGATCCACCGATTTCAGCGGTGCATTCGCCGCACCGGTGACATCCCCGATCGCCGACGTCAGACTGGCGCTGATCTCGTCGCTGCGGCGCACCAAGCCATCGAGGCCGGACACCAGGATTGCCAGTAGATCAGCGTGTTCGAGGAGATCGTTGAGCGCTGCGGCCACCCGGGGATCGTCCAGCTTGGCGCGGACCTGATCGGCGGGCGACACCTGCAGAACCTGACCGTTCGCTGCCATTGCGCCTCCGTGCCTCCGAGCTGGCCTCCCTCACAAGCTAGCTCTCCGAACTGGCTGCGCCTATCGCTATCACGCAGCTATTGTCAGGATTGCGCACACTTCAATGCGCTGGTGCGCAGCGGGATTGGTGTGAGCTTACGTGAAGGCCGTCAACCATTTAGGTGAGCCTCTGCTTATGGCATCGACACGCGCCGGGCGGCCGCGATGTCGCGCCTGAAGCGCCTCGGATTCATCGATGTCCGCCACACCGAGGACCCGGTGCGGCGAAAAACCCGGTCCCGCGGCGTGCCGCCGGCGCTGACCGGCAACGAGATCTTCTACACCGAGAACATCCGTGAGGCCGGCACCCTGATGGGCCAGGCATTGTCCCCGTTGACACTGCACGTCGCCGATGAGCACCTCGATGGATTCGCCGCGGGTCTGCACGGGGTGCGTCTGCGCAATGTCAGCATGCTGTACTTCGACCTGCACGTGCCCGCGACGATCGATATTCCGCGGGTGGGCAACTATGTCGCCGTGCACATGCCGATGAACGGCTGCGCACTGGTCAGTCACCGCGGCAACACCTTCGAGGCGAACAGCATCTGCTCAGCGGTGTGTAGCCCCGGCCACCCGCTGATCATGCGCCTGGACCTGGATTCGCCCCAACTGATCATCCGGATCGAGGAGCCGGCGATGGCCGCCTACCTGACCCGGGTCATCGGCCGCAGACTCGCACACGCGCTGGCATTCGAGCCGCAGTTCGACCTCACCAGCGAGGCGGCGATGCGGTGGCACGCCGCCGTACAGCTCATCCACACCGAGGTGTTCCACCCCGGTTCGCTGGTCGGGCGCGGGCAGGGTATCGGTGCCGTCGAGGAACTGGTGATGAGCAGTCTGCTGCATCTGCAGCCGTCGAACTACCACAACGAGTTCGCCTCGCCGGGGCGCACGGACAAGCGCAAAGCGGTGGTGCAGGCGGCCATCGACTATCTCGACGACCATCTCGCCGAACGCATCACGATGAGTTCGTTGGCCGGGGCCGTGCACATGAGTGTGCGGGCGGTCCAACAGGGTTTTCACGAGCAGCTCGGCATGTCTCCGATGACCTACCTGCGCGAACGGCGCCTGGAGCGTGTCCATGAGGAACTCATGGACGCCACACCCGCCGATGGCATCACGGTGACCTCGGTTGCCGAACGCTGGGGGTTTCATCACCTCGGCAGTTTCGGCGGCGAGTACCGCAAGCGCTGGGGTGAGTCACCGTCGCAGACACTGCGTCGCTGACGGCGCCGGGTCAGCAGATCCGCGGGAGCTGTTCGCCCAGCTCGCGTTCGATGACCCGGGTCGTGCCGAAGGACGTGCGTCCGACCGCCATGCCCGGGTGGTCGGCGACCACTCGGCCGATGACCGCGGCACCGGCGCCCTCGGGCCGGGCGCGCATCGCCGCCAGCACCGCCTCGGTGGCCGTCGGGGCCACGAACGCCACCAGCTTGCCCTCGTTGGCCACCTGAAGCGGATCCAGTCCCAGGAACCCGCACGCCGACGCGACGGCTTCCGGCACCGGGATTGCCCCCTCGTCCAGCAGGATTCCGACCCCCGCCGCCCTCGCGATCTCGACGACCGCGGCCACCAGACCGCCACGGGTGGGGTCGCGCAACGCGTGGATGGTGCCCTCCGGCGCGTCCGCGGCCAGCATGGCGGCCACCAACCGGTGCAGCGGTGCGCTGTCGGTGGTGACGACGGTGCCGAAATCGATTCCCGCACGCACGCTCATGATCGCCACCCCGTGCTCGCCGATCGCGCCGGAAACGATGATGTCGTCACCGACGCACGCCCGCTCGGGTCCGATGTCCACCCCGGCCGGGATGACCCCGACCCCGGCGGTGTTGACGAAGAGCTGGTCTGCGCTGCCTTTGCCGACCACCTTGGTGTCCCCGGTGACGATCCGCACCCCGGCCGCATCGGCCGCCTTGCCCATCGACTGGGCGACCCGGGCGAGCACCTCGAGTTCAAGGCCCTCCTCGAGGATGAAACCGGCCGTCAGACCCAGCGGCTGGGCACCGCTCATGGCCAGGTCGTTGATGGTGCCGTTGACGGCGAGGTCGCCGATGTCTCCGCCGGGAAAGAACAACGGCGCCACCACATATGAGTCCGTCGAGACCGCGATGCGACCGGCCGCCACCTCGAGGACGGCGGAGTCACGGGACGGCCCGACCGAACCCGGGGGCGCCCCGAATGCGGGCAGGAACAGGTTCTCGATGAGTTCCTCGGACAGGATGCCGCCACCGCCGTGCCCCGCCACGATGCGTGTGGTCTCACGCAGCGGCAACGGACACACCCAGTCCTCGGGGTCGATGGCGACGGGTTCCTCACGCATGGGCGGCCGACAGATCCGCGGTACCGAGCCGGCGGAACTGATAGTAGGCGGCGCACGCGCCCTCGCTGGACACCATCGTCGCGCCCAGCGGCGTGCGCGGCGTGCAGGACGTCCCGAACGCCGGGCACTCATTGGGTTTCAAGAGACCCTGCAGCACCTCACCGCTGCGGCATTCGGCGGACTCCGCTACCTCCAGGTGGCCGACTCCGAACTTCTTCTCGGCGTCGAACTCGGCGTAGCGCGGGGACAGCGTCCACCCCGATCTCGGGATCATGCCGATACCGCGCCACGGCCGGTCGGTGACCACGAAGACGTCGTTCAACGTCTGCTGGGCGACCAGATTCCCGGCCGCGGTGACGGCCCGGGGGTAGGCGTTGCGCAACTCGGCCCTGCCCTCTTCGAGCAGGTCGATCAGCTGGCGGACTCCCTCGAGCAGATCGAGTGGCTCGAAACCGGACACCACGATCGGGATGCCGAATTTCTCGACCAGCGGCCCGTATTCGGAGGTACCCATCACCGTGCAGACGTGGCCCGCCCCGAGAAAGCCCTGCACCCGGTTGGTCGGCGAGGACAGGATGGCCGTCATCGCCGGCGGCACCAGCACGTGGGACACCAACAGCGAGAAGTTCTTCAGACCCAGCCGTTGGGCATGCACCACCGACATGGCGTTGGCCGGGGCGGTGGTCTCGAAACCCACCCCGAAGAACACCACCTCCTTGTCCGGGTTCTCCGCCGCGATCTGCGTGGCGTCCAGCGGGGAATACACGATCCGCACATCCCCGCCACGGGCCCGCACGCTGAACAGGTCCGCACGACTGCCCGGTACGCGCAACATGTCGCCGAAGGAGCAGAAGATGACGTCCTGGCGCCCGGCGATCTCCAGGGCTCGGTCGATCATCTCCAGCGGCGTGACGCACACCGGGCATCCGGGACCGTGCACGAATTCCACGGCGTCGCCCAGCAGTTGGTCGATACCGTTGCGGATGATCGAATGCGTCTGGCCCCCGCACACTTCCATGATCGTCCAGGTGCGGCCGGCCCGTCTCTTGATGTGCTCGACAAGCACCCGGGCGGCGGCGGGGTCGCGGAATTCGTCGAGGTATTTCATGCCGGCTCCCGACGTTCCCCGGTGCTCGCCGACGACTGGACGCCCCCGAGCTCCTCGTCGAGGATGCCGAGGTCGGCGAACATCTTCAGGGTGTTGTTCGCCGATTCCTCGTCCAGCCGGTTGAGCGCGAATCCGGCGTGCACGATGGTGTACTCACCGATCGCGAGGTCGGGTAGGTAGGCCAGGCAGACCTTCTTGGTGGTGCCGCCGAAGTCCACGGTGGCCATTCTGGTACCCGACTCGTCCCAGATGTCGATTATCTTGCCGGGGATTCCGAGGCACATATGCCACTTCCTTCTGTCGGGGATCGTCGGCCCGCGGCCGCGACGGCGGCCTGACCGAGGGCCAACCCACCGTCGTTGCACGGCACAACACTGTGGGTGAGCACGTCGAAGCCACGGTCGGCCAATCCATGTCGAATGCCTTCGAGCAAAAGGCGATTGACGAAGACCCCACCCGTCAGGCCGATGGTCGCGATATCGGCCGCCGAGGCGCAGCGGGCAGCAACGTCGACCGTGGCCCTGATCACGGCCTGGTGGAACGCCCACGCCAACTCCGCCACGGCGACACCGGCACGCAGGCCGTCGACCAGTCCGCTGATCACCGGTGCCGGATCCATCACGCCGTCGCTGACCGCGAAATCCAGCACCGATGCTGCCGTGGCACCTGCGCGGGCCACCTGCTCGAGTTCGATGGCGGCCTGACCTTCGTAGCTGACCTGCTGGCACACCCCCAGCAGACTGGACACGCCGTCGAACAGCCGGCCCATGCTGGTCGTCGCGACGCAACCGATCCCGCGTGGGATCTGCTGGGCCAGCACGTGTCGACCGCGGTGCCCCACCGCCGAAACGGGAGCCAGGTCCGACTCCCACCGCACACCCGCCCGGTGCAGCAGGTCCAGCGCGATCCGCGCCGGCTGGAGTACGGCTCCGTCCCCGCCGGGCAACGCGAAAGGCGCCAGATGTCCCACCC
>Ga0075012_10004758_pt1 | contig 12572 bp, 7 predicted proteins | sample All_14_2_FD_71474 | JGI IMG/M metagenome (GOLD analysis project Ga0075012, IMG submission 71474) | Freshwater microbial communities in response to fracking from Pennsylvania, USA - Allegheny Zone_MetaG_DW_15 | ecosystem: Environmental > Aquatic > Deep subsurface > Groundwater > Drilled...
GTAAAGATCAGACCGTCGCTCTCGTGATGCAGCTTACCACCCTGAATGATTTTCTCCCACACGTATCTCGCCGCACTGGCAGCGTACATCTTCTTCAGCTTTAAGAACATGGGCGTCGGCATCGTCCGCATCGGATCACAACATGCGATGATTTCCCCAGCAGCTAACCTCAACCGGTTCGTTAGAGAAAAGTCTCCCACATATCGTCCGCGGATGCACAGCGCATCGAAAACGTAAAAGTTTGTCTCATTCTTCGTCTCGTCCTCGGGATCAACCACGTCAATCACCAACTCGCCATCCAAAAGCGTCTCCTTTGCGTAATCAAGCCGGATAGGAAGCGGGGGGTCGACGCGATAGAACTCTAGCTTGGTACTCACAAGATACGAGTGTTGCGTCATCATCAGCAGTAAATATCTGCACCCATCCGACTTCTCACATACCACGTAACTCCCCCGGGGCTTGACCATGTTGACATGTTCCGACTGGAACGTCACTGGCTGTGAGCCCGGGAACCGCCCTTCCAAATCTCTCCGCCTCCCGCTAAAGTCGTGCACTGCTTGCTTGAGCCCATTCACTTGGTTCGGATCCAGAACCCGGTGTCCGGGTCTAGCCAAGTCCTTAATCATCATTCTCTAGCCTAGTCTAACAACGCGCGCCTCACAATCCCCGCGCTCTCCCTTCACCGTTTCATCTATGGTCGCTCGCAGTAGAAAGCCAAAGCGACCACACAATGCTTTGTAGGTCAACCTAAGGAGACAGCAAGCGGATCTTCGTCTTTAAAGAAAATGAGTACGTGGTTCAATAACAGAGGATCTAAAAGCCGGCCAGTACTCAAACACTTCTGGTTGTCCTGTGTCGATATCGATATCAAGGCTCTTCCTTGGCGGGGCTTCTATGATTGTTTGAAGGTCGCCTAATAGAGCGACTATTCTCAGTTGTTTCTTGGATTAGACGATCGCGCCGATAGAAATGCGATGGCCTTGTCAATGAACCAAGAATTCCAATGTCTGCAAGTCTTGTCCTTGATGTCAATCTCGTTGTTTGTAAACCTTCTTCCTGTGGTCTGCAACTGTGAAGGAAGCAAGTGAGTACAAGTACCTTGGTACCTGCTGAACTCACTCAGCCAAGGCGATTGATTGCTACTAGATGAAGCTCAGTGTTTCGAGATTCCTTGCTTATTTTGTCTACTTCGTTTCGTCAACGGTACCATCTGGGTGAATGTCCATGATTCACTAGTTCTTGTGAATTTGGACCCTTCTTTTTTTTGGTTCCCAGAAGAACTCTCTTTCGAGGTTTTAATCGGCTTCGGAATAGGGCTTTGATCGACTCCGAATCAGGGTTCAGGTCGTATCCCATTACGCTTAGATCGACTTCGGATCAGGACAACGAATTGGTTAACCTCGCATCCCATTATGACCATGATCCGAGCTTTTCACATTTTAGTCGCCGTCGTGGTTGGTCTAATCGCCGTGGCGCTCTCCCGCGCTCCGAGTCTATTGGGTGTCGATAAATCAACTGAAACAAAGTCGTCCTCCCAATCCGAGCCACGAGTGGTTCCCCTAAGGAGCAACTGGACCACTTACAGTCGAGTCGTCGCACCTGGAAGGGTATTTAGCATCCCCGACGTCCACGGTGACTACGAAGGCCTAGTGCAGGTTCTGCGAAAGATAGGAGTGATCTCGCAGTCAGGTACAGACTGGACGGGCGGAGATGCAGTTTTGGTTCAGACGGGAGACATTCTAGATAGAGGCGATGACTCCGCGGATTGTCTGCGGCTCGTCGCCAAGTTGCATCAGCAGGCACAGCGCGAGGGCGGAAAGGTGATCATGGTCATGGGAAATCACGAGCTCCTCAACTTGATGGGGTACTTTCACTACGGCACCCCAAAGGAAACCGAAGGCTTTGCCCCGGCGACTCGTTTTGATGCATTCCACCAAACAATTGGAGAGTTTGGGGCATTTCTCCGAACTCTCCCAGCGGCTTGTGTGGTCGAAAGAGCGAACGGGACAAGCGACTCCGCTGTACTCTTTGTTCATGGTGGACTATCTACAAAGTTCCTACGATCTGGAAGCAAGGATCCAATTAAAACGCTTAACAAGGAGCTTGCAAGGTATCTACAGCATGAGATGAAGCAACTCGCCAAGTACTACGAAGAGCCTCTCCTGTCCGAGCATGGCCCCCTCTGGAACCGTTTTTTTGCCCTGGGACGAAATGAAGGGGCAGTGTGTTCTGAGCTGCAACAAACGCTGGAGGTTGCACAGGCAGGGAAGATGGTCGTGGGTCACACGGTTCAGCGCACGGGTTCAGTGGGCACTCGATGTGGTGGACGACTTGTGTTGGGTGACGTAAGTAAGAGAGAGTCAATTGGATGTTATCGAAGGAACTGACAAGTCTGCATATGCATACAAAGGTGGGCTTTGCGCCCTTTTATTACACTCGGCGCATCGCCCTTGAGCACCATCCCGATGGAAGTCACACGATCATAGAATACAAACCATAGACAAGAAGAATACGATATAATGCGAATGCCTGAGAGGGGCTTACACCGCATCATCAACTTCCGAAAGCGACCTTACAAAGATCTTCTTGCCCGTACCGGCAACAAAATTCAAGTGCGGCGACTGCGAGAATGACCTCCGCATCGCGTCCCTTGCTCTCTCCGCGCTGGCGGCCTGGCTCTCTCGGTGAGCCCGCGCGAAAACAGTTTCCTCCTCGTCTCTCTCGTTTGCAGCATCGAGCGACTGCTCTTGTTGAAGCGACTGCAATCGTTGTCGATACGCCACTGCGTCCGGGTCGTCACTCTCGTCGCCATCGTCGTCGCCGGGGTCGGAGGATAGACTTAGCAGAGACGGTCGCGGGGGTCTTGCCCCGGCGTAGGTCGACCCCATGCTTCGCAGGCGCTCGACGTGCTGCCGATGGGCCTCATCCGCACCTGCAACTTGAGACGTGGACATGCTGATAAGGGTGTGCATAATTAGAATTCAACGTCAAACAAATATTCTCTAAGCTCCTCAGCGACTTCACTTGGAGCTAGATGAATGTTTCAATGTGTGAGCAGGTCCGAGGGTCGATGGTCTGGGACTCACTTCATGCGTCGACGGTGCGGCGCGGCCCCTCTATCGTATTTGGTTTTCTCGTCTCTTCTGAAGTCAAGGAACCCCCAAGAAACGCACCAGATTCTATTATTACCTACCGCGGTACCCAGTGCATTGCATTGCATGTGTATCGAGGAAAGAAGAGGCGGAGGGGAGACTGCACCGTTCTTTAAATCTTGGTAATATTCGTCGGCGATGAATTAAATTACTGCGAGATATTACAGGTTGAAGTCCACGATTGACCTCCTTTACAAACAATTATGCACATGGAGTCTCACCACCTTCACTGTCGCTCCGACGCGAAGGAGGCCTTACTACCTCTTTCAGATGCTCTAGTGCTTGTTGAATCCCATCGTAGAGGTACTCTTCCCCTTTCTCTAAGGCCTCTTCAAACTTTTCCTGGCCTTGTGCAATAGCTGCTTCCAAGGTGCTCTTCGTCGACGTCAATACCTCTCTGACGGCCTCGTCGACCATTTCTCGCTCGCTTTTCGAAGGGGGATGGGAGGATGAGGCGATGCTGCCTCCAGGTTCGAACTCTCCAGCAGCATCGGCCGCAGATGCAAGGGACCCATCGCCGGCTAAATCGGAATCAGCAACATCGTATTCTGTGGCTTCGGTCCATCCCGGCTCGAGTTCAAGATCGTCTTCTTCATCGTCGTCCCATTTATTGAGACCTTCAACCACATCATCCTTGGTCTCAGCATCGTGAATTACAGCGGCATGAAGCCTGTTATGGGAATCTCTTAGTTGGTTCACCACATCCGTGAGTTCCTCAAGCTTCCGATCGATTTCCGCCCCCGCATTCGAAGGTTCGGTCTTGATATGCAGCGTATCGAAGATTTGCTGGATCTCCTTATCTATCTTGGTTCCCGGATTCGCAATATACGTCCTCGAAGCGAAGGCCGGGTCGTCCCTCCTGTCATGATAGGACATTCTGCTGGACCAGGATTGCAGGATTGCACTTTTTAAAAACAAATAACGAGGAATTTCTCTCTCTCTCTTTACAAAGTTTTGGCAATCAGTTTATCTTTTTTCAATAAATGTCAGAAATCACGCTGATGAGATCAAAAAGTGTTGCGCTGTTCTTCCCTTTTGTAAGGATGTGGGTGATGAGTAGAAGTTTGTTGCATGATGAACGCCGGTTCTGAAAACCGGTGCAGAGTGACCTACCTACCACGTGATATCGCGCCTTATCTCTTATCTTAACCCACCGGCATCTCCAACGTTCAGATTTTTCCATCTCAGCAACAACACAGTTAGAGTTAGACGAACAACCACACGTTCCCACAACCCAACAATCACATTAACCCCTGACCAAGAGGAGTCACGTTAACCTAACCAAGAGAAATGTCCGCGATTACCAACGAGAACAGTGCTGCTTCAGCTATGAAGAACAAGAAGCCTGCAGTCTCATTCACCAAAGGGTCTGAAGTTCGATTCTTCAATAGCGACTCCGTTCATATTGGCACACCCGTGCAGCAGGGCATGGAGACTGATGCAAAGATCACGGCCAACAAGCTGAGGAACTCCACTCCCCACGTCTCCAAGCTCAAGCTTGAGAATGCGGATTTGGAGAACTCGTTTCAGGCGGCCGAGCCAGCGTCCACCAAGAAGCCTTCTTGGAACGCGATTGAGGCCAGCGTCTTGAAGACCACACGCGCTCTTGAGCACGAGAAGAAGCTGAGGACTCCTCTTACCATCTTCTCTGCAGCTAAGCCTCTGCACTATGTCCCCTCTGACACTATTCCGGCGAGCGTGCGAAAATTCATGGCTTCCCGTGCTAAGAAGCCCGCTGTCAAGGCGGTCCGTTCTCTGTCTCAGGAGATGCAATCACAGCATTTTCCGAGCCCTTTGAAGACCGAAATTCAGCAGGAGGGTGCGCGCTTGAATGCTCGTCGCCAGCATCTCTTGGAGAGACTGGAAGACTTTGGCCTCAACAGCTCTCGGTACGCACTGTGGCCTGTGAGTGAGCTCGAACAGAGAGTTGCTGGCTTGGAGGAGGAAGAGCGCCGCGCTGGAGCTGAAGCCCTTCTCATTGAAGCTGGTCACGATCCAAAGGATTTCACTCAGTTTTCATCTGACGAGATTGAGGCGTTCCTCGAGAAGGAACTCACCCGTCAAGCGAGGACGCCGTCTGACTTGCGCATGACCCCGTTTCAAGGCTCCCGGATCTCGTTTGCTTCCGAAGCTAGCTTTGTTTCTCACACAGAGGAGGAGGAGAGCGGTGCCAAGGTCGAGAGCAACGAGACCGAAATCGCTTCTGCGGAGGAAACTGCACCTACTGAAAAGACTGCTGTTCAGGCTGAGCCTACCCCCGTAGACGAAGTTGTCCAACAGATGAGTGAGATGGTTATTGTCGCGCCGAAGACAGTCAAGGTCGCGATTCCCAAGCCTGACCCGATGACAATGACCTGCGAGCAAATCCGTGCCGAGCTCAAGGTTCGTGGCCTCAAGGTCAGTGGATTGAAGAGTGTCATCGCTGAGCGTCTAGCCCAGGCCTACGCGGATGAGATCGAGGAGGAGGAGATGCTTACGGAAGGGCACGAGTTCATCGGGAAGACTGTGGTTCGTCACTTTGAATCTGGGGTCTCCAATGGGGTTGTGAAGGCGTTTTTGCCTCCTGTCGAGGGACAACCAATGAACACCGCAAGGTTCCACATTGTTCACGAGGATGGCGATGCTGAGGTGGTTGATTACGAAGAGGCAAAGGAGGCCGTCGAGGAGGCCATGAAGGAAGGTAAATAACGAGACGCACCAGGGCGACAATCACAACGACAATGTACAAAAACAGGACTAAACTGTAGATATCAGGCACTCTTATCAATCAATAAAACTCCTTCGAATATAGTGTGTTCGTGCCGCCTTTAGTATTGTACTTCTATATTGTGCGTCACAAATCTCTTGGTTGACTGAATGAGTTTTCAAAGCTTCTCGCTCTCTCTTTTTGCCGCATGTGATGTGTGATAGGTGATACACTTCTACTCTACCTACTACACTTCGGTTCCTTTGTTGTACCTCGTACTCGTACTCCCTGCTTGTAGTCTTTCTTCCTCCAAGGTCCAAAGAAACCATAGACCGTCACGGGGTATGTACCATTCTTCTCCTGCTGCGGGTAGGTATGCATAAGGCACGATAGCTTATTTTGAAATTCATCATGTTTGCCGCCGCTTCCACTCCACAACTTGTCACTGCTCTTGGGTAGATGTTAGAGACGGGAGGGAGAAACCATTCGAACCTTTCATCGGCCAGTTCTTGGCTTATAGGTTAAGTCCATTGACCATACTCGCGCCTAGGTACCGCCTCCTCTTTGACGGAGCTCGTTCTCTCCTTCCAGGCTTATGATCCCCAGCCAGCCCCGTAATTTGGCGCGAAACTTTTGATATCAACCAAGTGGGCTGTTTTTCACTTGATGGAGGGTAGTAAAGTCACCAATCAAACCGCGTTGTTATGACTCCCGGTAGCACTAAAGATACAATACTGATCATCGATAAGGGAGGCTGCGTGCTTTATTTAAAAAACGCCTAACAGAAACAACGCTTCGTTTCAATTTTTCCAAGCTAAGAGCCGTGAGTCAGTCTTTGTGATAGGCGTGTCGACCTTTATACGTAATCCAGTGACAAGTTTGTTCGGCCTAAGCCCCGGGTCTACTCCTTCTTTTACTGTTACTTGCCCGCCTTCTTGTTTTTTGGAGGGAGAATGCTTCGCTCATTTAACGACGTGGATATGGACGAGAACGATGCCGACTCGGCTGTCGTTCGCACGGAGAACGAGGATGATGTCGTGATCGAGGCCGTTGAGGATCCTCGGGGAACGAACGGGGCCCCGGATCGCGTTGAAAGCGTTGATGCCGTTGATCAGGAGGTCGAGATCCAGCCGCCTCTCCATGTCGGCCACCACCATCACAAGCCAATTGAGACTCTAATGCCGCACCCCTCCCCGGCGTCGCTGAAGAAGAAGAGGAGAAGTTCGCGCGTCGCACAACCCCCAACTCCAGGCGAATCGCCCTCGTCTTCGGATGAATCCTCGGATGAGGAGGAGGAAAAGGAGAAGGAGCGTAAGCGACGGCAGACGACCCAGGAAGTTGAGAGATTGCTAAAGACCATAGCCGAGCTGTCCGTTGCAGACATTGAGGAACGGCTCAAGGACTTTCAGTTCGACCGGAGAAAGTCGCCAGAGTTTGTTATGGCAGCGATCCGCTCACAGAAGCCTGGGAGCGATCAAGCAAAGCTGGAAGTCCTTAAGTTGCTTGACTCGTCGGGTGTGTTGTTTACGGTTCCTGAGGACGACGCCTCGGGAGACCTACCGATACACGCGGCTGCTAGTGCGGACAGTCCTCTTCTGGTCGACTTTTGTGCTGGGTACACATTAAGTGATCCGTACCACGTGATCAACAAGGACGGCAATACCGTACTGCACGTTGCTTCTCTCTATGGGGCTCTTAACGTGATTTTTCACTTGAAGAATAAACTGGGTGATGCAGACTTCGCCAAGCTGGTGAGAACCAGAAACCGCGCGGGATTGACTTGCTATGATTGTGCCTGCGACCGATTTCTGGTCCCTTCGATGTTAAAGCGTAAGGACGAGTCCGTCATGGAGTTTCGTCTTCGTTCGGCCAAGGAGCTGGTCGCGCGAAACAAGCGTCGTGAGGAGATTCAAAGATTTTTTCTGAAGGGCGACCAGTTTTTCTTGCCGGTGATATACTATCATCCTGATTGCCTTGAACATCTGGCTGTGCCGACGACGATGCAAAAAGAGTTTAACCAATCGCAGCTGGAGCAAGCGAGCGGCGAGAGGGACGGCGGGGAGTCGTCATCCCAGCAGCAGCCGCAGCCCCCAAAGAAGCGGAAGAAGAAGCAAGCCGATCCCAGCGAGGCCTGGGAAAGTCCTGATCGCCTCAAGAGCATCATGGCCCACCTGGAGCCGCTGGTCGCCGAAGGCAAAGTCCGCATCGTTCAGGATTTCGCCTCGGCGGACCGAGCTACCCTCGAGCTCGCGCACTCGAAGGAGTACGTGGATTTCGTTCACAAGCTCGCCAGCGACTTGACTGGGAGCGGCGACGTGATCCCCTTCACTCCTCAGGTCCAGGCCGCCATCCAAAAGCTGGAGCCGCATGAGCTCAAGTCGAAGCACATGTGCGACACTGGGTTCTCGGAGGGCACGTTCAAGGCGGCGACGCGGGCCGCTGGGTCCGTATGCGCCGCGATCGACTGTGTGGTGAACAAGGAGTCCCGCAGAGCTTTTTGTGTGGTCCGACCCCCCGGCCACCACGCCGGGAAAAACGGACTTTTGGACGAGAGCACGAGCTGCGGATTTTGCGTCTTCAACAACGTCATGGTCGGTGCGCTCTACGCGATGAAGACTCACGGACTGAAGAAGGTTGCAATTGTGGATCTGGACGTCCACCACGGCAATGGTACCGAGGAGATTTGCCGCGAGCTCCACGACCAACTCCCCCCCGGCAGTGAGCCCCAGGTCCTGTTTCTCTCGACTCACCTGCACGATCGTTCTCCCCAATATTCTGAAGAGGGCCTTTACAACTACGAGTTTTACCCTGGCACCGGGGATGCGAGCGATCTACCGCACAACGTGGTGAACGTCGCTCTCAAGCCGCTTTGGAGACGTAAGGTTCTCGACGCGACTAAGCCCCACTGGGCCGAGAAGTTCTACCTGGACCACTGGGGCCGACAGGAGTTCCGCCGAGTGGTCGAGGAGCGTGTCTTGCCGCCTCTCAGGGCGTTTCATCCTGACATCATCCTGATCTCGGCTGGATTCGACGCTGCCTATAAAGACTTGGGCAACTGTCGGTTTCTCCAGAAGCAGCTGGATGGGTTCGACCTGCAGCGGGAAGACTTCTTCTGGGTTGCCTCGGAGATTGCCAAAGTGGCCGAGATCTGCTGCGATGGACGCCTGGTGAGCGTGCTGGAGGGTGGGTACGGGAAGCTGTGCGAGGTGCCCAAAGAACTCCCGATGTCATCGACGACCACTCCCCCTCCGACTCAAACATCGACGGGAGCCATCGCCATCACCGGCGGGACCCTTCCTTCGGTGACGTCTTTAACCGCGGCGTCCACAACAAGTAGCAAGCCTGGCGCCTCGGGGTCGCAGGGGTCGTCCTCCCAGCCCTCCGCAGCTCGGCGGGGACAGTCCGTGACGAAGATTGATCGTGATGTCCTCGCTCGCAACGTGCATGGGTTCATCGAGGGCCTCTGCGGCGGAATTCCTCCACCCGTTTCACGGCAGACGCTGCAAGTACTCCACTCAGCCTCCTACGGAGCGCTGGACGAGGACTCTGACGAACTCAACGAGATGGACTCTGACAACGACGTTGGAGGCGACTTTGAAGACAACGGGTCGCTCCCCGACTTCTTGACTTCGGACGAAGGTCTGATATTGAACACGGTGCGAAGGTCGGGGAGGGTGAAACGATCGCGGCGAGCCGCAGCCGCAGCGTCGGCAACGGACTCGCGAGGCGGCGGTAGAGACCAACAGCCAGACAAGTCGAAGAAGAAGAGACAGCAGGTGGAGGAGGAGACAACGCAGGGTACGTTGGCCGACATTCAGCGAGAGAACGGTAGAAAGTACCTGCGGATGGTGAGGGAGAGTAACCCAGAAGATTACAAGCAACTCGCGGGGATTTTGGCTAACCTCAAGAACAAGACCCTTGACACCCACGGGGTGATTAGTGCGGTCAAGGCGCTATTCGCGGGTCGACCGGAGCTCATTCTCGGGTTCAACGTATTCCTACCCCCTGGCTATCGGATTAGGGACACCTAGCCTGTCCGACGAGCGGTGTCGAAATATCACTGAGGCGATATGATAGCTTGCTTGTTTGCAACCTTGATGTAAAGATCATGTTCCGTTTCCTAAATTCACTTGAGCAGTCCATGCCTTGCCTAATATTCATAAAGTGTGTTCAGTCTAGTTTACTCGCTACCATATGTACATACACTCTGGTTCCGTACGACCCACATACCCGGCTAGTCATCGTCGTCGCCAGGAAGAGGAGGCGGTGGAAGAGGTGGCTTGAGAGGAGGGACAGGGTGAGCGGAGCCTGATGAGGCAGGTTTGCTCCCCGTAGATCGAAGCTTTTTCTCGCATTCTGCGGCAATTCGCTCTTGCTCGTCCGCATCAGAAATGGCCTCCCTAAGCTCCTTCTGAAGTCGTGTGACCTGAACGTCGAGATTCTTATTGTGTTCACGAAGGTCTTTGATGGTTTGAGTGCTTTCCTCGACCGCTGATCGGCACTTGGCCAGTCGTTGCATTGCCGACACATCGGTGCCATCACCCTGTGGTTGCGCCACGGGCTTCTGAGCTTGCTGCGCCCGGGCGCTCAGCGCCAAGTCACGATAGTCCTGTTCAAGTTCGCGGTACTTTCTCCTCTCCTCGGTCAGGTCGGCCTCGAGCTGCTTGACCTGGTCTATGAGCGATGCCTTTATGCGCTTTTCTTGCTCCAACTGATGGATGCACTTTCCCTCATCCACAGTTGTGTCGTCCCCATCGAAGCCTCCCGAAGGTCCTCTTCCCCCATTCCAGGAGCCTCTCATCCTCGAGCTCGACGCACCGTGAGACCCATCTTCCCCGTGATGCAACAACATATGGTTTGAACTTAGCGTCATGGAGACTAGGTAAACGAGAAAGAGGAATATGAATAAGACTCCAACGATTGCTAGCGCGTGGATTCCCTCCCCAGAGGACGAGTGCCGCTTCGAGGTCGGCACAGAAGCTATTAGCGGGGTAGCAGTTGGGGCAGAAGGCACAACCACAAATGGAGGAGACACAGGCTGAGGCTGGAGATGATGATGGTGGCCTCGCAGCATATGCGACTGCTGCTGGTGGTGCTTCATTTCGCCACTGCGCTGCCCCAAAGCCACCTTCAACAACACTCGACGAAGGCCAAGTCAACAATGTTACGGGTCACCTCTGAAGTTTTTGCATGGTATAATATGTTCCTAAAGAGATCCGAAGCTAGTGGTGACGTAAACGGAAAGAAGGAGTAAAGAAGGAATAAAACTCTACCCAGTGAGGGGCGCTCTGCATGCTTCGGGGTTGTAACGAATAGCTCTGCGATGCTTCACTGGCCTGAACACTGCAAAAGCGATTCAAAAAGACTTCTAAGATGAAAGGAATGAAGCCGCAAGAGACCATGTCCGAGCGACACTTAGACCAGTTGACACCCACGAAGCTCTAGTTCGCCAAGGTCCAAGTTCAAACAAAAGTCCTTGTCCTCCTGCTTTCCACGACCGCGACGATTTCAACCACAAGCCAGCGAATCAAGCAAGGACCGAACCCCAAAGGGATCCAAGCAAAATCACAGACAAGGCCACTACAATAACCAATCAGAACAGGCCCAGACGATGTCAATCATTCATCACAACTAATGAGTGTAGAGTGTTCTTGTTGTTGCCTTCTGATTCTGAAGGTAGGGCCTACCCTGGTACAATGGAATGTACCATGGTATTAGAATACTTGGTTGCTCTTTTCTAGCTGTAGTCTACGTCCCAAGTTTGCAACACGAAGCGAGTCATCCAGACATATGTAATACTACAGGGACCATATCACTACCAGCAGCAAATATGGTTGCAGGTTATTTCAATATACCTATTGTATGCCTTCATGGCGCTACTCAAAGGCACAAGGAATCGAAGGCGAAGAAGACAACGACGATGGTCTGATCGATGAACTGAAGAATTCTCTGCTGGACCACGAACACGGAGAATCGCCCCGCGGTCATATCATAGAACAACAGGAAGGCAATCGTGCACTGTGTATGCATACTTCTAGCCACGACGTGATTTCTGAACGAACGAACTCTGGTTTCGGTTGATACTCTTGGTGAGAAATAGGAAGAGTTTCAACCGTTCCGCTTGGCTGCATGCATAGTTACCTTTAAACTATCCCGCCGGGCCATTGGTTCCTGTCATATTCGCACCACTTCCGCCATCTTTGTGCTTTACAGCGTAGGTCAACAAGTCTCTGATTCAGGTTCAGACAGCCTTGTATGTCACTACCGCAGTGGCCTCCCTGCCGGGTTTCCCTGTGGTGGCGCTGGAGTCTAAACCATGAAGATGGTTGCTTCAGAGCTTGAGAAGGGTGGCATTCACTCGCAGCAGTCATCGTTTGTCGCTCGTGAGGAGCAGCAAGGATCACAGACACTCCTCCCGGACGGAAAGGATGTTGAAGCCTCAAACGAGTTTTCTGTGAGTACCTCACCTCGTCAACCTCGGTCTACATGGCGAGAGCGGGGTAAACGAATCCGCTCTTTTCTGATTGCCTATCATCTGCCTCTGATGCTTGTGTTCGGCGTCATCATCGGAGTCGCATGGCCGCTTCCCGGACAAGTTGTCGGCGATGCCAAACTGAATGACGGAGTTTGCCTGATCCCCAAATCCGATACCAGCCCAGGAACCTGCGTGTGGGCCACCATCTCGTCCCTGTGCGTAAGTCTCATCTTCCTAATTTCGGGTCTCCAACTAAAGC
>Ga0075012_10004760_pt1 | contig 12569 bp, 12 predicted proteins | sample All_14_2_FD_71474 | JGI IMG/M metagenome (GOLD analysis project Ga0075012, IMG submission 71474) | Freshwater microbial communities in response to fracking from Pennsylvania, USA - Allegheny Zone_MetaG_DW_15 | ecosystem: Environmental > Aquatic > Deep subsurface > Groundwater > Drilled...
TGGGCTACTGTTAGTAGTTTTTTAAAAACCAGACCTGAACAGATTACCAGTAATAAAAGCCAGAGTTTCCACAGAGTCAATTTGGCGGGCTAGATTATAGTCTTTTGTTGCTGCAAGACTCCGGCCAAGTTTTTGGTGGCATAAACCACGGTATAAGTAAGCCTGAAGGTGATCAGCATTTAAATCGGTACATACAGTAAAATCGACAATGGCACCTGCATAATCTTTTAATAAGTATTTATTGTAACCTCTGTGAAAGTATGCTGCAACGTATGTGCTGTTTGAAGCTACTGCAAGGTCACAATATGCTACCGCTTTTTTATAATCCTTCTTTTGAGTGGCATTAACTGCAGCCTGAAGATAATCAGTAGCTTTTTGTCCTAAAGCAAAGCTGCCCAGGTTAAAGAATACCATTATAATCACCAGCACTTTCTTCATACAATAGAGTTTATAACAAAAATAGCACTTATAGAGGTAAAATTCATTACTTGAAGTCAACAAACATCAATAAAGAGGGTTTACTCTATACACTAATAATTGACGTATCTCAGACAATAAAGTTACAGAAGCTTACAAAAGTTTGTTAAAATGAGTGTAACTTGCAGGCCTAGTAACCTAGTGGCAGTTCATCTGTCAATCCTCTGAAATTTAATTATATAGTGAATATTTCATTTAAAAGTATTACTCCAGAAGTTAAGTTATTCTTGAAAAAGCTCACTTCTTTCCTGAAGAGATTGTTCTCATTACCTTCGTCTGCTACAAAATGGTGGCAAAAAGTAATCATTCGGTCCGCTCAGAGCCTTTTAGTCATATTTCTAGTGATTGTTGCAATAGATATTAATTTCTTATGGCTATTTGGTCAGTCGCCTGATATCATGGATCTTAAGGAACCTGATATTAATATCGCATCTGAATTATATGCTTCTGACAGTTCAAAAATCGGGCGTTACTATATTGAAAACAGAGTTCCTGTTGAATTTAAGGATTTATCACCAGTGCTCATTAATACATTACTTGCTGCTGAAGACATAAGATTTTTCAAACATAATGGAATTGATGTAAAAGCTACTATGGCTGCTATCTGGAGTACTACCAGAGGGGATAGAAGAGGTGGAAGCACAATTACACAGCAGCTTGTTAAAAACCTATATAAAACACGGCATAAGAATAAGAAGGGCCTCTTAGGCCATATCAAAGGAGTAAGTATCCTTGTTGATAAATCCAAGGAGTGGATAAATGCATTAAAACTCGAATTCTTCTATTCAAAAGAGGAAATACTGACAATGTACCTTAATACTGTTGACTTTGGAAGTCATTCCTTCGGTATAAAAGCAGCCTCAAGAACCTTCTTTAATAAGCTTCCTTCCGAGCTTAAGGCTGAGGAAACTGCTTTAATCATAGGATTACTCAAAGCTCCTACATACTATAGTCCTGTGTTGAATAAGGAAAATTCTCTCAAGCGGAGAAACGATATACTAGCACAGATGGGTAAATACAATTTTATTTCCCCAGAGCAAACTGATTCTCTCCAAAAACTTCCTGTTAAACTAAGGTACAGGCAGCCCATGCCTGATGAAAAGGATGCATCATATTTCAAAGAAGCTGTGGCCAGGTATCTGCAGGATTGGAGTAAAGAGTCTGGTTACAACATATATACTGATGGTCTGAAGATCTATACAACCATAGACCCTAAATTACAACAATATGCAGAGGAGGCAGTTTCTAAGCATATGAAAAGATTGCAGAAGAGGTTCTTTGAACACTGGAGAGGTGAGAATCCTTGGGTAGATAGCAAGGGTCAGGAAATCCCTGGTTTTATAGACGAATTGATCAAATCAACCTCCGCCTATAAAAATCTTACAGGAAAGTTCGGCACAAACTCTGATTCATTAGAGTATTACCTCAACAAACCTCATAAAATGTCTGTCTTTTCATGGACAGGTGATCAGGATACCGTTATGAGTGTTATTGATTCTATCAAGTATTACCGTCATCTTCTTAATACAGGATTTGTCAGTATTGATCCTGCCAACGGTTATATTAAAGCCTGGGTGGGAGGAATCGGATACAGGTTCTTTCAATATGACCATGTTAACCAAGCAAAGCGGCAGCCTGGTTCACTTTTTAAAGCCTATGTATATACTGCTGCATTTGAAAATGGATTAGGACCCTGTGATAGAAGAACTGATGAACCCGTTACAGTTAATTATGTTGAGAAGGGAGAAAAGAAATCGTGGTCCCCTCATAATGCTAATTGGGTATTTACCTACAATAATGTATCACTTAAAAATGCTTTTGCCAGATCTATCAATTCTGTTGCAGTTCAACTTACAAAAGAAATGGGCTGGCAAAAAGTAATTGAAATGGCGCATCGGATGGGTATTTCATCTGATCTGCTTGATGTGCCATCAGTATGTTTAGGGTCTAGTGATGTAAGTTTACTTGAAATGGTTAATTCCTACACAGTATTTCTAAATAAGGGTTATTTGAATGAGCCGGTATTGGTAACAAAAATTACAGACCGCGATGGAAAAATTCTTTATGAGCATAAACCAAATCCTAAAAAAGTAATTGATGAAGAGACCGCTTTCTTAATGTCCGTAATGTTAAGGTCCGGGTTAACCGAAGCCGGAGGAACTACGCAAGGGCTATGGGAATACGATATCTTTAATTATGACACTGAATTTGGAGGTAAGACGGGTACATCATCAAACTTTTCAGATGGGTGGTTTATTGGAGTGACACCAAAACTTGTTTCAGGTGTCTGGGTTGGTGGAGAACATAGGAATATAAGGTTTAGAACATCAGAACTTGGAGAGGGATTAAGGACGGCATTACCAACCTATGGATATTACATGGAAAAGGTATTACATGATAATAGTCTTAAGCATTATAGGGGCAAATTCCCGAAACCAGAAATTACAATTTCAAAAAATTATACGTGCGTGTCGCCTTCTTATAAGACAGACTCGACTAGCATTGATCAGTTTTATGAAACAGATTCGTTAACTATTGAACCTCTTGAGCTCACATACTAGTTTTAGTAATATTGAAAAATTCAATATCTTTAATAACTGCTGAACTTTAAAAGTATGGGAGTGTTTTATATCCTGAAATTAAAGTATAGCAACGTTTTTGACAGTTCTTTCAACAAAGCACCCTGCTGCCTGTTGTTTTTAATAACAATTATAAACTGAATTAAATGAATATTTCACAAAACAAAGTAGTGTCACTGACCTACGAACTCAAGCTTGATAATAATCAGGGAGAAACCGTTGATATGGCGGATGAATCAGCTCCACTCATTTTTATTTATGGTACTGGTAGTATGTTACCGAAGTTTGAAACAAATCTGGCTAACCTCAAAGTTAATGACACCTTTGAATTTACCCTTGATCCTGCCGACGCATATGGCGATACAATTGATGAGGCAATAGTTGATCTTCCAATTGATATTTTTAAGATTGATGGTGCTATCGATGAAGAAATGTTAACGGTTGGAAATTATGTTCCAATGCAGGATAATGAAGGGCATCCTTTGGAAGGTAAAATATTGGAAGTAAACAATGAAACTGTAAAAATGGACTTTAATCACCCACTTGCTGGTAAAACACTTCATTTTACAGGCCAAATTGTGGATATGCGTGAAGCCACACCTGATGAATTAAGCCATGGTCATGTTCATGGGCCTCATGGTCACCATCACTAATAGTCAAAAGGCTGCCTTACTAATGGCAGCCTTTTGATTTTAATGCTTTCTTATCTTCCCAAAAGAAATACAACAGGCCTTTTGCCAGGGTCATAATTCGTTTTTTTCCAGTCTTTTATTGATTTAGTAACGATGCTCTCATCCGGCATAGTTATATTACAAGCTATACATAGTAAAGTCTCGTCACTGCAATTACTTATAATAGCCTGAATAATTTGTTTATTCCTATAAGGAGCTTCAATAAATATCTGAGTTTGAGATTGATGATTAACAATGCGGTCTAGATCTCTAAGTTTCGATTTTCTTTGTTCTGGTTTAACAGGAAGATACCCATGAAAAACAAAACTTTGTCCATTTAATCCGGAGGCCATTAATGCCATCATTATTGACGATGGACCAACCAGAGGTATAACCTTTAGTCCTTTTTGATGGGCTAGTTGAACTATAAATGAACCAGGATCGGCAACTGCAGGACATCCGGCTTCAGAAAGTAAGCCAATATGATTACCTTTTAATGCATCCGATAAAAATTCAGTTGCTTCATTTTCCGGAGTATGTTCGTTTAAAATGAAGAAGCTAACTGTTTCAAAATCCTTTGTATATCCGGCTTTCCGAAGGAATCTCCTCGCTGTCCTTAATTCTTCAACTATAAAGATATGTAAGGTTTGAATAATTCTAATATTATGCTCTGGTAGTGAAATATCATGTTCATTTTCACCAAGTGGTGTTGGTATAAGATACAAATTGCCTTTTGGAATAGCCATAATGTAATTCTATGCGAATGATTAAATACTAATTACTATTCAGAATGGAAGTGAGTCAAGATCGACGTTCCCTCCAGATAAAATTACACCTACATTTTTATGAGCAAAAACGTCTTTGTACTTTAATATGGTTGCCAGAGGTACTGAAGATGAGGGTTCGGTGATGATTTTCATTCTTTCCCAGATAAGTCTCATCGCGGTAATTATTTCAGCATCATCAGCAGTTAATATTTCAGATACATGGTTTATGATAACATCAAAAGTAATTGATCCCAATGATGTAAGAAGTCCATCTGCGCATGTCTGAGGGTTTATCGAGGGTATGAACCTTTTTGCTTTAAATGATCTTGAGGCATCATCAGCACCAGCCGGCTCAGCTGCAATTACCTTAATATTTTTTCCAAAATAATGAGCTGATAGCGCAGTACCACTTAATAAACCGCCACCACCTACTGGTGACATAATAATATCAAGGTTTTTAATTTCTTCAATTAATTCTTTAGCAGAAGTTGCTTGTCCGGCGATTATTCTTACATCGTTGTATGGGTGTACTTCCACCGCGCCGGTTTGCGCAATCACATTGATTAATGTTTCTTCTCTTGATTTAAGATTCGGTTCACAAAAAGTAATCTTGCCCCCATAATTTTGTACTGCTTTTATCTTTACTTTATTCGCATTCGAAGGCATTACAACATAGGCAATGGTATTTCTGAGTGAAGCTGCCAGGCTCAATGCAGCTGCATGATTACCAGATGAATGCGTTGCTACTCCTTGCTTCACTTCTTTATCACCAAGACTGAATACGGTATTTGTAGCTCCTCTTGCTTTGAAAACACCTGCTTTTTGAAAGTTCTCACACTTGAAGAATATGTTACACCCTGCTATCTTATTAATTGCAGAGCTTGTTAACACAGGTGTTTTATGCAGATAAGGACTGATTCTTTCTGATGCTGCCAGAATATCTTCTTTTGTTATTATGGCCATTGATTGGTTTTTAGAAGTTCAACAATTTTGTCAGTGGCTGAATCAAGCATTTTGAATGTTAGCTCAAATTGAGCCCGGCCGCCATAATAAGGATCAGGTACAGGTCTATTTAGTCCAGGATTATTTAGATTCATTATATAGTCGACTTTAATTTTATCCTCTTCATTCCTTGCTTTTGCCATGACCATACGATAATTGTTTTCATCCATAACCAAGATTTTATCGTAATAATCAAAAAATGAAGGTTTAAATAGCCGGGCTCTGTGATTTGAAATGTCAACTGTATTTAAACGCGCAATATCTATAGCCCTTCTGTCAGCCTTATCTCCTTCATGAAATTTTTCAAAACCACATGATTCAACAATAACATCTAAATTATTTTTTTTGATCTTCTCCCTTAATATCCCTTCAGCTAACGGAGAACGACAAATGTTTCCCAAGCACACCATTAATACTTTAACCATAGTCTAGAAAATTATAAGCAAATATAATGTCAATGCAGCAACATAGCTCCTGAACTATCTAAATAAAAAGGGCTGCCACAAGGGCAGCCTTATAAAATCTTATGTTGGTTGTTGATTTCTATTAACAGGTATCGTAGATCAGATCTTTATTTTCTTTTCAATCTCTTCAGCACATACCCTAAAGTCTCTGTCTGTCTCAATAAGGTTTGATACTGTCCTGCAAGCATGCAATACGGTTGCGTGGTCTTTATTACCGCACTGCATACCTATTGTTGCAAGAGAAGATTTCGTATGCTTCTTTGAGAAGAACATAGCTAATTGTCTGGCTTGTACAATTTCGCGTTTCCTGGTCTTAGAATTTAGGTTGTCGACTTCAATATTAAAGAAATCACAGACAACCTTTTGAATATAATCGATAGATACTTCCTTTAGTGAATTCTTTACATATTTATCAATCATCTGCCTTGCCAGTTCAATGGTAATGGCTTTTTTATTGAGTGATGACTGCGCCATAAGAGAAGTCAGTGCTCCTTCAAGTTCCCTGACATTTGTTGTTATACTATAAGCAACATATTCGATGACTTCTTTAGGCATTTCAATCCCATCCTTATAAAGACGTTTATTAAGTATGGATACTCTGGTATTAAAATCAGGTACCTGAAGATCAGCTGCTAATCCCCATTTAAATCGAGATAATAAACGTGGTTCCATTCCCTTCAATTCTACTGGTGGTTTGTCACAAGTAATAACCAGTTGATTCCCATTTTGGTGAAGGTGATTAAAGATATGGAAAAATACATCCTGTGTTTTCTCTTTTGTTGATAGGAACTGGATATCATCAATGAGTAAAACGTCGATCATTTGGTAAAAATGAACAAAGTCATTCTGGTTTTTATTGATGTTTGCCTGCACAAACTGTTGAATGAACTGCTCTGCAGTTACATACAATACTGTCTTATCGGGAAAGTTATTTTTTACCTGAATCCCTATAGCGTGCAGAAGGTGGGTTTTGCCCAGACCATTTGCGCTATATAGGAATAATGGATTAAAGGCTGTCTTGCCTGGATTTGTAGCTACGGCATATCCTGCAGATCGCGCCAGTCTGTTACAGTCGCCTTCAATAAAATTCTCAAAGGAGTATGCTTCATTCAATTGTGAATGAACCTGAATTTTTCGCAAACCCGGAATGACAAATGGATTTGGGATTTCTTTAGCTGATCCTTTGTTGATGTCAATGGGCATCTGTACAGAAGGATTTACCAATGAATTTCTATTGCTGGTTGGTACTTTAATGGTATATGGCCCATTTGAATCAATGGCATTTTCCATTATTATACTATACTCTAATCTACCTGAAGGACCTAATTCGTGTTTAATAGTTTTTTTAAGTAGCGTAATGTAGTGTTCTTCAAGCCATTCATAGAAAAAATGACTCGGAACCTGAATTGTAAGAACGTTGTCCTGAAGTTTGACAGGTTTGATCGGCGAAAACCATGTTTTGTAGCTTTGGTAATTGATATTGTCTTTAATTATTTTAAGACAATTCTCCCAAACTTCTTGATAAACTTCTTTCATTCTTCTTTTTCAAAATAATTCATTAACTAAAAGATATCTATCTATAGTTGCGTTAAAAAAAATATCCACAATCTAATGTTAGCTTTCGCTACAATGTCCCCTCTGAAATTCTTTTCAACAAAATTCTCTTAAAAAAAGTGAAAAAAAAAACAATAAAGCTATTGCGTTTTCAAAAAAAATGTTGTAAAGCTAAAACCGCACATTCTTTTCTAGAACTTGATTATCAGATTTCATTCAGTCCCGATATATATCATTTTAAATCTATATTTCTGCTCGCTTCTCGAGATAACATTCTTAGCTAAATTTCTCCTGATCTTATATATAATGTAAGACTGAGACTCAAAGCTAGTCTCAATTATTTGGGCACCAGTATCTTTCATCATTTTCATTGCTTCATTTATGAGTTCATAAGGAAATTCGAGCTTATAAATCTCATTGATTGTCTTTTCAACAATCAGAGCATTGTTAATAGAGTCCATTGCTGCAAGCTTATATGCATTGATCAATCCACTGACTCCAAGTTTTATTCCTCCGAAATATCTCACGACAATAACCAAAACATTAGTTAAGTCATGCGATTGAATCTGTCCATAGATTGGACGACCTGCGGTTCCTGAAGGTTCTCCATCATCATTCGTTCTGTATGCGGATTTATCATACCCCAATACCCATGCATAACAATGGTGGCGGGCATCAAAGTATTCTCTCCTTAGATTTTCAAGAATTATCTTTATCTCAGCTTCAGTTTTTACGGGGTAAACAAAGGCTATGAATTTGCTACCCTTCTCTTTATAGATTCCTGTCGAAACTGTTTCTACTGTCTTATAAGTGTCCTCAAATAGCATAATAAAGTATTCCTATCAATAAGAGTCTCTGAAATGGACTATAAACTTAAGTGTTTTTACATAATCAGGGTGGATAAAAATAGAGGATTCACTTTTTCATACTTTTGCAGCCTAAAATAATCCTGATTTTGAATAATTATATTGGTGAATTTGCTGCCCTGACTACAGCTGTCTTTTGGACTATCACTGCTCTTGCATTTGAATCAGCCGGTAAAAAAGTTGGCTCCCTTTCAGTTAATATCATAAGATTATCGATGGCATTTGTTTACCTGGGCGTCTTTAGTCTTTTTACACGTGGTGTTTTTTATCCTGAAGGTGCATCAGCTCACAACTGGATTTGGCTATCTGTGTCAGGATTAATCGGATTTGTTTTAGGTGACCTATTTCTCTTTCAGGCCTATGTGGTAGTAGGGGCAAGGATTTCAATGCTTATCATGTCTCTGGCACCTCCAATAGCGGCACTGGCCGGTTGGCTTCTTCTGGGAGAAACTATGAGTTCGCTGGGATTGTTGGGAATGGTCTTAACATTCACCGGAATCAGCATAACTGTATTAGGTAAGAAAACTAAAGAGGATTCTGATTCCATAATGCGCTCAACTTTACATTTTAAGTATCCGGTTAAGGGTATTTTACTAGCCTTAGGAGGGGCTGCAGGACAAGGACTTGGATTGGTAATGAGCAAATATGGCATTGAAGATCTTAATCCCTTTGCTGCCACACAGATAAGAGTTATCACAGGTATTATAGGATTCATTATTGTTATTACCTACACAGGTTTCTGGCCAAGAGTAAAACTTGCTGTTATGAATGCAGCAGCGATGAAACGGATGTCCATTGGTGCATTCTTCGGACCTTTCCTGGGAGTGTCATTTTCTCTTCTTGCGGTTAAGTACACTACATCAGGAATCGCATCTACAATAATATCAATAGTTCCGGTGCTTATCATTGCACCATCAGTGTTGATAATGAAAGAAAAGATAACCTGGGTTGAGATAATTGGAGCTGTGGTTGCTGTGATTGGTGTTTCACTCTTTTTTATCTAGAAGAGTAAAATTTCTTCCATTCTTCTCTCAGAAGTCCCGACATATGGGTCATCTCCTCATTATCCAGAAACCTTCCCGAATCCAGAAGATTAGGTTTTACTTTATTTAATTTATGAAACCACTCTTCGCCATCAGGAAGGTCATTTGCATGTCTGGGTATAATATGAAGATGTAAATGCTCGACACTTTGACCAGCATTTAATCCTTGCTGTAACGATAAATCGAATTCATCCGTAAGAAAGTATTTATTAAGGAATGCTGTTACTTTTCTTGCAAATAAAAAGAGTCCAATATACTCTTTGTCAGATAGATCGAACATGTTAGTGACATGCCTTACAGGAATAATTATACTGTGACCGGGTACTACCGGAGCATGATTATATAATGCAATGAAAGAATTTTCCTCTGCAAAGGCACCGGATGTTACATTTCTATTACAGAATGGGCAATCAGTTAACATTGTCAGAATTTTACGGTTATTAAAGTTATAGACATTATTGCTAACACAATGCCAATAAAATTGATTGTCTTAAAGTTCTCTTTAAAAAAGAGAAATCCAATAAGGGTTGAAACAGTTACTACACCAATATTAAGAATTGGGAAAAATACTGAAACCGACATTATTTTTAGTCCATTTAACATCAAATAAATAGAAAGCCAATTAAGGATTCCTAAGATAATACCTGCAATAATACTTCTGATGTCATTTTTATTTTTTCCTTTCAATCTATTCGTCACAATCATAGGGATCGATATTAGGAACGCGATCAAAAATGATGTCGCAGCAAATGCTATATAATCAGTTTCATTTGCTTTTATATAGAAGTGTTGAGCAATTTTGAGTGTACTATCATTTAAACCCGACATTAGGAAAACCAACAAAGGAATAATGATGGCAGAGGAGTTCTTAAGAACACTATCTTTTCTGTAAAAAATTAGAATTAATGAAACAAGAGCCAGTGTAAGTCCAATTGATTTAACCAGGTTTATCGTATCATTAAAGAGAAATATTCCAAGCAATACTGAGAATATTATTGAAATTCTACTACTTATGGATGTAATTGCTATACCGGCCTGTTTTGTCGAGATAGCAAACAATATAAATCCGGCTATCAAAATAAAACCAAGTAGAAAGGAAACAGGAAGCCATTCTTGATCAACGATGGATGGATTACTCCCTGAACCATAAATAAAAATAAAACCGATTATAGAACCAGTCAGGTAATTAGTTGAAATTGTGGTTATAGTGTTAATATTTAACCTGTCGAATACTTTAAAGCAGATTAGAATTGAAGTAGAAGCTAAAATTGCAAAGATCAGAAAGTGCATATAGATGAAGCTTAATATACTAATGGTAAATAATGTAATAGGGTCTAATTAATTTTTTATCGTTTAATTCGTTTAAATCTCAGATAGTAGGGGAGAAAATCCTGTCCTTCGTTAGTGAAATATTCAAGTATAGATAGATTACTTGAGATCATACAGAGTTTTCCCAAATTATTAAATCCGTGTAATTCTATTTTATCATAATGGCTTGACAACAATAGTTTAAGAAGAGGACTTTCAGTTATCGCATAAGCAACAGTAATTTTATCTCTTATTCCAAGAGGAAAATAGGAGCAGAGCGATTCAACTAATTGCAGATTATCATCTGCAACTACCTGTATTAATAATGTATACGAAACTGTTAATCCGATAATAACTGAATCATGATCGATCAGAAGTATTGATAGTTCCTTAATTCCGGCTATATATGCCTGAGGTAATGAAATTTCAAAAAGTTGATCGGGTTGATTCACTGGATCAGAAAACCTCCAAAAAACACGGTGATACTTCATTAAAGTCTCAATCGCCAAATCTATTTCCTTGAAAAAAAATATAGTACCACTGTCTGGATGCACTGTTTTTACATCATTTGAAAAAGAACCGGATTTGTCTGATGATTTTTCAATGGTACTATTCAGGATACTGTTTATTTCGTGTTCAACACTCTCAACTTCGTATCTATGGATTCGGGCATTTCTAATTAGGTTATTGACTTGACTCAATAAGTTGTGATTTAGGTTAACTTCCGTGAGCCACCTTTTAACGATAATGTCAGAGGTAATGTAGGTGTTAAGGTAAAAATAAGTTGCAATTATTCTTTGCTCTGAAGTTAATGTGTCAAAGATACTATCTGAATCAGATCTTTTTATCAAAGCAAATAGACCTGAGGTCAAATGAGAACCATTATCAATGATAAGTGCTTTCTTAGATGTAAGCAACTTCAGGTCTATGAGGTCAACAATCAGGTCATTATCGAAATTGACTATTTCTATGGCAAGATTCATTCTTTAATATGATATACTATCATGATCAGTTGGCAAAGAACGATTATTTTTGTGGCAATTCAAATCATTTCAAATGACAAATGCCCAACTTGCTTTACTGATTATTGATAAGCTTTCCGTTATTTATGAAAAAAGTGAAGCCCGTGCAATACAAAGGTATTTGTTCACATCATTGTCCTCAAAATCGTTGGTAGAACTACTTGTCTCTTCAAATGAACAGGCTGATGCTGAATTTGAAGAAAAAGTAATCAGTCTACTACCATCATTATTAGAGCATGTTCCAGTACAATATGTTACCGGAATGGCATGGTTTTGTGATCTGAAGCTTGAAGTAACTCCTGATGTTCTTATACCCAGGCCTGAAACTGAGCAACTTGTTTACCTGATACTTGAAGATCTTAAGAATGAAACAGAACTTTCAATCCTGGATATTGGTACCGGGAGTGGTGCAATTGCAGTCTCTGTTGCATTCAATAAAAAGGATGCTCACGTTACTGCTATTGATATATCCGACAAAGCGTTGGATATAGCAAGGTTAAACGCTTCAAAATACAACCTGGAAATTGATTTTATGCAGATCAATATTCTTGAGCAAGATGATTATCGAGTATTCAATGGAAAAGAATTTGATGTTATAATATCCAATCCTCCTTACGTGAAAAAGTCGGAGGTAATGTATATGGATAAGAATGTTCTGAATTATGAGCCTCATCAAGCTCTTTTTGTAAATGATGATGACCCTTTGATATTTTATAGAAAAATATTGGAATTTTCCAGATTACATTTGGTTCAAAACGGCTATCTATATTTAGAAATTAATGAAGTTGAAGGCGATAATTTGAAAGAATTGATATC
>Ga0075012_10004763_pt1 | contig 12565 bp, 12 predicted proteins | sample All_14_2_FD_71474 | JGI IMG/M metagenome (GOLD analysis project Ga0075012, IMG submission 71474) | Freshwater microbial communities in response to fracking from Pennsylvania, USA - Allegheny Zone_MetaG_DW_15 | ecosystem: Environmental > Aquatic > Deep subsurface > Groundwater > Drilled...
CGGCCGGAGACGGCGATCTTCGCCAACGCGTCTGCTTGGTCGTCGCCGAGCGTGTGTCCCTTCCGGTCGGGCCGTGCTGCGATCCGCTCGACCACCGCGAGCGGGACGGTGGGGCCGGTGGTGGTGCGGGCGCGCTCGAGGAGGCGGTCTTCGGCCGCCAGCAGGACTTCGGAGGAGAACACGGTCGAGTGCTTGGGCCGGAACACGCTGGTTCCGTCCGGCCGCCGGAACACGACGGGGCTGGATGCGAGTTCGGGCGGGGTCAGGCGAAGCGAGGCGGCCTCGGCGGCGTCTACGACCAGGCCGACGACGGCCTCACGATCCGCGGTGGAGGCGAATCGGTAGCCCATCGTCTGCCGGGCCGTCTCGGCGGTCAGGTTCCACCGCCGCCAGGTGGAGCGCTTCTCACCGACCGTCTCGACCACGGACTGTCCGAGCGAGGCGATCACGTCCAGCGGCACGTCGTCGGCACGCAGCAGCAGCGGCTCCTCGTTCGCCGCAACCCCGCGAGCCCACGAGGTCGCATCCGATCCGAGGACGCGGCCGGCCCGTTGCCGCCACTCGGCGGTGAGGTCCGCGAGCGAGCGGACCTCCTTCTCGGGACGGGTGGCGAGGGTGGCTTGGGCGCGGAGCTTCATGATCGTCGCCGGCGCCGGCCTGCGTCCGTGCTCGGTGACGTACTGCTCGATGAGGCGGTCCGTCTCAGCGTCGATGTGCCGCGACCGGGTGGAGAACTCAGCCACCAGCTCCTCTGGCACCCCGGCGATCGCCCACGCCGGATTGCGGTCCCGACCCATGTCCCGGGCCTCCCACTCCATCCCGAACATGCGGGTCAGGTGGTCGGCGAACACCGCTTCGTGCAGCTCCGACAAGGCGACCGTCGCCGCGTGCATCGGCCGCCCGTCTAGTGAGCGCCATTTGCCGTCGAGGAGGGTCTGCACCTTGTTCGAGATGACGACATGCGTGTGCAAGTGGGGGTCGCCCGCGCGGCTGTCGTAGTGGTCGTAGGCGGTGGCGATCAGCCCGGCCACGTCGACCTGTGCAACGGCGCCGTCGCGTCCGGTTGCACCCGTGCGCGTGGCCGCAACCTCCCGCTCCATGTACGCAACCACCTCCGCAACCGCCGCGTGGTGCGCCTGTCCGATCAGGGCTTGGGTGCCTGCGTCCGCGACCGCCCACAGCACGGAGGCGGACTTCGGGATCGAGAACGTGAAGTCGTAGCCCGCAACCGCCCGGCGCGTCCCGCGTTCGGCCTCCTCAGCCTCGATCGCGGCGACCGCCTCCGCACGGGCGACCGGTCCCAGCGTGGGGCCGAGGTCCGCGACCCGCTCAGCGACTCGCTCTCCGGTCGGCTGGTACTCGGGGTAGGCCCGGCCCAACGGTGCCCCGGTGATCGGGTCGCGGCCCATGCCGACCAGGAGCTGGAGCTGGGCTTCGGAGACCTGATCGCCCTCCGCGATCTGCCCGCGGCCGAGCCCGGCGACACCGGCTCCGAGCCACCGTCCAGGCGGGGTGCCCTCGACGTTGTAGTACCGCGTCAACGGCGTCGAGAGCGACCTGTCGCCATCCGCTGCGGCGACCGTGCGCAGCAGGTACTTGTAGCCATCGCCCGCCGACATGACGCGCATCGAAACCGTCACCGCCCGGCCTCCTCTCGCCTATCGAGGAGGTGAGCGTAGGAACCTCAGAGAAGGGAGCGGAACCTACAGGTCACACCGACAACGCCGTCTGAATCTCGCGGATCGTCTCGGCGAGCAAGCCGGAAGCAAGCAGTCCCGACCCCAAAGGCCCGGCTGAGTCCTCGCCGAGGGCAGGAAGGCGTCGGAGCGCCGCACGGACCTCCGGGGTCATGTGGGCAAGCTGCCAGCGAATCTCATCCTCGCGCGCGTCAACCTCTTCCGCCGCGAGCGCGACGGCCTTTGCTGCGTAGGCCGCCGCGCCGAGCGCGTGCGCGCCCATGTGCGCGACGCCGGATGCCTGACCGGCCGAGCGCGCGGCCGCCACGGCTGCAGGACTCTTCGCAGATTGAGCAGCGCGACCTGCGATGAAGCGACGACGAATCTCTCCAGCGGCGGTTAGTTCGCCACGGCTGAAGGCGCGCGCACGATCGATGCCGTCTCGCGCACGATCGTCGGTCGGTGCTTCTGCTTCAAACAAGGGCAGCACACGTTCCGCGCAGTCCGCGGCCCACAAGGCGACAAGCCGACGATCAGCCTCGCTGAGTGCCTGCGGAGATCCCATTCCTAGATTTTCGCACCCCGCTCGACAACGTGTCTTCCTCGATCTGCAAGAGGCGTGGTGGCTCCGAGGCCAGGTGTGGACGACGGCTCGGCCGGGCGGGCGGCGGCTGACGCCAGGACGGGCGCGGGTGACGCGGCGAGCACCTGGCAGGTGACCAGCCCGGCGCCGAGCTCACGAGCAGACGGCGACCGGGGATCACCGATCTGCCGGAGCCCTCATGCGCGATGCCAGCGACGACCACGACGACCGCCGGCTGCGGGTCGGGTCGCTGTTCTCCGGCTACGGCGGACTCGACCTCGCCGTAGAGCAGGTCTTCGACGCCCGCACCGTGTGGTTCTCCGAGATCAACGAGCCCGTCGCCCGCGTCTTCGCCCACCACTGGCCCGACGCCCCCAACCTCGGCGACATCACCGCCATCGACTGGAGTTCGGTCGAGCCGGTCGATGTGCTCTGCGGCGGATTCCCCTGCCAGGACGTCTCCACAGTCGGCAAGATGGCCGGCCTGAAACCGGGCACCCGCTCCGGCCTCTGGGCGCACATGGCGACAGCGATCGACGCGCTGCAACCCGAATGGGTCGTCATCGAGAACGTCCGCGGCCTGCTCTCCGCACCCGCGATCCGCGCGAGCTCGGAAGGAGACGATGATGAGCGACGCAACCCCTCAACCGCAACCCCCGGCGATGCAACCCTTCGCGGTCTGGAACCCGACCCGTGGGGTCTGGGAGACCAGCCAGCCCGACCTCTACGGGCACTTGGCGCCGTACTCGGAGACCTGGCCGACCTCCGGTACAACGCGCAATGGATCGGCCTACCCGCTTCCGCCATCGGCGCACCGCATCCCCGGTTCCGCATCTTCATCCTCGCCCGGCGCACTGTTCCGCACCCCACTGGCGTCCGACTCGATCCGCGGCAACGAACCCATCGAGCGAGTCCGCGGCCGGCGCGGAACGATCACACTGGGCCATCAGGTGGTGGAACTCGTGACACGGCGCGGACGGCAGCCATCCCCGGAGGCGACGTTCGCGCTGATCGAGGAGTTCTTCGACGCTGGGGACGCTACGCCCCAGCCATCGCCCGATGGGAACGCATCACCGGACGACCCGCACCAGCTCCCGCGATCCTGAACGAGACGACCGGACCGCAGCCCGCATCAGAGTTCGTGGAATGGCTCATGGGCCTTGCGCCGGGTTGGGTCTCGTCTCCTGAGCACGGGCTGACCGAGGCTCAACAGCTTGCGGCTCTCGGCAACGGCGTCGTTCCACCGCAGGCGGCGGCTGCACTGCAGCACCTACTCCGCGATCCGTACCCGGCAACCTCTGAACGTGGCTAGCCGAGAGGGCTGGCCTGGAAGGATTTCACGATGCTCAAGGAGTTCCGCGACGACGTGATCCGCGTCGCGGAGAACCGCGATTCGGAAGTGACGCTCGCCCAACTTGCGAAGGGTTTAGTCCTCCATGTCGGAACTCTCGATAAGCGGTTGCATGATGCGCGGATCGAGGCCGACGAGCAGCTGGGCGAGACGAAATCAGAGTCCTCGGACCTACGCGAGCTCCGCAAGCGCAACCATGCGCTTGAGCAGGAACTCGAGGTCCTGCGTCGCGCGACCACGTATCTGTCCTAGGCCCATCTGACGGAAAGAGCTCTACCCGCTCGTGAGGAGGGTCGCCGCTAACGGGATCCCCGTCGTGATGCCGTGCCGGGCGCTGAAGCTTGCTCGCCAGACCCATTGCCGCTGGCTACGCGTTCCTGTGACGAGCGGGGAAATCGACCAGGCTCACCGCGCGAATACGCTCCTTGACGTTCACCGCGACGACCCCGAGTTCGAGTACCGGCTCCTCGCCGACAAGGGCCGCTGGTGGAGCGTGTTCAGGAAGAAGCGCGACAAGAGCGGGAAGATGTCCGGCCCCGCCGTTCACAACGACCTCTGGGGACTGCGCCTCCAGGAGTGCCGGGTCGCGGTGGCGACGTACATGTTGTCGGAGACGCGGCCGCGGGTCATGGCGACGTACAGCGTCTCGCAGGACACCGACGGGGAGGAGAGGATCGCGTGAGCCGTCTCGATAGTGGGCCATGCGCCCCGGGTAGGGGTGACGGCGTAGGCGGGCTCAACGGACTCGGCTGCGTACCAGGCGGGCAGGCGGACCATACCGCCGCGGCGCCCGGCTCGCTTGACGGTCAGGAAGCGGTGCACGTCGACCATCTCCCACTGATCGCCGTCCTTCGCCCAGCGCCTACCGTTGTGCAACTCTCGCTGGTTCAGTCGGGTCAGCACCGTGTCGCCGGGGCTGACCTCGTTGCCGTCGTGCAGCAGCACAGCGCTCTCGGGGCGGACCAAGCCGGATCGGATGCGGTCGTATCGGTCGCGCAGGTCTAGGGCGGTGATAGCCTCGACCGTCTCGGCGATCATCAGCGATGGCACGGCCGAGCCGGCCGCGCCCTCGCCTACGACGAGCGGATCGCAGGCGCCTTCGCCGGCGATGACGGCGTTCAGCAAATAGCAGTAGCCATTGCCCGCCGACAAACCCGCATGGACATCGTCGCGCTGACAGGGTGGCGCGATCCGATCCGCGGCTCCAGGCCATAGATCGGGCGGTGACTTTCGGGCGGTCGGGTCAGGTGCCGGCCGTCGTACCAAGTCGCCGGGGGGCGCGGGAGGCGAACCGCCACTGCCCTGAGCGGTCGCGCACGAAGCTGTCTGAGTAGCGGACGACGGTCACGATCTTGTAGTCGTTCGCCTCGTACTTCAGGCCACCGATGTCCACGGTCTCGGTTCGGTCGCTGCCCAGCATGATGTAGAACATGTCGGTCTCGGAGGATGCCTGGTCACCGGTGACCTCGATGAGCGGCTGCACGATGTGGGTGCCGTGCCATCCTTCGCCTGCGGCGCCGCGCATGAGTTCTCGCACGGCCTCCTTGCCGCGGTAGTCGACGAGGTTGTCACCTGGACGCAGGCTCCACACCACGTCGTCGGCAAGGAGCCCGTCGATCCACTCGTCGTGGCGAAAGCGATCGACCAGCTGAGCCTGCCGCAGAATCACCGTCCGCACGCGCTCGATGTTGTCACCCGGATGCCCAGATTGTTCGGTCATCTCCTGCCCTTCTCGTGTTTATCGGTTGGATCGGCAGCCCGCTTGTCGCGGCCTGGAGCTGCCATCCCGGTCGCGCTCTCATCAGTCAGCGGAGAGTCCGCGGTGCAGCGCCTGGATCTGGTCGTCTTTGGCGCGGCGCGCTGTGTCGAGGTCCAGGTCGCGGAAGCAGTGCCCCGCGCCCGCGTAGGCGTGCAGGTCGACGGGCACGCCCCCCCCCTGCATGAGTCGCAGCGCCAGGAGGATGCCCTCGTCGCGCAGCGGATCCTCGCCGCCCACGACGAAGGAAGTACGTCGGGGGAAGCCCAGCGAGATCCTCGGCACGGCTGGGAGCGGCGTACTGGTCCGCGGCCACGCCGTCGCCGAGGTAGAGGCGCCAGGACTGGACGGCGAGCGGACGGTTCCAGACCGGGGTGTCGACGGCACCCCGCATGGAGGGCGCGTCCGGCCGGTCGTCGTTGGCGGGCATGACCACGCTCTGGAATCGCAGCGCCGGCCCGCCCCGGTCGCGGGCGAGCAGAGCGACTCCTAGCGCCAGAGTTGCGCCCGCACTCACCCGGGCGAGCCCGATCCGGGCTTGATCGGCGCCAAGCTCCCCGGCGTGCGTCGCGGCCCATTCCAGCGCGTTGTAGCAGTCGTGGAGGCCCGCGGGGAAGGGAGGCACGGGGGCGAGGCGGTACCCGACCGAGACGATCACCGCCCCGGCGCTGAGCGCCAGGCCCGCGGCGCTCTCGTGGACCATGTCGAGGCTGCCGAGCACGAAGGAGCCGCCGTGCATGTACACGGCCAGCGGCAAGAGGGATGGACGGGCGTCGGGACGGTAGACGCGCACCCGGACCTGCACGCCGTCCCCGGTGCCGGGAATGAGATGGTCGGTGATGGTGAGCCCGGGGATCGGCGGCAGCTTGTCGGCGTGGATCGCCACCCGCTGGGTGCGCTCCTGCCGGACGGCGGCCTCAAGGTCGGTGATGGTGCCCGAGCCCCGCTGCGGCGTCCTGCTCATGCTCTGCTCCTCGTTCTTCGTCATAGGCGACTCGGCTCCGGGGAGAGTCTGGCGATGACCTCGTCCGCTGGCCCGCTTTCGGCGACCTTTCCGGCACGGAGGACGAGCACCCGGTCGCACATACGTCTGACCACTCCGAGGTCGTGAGTGATGAGGAGCAGGGAGGTGCCCTGCTCCTCGCGGATCGTGTCGAGGAGGTCGAGGATCTCGGCCTGGACGGTGACGTCGAGGGCGGAGGTCGGCTCGTCGGCGATGAGCAGGCTCGGGGCGGGGGCTAGCGCCCGGGCGATGGCGAGGCGCTGCCGCTGCCCTCCCGAGAGGTCACGGGGCGAGCGGTCGAGGAGGCCGGTGTCCAATCGCACCCGCTCGACCAGCTCCGACACCCGATGGCGGCGTTCGCCGGCACTCAGTCCCCCGGGCAGGCCTTCCGAGATCACGCGGGCAGCGCTGTACCGAGGATCGAAGGAGCTCAGCGGATCCTGGGGGATGAACTGCATGCGCTGTCTCAGGCGGCGGCGATCCCGCTCCCTGACCTGCGGGCCGTTCCATTCGATACCCTCGAATCGCACCTCCCCGGTCTCGGGGCGGACGAGTCCGAGGATCACCCGCGCGAGCGTGGATTTGCCGGCGCCGGACTCGCCGACGACCCCGAGCGTCTCGGCGGAGCCCAGCTCGAAGCTCACACTGTCGAGTGTCGGAGGTGCCTCCCGCGCGGCGCCGAGCCTCACTCCGATGCCGCGCACGGAGAGCACTGGCGCTGATGCCGCTCGTGCGGGAGCGCGGCCCTGCCGCGGTTTCGGCACGGCGTCGAGCAGCTTCCGCGTGTAGTCGTGCTTCGGTGCCGAGAGGACCGCCGCTGCTGCGCCGGTCTCGACGATCCTCCCACCGGCCATCACGATCACGCGATCGGCGATACCGGCGACGACGGAGAGGTCGTGGGTGACGAGGAGGAGGGCGTCTCCGCCGTCGACTCGCTCTCGCAGCGTGCGCAGCAGCTGATCCTGCGTCCTGGTGTCAAGCGCGGTCGTCGGTTCATCGGCGACGAGGACGCCGGGCTGGCCAGAGAGCGCGGAGGCGATGAGCGCTCGCTGGCGCTGCCCGCCGGAGAGCTGGTGGGGGAATCGGCGGACGATGCCCTCAGGGTCGGGGATGCCGCTCGATTCGAGGAGCTGGAGGACGCGGCCGGGCCGCTTCTGGCGCGGTACGAGCCGGTGCTCGGTCATCGCCTCTGCGACTTCGGCCTCCACCCGTCGCAGCGGGTCGAGGGAGACGAGGGCGTCCTGGTGGATGAGTGCGATCCGGCGCCCCCTGACCCGGCGCCAGCCAGCTGCCGACGCGCCGGTCAGGTCGATGCCCTCGATCGACAAGCCGCCGATGTCGACCTCGAGGCGCCGATCGAGCAGGCCGAGCAGCGCGCGGGCGGTGAGGGACTTGCCGGCGCCGGACTCGCCGACGATCGCCAGGCACTCTCCGCGCCGCAGCTCGAAACCGACGTCATCGACCAGGGGATGCTCAGTGCCCCTGGCGCGCACGCTCAGATGGCTCAGGACGACGACGGCGCGCTCGGCCGTCGGTACGCCGGACAGCGCGCTCACTCGGGAGCCTTGCGATCGAGCCGTCGCTGCAAGCGCCGGCCCACGGTGTTGATCGCGACAGCGACCACAGCGAGGGCCAGTCCTGGGAAGACGGAGAGCCACCAGGCGGTGCGGAGGTGGTTACGGCCCTCGGCCAGCAGCGCACCCCACTCGGGGCTGGGGGGCTGGGCCCCCAGCCCGATGAAACTGAGCGAGGCCGCGCCCAGGATGGCGCCGGCGATGGCGATGGTGGCGATGGCGGGCAGGGCGCGGAGCGTGTTCGGCAGGACGTGCCTCCAGGCGATCCGGAGCGGGCCGAGTCCCATCGTGCGGGCCTGCTCGACATAGGCGCTGCGATGCACGCGGCGGGTCTCGGCCCTGACCAGCCGCGTGAAGGTAGGGACCAGCGCCGAGCCGAGCGCGAGGACGAGGCCGACCGGCCCCGGGCCGGTGATCGCGATCACGACCAGCGCCAGCAGGATCCCCGGAAATGCCGAGAGCACGTCGATCAGCCGCAGCCCGACCTCGTTGCCGACACCGTCCAGCATCCCCGTCAGGACTCCGAGGGGAACTCCGATGACCAGGCCGAGCGCCGTCGAAGCGAGCCCCGCCAGGAGCGAGTACCGCGCGCCATGCACAATCCGCGTCAAGATGTCACGGCCGAGCTGGTCGGTGCCGAGCAGCGCCTCGGGACCCGGTGGGATCAGCGCTCGCGCGGGGTCCGCCTGGATGGGATCCGCGGGCGCGAGCAGCGCCGGCCAGACCACGGCGAGGGCCGTGACGCCGAGGACGAGAACCGCGGCGAGGAGCCCGAGATCCGGGCCGTCGGTACGCTCGCGGTTCCGGGGCCGCGCCTGTCCGAGGGTCAGGGCCATCAGCTCACCGCCCGTGCGCGGAGCCGTGGATCGATCAGCAGCGTCGTGAGCTCGACGACGGTGGTCACCACGACGAAGGCGAAGGCGGCGAGGAGGGCGATGCCGAGGAGCGTCGGGACGTCTCGCGCCTCGATGGCCTGGAGCGCGATCCGCCCGACCCCCGGTCGTCCGAAGACCTGCTCGACGATCACTGCGCCGCCCAGGAGGTTCCCGAAGGCGAAGCCGGCCATCGCGACGGGCGCGACGGCCGCGTTGCGCAGGACGTGGCGTACCCGCAGCCGCCCATCCCCGATGCCGCGTGCGCGCGCCGTCAGCACGAACGGCTCATCGAGCGCGTCAGCCATCCCCTCCCGGAGCAGCTGCGCGAGCATGGCCGCGGTCCCGAGCCCCAGCGCGAGTGCCGGCAGCACGAGCGCGCGGAACCCGTCCGCACCCGCAACAGGGAACCAGGAGAGCGTGAAGCTGAACACGAACAGCAGGACGAGACCCAACCAGAACTCCGGCGTCGAGACGATCACGAGCTCCGCCGTTCGCGCGACCGAGCCCGCGCGCCGCCGACCAGCGGTGGGTACGGCGCTGAGGAGCGCCGCCCCGACCGCAACGAGCAGGCCGGCCAGGGCGAGCTCGACCGTGGGCCACAGTTGCGCGGCGATGATGTCCGCGACCGGCCGCTTCCGCACATACGAGTAGCCGAGGTCCCCCTGCAGCAGCCCCCAGAGGTAGTCGAGGTATTGGACCGGCAGCGGTCGGTCCAGCCCCCACTCCGCCACGATCCGGGCTCTCGCCTCCGGGCCGATGTCCCGCGGGCCGATGAGCAGCTGAACTGGATCACCCGGGATCGCGTGGATCGCGAGAAAAGCGAGCGTCACCGTGCCCCACAGCACCACCACGAGGGACAGAACCCGGAGGACGACCGGGCGCAGCACCGCTCAGTTCTCGAGCCAGGCGTCGTATGCCCAGCCCGGGTCCCCGCTCACCGGGAGAAAGCCGAGACCCTCCACCCCGACCCTGTACGCGAGCTCCTGCTGGGCCTCGACCAGGGGCAGGATGTAGTGCCCCTCGAGGACGACGAACGCCTGGAGCGCGCGGTAGGCGGCGTCCTGGACGGCAAGGTCGCTGCTGCCGGAGGCCTCTCCGATCCACTCGGCGAGCTGAGGGTCCTCGGCGTTGCTGAGGTTGATCACGCCGCCCTCGGCCTTTGGCGCCCAGACGTACTCGAGGATCAGCCCGGTGCTGCCGCCGGTGACCAAATCCGATGCGCCGGCGTCGCCAGCGAGGAAGTGCTCGTACCAGACGCCGCCGTCGACGGATTGGATGTCCAGCTCGATGCCGCTGTTCTGCCGCAGCTGGGCCTGAAGGGCCTGGAGGAACACGTCGCGGTCGTCCGCGGTGAACGCGCCGGTGCGGTAGAGGGTGAACGTGAGCCGCTCGCCCGCCGTGTTCACGCGGAAGCCTTCCGCGTCGCGCCCGGTCCAGCCGGCGTCGTCGAGCAGCTCCGCCGCGCGGTCGAAGTCGGGGCCGTACGCGCCCTCGAGGGCCTCGTTGTAGCCGCTGCCGCTAGCGACGCTGATCGCGCTCCATGCCCGCGTCCGCTTGCCCTGGTACACCGAGTCGACGATCGAGTCGATGTCTGCGGAGAGGACGAACGCCTCGCGCACGCGCGGGTCCTGCCCCGGCCCGGCGGTGGAGTTCAGGTAGAGGCTCCAGGGGGCGCCGGCGTTGCTGGCGGAGGTGTAGACGAGCCCGTCGTCCCCCTCGATCGCCCCGACGTCGCCGGCGTTGACGCCCGTGATCACGTCGACCTGTCCGGAGGTGAGCGCGCCGAGGCGCACCGACGACTCGGTCAGATAGTGGAAGGTGACCTCGTCCAGATGCGCCGGCCCGGTGTGCGCCGCGGTCTCCGGTGCCCAGTCGTAGTCCTCGCGCTTGACCAGGGTGACTTCCTGCCCCTCGATGACGGAGTCGATGACGAACGGCCCCGTGCCGTAGACCTCAGCGCCGCCGGCCTGCACATCCGGGACGTCGTAGGACGCCGGCGCGATGATGAACACGGCGGCCGCGTAGTCAAGGAACGGCGCGTAGGCACGATCGAGAGTCAGCACGACGGTCTGCTCATCCACGGCCTCCACCGAGACCAGCCGCGCGAGCGGACCACTCCCGGCCGCCTCCTCGTCGTAGGTCGGGTCGTTGATCTTCTCGAAGTTGAGCGCGACCGCGGCGGCATCGAGCGCCTCGCCGTTGCTGAAGGTGACGCCGTCGCGGATCGTGAAGGTGTAGACGGTGCCGTCCTCGGAGATCTCGTAGTCCGACGCGAGCGCGCCGACGAACTCGCCGGCGTCGTTCTGGACCAGCAAGGTCTCGTAGACGTTCCGGAAAATCGGCCTGGCGCGGGTCTGTCCGTTGATCTGCGGGTTGAGCGTCTCAGGGACGACGTCGATGGCCCACGAGATGCTTCCGCCGCCGTTCGCATCGGGTTCGGACGTGCCGGTGCAGGCGGACAGGGACAGCATCGCCGCGGCCGAAAGGGCGAGAGCAGCGAACGGCAAGCGGCGCCGAGCCGAGCGTCGATTTATCATGAGGGTGCCTCCGTCTCTTGGTCGTTGGGACTCTACCCAGAGGGAGGCACCCTCATGTTAGCGATCGGCCACAGTTCGTAACGAATGGGACGCGGTCGACGGCTGCCGCCAGGCAGGCGGAGCAGCTGACGGCAGTGCTACGCGGGGTGGACGGTCATGCCGTCCAGCGCCAGCCGAGTGACGACCAGGCTGCGGTCCTCGCCGGGCTGACTCGTCTCCCGGAGCCAGGCGGAGGAGAGGATCATCGTCCAGAGGTTGTCGCCGTCGATGTCGTCTCGGACGACGCCGGCCGCCTGGGCGCGAAGCAGCAGTTCGATGCTGGAGTCGTGCATGTCATGGCAGAACTCGTTGAGCGGCGACCGCTCGTCCTGGAAACTGACCGACAGCGTCTCTGCCAGCCCGCGGAACGTGCAGGCGTGAGCGATCGCGGCATCGACGAAACGCCGAAGCGCCTCCAGCCGGTCATCGAGCTCGAGCAGCTCGCGCGCGAGCGCGGTCAGGTTGAGGAGGCTGCCCTGGATGAGGGTCGCGATCAGCCAGTCACGGTTCGGAAAGTGGCGGTACAGCGTCCCGATCGCCACGCCGGCATCCTTGGCGATGGCTTCGAGCGACGTGCCGACGCCGTCCCGCTCGAATGCCGCGCGAGCTGCGGTCAGCAGCGCGTCGAAGTTGCGGCGCCCGTCGGCGCGCTTGGGACGCTCGCCGATGCCCGGCACATCATGCCGTCGGGCAGGTGCCAGCGTCGAAGTCACACGCACAGACTACGCGCCCCCAGACCTGCTGGGCCGGATCAACGTCGCCCAGCAGGGGGAGGCGGCCTCATGTTACTGTGGGCCTGTGGTCCCGCTGAACCTCTCCGTTCATGAAACTGTACCGATCTGGGAAGGGCAGACGCCCGCGGAGGCCCTGAGGGGCACGACCGCCTTCGCCCAGGCGGCCGAGCGCATCGGACTCCACCGCTTCTGGGTGGCAGAGCACCACGGCGTGCCCGCGCTGTCGAGCTCGTCGCCCGGCGTCCTCGCCGCGCACCTGCTGGCGAACACAACCAGCATTCGTGTCGGATCCGGGTCGGTGCTCCTCCCGTTCCACGCTCCGCTGGCTGTTGCCGAGCAGTTCTCGGTGCTCGCCGCGCTGTACCCCGGCCGGGTCGATCTCGGGCTCGGACGCGGAGCGGGGGGCACCGCCGAGACCACGGCGCTCCTGGGCTCCG
>Ga0075012_10004764_pt1 | contig 12565 bp, 8 predicted proteins | sample All_14_2_FD_71474 | JGI IMG/M metagenome (GOLD analysis project Ga0075012, IMG submission 71474) | Freshwater microbial communities in response to fracking from Pennsylvania, USA - Allegheny Zone_MetaG_DW_15 | ecosystem: Environmental > Aquatic > Deep subsurface > Groundwater > Drilled...
TATTCGTGGAAGCCGAAATCGCCCCACTCGCGGCCGTTTCCGCTGGACTTGTACCCGCCGAACGGTGCGGCGATGTCGAAGGCGTGGTTGATGGCCACCGAGCCGGCACGGATCCGGCGGGCGACCTCGCGGGCCTTCTCGACGTCGCCGGCCCAGACATAGCCCGCCAGACCGTAATCGGTGTCATTGGCGATCTCGATGGCCTGATCGAGATCGTCGTAGCCCAGGATGCAGAGCACCGGGCCGAAGATCTCTTCGCGGGCGATCACCATGTCGTTGGTGACGTTGGCGAACACCGTGGGCCGCACGTAGTAGCCGGTGTCCAGCCCGTCGGGCCGCCCGGTGCCGCCGACAACCAGATCGGCGCCGGCGTCGATGCCCTGCTGGATCAACCGCTGAATCTTGTCGAACTGGACCCGGGACGCGACCGGCCCGATCGCCGCCTTGTCCTGCGGATCGCCGACGGTGACCGCGGCGCCGACGTCACGGGCGATGGTGATCGCCTCGTCCATCCGGGAATTGGGCACCAGCATCCGGGACGGGGCGTTACAGCTCTGGCCGCTGTTGAGCATCATCGCCGACACCCCGGCGGCCACCCCCTTGGCGAAGGCCTCATCGTCGAGCACGATGTTGGGGCTCTTGCCGCCGAGTTCCTGGCTGACCCGCTTGACGGTGGGCGCGGCGTTTCGGGCGACCTCGATACCGGCGCGGGTGGACCCGGTGAACGAGACCATGTCGATACCGGGATGGCTGGAGATCGCCGCGCCGACACCGGGCCCGTCGCCGAAGACCATGTTGTAGACACCCGCGGGAACGCCTGCGGCGCTGATGATCTCGGTGAAGATCTGGCCTGAGTAAGGGGCCACCTCCGACGGTTTGAGCACCATCGTGCAACCGGCGGCCAGCGCCGGGTACACCTTGGCCGCAATCTGGTTCAGCGGCCAGTTCCAGGGCGTGATGAGCCCACACACCCCGATCGGTTCCCGGATGATCCGGGTGGCGCCGCGGTCGGATTCGAATTCGAAATTCGCCAAGGCCTCGATCGCCGCGGCGAGATGACCGAGGCCCAGGTTGACCTGGGGGCCGCCGGCCAGCCCGGGCGGGGCGCCCATCTCCTCGCCGACCGCGTCGGCCAGGTCCCCCATGCGCTTCTGATACTCGGCCCGGATGGCGTCCAGCACGGCCAGCCGGTCCTCCCGACTGGACACCGACCAGGCCGCAAATGCGGCCCGGGCGGCCCGCACCGCCTTGTCCACGTCGGCCGCCGACCCGAGCGCGATCCGGCCCGACACCTGCTCGGTGCGCGGGTCGTCGACGTCGAGGGTGGCGGGCTTTTCCGGGTCGACCCAGCCGCCGTCGATATAGAACTGCAGGTATTCACGCATGGGAACAACCTCCCTCATCGACGTGGTGCCCGCAGGGATTCGCCGCGATCAGACCGTGATCCGCCAGTCGGCGGCGGCGCGCTGGCGACCCCAGAACTCCCGGAACCGGTGGTGCGGGCCGTCCTCGGCGAGCAGTTCGGTGATGGTGCCGTCCTCGACGATGCGACCGTCCTCGACGAACAGCACCCGGTCGGCGCGCCGGATGCTGGCCAGCCGGTGCGCGACGATCACCCGGGTGCGGGCCCGCAGGTCGGCGGTGAGTGCCTCCACGATCGCCGCTTCGTTCTCGGTGTCCAGCGCGCTGGTGGCCTCGTCGACCAGCAGCACCGGAGCCGGTTTGACCAAGGCGCGGGCGATGCTGACCCGCTGGCGCTCCCCGCCGGACAGCGCGGATCCGGCCTCCCCGACGACTGTGTGTTCCCCGTCGGGTAGTCGGGCGGCCAGTTCGTCGACCCGTGCCAGCCTCGTCGCGCCAGCGAGGGTGTCCTCGTCGGCGGACGGATCGCCGACGAGGATGTTGTCGCGCAGCGACCCGTCGAACAGATAGGGGTGCTGAAAGATCACACTCACCGCGGCGCGGCGGGCCTGCGGGTGCAGGGTGGCCAGGTCCGCGTCCCCGAACAGCACCCGGCCCCGGTCGGGCTCGTGCAGCCCGGCGATCAGTCCCAGGATGGTGGTCTTCCCCGATCCGGACGGCCCGACGATGGCGGTGGTGGTGCCGGGTTCCAGCGTGAAGCTGAGGTCCTTCAGCACCGGATCGCCGCCGTAGGAGAAGGACACGTCCTCGAATGTGATAGGTGGCGGCCCGGTCTCGGGCAGCGTCGCGACGCCGGCCGAACAGGTGGGGGCGTCGAGCACCCGTTGGATCCTGGCCAGCGTTGCGCGGGTGGATTCCAGCGCCGCGGACAGTTCGCTGAGCACGGTGAAGGGTTCGAGGTAGCGGGCGATGACCACGATCAGCGCAATGGCTTCCGGGACAGCCAGGTCCCCGCGCACGGTCAGCACGGTGGTCGCCGCGGCGAACAGGATGAGCGCAAGCTGGCTGGCCAGGCTGAACAGCAGCTGCCCGGGAATCTGCATGGTCAGCAGCCGCAGACTCGCGCCGTGCTGGGCCTGCAGCGCCGTGCCGACCAGGCTGCGCTCCGGTTCTGCCCGACGCGCGGCGCGCAACGCCTGCTGGGTGCGGGCGAATTCGATGATGCGTTCGGTGAACGCCGAATTGGCCTCCCCCGCCAGTCGATCGGCGGTCCTGCTGAGCCGCCCGGCCAGCCACAGCGCGCCGAGCAGGATCACCACCCCGGCCAGGGCCGCCAGCGCCAGCGGGACCGACACCATCAGCAGGGCCACCGCGATGGCAGCGGGCGCCAGCACGGCACCGATCAACGGGGTCGCCAGATTCACCACCAGGCCCACGAGTTCGGGACCGGTGGCGGCGATGGCCTGCCGGGTGGTCGCGATGTTCTCCTGAGTCAGCCAGTCCAACTTGATATTCGGCAACCGGTCGGCCATATCGTGCTGGGTGGCGTCGAGCACCGCGAAGCCGATGTCGAAACCGAGCCGCGCGGCATAGGTGTCCACCAACCAGCCCGCCACGGTCAGCGCCGTCAGCCCGCCCAGCCACGGCCAGGCGTCGGCCGGAGTAGCACTGAACAGTGCTGCCACCAACGGGACCAACAGCACCACCCCGACCGCACGCAGCAACACCGAGAAGACGGTGAGCACGGTGTACAGCCGGACCCGGCCGCGTCGGTCGGCGGGGACGAGCGCAAGCAGGGTGCGGATCACCGGGTCACCTCCTGCCCGACGTGCGCCGGTCGACCGGACTCCCACAGCGCGCGGTACCGCCCGCCCGCGGCCAGCAGATCGTCGTGGGTACCCACCTCGGCGATCGCCCCGTCGTCGAGCACGACGATCTGATCCGCGTGCGTGACGGTGTGCAACCGGTGCGCGATGACCAGCACGGTGCGGTCCCGGGTCAGCCGGTTCAGCGCCTGCTGGACAAGGTATTCCGACTCCGGGTCGGCGAAGGCGGTGGCCTCGTCGAGGATCAGCACCGGGGTGTCGGCGAGGATGGCCCGCGCGATGGTCAGGCGTTGGCGCTCACCACCGGACAGCCCGGTGCCCGCGCCGAGCACGGTCGCGTACCCGTCGGGAAGGTGCTCGATACGTTCGTGGATCTGGGCGTCCCGGGCGGCCGCGGTGATCGCCTCGGTGTCGGCGTCCGGTTGAGCCAGCGCGATGTTCTCCGCGGCGGTGCCGTGCACCAGCTGAGTTTCCTGCAGCACGAAGCCGATTCGGCGGTACAACTCGTCGGCGGACAGGGTGCGGATGTCTGCGCCGCCGACGGTGATCGCCCCCCGCTGTACGTCGTGGAAGCGGGCCAGCAGTGCGGCAAGGGTGGACTTGCCCGAACCCGACGGCCCGACCAACGCGGTGACCGTGCCCGGCCGCAGCGTCAGGCTGACGTTCTTGATGACGGGCACCTCGGGCCGGTACCCGAAGGTGACGCCGTCGAAGACCACGGCGCCGTCGGCCGTTCCCGGCGACGAGCCCGCGCGCACCGTCAGCTCCGGTTCGTCGAGAACGCTCTGCACCCGCCGGGCCGCCAGCATGCCGCCCTGGATACCGCCGAGTCCGTAACCGATGCCCAGCAGCCGGGCCCCGAACGTGGTGCCCAGCAACAGGAACGGCAGCAGGCCGACCGGTTCCATCCGGCCGGTGACCACCAGCGGGGTGCCCACGATCATGATCAGCCAGAGGAACGTGGTCGGCCGGGTGACCAGATCCATCAGGGTCTTCTTCCCGACGAACGGCCGCTGCCAATCGACCAGGAAGCCGATGTACTCATCGAGCCGGTTGCGGAAGCTCGAGGCGGCGGCGCCACCGAAGATGCGCACCACCGGCTGGCCCTCGAGATAAGCGCCGGCCTCTCCGTTCATCCGTTCCGCCCACCGCGGGGCGGCAACGATCTTGCTGCCGGATTGGATCGTCATCACCGACATCAGCACCAGGTAGGCCAACACCGGGCCGCACAGCGCCAGCGCGATCCGCCAGTCGACGACGAACAGGTAGACCAACACCGCCACCGGCGCGATGACCGCCGCGACCGCGTCGGGGATGGCGTGGGTGATCAGATAGTGCAGCGACAGCGTGTCGTCGGCGACGAGCTGTTTGATCGTCCCCGACCCGCGGGCGGTGAACCAGCCCAACGGAAGCCGGGACATCTTGGTGAGCAGCCGGCCGCGCAGTTCGCGCGCGAAATGCGCGTCCACCCGGTGCAGCCACAGCGCCAGCGCGGCGGTCAGGAAGGTTCCGGTGCCCAGCAGTGCGACGGCGGCGATCCCGAGATCCCACAGTTGCTCGGCGCCGGCGCCGAGCAACAGCAGCCGCGCGAGTTCGACCAGGAGCACGAACGGTGCGAGTTCTATCAGCGTGATCAGCCCCTGCAGCACACCGGAGATGATCAGCGTCTTCTTCAAGGGGGCCAGCAACCGGCCGGCGGCTTGGGCGCGCCACGTACCCGAGACGGCGGGCGCGGGGTCGGGTTTGGGCTTGGGTTTGCGCTCGGAGGCAGGGGTTTCGGGCTTTTCATCGCCACGCTTGCTGCCCATGGCGCGACCCTCGGTCCAGTACGCCTGGGCGTGGATCTCCTGCTTGGGGAAGCCGAACTCGTCTCGCAGCCGGGTGCGCAGGTGTTTGAGGGCACCGGCTTCCGGGCCGGCCCAGGCATACCAGTTGGACCAGTCGCGAGACTCGATGGCGGCCGCCAGGGACTCCGTGTCCCGATGCGCCACCCGGTGCACGGTGAGCCGCGGATGCTCGGCGAGCGGGATCAGCGCGTCATCATCATGGTGCTTTTCGAGATAGAGCTCGATCGGGATGTCCTGCGGGACAGCCCCGATGATGCCGTTGATCGCGGGCTGGGAGGCCGCGTCGCCGATGAGCAGGTAACCGGCGGGCCGGTCCTCGACCGCGTCGGGTACGGAAAACCCCTTGGACCCCATCACCATCACGGCGACGGTCGCGCCGGGCTCGACGGTGGCCGCCCATGTCGAGGCGGGTCCGGCGGGTTCGTGCAGTACCACGTCGATCGCGAAGTGTCCGGTCTCGGGATCGGCCTCGGAGATGGTGTAGGCCCGCTGGAACTCGGTGTCGCTGCCCTCGGGGTCGGGGAACCAGAACCGCAGCCAGGACGTCGGGTCGGTGCCCGAGTCCTCGAAGACGGTAGGTGACACCATCCGGATCCGCACGCAGTGCGGAGCGAGCCGCTCGGTGCCCAGCACCGTGACCTCGTGGTCACGTGCGCCGAAACCGCGCATCATCACGCCCTGCAGTCCGCGTGCCATCGGCGATGTCCTTTCCGTTGCAGGTACTACGCGCCTCTGCGCTAAGGCTAGCCTTACTTGCCTTTCGGGTGGGGGTCAGGTGATCGACAAGCCCACGCGGCGGGGTGCACCCCGGATAGGCTGCGGTCGCCGGGCGCGCACCAGCCGCCGGCGGGGGGACAACGCCATGGCCGTGAGCGTGCGCAGCGCATCGAAGCGCGTCGGATTCGTCGGATCGCTGGTGGTGGCGCTCGGTATCGGGGCGGCGGTGGCTGGTGGCGCCGCGCACGCCGACAGCCCGACCGCCGACGGCCGGGGCACCGGCAGTTCCGCGTCGACCTCCGACACGGCCGCCCCGACCACGCGGCCGGGACTGCGCCGAAGCGTGACGGCCGCCGCGGGACCCGTCGCTGCGGCCCGGGTCGCACCGCGACGCGCCCGCACCGCACCGGCGATCTCGGCGCTCGCCGACGCCGCCGCACCCACACCCGCGGACTCCGCTCCCAGCGCGTACGGCGATATCGGCAAGTGGATGCTCAGGTCCAACGGCCAGATCGCCGACTGGGGCGGCAAGCGCCGCGATGGCAAGGACCTGCTGGAGGCCGTCAACGTCATCATCGTCGACCCGCATGCGACCACGAGCGCGCAGGCCAACCGCGGACTGAACAACGCGATGCTGCGGTCCCGGTTCCCCGCGCAACCCCTGCACAACGTCGGGTTCCGCGCGAGCATCGACGGCGTGACCTACGGGCAGAAGCCCACCGGCCCGCTGCTGGCCTACTCCAACAACTTCTTCCTGTTCCGCAACGATCACGGCCGGTTCTTCGGGCCCGATCCGATCCAGACCGACACCGGTTTCGTGTGGACCGGCGCCTTCAGCACCGAGCGGGTCGGCTTCTCCGGCCTGCTGCCCGGACACGTCTACGTGTCATCCAACGCGGCCCGCGACGCGCTCGTGCGCCAGCTTGTCGCGAGCGGTCAGGCGACCTACGGCGGGCTGGTGCCGCTGGAGAACGCCTACAACACCCCCACCACCACGACCGGTGACCACGACGGCTTCGCCGTCGTGCTGGTGCTGACCGGGAGCGCACCGCTGCAGCGGCGCGAGCTGGCGATGGGCGCTTTGGCACCGACCACGACGACCGGGGACCGTCAGCAGTCGGCATGCGCCGCGACCGATGTCGGCGAGAACTCCGTCCGCGGCCGGACAGCGACATCCTCCTTGACAGTCATCGCGAGGTGTCGTACGAATAAGACATGACGACTGGTTTGTCTCACGAGGCGCGGTTCGAGCTCGCGACCGCGGAGTCGTGGCGTGACCCGTTCGGCATGTACCGCGCGCTGCGCGACCACGACCCGGTCCATCACGTCCGCACCGACAGTCCGGACCACGACTACTACGTGATGGCGCGGCATGCCGACATCTTCACCGCGGCCCGCGACCACCAGACGTTCTCCTCCGCCCAGGGCCTCACCGTCAACTACGGCGAGCTGGAGATGATCGGCCTGGCCGACAATCCGCCGATGGTGATGCAGGATCCGCCGGTACACACCGAGTTCCGCAAGCTCGTCTCACGGGGCTTCACGCCACGACAGGTGGAGTCCGTCGAACCGAAGGTCCGCGAGTTCGTCGTCGAACGCATCGAGGGGTTGCGCGCGAACGGCGGCGGGGACATCGTGGCGGAGCTGTTCAAGCCGCTGCCGTCCATGGTGGTGGCGCACTACCTGGGTGTGCCCGAGGAGGACCGCGGCCAGTTCGACGGCTGGACCGACGCGATCGTGGCGGCCAATACCTCCGCGGGCGGTATCGGCGGGGCGTTGGAGACCCTCGGCGATGCCCTGGGCGGGATGATGTCCTACTTCACCGCGCTCATCGAGCGCCGCCGGGTCGAACCGGCCGACGACACGGTGTCGCACCTGGTCGCCGCCGGCGTGGGCGCCGACGGGGACATCGCCGGAGTGCTGTCCATCCTGGCGTTCACCTTCACCATGGTGACCGGCGGTAACGACACCAGCACCGGCATGCTGGGCGGCTCAGTGCAATTGCTGCATCGCCACCCCGATCAGCGACGCATGTTGGCCGCGGACCCGGCACTGATCCCGGACGCGGTCGACGAGTTCCTGCGGCTGACCTCCCCGGTGCAGGGACTGGCACGCACCACCACCCGGGATGTCACGGTCGCCGGCACCGACATCCCGCAAGGCCGGCGGGTGCTGCTGCTCTACGGTTCGGGCAATCGTGACGAACGCCAGTACGGCCCGGACGCCGCCGACCTCGACGTCACCCGCCGACCACGCAACATCCTCACGTTCAGCCACGGCGCGCATCACTGCCTGGGTGCCGCTGCCGCCCGCATGCAGTCCAGGGTCGCACTGGAGGAATTGCTCACCCGCATACCGGATTTCGAAGTGGACGAGGACAATATCGTGTGGGCGGGCGGCAGCTACGTGCGCCGGCCACTGTCCGTACCGTTCACCATCACCAGATGAGCAGCGACTGGCTGGCGCAGCGGCGCGTCGAGGCCGCGGCCGAGCGCATCCTGGATGCGGCCGAGGAATTGTTCAGCCACCGCGACGCCGCTTCGGTCGGCATGAACGACATCGCCGCGGCCGCAGGCTGCTCGCGGGCGACCCTGTACCGCTACTTCGAGAACAGGGACGTGCTCTACACCGCCTACGTGCACCGCGAGACCCACCGACTGTTCGCCGAAATCGGCGAACAACTGGCCGGGATTGCCGATCCGCACCGGCGGGTGACCGAGGGTGCGCTGGCCGCCCTGCATCGGGTGCGCGAAACCCCTTCGCTGGCTTCATGGTTCGCCAGCTCCGCCCGCCCGATCGGCGGTGAGATGGGTGAACGCTCCGAGGTCATCCGAGCGCTCACCGAGGCATTCCTGGCCTCGATGGGCGATCAGACCGATGCCGAACTGCGGGCACGCTGGCTGGTGCGGGTGCTGATCTCGCTGTTGCAGTTCCCGGGCCGCGATGATGACGACGAACGCCTGATGCTGGAGCGGTTCGTCGTGCCGCAGGTGGCGGGCGTGGCTCAGGCGGCCCAGTAGGCGCGCGCCTTCACCGACTTGCGCGGGATCTTGTAGTCCTCGCGCAGCACCCGCGCCACCGCCCGGGTGGTGCGGTTGTCACAGGCCACCCAGCCGAAGTGGTCCGGCGCCTCGAAGGCCGCCGCGGCCACCGCCTCGACCAGCGCGCCGCCGTCGTCCTCGCGATCCACCCACGTCACATCGGCTCGGCCGGTGGGCAATTCGCGGTCATCCTCATGTGAGGACTCCAGGAACACCTGGGCGGGAGCGTCGCCGATGGCGTCCAGCAGGGAGTTGATGGCCGGCAGCGACGCCGTGTCGCCGACGATGACGTAACCGGCGGGCGCCGGTTCCGGGACGGCGAAATCGCTGCCGAGCACCGTCACCTCGAGGGTGTCGCCGGGCTGCGCCTCGCGCGCCCACCGGGTGGCAACCCCGTCGTGCATGGCGAAGTCGATGTCCACGGTGCCGGCCTCGGGCTCGGGGTTGACCAGGGTGTAGCCGCGCTGATGTGAGCGCGAGCCGTCCGGGAACCAGCCTCGGACCCACATGGTCGGATGGATCGCGCGTTCGGTGAGCAGTTCGGGTCCGGTGAAATGCAACCGCAGGAAGTTCGGGGTGATCTCGGTGCGGCCGGTGACCGTCAGTTCGTAGTCACCGCCCCGCCACAGTTTGACCAGGACACCCTCGATGCCACGTTGCGGCTTGAGATCGATCATCAGCCCTCCTCGGTTTAACTTAGGTTAGCGTACCCTAAATTATGTCGAGGGCTACCGGTCGCGGACCCGGGTGAAGCGGTGCAGCAGCCAGGCCAACGGAATCGTCGCCGCCATGGTGCCGAGAAACAGCCCCGTCATCGATCCGGTGTAGACCGGATCGCGCAGGATCTCGACCATCACCACCTCCATGACCACCAGGTGGATCAGGAAGATCTCATAGGAGATCTCCCCGAGGAACACCATCGGCCTGCTGGCCAGCAACCGCGAATACCAGGACCGGTCCCCCGCGCGCGTCGGCCCCGGCAGCGCCAACGGCGCCACCACCAGGGTGGCGATCGCCGCATAGAAGATCGTCTTGACGATGGCCTCGCTCAGCAGCGCGGGCGAGGTGGTCGGCTCCCCCGCGATCGGCGTCGACGCGATGAGATAACTGATCACCGCCAACGGGATGCACACCAGCGCATAGGCGCGCGCGCCCCGAGCCTCCAGGACCGCGAGCAGCATGCCGCCGACAAACCACGCCAGATAGGTCGGCAGCCACAACCGGGCGCCGTCGGGCAGGAAATCGGTGGTGTGCACCAGCACCAGCCAGGCCGGACTCACCGCGAACAGCACGGCCAGCCCGGCATACAGCAGCGCGGGACGCCAGACGCGACGGCACAACAGCACCAGCAGCAGCCAGGCCAGTGCCGGCAGCGCCACATAGAACGCCGCCTCGACCGCCAGACTCCACATCTGGGTGAGGCCCTGGTGCAGGAACCGGTAGACGTAGTTGTCGGCGTAGATCTGGGTCAGAGAAAGGTTGCGCAGCAACCCTTCCCAGGTGTGGCCGGGGTTGGGTCCGGCATGCCGGAAGTGGTAGAGCGCATAGGCGGCCAGCACGGTGACCACATAGGCCGGCATGATCCGGCGCACCCGGTGCCAGGCGTACCGGCGCACCGAGGGCGGTGCCGCCCCCGCGGCGGCAGCCCTCACCCACGGCCGGAACAACAGGAAACCGGACAGCACGAAGAAGATCGGCACCCCGATCTCGGCGCGGGAGAGCGCCAACCCGGTGTAGCCCTGCGGATACTTGCCGGTGGTGTACGCGGCATGCGTGAGCACCACCAGCAGCGCGGCGACGGCGCGGACACCGGTGAGCGCGGCGACACGCTCGGTGCTCGAGACGGACTCCAGACCCCCCTGGGCCTGTTGCTGCGCCGTCACGAGTCCTTGCGACGGGGCTTGCTGCTCCGTTCCGGTTGCAGATTGATCAGCAGACCCTGGATGCGGGTGTTCTCCAGCTTCTTGTAGACCTCCCGCGGCAACTTGGCGGGCAACTCCACCAGCGAGTGATCGACCTTGATGTTGATGTGTCCGAAGTCGCTACGGTTCAGGCCGCCCTCGTTGGCGATGGCGCCGACGATCGCTCCGGGTGCCACCTTGTGCCGTTTGCCCACCGCGATCCGGTACGTCGCCAGATCGGTGCGGGTGCTGTGCTTCTTACGGCCCGGACCATCCTCGCGCGGCGCCCGCTCGGTGCGCTCCTTGCGCTTCTCCGGTGGCGGCTCGGTCATCAGGAATGCTTCCCCGTCGCGGGACAGCAGCGCCAGCGCGGCCGCGATATCGGCCAACGGCACGTCGTGTTCGCGCTCGTAGTCCTCGATGAGGCGCCGGAACAGATCGATCCCCGGGGAGTTCAGCGATTCGCTGATCGAGTCGTTGAACTTCGCCACGCGCTGCGCGTTGACATCGTCCACCGACGGCAGCTGCATCTCGACGAGCTTCTGGCGGGTGACGCGCTCGATCGAACCGAGCAGATGGCGTTCCCGCGGGGTCACGAACAGCAGGGCGGTGCCCGAGCGTCCGGCGCGGCCGGTGCGCCCGATGCGGTGCACGTAGGACTCCGGGTCATGCGGGATGTCGTAGTTCACCACGTGCGAAATGCGTTCCACGTCCAGCCCGCGGGCGGCCACGTCGGTGGCCACCAGGATGTCGATGGCACCGCTCTTGAGCGACGCGATGGTGCGCTCGCGCTGAGTCTGCGGGATGTCGCCGTTGATGGCGGCCGCGGCGAATCCCCGCGCCCGCAACTTCTCGGCGACCTCCTCGGTGGCCTGTTTGGTGCGGACGAACACGATCATCGCGTCGCCCTCCTCGACCTCCAGCAGCCGGGTCAGCGCATCCATCTTGCGCGGGTAGGACACCTGCAGGTAGCGCTGGGTGATGTTCTCGGCGGTCTGCGTCTTGGACTTGACGGTGACCTCGACCGGATCATGCAGGTACTTGCTGGTGATCTTCTTGATGGCCGGCGGCATGGTCGCGGAGAACAAGGCGACCTGCTTGTACTCGGGAGTGTCGGCCAGGATGCGCTCGACGTCCTCGGCGAAGCCCATCTGCAGCATCTCGTCGGCCTCGTCGAGCACCAGGTAGTCCAGGTGCGAGAGGTCCAGGCTGCCCTTCTCCAGATGGTCGATGACGCGACCGGGGGTGCCGACCACGATCTGCGCCCCGCGCCGCAATCCCGCCAGCTGCGGGCCGTAGGACGAGCCGCCGTAGATGGGCAGCACCTGAATGCCCGGCAGGTGCGCGCCGTAACGGCCGAAGGCCTCGGCCACCTGCAGCGCGAGTTCGCGGGTCGGCGCCAGGACCAGGGCCTGGGTGTTCTTGCTGGCGGCATCGATCTTGGACAGGATCGGGATGGCGAAGGCCGCGGTCTTACCCGTTCCGGTCTGGGCCAGGCCGACAACGTCGGAGCCGGCCAGCATGGGCGGGATGGTGGCGGCCTGGATCGCCGACGGCGACTCGTAGCCGACGTCGGTGACGGCCTGCAGCACCGATGGGTGAATCTGCAGGTCAGCAAAGGTCAGTTCGGCGGCGGGGGTGGGTTCATCAGGCGACGTCATTTCATGAGCAGTCTAGAGCGTGACCGGGCCTCGCCCGGACGGATGGCCGCCACGGGTACGGTTCGACCCTGTGAGGTGCTTGCGTTGAGAGCTCCAGTTCTGGCGGTCGCCCCCATGCTGGCCCTGGTGTTGGCCGGCTGCGGATCCAGTGATTCCACCGTCTCCAAGACCCCCGATGACCGCCCGCCGGTGACGGCGCCGGCCAGCGCG
>Ga0075012_10004765_pt1 | contig 12563 bp, 9 predicted proteins | sample All_14_2_FD_71474 | JGI IMG/M metagenome (GOLD analysis project Ga0075012, IMG submission 71474) | Freshwater microbial communities in response to fracking from Pennsylvania, USA - Allegheny Zone_MetaG_DW_15 | ecosystem: Environmental > Aquatic > Deep subsurface > Groundwater > Drilled...
GCTGTGGGGGCGAGGGGAAGAATGAAGCATGGAGAGCAGATGCCAACAGTAGAATAAGAGGGTGGATTTGAGCGGGGAGCCGGGTTACAAATCGGCATGCGTCAATCCCCTGATTGGCTGGTGGAAGAGGAGCGGTTGGAGCGGCTTGCCAAGGACCGGGTGCTGGCTCGTAGCGAAACCACCGGGCCTCAGAGGAAGAACCAACTGAGAGCGGCATTTGAATATGCGGCCGTGGTGATGGTGATTATTTTCCTGGGATTGTTGTGCTGGAATTGGAATACGTGGACACCGGCGGATGACTGGTTGGACCGGGTTGAGTACAAGAATGCCTTCTATCGCGCGCTCGACGAGGGCCCGCGGCCAACGACTTCTTACATTCTCCGCAGGACGGAATATCCTTTTGGCTTGATGCCGGAAGTTATGTCCCCCAAGACCCCGCTGGACCGGTTGCTTCTTCCCGATGGTGCGAGTTCCTTGCAGACGTGGCTGGAAGGAAAAGACGCCGGCAGGCCGCATCCCGGTAGCAGACTGAAATTGATCACACTGGCTCCACCCGAGCCGGGGAAGAAAAAGAAAGCCTGGACTCCCGTTCGGGATTTGATGCGCGAAACTCCCCGGGGGATTGATTGAAAGGCACGGCGGTGACACACCGCCGCTACAGGAGGCACCGCGATGATCCATCGCGGCTACAGACGGAGATTCAATCCAGGCGTTCGGGGTAGATGCCGGCGTCGACCAGTTTCCGGATTCCCGCCTGCACAAGGGGTTTGTCTTCGCGGTAGGTCACGCCCAGCCAGGTGCTCGAGGTGGTGAGGACGCGGAATTGGGCCTGGCCGGATTGGATGAGTTCGTCCGCCAGGCTCGGAATATAATATTCCGCCTTCAGGTCGCCCGCGGTCCGGGCGAGGAAGGTTTTGAAGCCGGCTTCGATTTTCGGGAACACATCCGGGGTGAAGGTCCAAAGATTCATGGAGACCGGTTCGTCGCCGTTGAACTTTGCGGCGGAGCCGTCGGGCCGGGTGATTTTTCCGCCGTTCCCGTCTTTCTCGATCTTCGTTTCCTCGACCACGCTGGTGAGGAAGCCCTTGCCGTCGACCTGGCAGACGCCGCGGGAAACGGTGCCGTTTTCGGAGAGGGTGTTGCGCATGGGGTAGCCGACCAGTCCGTATTCGGGAACGGTGCCCTGGCGGGAAAGTTTGCCGAGGTGGGAGGCGGCCCGGGCGAGGGCGTCGCGTCCGTAGCAGTCGTCGGCGTTGACGATGGCGAAGGGTTCGCGGACGGTGTCCTTGGCGGCGAGTACGGCGTGGGAGGTGCCCCAGGGCTTTTCGCGGCCGGCAGGAACCGCATGGCCGGCGGGGAGAAGTTCCAATTCCTGGAAGGCGTAGTCGACGGCGATTTTGCCCTCGTAGCGCGGACCGATGATGGATTTGAAATCGGCCTCGATGGAGCGGCGGATGACAAAGACCACGCGGTCGAACCCGGCGCGGCGGGCGTCGAAGATGTTGTAGTCGAGGAGGGTTTCGCCGGACGGCCCGACGGGATCGATTTGTTTGAGGCCACCGTAGCGGGAACCCATGCCGGCGGCGAGAACGAGGAGCGTGTTACCCATGGTGGGACATTCGGGGCATTGGACGGGGGTTTCAAGAAATTTGAACCCACATTCCCATGTCCGGACTGGCCAAATGCGGTCCATGCTGCACGATGGGAGTGGCAGGACGCCGGAGCGATGAATCGGGGGAAAATGCAATCATGAGCGGGGTGTGGTACGAGGGCCGGTCCCCCGGGCGTTTGGATGTGCTGGGCGGGGTGGCCGAGTTCAGCGGGTCGCTGGTCCTGCAAATGCCGACCCGGCTGGAGACCGTGGTGCGTGTGCGCGAACTGGACCCGCCGGAGATCAGGATCCATTTTGCCGGGCGGGATGACGCCTTGTTGTCCTTGGAGGCGTGGGTCCAGATTTTGCGCACCAGCCATTCGGGGAAAGAAATGTGCCGGGCCTTGCAGCTCCGGGGATTGCCCTCGTGGATGCAGGAACCCATGGCCTGCCTGTGGGTTTTGGCGGTGGACAAGGGATGGATTCCCCACAAAGGGTTGGAATTTGACATCACGATGGAGGTTCCTTCGTCCTGCGGCCTGGGAAGCCGGGTTTCCCTGGAGGTGGCCACCCTGAGAGCCTTGGAGGCTCTGTCCGGGATCCTCTTGGAAGGTACGGAAAGGGCCCGCCTGGTCCACAAAGCCTCCGCGGATTTTGTCGGTGTTCCCTGCGCCCTGGCGGATCCTTTGGCCTGCGACCACGGGCAACCCGGGTTCCTCCTGCCGGTGCTCTGCCGGCCCGACCTGGTCCAGCGGCAGGTGCCCATCCCCCAGGGACTCCTGGTTGTCGGATGGCCCTGCGGGGTCAAACATGCCATTGCCGCCAATCCCCCGCTCCGCGTCCGCACAGCCTCCGTCATGGGGCGGACGATGATGGAACGGGCCACCGGGCGGGAGGTGGCCTGCACGAGTGATTTCACCCCCATGGAATACCGTGAACACCAGGAACACCTGGCGGTGGCGCTCAAAGGGGAGGAGTATCTGGATGCCTGGGGTGGAAAAGACGGTACCCATCCCCGGGTTGACCCGGAGACGGTTTATCCCGTGAGGGCCGCCACGCAATTTGCCATCGAGGAACACGACCGCGCAGCCCGCGCGGTGGCCTCCCTGCAGCGTTACCACCGGGAAAAGGACGAATCCCTTTTGTGGGAAACCGGCGGGCACTTGTATGCCTCCCACGCCGCCTATGGTGCCATGGGATTGGGCTGTGCCGAGACCGACCTCATGGTGGACTATCTCCAACAGATGCCCCTTTCCCGGGGGATATACGGGGCGAGGGTCAGCGGCACCGGGTTGGGCGGAGCCGTCGTGGTGATGCTCAAGGAATCGGCATTGCGTTATTTGGAAGAACTGACGGTCCGCCTGACACCGGGTCAAAAACTGGTTTTTTAGCCGCACAGGCCACCGGGATCCGGCGGAGGGGGAATCAGTACCGTTGATTCTTGGGGTGGGTGCAGTCCCCGAAAAATCTTCCCAAAGGATGTGGGGCAGGGGGTTCTAAAATAAGCAGGCACGGTGGTTTCGGAACGCCGGGTGCCTGAAATAGACCCTGATTACCTCTGTCGTAGAAGTAGCGAACATAATAGTAAAATTCAAAAATCTAATTTGTATTTAATCCATAAATAAGATACTCTACTGTTCGTCATGAAGCAAAATCCTGTTTCCACCCCCCCATCGCCCACCAAGTCCCGCGGGACTGTCACCTTGGAGGGCAACGAGGCAGTGGCCAGGATCGCTTACAAGCTCAGCGAGGCGATTGCGATTTATCCCATCACGCCTTCGACATCCATGGGTGAATTGGCGGACGAATGGGCCGCCCGCCGCAAAGAAAATCTTTGGGGCTCGGTTCCCAAAGTGGTGCAGATGCAGTCCGAAGCCGGCGTGGCGGGAGCGGTGCACGGCATGCTCCAGGCGGGATGCCTTGCGACAACCTTCACCGCGTCCCAGGGGCTGTTGCTGATGATACCCATCATGTACAAGATTGCCGGCCAGTTGATGCCGTTCTGCCTGCATGTGGCCGCCCGCAGTTTGGCGACCCACGGGCTTTCCATTTTCGGCGACCATTCCGATGTCATGGCCGTGCGCCAGACCGGTTTCGCCATGCTGGCTTCGGCCGGGGTGCAAGAAGCCCAGGACATGGCCTGCATTGCCCAGGCGGCGACCCTCCAGTCCCGCGTCCCCTTCCTTCATTTCTTCGATGGCTTCCGGACCTCGCACGAAACCAACGGGGTGGAACCCTTGGACGACAAGACCCTCCGGGCGATGATCGACGAGGAAGCCGTGTGGGAACACCACCGCCGGGGATTGAATCCGGACCACCCGGTGATCCGTGGAACAGCACAGAATCCCGACGCGTATTTCCAGGGCAGGGAAGCGGTGAACGCTTATTATGACCGGATTCCCGCCTCGGTGCAGGAATTGATGTACCGCTTTGCGACCCTGACGGGGCGCACTTATCATCTTTTTGATTACACCGGCCATCCCCTGGCCGAGCGGGTGGTGATTATCATGGGCTCCGGCGGCGAAACCGCGCGGGAAGTCGTCCGCCACCTGATGTCCGAAGAGGACAAAGTCGGGGTCATCCAGGTCCGTCTTTTCCGTCCCTTTGACATCGCCGCCCTGGTCAACGCCCTGCCGCCGACGGTGCAAAAAATTGCCGTCCTCGACCGGACAAAAGAACCGGGTTCGGTGGGCGAACCCCTGTTCCAGGACGTGGTCACAGCCCTGGCCGAAACCGACACCGCCCGCTGGGTCGGGGGCCGCACACCCGTTGTGGTCGGGGGCCGCTACGGCCTGGCCTCGAAGGAATTCACCCCGGCCATGGTTTATTCCGTGCTGCAGGAATTGAAATCCGCCCATCCCCGGCGCCGTTTCACCGTGGGCATCAACGACGATGTCACAAAACTTTCCCTCGAAGTGGATCCCACCTTTTCTGTGGAAGATCCGGAAAACCGCCGCTGCCTGTTCTTCGGACTGGGATCCGACGGAACCGTGGGTGCGAACAAAAACACGATCAAAATCATCGGCGACAAGGCCGGGCTGCACGCGCAGGCCTACTTTGTCTATGACTCGAAGAAATCCGGGGCGGCCACGGTGTCGCACCTGCGCTTCGGGTCCCACCCGATCCGCGCGCCCTATCTCATCCAGGAAGCCCATTTCATCGGGGTGCACCAGTGGAACCTTCTGGACCAGTTCGATGTCCTGGGCCTGGCGGCCAAGGGCGGGGTTTTCCTGCTCAATACCGTCCACTCGGCCGACACCATCTGGGACCACCTCAGCCAGGAAGTGCAGCAGGAAATCATCGACCGCAAGCTCCGCTTCCACGTGATCGATGCCTACAAGGTGGCGAAGGAATGCGGCCTCGGCGGCCGGATCAACACCATCATGCAGACCTGCTTCTTCGCGCTTTCCGACATCATGCCGGCCGACCAGGCGATCGCCGAGATCAAGTCGGCCATCGAAAAAACCTATCTCCGCAAGGGCAAGGAAATCGTCGACAAAAACTTCCGGTCGGTTGACAGCACCCTGGAAAATCTCCGGGAAGTCATCGTGCCCGCATCGGTCTCCTCCCCCCGGCACCGCCCGCCGCCATTGTCGCCCAAGGCGCCGAAGGAAATCATGGATCTCCAGGGAGAGCTGCTGGCCGGTCGTGGCGACCTGCTTCCCGTGAGCGCGTTCCCGATCGATGGCACGTGGCCCGTGGGCACCAGCCGCTGGGAGAAACGGAACCTGGCCTTGGAAATCCCCCAATGGGATTCCTCGATCTGCATCCAGTGCAACAAATGCGTCCTGGTTTGTCCGCATGCGGCCATCCGGGCCAAGCACTACGACGAGAAATTGCTGCCGGATGCCCCGTCGACGTTCCGGTCCGTCCCCTTCCGGTCGCCCGAGGTCAAGGGCCACCGTTACACCATCCAGATTGCGCCCGAGGACTGCACCGGCTGCAAACTTTGCATCTACGTCTGCCCGGCCAAGGACAAGGCCAATGCCGCCCACAAGGCGCTGAATCTTGTCTCCCAGCCTGAAATCAGGGATGAGGAACGGAAGAACTATGATTTCTTCCTTGCCCTGCCTTCGCCGGACCGCAACACCCTTAAGCCCGACCTGGTCAAAGACTCCCAATTCATGGAGCCCCTGTTCGAGTATTCCGGCGCCTGCGTCGGTTGCGGGGAAACCCCCTACATCAAGTTGCTGACGCAGCTTTTCGGGGACCGCGCGCTGATAGCGAATGCCACCGGTTGTTCCTCGATCTACGGCGGCAACCTCCCGACCACCCCCTACACCACCAATGCCGAGGGGCGGGGACCCGCATGGGCCAACTCGCTGTTCGAGGACAACGCCGAATTCGGCCTGGGCATCCGGGTGGCCACCGACGCCAAACGCGTCCACGCCGGCTTGCTCCTGCGCCACTGGAAAAAACAGCTGGGTGAGGAATTGGTGGGCGAACTCCTGGACGCCCCCCAGACCTCCGAGGCGGAAATCGCCGCCCAACGGGGCCGGGTGGCCGAACTCAAACGGCGACTTTCCGTTCTCCCGCCGGAAGCGGCGCGGCGCATGGAAGTCATGGCGGATGACCTCATCCGCAAGTCCGTCTGGATCGTCGGCGGCGACGGCTGGGCCTACGACATCGGTTTCGGGGGATTGGACCATGTGCTCTCGCAGGGCCAGGACGTCAATATCCTCGTGCTCGACACCGAGGTTTACTCGAACACCGGCGGCCAGCAGTCGAAGTCCACTCCCATCGGTGCGGTGGCCAAATTCGCCACCGGCGGCAAGGAAACGAGCAAGAAGGACCTGGGTCTCCTGGCCATGGGTTACGGGAATGTTTACGTCGCGCAGGTGGCCATGGGGGCTAAGGACTCGCAGACCGTCAAAGCCTTTGCCGAGGCGGAATCCTATCCCGGAACGTCGCTCATCCTGGCCTACAGCCACTGTATCGCCCACGGCTACGCGCTTTCCCAGGGATTGCAGCAGCAGAAGTTGGCGGTCGATTCCGGCCACTGGCCGATGTTCCGCTATGACCCGCGCCGCAAGCAGGCCAAGCAACCGCCGCTGGTGCTGGATTCAGGGCCGCCCAAGATTCCCCTCACCAGTTACGTGGAAAACGAAGTGCGTTACCGCAGCCTGCAGGCCGCCCACCCCGAACGGTCCCGGCAGCTCATCGCACGGGCCCAGGAGGAAATCCAACACCAGCAGGCCCATTACGCCCACTTGGCCCAGGAATTGGCCCAGGAAAACAGCCCCAATGGAGGTGAGTCTTGAATGTTGCCCTTGAAACGTCCTATCTGGGTTTGAAACTGCGCAACCCGATTATTTCCGGCGCTTCGCCCCTGGGGGAAAACCTCGGCACGCTGCGGCGGCTGGAGGATCTCGGTGTGGGGGCCGTTGTGCTGCATTCCCTCTTCGAGGAACAATACACCCTCGAACAGGCGGCGGCGGAGGCCCACACGGAAGCCCATATGATGGCCTCGCCGGAAGCCTCGGGTTATTTCCCGCAGGCGGATGATTACATCCTGAAGCCGGACAGTTACTTCGAGCATGTCCGGGCCGCCAAAGCGGCCCTGGGCATCCCGGTGATTGCCTCCCTGAACGGGATCACCACCGGCGGATGGCTGGATTATGCGGCGGATATCCAATCGGCCGGGGCGGACGCCCTCGAACTCAATGTGTACCGCGTGCCGGCCGATGACCGGGTTTCGGGTGCGGAAATCGAGCAGGAATTGATCGATCTGGTGCTGGCCATGCGCTCGCGGCTGAAGATCCCCCTGACGGTGAAATTGTCACCCTTCTATACGTCGCTGCCCCACGTGGTCCGGCGGCTCTCGGAATGCGCCGCGGACGGCATCGTCCTGTTCAACCGGTTCTACCAGCCGGATCTGGATATCGTGAACCAGGAAGTGGTCCCACGGGTGCAATTGTCCACGCCCTCGGCGCTCCTCCTCAGGTTGAGGTGGCTCGCCCTGCTTTACGGGCGTTACCCGTTGGCCCTGACCCTCAGCGGGGGGATCCACAAGTCCGAGGACATCATCAAGGCCGTCATGGCGGGGGCTGACGCCGTCCAGACGGTGTCCTACCTGCTCCGGCATGGGATTGATGCCCTGCCGGTGTTGCTCGAGGACCTGGAGCAATGGATGGAGGAACAGGAGATCGAATCTTTGTCCGCCATCCGCGGCAGCCTGAGCCTGAAGAACTCTCCCGACCCGTCCTCCTTCGAGCGCGCCCACTACATGAGGGTGCTGCAGGGCTGGAAGCTGGACTGATTGGGAAGGCAGACAGAGGACAGTGGACTGTAGGCGGAGAGAAGGCTCATGCCCTTGCCGCCTACCGTAAACAGTCCACCGTCTACCGGTTTCTTCAATGCACGCTCTCGCCCTGGGGCGTGAGTTTTTCCGGGGCTTTGTCCCAGGTGACATTCGGGCAGCCTCCGGGGTAGACCCGGCCCTGGGAGTGGGCCCATCTCACCCCGTTTTTCAGGATGAGTTTCACTTCTTTCTGATGGTAGGTCGGGTAGGCCTCATGCCCGGGACGGAAATAGAAAATCTTCCCATTGCCCCGGGTGTAGGTGACTCCGGAACGGAAGACTTCGCCGCCCTGGAACCAGCTGATCATCAACGTTTCGTCGGGGGCGGGGATGCCGAAGGGCTCGCCATACATCTCCTCGTGCTCGATTTCAAAACTGGAGGCGTTGATGCCCTGGACGATGGCATGGCCGGGATTGGTGATCCAGATGCGCTCCTTTTCCCCGGCTTCCCGCCACGACAGGTCGCAGGACGTGCCCATGAGGCGCTTGAAGATCTTGGAGTGGTGGCCGGAATGGAGGACCAGCAGGCCCATGCCTTCGAGAACGCGCTTCTGGATCCGGTCGACAATTTTATCCTCCACCTTGTTGTGGGCGGCATGGCCCCACCAGGTGAGCACATCGGTGGTCGCAAGGACCTCCTCGGTCATGCCATGCTCCGGATCCTGGAGGGTGGCGGTGCGGACTTCGAAATCAGCGGATTCCCGGAGGCCGTCGGCGATGCAGGCATGCATGCCTTTCGGATAGATTTTACGGACGGCTTCGTGGGTTTGTTCGTGGACATTTTCACCCCATACGGTGACATGGATTTTGGAAGACATGGGCATTGTTCATACGCACAAGGCTTCCGGGCGCAAGAGTAAACCGGCACGAAAAAGGCCGCTTATCCGGGGATAAGCGGCCTTGGTCGGGGAAGAACGTTCAGTTTTCCTTCTTCTCCTGCATTTTGGCCAACCAGGCGATCTGGTAAGGGGCTTGGTCGCCTTCCTTGATGATATTGTCCAGTTCCTGGAGGCAATGGCGGTCCATGATGGTTTTGATATTGCCCAGATAATCGCCGTCCGGGCAATAACCGGAGGACAAAAGCCTGCGGACAAACTCAACCCCCGAGTTGGTGTAGAAGGCCTTATCGTAACGGCCGGTTTCACGGAGGTAGTTGGCGTAGCCTTGGTAGCCTTCGCCGAGGTCTTTAAACTTGCGGAAGTTGGCCACCGTGCGAACACCGCTGTCTTTGGTCGGCATGGCTGCCTTTTCGCCTTTCCAGCTGGAAAAGGCCTTGATGCCAAAATAGTTATGATGGTTCTTGGCCAGATCGCTTCCCCCGTAACCACTCTCGTAAATGGATTGGGAGATGATCGCGGAAGCCGGGATGCCGTATTGAACCTGCATACGAATGGCCTGGGGCAGGGCTTCTTCCAAGAAGGCCCGTCGGGATCCGTAGGCACTGTTCAGCACCTTGGAAAGCTTGCCGGCCAACTGGACCACGTCCTGGGGGGATTGGGAAGTCTGCAGGGCGACCATGCGGGCAATCTGCAAGTTTCTTTCTTCCAAATCCTTGCGCATGTTTGCGTCCTTGGAGATCCATTCGGCACGCTCACGGAAGTAGAACTCCGTCATGGCTGTTCCGACCTTGGTGCTCGTCCAAAGGCTGAAGCCCAGCAGGGAAACCATTCCAATCCAAACCATGTTGGAAAGAAGCAGGGTCCCCCAGAGCCCATAGCGCTTCTTGGGCTCCTTGTAGAACTTCTTCATTGCCAATGCAGGCATCAGGTTAATGGCTTTGTCTCTCTTCATACGTTTTGCGGCTTAAGCCGTGACTAACTCAAACGGAAGATAATCTACGCAAACTGGCTCAATGTCAATATCAGCAAACCGATTTGGCTTTAACTTGGACTACTCTGGCACCACCAATGGGGTTGTTCAAGCTTATAATATACAATAAGTTGTGTAAGTATTAGTCCTAAGGAGACGCTCCAAAGGGAGCCTGCGGTCTGGCCCAAGTATTCCGGGAATTGATAATTGCCCAGCCGATTGGCCGGGGGGATGGGGGGTGGGCGGACATTCCCATCCTGGCGGGATAAGGCTCTATCGGGCTGAAGAGGAGGCCCGATTTCCCATACCCCCCTTCAACCGGCCTCCTGCCCTCCCCCTATATTATGAGGTTTGGCGGGGGAATAAGGCGTCTTCCAGCATCAGGCAGAGGCAGTGGTAAATCGGAAGGTGGAATTCCTGGATGCGGAAGGTTTCCGTCGAGGGGGCGCACAGGCAAAGGTCGCACAGGGGCTTCAGGGCCCCCCCCGTCTGGCCGGTCAGGCCGAGGACCTTGATCCCCTTGGCCCGGGCGGTGCGGGCGGCATGGCCGACATTGGAGGCATTGCCCGAGGTGCTGATGCCGATGAGGACGTCCCCCGGCCGGCCCAGGCCCCAGACCAACTGGGCATATATAAGGAAGGGGTCGACATCGTTGGTGAACGCCGTGGCCAGCCCGGGAAAGCCGGTGAGGGGGATGGCCGGGATACCTCCCTGAAGCTTGGGCCCCAATTCCGGCCCCAGGGCGGCTTGGTCCGCGGAGGACAGGGGACGTTTGCTCTTGAAGCCCTTGAGCAGTTCCCCCGCCCAGTGTTCACAGTCGGCGGCACTGCCCCCATTGCCACAGAGCAGGAGTTGGCCTCCCTGTTTCAGGGAGGTGAGGAGCATTTCATGGGCTGAGAGAATATCCTGCTGTATGGGGGCCAGTTCGGGGCAGCGCTCAAGGAGGTGGGCGAGGTGGGGATTCATCATAGGGGTGTGGAGGGTCATGGGTGGGGGCGGTTCCGCGGACGGTCTGGGGTGCCGGCCACGGGTAACGCCATATCAGGGGTAAATCTTGTCGGGATTTGCCCGGCAAACAAGCATGGAGTGGGCTTTTGTGACAGCGGGAGATCCTGCGGGGCGTCAGCCGCGGGAAATGGACCGGGGGCTTCGGCGCGGGAAAAGAGCCGTTTTCAGCTGCTACGGCAGAAAGTAGTTAGGGAGAATGGCGCGCGGGACGGCGTGGAAAAGCGCCGTCGGACAGCCCGGGGAGAGCCCCGCAGCGGGGTGGAAAGACCGGGGGTTCGGGCCCCAGGTTATTTTGGGGGTGGTTAGGGTGGATTTTACGGGCGGCGGCTTCATTTTTTTTGTTTCGCAAAGTGTTGATTGGCAGGATTTTACGTCTTGCCATTAAAAAAACTGTACTTTCATGTTGTATGAAAATAAGAAACCCATACTTTCCCAATTCCTGTTCTTTGAGAAATGAAGTCGGTGAAGGGTTCGAAAGTTTGGAAAAAGTTGAAAATACTTTGAAAAAACGTTGACCCCCAAATTGATTTTGGTATGTTCTCAACTCCCATCGCGTAAAACCGAAGGGTGATCGGAAAGGCAGAAAGCGGGTCAGCCCGCCGAAGCCGGACCGGTGAACGACGGCGGAAAGCCGGATTGATCTTTGAATGAATTTTAACACCGGGCCTGAAGAGGGTTTGGGCCGGTGCGAAGACAGTAAGACAGCAGAAGATTGAGTGGTGCGGAATGGACCACACGGCAATTGCCAATGCGCCGTGGGGTTTATGTTCCCGACTCCCGTCGGGAACTACAGATGCACATACATTTTGGCGACCAAGAGTCATTGGTCTCAGAAAAACTTTGGACTTCGGTCCATATCAGTTTTTTCGGAGAGTTTGATTCTGGCTCAGAACGAACGCTGGCGGCGTGGATAAGACATGCAAGTTGAACGGGATCTTTCCGGTTGGCAACAATCGGGGAGGTTCAGTAGCGAACGGGTGCGTAACACGTGGGAATCTGCCTGGAAGAGGGGGATAGCTCGCCGAAAGGCGAATTAATACCGCATATTAACAAAGCGGGGGACCGTAAGGCCTCGCACTTCCAGATGAGCCCGCGTCCTATCAGCTAGTTGGTGAGGTAATGGCTCACCAAGGCTTTGACGGGTAGCTGGTCTGAGAGGACGACCAGCCACACTGGGACTGAGACACGGCCCAGACACCTACGGGTGGCAGCAGTCGAGAATTTTTCACAATGGGGGCAACCCTGATGGAGCGACGCCGCGTGGAGGATGAAGGGCTTCGGCTCGTAAACTCCTGTCACCCCAGACAAATACGATCCGGTGAACAACCGGAGCGTTTGATGGTATGGGGAGAGGAAGGGACGGCTAACTCTGTGCCAGCAGCCGCGGTAATACAGAGGTCCCAAGCGTTGTTCGGATTTACTGGGCGTAAAGGGTGCGTAGGAGGCTTGGAAAGTCAGGTGTGAAATCTCGCCGCTTAACGGCGAAATGGCGCTTGATACTCCCGAGCTAGAAGATCGGAGGGGAGAACGGAATTCCTGGTGTAGCGGTGAAATGCGTAGATATCAGGAGGAACACCAACGGCGAAGGCAGTTCTCTGGACGATTCTTGACTCTGAGGCACGAAGGCCAGGGGAGCAAACGGGATTAGATACCCCGGTAGTCCTGGCAGTAAACGGTGCTCATTAGGTGTAGGCGGATTCGACCCCGTCTGTGCCGTAGCTAACGCGTTAAATGAGCCGCCTGGGGAGTACGGTCGCAAGATTAAAACTCAAAGAAATTGACGGGGGCCCGCACAAGCGGTGGAGTATGTGGCTTAATTCGATGCAACGCGAAGAACCTTACCTGGTCTTGACAT
>Ga0075012_10004766_pt1 | contig 12561 bp, 9 predicted proteins | sample All_14_2_FD_71474 | JGI IMG/M metagenome (GOLD analysis project Ga0075012, IMG submission 71474) | Freshwater microbial communities in response to fracking from Pennsylvania, USA - Allegheny Zone_MetaG_DW_15 | ecosystem: Environmental > Aquatic > Deep subsurface > Groundwater > Drilled...
GTGCTGGATGGGGTAGCGCTTGCCCTCCTTCGTGACGATGAAGGTGATTTTGTTTTCGGTGTAAAAAAAGGCAGCCACGTTGAGGTCCACCAACCGGAAATTTTGCCCAAAACGGATGAGGAAACGGGGGCTGTGCTGCTCCTCTGATGGGTGGGCGTTTGTGTCGTAGCTGTTTTTGGCGATGCCAAAATGAAACCGGTAGAATTTTTCAACAACCCGCTGGACAGTTTCCAGGTGCAAGGGCTTCAGCAGGTAACCCACGGCGTTCACTGCAAAAGCTTTTAGTGCGAATCGGTCGGAAGTGGCAGTGAAAACGATGGGCTTTTCCACCGTGATTTTTTCAAAAACCTCGAAGGCCGTGCCGTCGGCAAGCTGGACATCCATGAAAATCAGGTCGGGGAGCGGGTGTTCGTTCAGCCAGCGGACGGAGGCTTCGACGCTGTCCAACTGACCCAAAATTTCGGAATTTGGGTAAGCATCACTGAGTATTTTTAGCAGTTCTTGGGCGGCCTGGTAATCGCCATCTATGATTAAAAAACGCATGGGTTTGAATTTCAACGGGTTAAGAACTTCTTGTTTCCAATGCGGCGACGGGTGGATTTAATCCTATTTTCGTGGAAATTCGTGGCGGGGTTGCCTGCGTTTTCAAAAATTGCGAAGAAAACTCAAGCGAGTAATTTTTGGAAGTCGGTGCAACCATTTTCCCGAAGGGCCAACCTAGCTGTTTGAGTTTTTTTGGAAAAACCTTGGATGACGGACTTTCAGCAAAATATTTTGGAACGTTGCAAAAGCGGTGACCGCCAAGCGCAACGGCAACTGTACGAACACTTCAGTGGCAAGATGTTCGCCGTGTGCCTGCGCTACGCCAACAGCCGCCACGACGCCGAGGATGTCCTGCAAGAGGGCTTCGTGAAAGTGTACCGTGACCTGCACCAGTTTCGGGGCGAGGGCAGTTTTGAGGGTTGGATGCGCAGGGTCATTGTCAACGTGGCGCTCCAGAATTTGCGCAAGCAAAAAGGCGGCCTCCAGTTCACCGAACTTGAAAACGTGGACTACAAACTCAGCGACACCGACGATTCGGTTTTCGATGAAAACGAGAAGGGGGCGGCCCTCATCAAGCTGATGCATAAAATGCCGACTGGCTTCCGCACCGTGCTGAACCTGTACGTGCTGGAGGACTATTCCCACCAGGAAATTGCAGATGAACTGGGCATTTCGGTGGGCACTTCAAAATCGCAGCTGAACAGGGCGAAGGCGTACCTGAAGGGTTTGTTGGAAAAGAGTTTGACGGGATAAACAAGTTTTGAGTTATGAGTTATGATTTTCGAGTGCGAAACGCTTAACTCAAGACCCATAACTCACAACTCACAATTAAATATCGTGGAAGATAAATTACATAACGACCGTTTGGAGGAGTTTCTTCGGAAAAGCCTCGAAGGGCATAGCGAGGCACCGCCCGCTGACCTTTGGTCAAAGATTGAGGCAAATCTGGAGCCGCCCGTGGTGGTTAGGCCCCGGCTTTTGTCGGTGCGTGGATGGTGGGCCGTGGCAGCAGCGGCGGCAGTGGTAGGTATGCTGCTGGTTGGGCAGCACCTGTATTTCAGCGGCAAAATCAACCAGATGAGCCGTGAACTGGAACGCAATTCCAGCCAAATCAAGCAGTTGGAAGCGCGGAAACTGACGGGGGAGCCAAGCGGGGAGCCAAGTGGCAAGCAGCAGGACATCAACGGGATTTTGAAGGAAACGGAAGACGGGGATAATGAGGCAATGGAAGAAGCGGTTGCAACGCAAAATGACAATGTAGAAGCGGAAAATAATCAGGTTGTGCAAAATGCTGAGGGTGGTTTTGCGGAGCAAAAAAAGAAAGCGAACAATGAAGCAGTGAAGCCGCAATCAGTGCAAAAAATTGGTGACGCCAGAAAACAGGGCGTTGCAGGCAGCAGCAGTAACCCCATTGCGGAGCAAAAAAAGAAGGCGAACAATGAAGAAAAGAAAACGGCCCCATCAAAGCCAAATGGTGAAACCCCAGCCGCTGAAAATGAACTAGTAGATGTGCCGAAAAACGAAGCCAAAAACGCCAATATCCCATCGGAGTTAAATTCGGAACTTGTTGAAAATCAGACAATTAGGACAGGCGACATGCCGAAGGTTTGGCCGAAAAGCTTCAAACCGCTTGAAATGCCAGAACTGGGTTTGCCGCAGGCAAATTCCATCGTCGTGGCTTCCCAGTTGGTGAGTAAAGGCATTTCTATCGGGCCAGATGCTTCGCTGATGTACTCCAAACTGAAAATCAGTGACCTGAAGCACAAGCCCGGCCCTGGTCCTGGCCCTGGTCCTGACCCGCACAAGGATTTTGATTCTCAGCGCAAAATCAGTGGGCAGACTTTCATGGCTGGCGTGAGCGTGGAGAAAAGCATTGCTCCGCATGTTTACATCGGCACTGGGGTGGCCTACAAAAAGGCTGCCTTCCAGGAAACCCATTTATTGGATTTGAAATTTGGCGAATTTGATAAAAACCCGCACAATGACCACGAACACAATTTTGAATATAACCTGAATACGGCGGTAGGCACGGTGGAAATGACCGTGCGGGCCGAATCCACGGAACCATCCCAGCAAATACCCGATGACGAGGAAGTAGAGGCGGAAGTGACCACCAACCAACAGCTTAAATATATTTCAATGCCCGTGTATGCTGGTTACAGCCTTGGAAATGGCCGCTTGCGGGCTTTGGTGCAGGCTGGTTTTATGCTCAACTTCTTGCAAAGCAGTGAGTTCTGCGTGGACTCCATCAAGTCGCTGAATCCACGCTTCGAGTTCAAACGAAAAGAACAGCAACCCGGCAGGCCCGACAACCTACAGTCCGTTTCGGTTGACTACCTGGCCAGTGTGGGCCTTGAGTACCAGTTTTCGAAGTCGCTGAGCCTGCGCCTGACGCCGACCGTTGTCGGTTCGCTGACCAGCCGCCACAACAACCCGTACATCCAGTCGTCGGAACTATCGGCAGGCTTGGACATGGGCGTGCGGTACAGTTTTTAAGAAAAAAAATCGGCTGCGGTGCAACCTTGCAGGAGCCTGTTTTAATCTAGCATATTAAACAACCATATCCTAGTTTTTTAATCAAATCCAATTTGTTATAGAATAGAATTTACGCAAACAATTGGCAGTATGCCTCGGCTTCAGGGATTTTGTTGAAATTGAGTTAAACAGCTCAAAATCAACAAATTGCAAGGTCGGGTGCTATGGCCAAAAGATTATTTATTTCTGATTTTCTAACCAAAAAATTTTTTCAAAACATGAAGAATCTCATTTTAGGAACCTTTGCATTGGGCTTGATTATGCTCGCATTTTCTTGCAAAAAAGATGCAACCACCGTAGCCGTCGATAACACGGCACTGATGACTGCCATCGCCAGTTCGACCGAAAAACAGGCTGTGGAAGTAGCGCAGTTGCCAACCAGTCTGCGGGAGTATGTTTCCCTGTCGTTCAACCCGATTGCCATCGAATCGGCTTGGCTGGTGAGTGGCCGTGGCTATGAAGTCGAATTGGAAGACGGCCAAAACCTGTACTTCAGAACGGACGGTAACTGCTTGGGCGCTGGTAATGGTGGCGGCGGCGGTGTTTTTCGGTGCATGAATGGCGATACCGTGGACGTCAGTGAACTGCCACAGGCTGCTGCCGACTACGTGACCGCCAACTTCCCGAGCCTGACCATTCAAACGGTTGTTTTCAAATCGCATGGCGACCGTACCGGCTATGCTGTGGAGCTTTCCGATGGAACCATCCTGCTGTTCAATGCTGATGGCGAATTCGTGCACACTTGCGGCGACTTCGACGAACCGAACGGTGGCGGCGGCCACGGTGGACATGGCGGTGGCCATCATGGTGGCGGCCATGGTCATGGTGGCCCCAACGGCCCCGGCGGCGGTTGTGCGGCTGGTGACACCATCCAAGTTGCCGACCTGCCACAAGCTGCTACCGACTACGTGACAACGAATTACCCTAGCGAGACCATCACGCTCGCAGTCGTGAAGCCTAGCGGCAAATTCGGCGTGGAACTGAGCAACGGCGAAGTGCTGCTTTTCGAAGCGGATGGGACTTTTGTCAAGGTCTGCGACGGCCAACCCAACGGCGGCCCGCACAACCACCACTGCAACACCCCAATGACAGCGCTGACCGACCTGCCACAAGCAGCACAGGACTACATCGCAGCCAACTACCCCGGCGAGACGCTGGAACGTGGCTGCGTGAAGAACAACGGCAACTACATTTTGGAACTGTCGAACGACGTCAAAATCCTTTTTGCCGCCGACGGAACCGTGATTTTTGATAGTGGAAATTGAGTATTTAGGTGATAGTTTAATTTCAAAAGGTGGGCGGTAACTTTGCCGCTCACCTTTTTCACAAAAGCATAAAAATAAAATGAAAAGACCCAGCTACCCCGCACTCGCGGCAGCATTTTTGATTTTCGCCTTCGGCAAAATGGCCGCCCAAAACCTGCCCGCAGAAATGCATTTTTCGCCTGACGGCAAACGGCTCATTACGGGCGGAAATGTGGCTAGTGGTTTCTACGATGAAACGACATTGTCCACCATTGAACTGATTTTTACCCAATCGAATTATTGGAGCTTGCTGACTTCCAACTACCAGTCTGGAACTGACCTCGGTGCTACGATGGTGCTGAACGGCGATACCTTGGCCAGTCAGGTGGGTGTTCGTTTTAAAGGGCAAACCTCCTATTCCCAATTGCAGAACAGCCAAAAGAAATCCTTCAACATCACCCTCGACTTTGCCGACCCCGACCAGGACATCGAAGGCTACGAAACCCTGAACCTCAACAACTGCTATGAGGACCCCTCGTTCATGCGGGAGGTGCTTTTCCTCCATGAAAGTCGCAAGCACACGCAGTCGCTGAAGGGAAATTACGTCCAACTTTATATCAACGGTCAATATTGGGGCCCCTATGCCAACGTGCAGGCCCTCGACGGCAGCTTCACGAAAGAATGGTTCATGAGCAACGACGGTACTCGCTGGCGGGCACTCAAGACCATCGGCGGTGGTGGTGGGCCAGGTGGTGGCGGCACGGGCGGGCCATTTGGCACTGGCTACTGCACCCTCAACTGGCTCGGCACTTCTGATTCCAGCGAGTACAAAAAATACTATACCCTCAAGAAAACCAGCAAGGCAAACCCTTGGGAAGACCTCATCGAGGCATGCGACAAATTGAACAACACACCGCTCGCCACGCTGGAAGACACCCTCAAAAACTACATGGACCTTGACCGTACGCTTTGGTTTTTGGCAACAGAAATCGCCTTTGGCGACGACGACAGCTACGTATGGAAAGGCGGCATGGACTACTACCTGTACTGGGAACCGGAAACTGACCGCCTCGTGCCCATCGAATACGACGGAAACAGCAATATGCTGTCCATGACGGCCACCTGGAGCCCGTTTTACAACCAGCAGGACACTCGTTTCCCGTTGATGAACCGCTTGTTTGCCGTGCCAGCATTGCGCCAGCGCTACCTTGCGCACCTGCGCACCATCATGGAAGATGGGCTGACCGAAACGGAAATCAACGGCCAGATTGACACATATTTCGATTTGATTGACCCCTACGTTTCATCTGATACCAAGAAGATTTACAGCTACCAACAGTTCGTTTCGGATGTTGCATCGCTGAAAGACCTCTACCAGACCCGCCGCAACACGGTTTTGGGCAATACCGAGGTGCAGCAGCAAGGCCCCGTGGTGACGAGCGCCGTGATGTCCTCCGCAAATGGGATATGGGCCAGCCCTGACGCAGGCGAGGTGGCGAATATCACTGCGGTGATTGGCGCTGGTAGTGCCGTGAGTGGTGTGAACCTTTACTATGCCAGTGGTTTTGTGGGCAATTTCACGAAAGCGCAAATGTTCGACGATGGCGCCCACAACGATGGGGCAAGCGGCGACGGCACTTTCGGAGCGGAGATTCCCGGCTTCGGCAACGGCGAATATGTCCGTTTTTACATCGAGGCTTTGGCAAATAATACCGCAAAAACGGCCACTTATTTCCCGAAAGGGGCTGAATACGATGTGTTTGTTTACAAAATTGGCGTTACGGCCTACTTCAACAGCCCCGTGGTGGTGAACGAAATCATGGCTACCAATGAGTCCACCCTAGCTGACCAGGACGGCGAGTTTGACGACTGGATTGAACTTTACAACAACAGCGCCGACCCAGTTGACCTCAGCGGCTGGCACTTGACGGACAATTTTTCAAACTTGGCCAAATGGACTTTCCCTGACGGCACGACCATCCCCGGCAACGGCTACCTCATCGTTTGGGCGGATGAAGATGGCAGCCAATCGGGCCTACATGCCAACTTCAAGCTCTCAGGCAGCGGCGAAAACGTTTACCTACTCGACGCTGACCAGCGCATCGGGCAGGGGGTTGAATTCGGCGAACAGGAAACCGACATGGGCTACGCCCGTGTGCCAAATGGTACGGGGGATTTCGTTGTAAAAACCCCTACTTTCAATGCCAACAACGAGACTGGCCTCAGCGCAACCACGGATATTACGCAGCAAAACCAGTTCAGGATTTACCCGAACCCAACGGCTGGGGCGGTGACTTTGCGCAGTCAAAACAACCCCTTGGGCCACCTACAGGTGTTCAATGCGCTTGGCCAAATGCTGCTGGAACTGGACGCACAATATGCGGTTAAATTCGATGTAAGCAGTTGGCAATCAGGCATTTATACGGTGAAAACAGATTTGGGCGTCAAACGCTTGGTTGTAGCCAAATAATGCGACTGCGTTCGGCCAAAATCTAGTTTGGCAGGAAAAACGAAAGCCCGACGGCATCACCGTCGGGCTTTTTTTATGACCGATTAATCGCTCAGACATTTATTTTTAGGAAGTTATGCACCCTGTGCAGCGCTGTAGCGGCGGGCCACTTCCTCCCAGTTTATGACGTTGTAGAAGGCACTGATGTAGTCAGGACGGCGGTTCTGGTAGTTCAGGTAATAGGCATGTTCCCACACGTCGAGGCCGAGGATGGGCGTGCCTTTTTTCTCGGCGAGGTCCATCAGCGGATTGTCCTGATTGGGGCTGCTGGAGATGGACAGATTGCCTGCTGAATCAGTGCAGAGCCATGCCCAGCCAGAGCCGAAGCGTGTGGCAGCAGCATTGCTGAATTGCTTTTTGAACTCTTCGTAGCTGCCAAATGCGCTGTTGATGGCATCGCCCACACTTCCCGTAGGCTCGCCGCCGCCGTTTGGTGACATGATTTCCCAGAAAAGGTTGTGGTTGTAGTAGCCGCCGCCGTTGTTGCGGATGGCAGGAGAGTAGGCACTCACGTTCGCAAGGATTTCTTCGATGGATTGGCCTTCGAGGGCAGTGCCAGCGATGGCGGCATTGAGGTTGTTGGTGTAGGCCGCATGGTGCTTGTCGTGGTGGATTTCCATGGTGCGGGCGTCAATATTCGGTTCAAGGGCATCGAATGCGTAGGGAAGGTCAGGTAGTTGAAAAGCCATGATTTTAATTGTTTTTTATGTGGTGAAGACCAAGAAACACTTGCGAAAACTGCTTCTTTGGTCACAAAACGAGCCGCCAAATTAGGCAGGCCAGTTAATTCTCAAATAACCCGGCAATGCTTTTTTTGTTTAAGGGGAAGTGGTTTTTGCTTGAGGGAAATCTTCGACGACCTCGCTCAACCCATTTCTATGATTTTATTCGTCTCACAGATCAGGCCCATCCGTTGGATATCCTGCATGAAACGATTGGGTTCCACATACCATGCTTGCAGCCAAAGCCCGGGTCGGAGGTTTTTGGTTTCCAAATATTGCAGCAGACAAGCCACCACGGGTGCAGCTGTTATAAACGCCGGGTCGGTATGCGATAAATTAAGCGATAAATTTTCTTGTTTTCCGGCTTTTTTGCCCGTGGCTTCCAACTTAATCATATAACCATAAGGTGGCTTTGCAAACTTCTTCATGCCCCATAACATCAGCCTGGATAGCGGTTCGATAGCGCTTTTGGGTAATATTTTTTGCAGGAATATAACCAATGGAAAAATGAAATAATCAACCACTGGATTAAATCCTGCAATATAAAATCCAACATGTTTCAAACGAGAGAAAGTTGTTGGCAATTCCTGCAATTCCTCAAAAAACAAGGGTGAGCATATTTTTTCACCATATTCACCAAAATCCACTTTCAGCATATCACGGGTGCTGAGCATGTTCATTTTTTGCCAATGACCATTTTTATAAAAAAGTGGATTAAAATCTGCCAGTTCCTCCACGAATTCTCGGCGTGTATTGGGTGTATATTCGTAAGTGCTGAAATCCACGTTCATCACACCCGACACGATGGCCGTTTCCATTTCATCGAAATATTGCCCCGCAAAGCGAATCATTGCCGCAGGCAGTCCCGGATGAAAGCCACCGCCACTGATAAAACTTTTGCCCTTGTCCATTATTTGGGCATCCATGGCATACAGTTGCGTATATACCTTTGGCCCAAAATGTATATCCATATAATCAATCCCAACATTCAGTGCCACTTCGGCAATGTTCGCAGTGTGCTTGGCCGTGCTGGATGCTACAACGACCATCCTCACTTTGCTGAACAAGGGCAATAAATCCGCCCGATTCGCTGCATCCGCAGCGGAGGCGGCGACACGTTCCCCCGGAAACTGAGCATTCAAGGCTTTTGTGGCCAGTTCTGCCTTTTTCAGGTCACGACCAGCGAGGATGAGGTGAACGGTTGTTTCCTGTAAAAGCAGATTGGCAATCATGCGGCCTGTATTGCCGTAGCCGCCAAGGATAAGTAGGGTATTGGATTTCATGTGATGGACTTTATCAAATTGCGATTAGCACAAACATTGAGTGCAAGCAATTGATTTTCAAAATGTTGCATTCAAAGCGAATTTAAACCTCAATATGAAATTTAATTGTCCATAGCGGTCAATTTGGGTATTCCTTGGCGGGTTACCAGTAATTTTAGTCAATTGTAGCGGGAGTGTTTGGCTGATTTTTGTCAGATTTTATTGTCAATGAGTTTTAGGTGAATCTCAGCCCACTTTTTAACCACTCCGTTTCCGTTAATTTCCCAAATTCGTTACCAAAACACCTATCCAACTAAAACCCACGAGACGTAACCCGTCAGCAATATCCTCTTGGACATCTCGCTACTGGTGTTGTTTGTGGCGGGAGTGTTTGTGGCCCGCAGGTACTTCAAGCGCTCGGAACCGAACATGCAGGGGAGCAGCGTGAAAATTGGAACAAATAATACAGGTAGCCAAATTGGTGAGGGGGGAGGACAATTTTCAGAGATATTACCAGGACTACTGCGGCTATGACGCGAGCCTTAATCGTTTTGGGAGCCGAAGGCAAAGGTACTGCTGCCTCAATTCGACGCAAATGTTCAATGGCAAGCTTGGGATAAGCCGTGTCAATCTTGTTTGCCAGCTTCTTGGCCAAAAGTTACATCCAAATAGTTGTTCTATTGGCCGTAGTTGGCCTCCACCAGCTTGGTGCGGCCAATGATTTTGCTATAAATTGGAATCAGCAGGAGGTACATGCCAGCTGCTGCGGGTATGCTGAACAAACCCCAGCCAGCTACGGCTTGGAGGTTGGCAGTGCCCAAGTCGGCGAGTGCTCCCATGAAATCGGCCTCGAAGGCTTGCCCCATTTTTTCGAAGGAAAAAGACACGTACTTGGACCCCGTCAGCCATTCCCCCACCCGCACGAAGGGTATCATCAGTACGATTTGCAGAGGATAAATCAGGTAGCTCACAGCCAGCATCAGCGGCAGATTGAGCTTCCAACGGACTGAAATAGCACCCATCATCAAGGTAGTGACGCCTATCACTGGGAAGATGCCCATCACCACGCCAATGGTGGAACTAGCGGCTAGCGCTTTCGGCGAGGCTCCTTGTGTGAAGAAACTTTTGAACTTCTTGAAAAACCCTGATTTTGGCATGGTCATGTTTTGTAAAACGAGCAAGACGCAGAGGTATTAACTCCGTTGGGGTTCAAAAAGTTAGCCGTAGGCAAATAATCCTCCAAAATTTGTAAAGCAAAGGTTGGGTTTTAGAACAAGCTTTTCCAAACATTCTGACTTTCCGCTCTTTATTCCTTCATCAGGCATTTTTTTTCATAAATTGACTGATTGAGCTTGGATTTTTTCCGGTTCAGCAGCCAAATACCTTTGTTCATGCCCATTTTACATGGAATGAGCGTAATTTACCCGTCAGAAACACAGATTAGGTATGTCCAAATTGGCTCACAAAATTTACATTTCCACGCTAACGGGGATCGTCGTCATCGTTTTTTTACTCCTGTTGGTGAAAGGAGCCTCCTACTATTCCACCTCCATCGAAGAACGTTTTTACCATCCCGACCACGCCTTGTTCAAGCCGAGTGGCCTCTTCGGGCATGGACTTGGCATCGTTGGCACCCTGTTGATTTTGATTGGCGTCTTCGGCTACCAAGCCCGCAAGAAGTTCAAGTCGCTCGCACGCCTCGGCAGACTGAAATACTGGCTGGAGTTCCATATTTTCCTGTGCAGTCTTGGGCCAGTGATGATACTTTTCCACACAGCGTTCAAGTTCGGTGGCATCGTGTCCGTCAGTTTTTGGAGCATGGTGGCGGTGGTGGCGAGCGGTGTTATTGGGCGGTTCATTTACGGGCAAATACCCCGAACCATCGGCGGACGGGAACTGAGCTTGAACGAGGTAAAAGCCATGAAGGCCGACCTCGGTGAAGTACTGAGAGGTCAATATCAATTGAACGATTCGAGCTATCAGCTCGTGCTGGAGTCGGTCAATGTCAGCCGGCAAAAATTTGGGGCGAACCTATTCTCTAGCATGTTCAACAAATTTTTGGAAGATAAAAAGACCCTCCGCCAAGTGAAAAATACCCTTCGGGAAAATGGAGTGGCCAGCCCCGACGTGCGCAAAGTGTCCCAACTGGTGGGCAACGAGCTGTCGCTCAACAACCGCATCGAGCGCTTGGCAGTCATGCAAAAACTGTTCAAATACTGGCACGTGGCGCATTTGCCATTTGCCTTGATTATGTTGATTATCATGGTCATCCACGTCGTAGTGACGCTGATGATGGGGGCGAGGTGGGTGTTTTGATTTACGATAGAGTGATTTACGATTACAAATAAAACAAGGGCAATCAAACATGGAAAATGCCCAAACCATTCAATGTGATTAAAGATGTTGTTAGAAGAAATTATCATCTACGGTTCCGTACTGCTGCTGGTTTTGGCGGTGCTCTGGTTTTACATCAGTAAGCAAAAAAAGACTTCAGAGAAAACGGCCGCTAAGATTGAAATCGCCAAAATCGTGGGCCTTCACGAGCCAGTCTCGCTGCACCCGGTCATTGATTTGGGCACCTGCATCAAGAGCGGGGCCTGCGTGGAAGCCTGCCCGGAAAAGGACATCATAGGCATCGTGAACGGTCGGGCCTCATTAGTGAATGCTGCGGAATGCGTGGGGCACGGCGCTTGCTTCCATGCCTGCCCGGTAGAGGCGATTTCGCTCGTAATTGGTACGGAAAAACGGGGCGTTGACCTACCGCACGTCAGCGAAAACTTTGAAACCAACGTGCCCGGAATATACATCGCCGGGGAGCTGGGCGGCATGGGACTCATCAAAAACAGCGTGGAACAGGGCGAGCAGGCGATGAACAGTATCGCCCAAACTTTGGATAAAAAAGGCGGCGACCCCAAAGGGGCAAACACCTACGACGTAGTCATCATTGGCGCAGGCCCGGCGGGCATTTCCGCTTCGCTGACGGCAAAGCGGCACGGCCTGAATTTCCTTACATTGGAGCAGGATTCGCTAGGTGGAACAGTATTCAATTTCCCCCGTTCCAAAATCGTGATGACGGCCCCTGTGGACTTGCCGATGCACGGCAAAATCAGGCTTTTTGATACCAGCAAAACAGAATTGCTTGCCCTCTGGAATGAGGCTTTGTTGAAAAACGGCATCACCATTCGGGAACACACGAAAGTGGAGGGCATCCAGATTGATGGTGATATTTTCCGAGTTCTGACAGCCAAAGGTGAGGAAATCAAGACGAAAAACGTGCTGCTGGCCATTGGTCGCCGGGGCAGTCCCCGCAAGCTTGGCGTGCCCGGCGAGGGTTTGGAAAAAGTGGCCTACCGCCTGCTCGAACCGGAATTGGTCATCGGAAAAAATGTGGTCGTTGTGGGCGGCGGCGACTCGGCCATTGAAGCGGCGCTTTCGCTTTCGGAGCAAAATCAGGTGGTGCTCAGTTACCGCAGCGATGCCTTCAGCCGGGTGAAACCGAAGAATCGGGAGAAGCTGAATGCCGCCGTTGCCGAAGGCAAAATAGATGTGAAACTGAAGTCAAACGTGGTGAAAATTGACAAGGAACTGGTGGAACTGGCGTTGGCGGAAAATGGCGGGAAAGAGGCACTGAAAAACGATTTGGTGTACATCTTTGCCGGGGGCGAGTTGCCGACACAGTTTTTGCAGAAGACGGGGGTGGAGATTAAAAAAAGGTTTGGGTACACGGTGAAGAAGCACCGCTAACC
>Ga0075012_10004768_pt1 | contig 12560 bp, 9 predicted proteins | sample All_14_2_FD_71474 | JGI IMG/M metagenome (GOLD analysis project Ga0075012, IMG submission 71474) | Freshwater microbial communities in response to fracking from Pennsylvania, USA - Allegheny Zone_MetaG_DW_15 | ecosystem: Environmental > Aquatic > Deep subsurface > Groundwater > Drilled...
GCCCTCGGCGCCGAGGGCATCCAGATGGGCACCCGCATGGTCTCGGCGGCGGAGTCGCCCGTGCACCAGAACTGGAAGGACGCCATCGTCAACGCGTCTGAGACCGATACCGTGTTCCTCAACCGCTTCGGTCCGGGTCCGGCGCTGCGCGCCCTGCGTACGGAGCGGACCAACGAGATGGAACGCAATCCGCCAGCCGATGGCCCTCTGCCGGTCATGGCCCGGGCGCTGGACCTCTATTTCGGCGGCGACATGGAGGCCTCGATCGCCCTGTCGGGCCAGGTCGCCGGCCGCATCGACAGCGTCCGCCCGGTGGCTGACATCATCGCCGACACGGTGAAGGAGTTCCACGAGGCCTGCGCCGACCTCGGCGCGAGGTACGGCAAGGCGTGAGGGGGAAGGGACATGCACTTCAGTGCGTGTCCCCATCAGATCTGTCCCCTTCCGCCTCCAGCGGCAAGGGACACGTACCGAAGGCGGTACATGTCCCCGTCTGTTGCCGCTCTCGACGACGCATGCCACCTTTGCGGCCGAACCGGGGCCGGCAGAGTCCCGGCCGGACGGAAACGGGAGACGATCCATGGGGCGGGGCTGGAATCGCGCGCTGGGCGCGCTGACGATCGCGGGCGCGCTGGCGCTGGCGGGCTGCGGGCAGGGCGGCGGCTCGGCGGCCAAGCCCAATACGACCTACCAGGAAACCCTGATCCAGCAGCTGATCGACGCCAAGCCCGGCGATGTGATCACCATCCCGGCCGGCGTCTACGCCATCGACCGCGGCCTGAGCCTCGACGCGGACGGCGTGACCATTCGCGGCGCGGGGATGGACAAGACCGTCCTCAGCTTCAAGGGCCAGGCGGCCGGCGCCGAGGGGCTGCTGGTCAACGCCAGCAACTTCACCATCGAGGACCTCGCCATCGAGGACGCCAAGGGCGATGGCCTGAAGGTCAACGAGGGCGAGAACATCATCATTCGCCGCGTGCGGGCCGAATGGACCGGCGGGCCGAAGACCAGCAACGGCGCCTACGGCCTCTATCCGGTGCAGGTGCGCAACCTGCTGATCGAGGACAGCGTCGCCATCGGCGCCTCGGACGCCGGCATCTATGTCGGCCAGTCGAACAACGTCGTCGTCCGCCGCAACCGCGCGGAATTCAACGTCGCCGGCATCGAGATCGAGAACACCCAGAACGCCGACGTCTATGACAACCTGGCGACCAACAACACCGGCGGCATCCTGGTGTTCAACATGCCCAACCTGAAGGTCTCGGGCTTCGCTACCCGCATCTTCCGCAACCGGGTCGAGGGCAACAACACCGGCAACTTCGGCCGCAAGGGCTCGGCCGTGGCCTCGGTGCCCGCAGGCTCCGGCGTGGTGATCAATTCCAACGACCAGGTGGAGATCTTCGACAACGACATCGGTGGCAACAACACCGCCAACGTGATCATCTCCAGCTACTTCTCCACCGGCTACATGAATCGCGAGGGCGTGGCCCCGACCTTTGATCCGTGGCCGGAAGCGATCTTCATTCACGACAACCGCTTCACGCCGGGGGGGAACAAGCCCGACGGCCTCGACCTGCAGGCGTTGCGCGTGGCGAAGTTCGGCGTGACCGGCAGCCTGCCGGACGTGCTGTGGGACGGCTACGTCGATGTGAAGAAGTTCAAGGACGGCAAGGTCGACCCGGCGCTGGCCGTCTGCGTCGACAATGGCGCGGCCCAGACGCTGAACGCCGACGCTCCGCACAAGCACAAGTCGCCCGCGCTGGTCGGAGACGCGGTTCGCTGTCGCCTGACGCCCCTGCCGGCGATCAGCGTGGCCGCCGCCGGCCCCATCCCGGCCGAGCGCAAGGTTCCCGCCCCCGGCAAGCCGTGAAACGCCTCGTCCTCCTCCTCGTCGCGCTGGCCCTGTCGGCCTGCACGCCGCGGCCGCTGACGCCGCGCTTCATCGCCGAGGGCATGCCCGAAAAGCTCGCGGACTGGGGCGTCGTCGGCGTGCGGGCCGGCCATCTGGTGCTGGCCGACGGTGTCCAGCCGTACGAGTTGAACACGCCGCTGTTCAGCGACTACGCCGGCAAGCTGCGCACGGTCTGGATGCCGAAGGGCCAGTCGGCGACCTGGAAGCCGGATACAGCCTTCGACTTCCCGGTCGGCACGGTCGTCACCAAGACCTTCTACTATCCCAAGGCCGCCGACGGCACGGTCGCGCCGGGCGACAACCTGCGGCTCGGCGACACGGGCGCCGGCCTCGACCTGTCCAGGGTGCGCTTGGTCGAAACCCGGGTGCTGGTGCACCGCGCGAACGGCTGGGCGGCCTTCCCCTATGTCTGGAATGACACCCAGACCGGGGCGACGCTGAAGCGGATCGGCCAGGCCATCCCGATGACCCTGACGCGGCCCGGCCGCACCGATCGCTTCGACCATCCGGTTTCCAGCCGCTTCATCTATCAGGTCCCGAATGTGAACCAGTGCGCGGGATGCCATGCGACGGACCATGTCGCGAAGGCGCTGCTGCCGATCGGCCTCAAGTCGCGGCATCTGGACCGAGAGGTGACCCTTGCCGGCGCCCGGTTCAACCAGCTCGATCGGCTCGTGATGGTCGGCTACCTGAAGGGCCTGCCGCCGGCCGACGGTCGCGTGCGCGCGCCGGACTGGCGGGACGAGTCGGTTCCGCTCGAGCCCCGCGCCCGCGCCTGGCTCGACATCAACTGCGGCCATTGCCACAGCCCCAAGGGGCCGGCCGACACCTCCGGCCTCTATCTGGACGCGGCGTCGCCCGCCGGCGCGTCGCTCGGCCTGTGCAAGCCGCCGGTGGCGGCGGGGCAGGGGACCGGCGGCTTCAGTCGCGACATCGACCCCGGCAAGCCGGACCAGTCGATCCTGATGTTCCGCACCGGCTCGACCGACCCCGGGGCGATGATGCCGGAACTGGGCCGGGCCCTGGCCCATGATGAGGCTCTGGCCTTGCTTCGCCGCTGGATCGCCGCCATGCCGCCGGGCTGCCCCTGACCGGCATGGACAGCCATCGCACCTGGCTGTCGATCCAGCACCTGCGGGGCATGGCGGCGCTGTCGGTGGCGCTGTTCCACGCCTGCCAGTGGTCGCAGATCAACTTCGCCACCGGCCAGGCGGGCGTCGACGTGTTCTTTGTCATCAGCGGCTTCGTCATGTGGACGGCGACCAGCGGCGCGCCGGTCCGTCCGCTCGCCTTCCTGCGCCGCCGGCTGGTCCGTGTCGCCCCGCTCTACTGGGTGATCACCCTGGCGCTGGCCGCCGGGGTGATGCTGTTTCCGGCGCGGTTCCCGGATCTGGTCGTAACGCCCGGCCACCTGCTGCTGTCGCTGGCCTTCGTCCAGCACATGAACCCCGCCGGCCAGCCGTTCCCGTTGCTCGCGCCCGGGTGGACCCTGAACTACGAGGCGGTGTTCTACCTCGCCTTCGGGGCCCTGCTCTGGCTGCCGCCGGCGCGGCGGATGTTCGCCCTGACCGTGACCCTTCTGGTCCTGGCCCTGGCAGGCTTCGCCTGGCCGCCGGCCTATCAGATGCTGCTCAACCCCCTGTTCCTCGAGTTCCTCGCCGGCGTCTGGCTCGGCCGCATGGCCCAGCTTCAGCTGCTGCCGGACCGCTCGCTGGGCTGGCTGCTGTTCGGCGGGGGGATCGGCCTGTTCGTGACGATCCAGATGCTCAACATGGATTGGGACCTGTGGCGCCCGATGGTCTGGGGGGCGCCGGCGGCGATGCTGGTGGCCGGGGCGGTGAGCATCGAGGCCGACGGCGGCTGGAAGCCGGTTCCGGGGCTGCGCGCGCTCGGGGACGCCTCCTATTCGATCTATCTGGTTCACACCCTGACCATCGGCGCCCTGGCCATGACCATCGGGGCCTGGAACCCCCTGGTGTTCATCCCCCTGGCCATGACCGTCGCGGTTGTCTCCGGCCTCTTCTGCTGGCGTTTCCTTGAGCAACCAATGCTGCGAGGCCTGCGGCGACGGCTTGCCTGACGCAGGGGAGGCTCCGCATACTGCCTGCCAATACCGCGCGACAGACGCGGTTTGACTCGGGAGCTTGGGAAGATGAAGCGGATCAGCGCTCTGGCGGTGACGCTGGCGGCCATGGCCATGCTGGCCGGCTGCGGCAAGACGACGGCGGACATCGACGGCAAGCGCATCGCAGCGGCCGACAATCACCCTGGCGAGTGGGTCACCCACGGCCGGACCTATGGCGAGCAACGCTTCAGCCCGCTCGACAAGGTCAGCGTCTCCAATGTCGGCCAGCTGGGCCTGGCCTGGAGCTACGACCTTCCGGAGAACCGCGGCATCGAGGCGACCCCGCTGGTCGCCGACGGCGTGATGTACACCACCTCGTCCTGGTCGATCGTCCGGGCCTTCGATGCGAAGACCGGCAAGCTGATCTGGGAATACGACCCCAAAGTGCCGCGCAAGACGGGCGTGAAGGCCTGCTGCGACGCGGTCAACCGCGGTGTGGCCCTCTGGCAGGGCCGGGTCTATTTCGGCGCGCTGGACGGCCGCCTGATCTCGCTGGACGCGAAGACCGGCAAGGTCAAATGGTCGGTGGTCACCGTCGACCAGAGCAAGCCGTACACGATCACCGGCGCGCCGCGCGTCATCAAGGGCAAGGTGCTGATCGGCAACGGCGGCGCCGAACTGGGCGTGCGCGGCTATCTGTCGGCCTACGACGCCAAGAGCGGCAAGATGCTGTGGCGCTTCTTCACCGTGCCCGGCGAGCAGGCGACGGACGGCGCGGCCTCCGACGACGCGATGAAGATCGCCCGGCCGACCTGGAAGGGCGAGTTCTGGAAGGTCGGCGGCGGCGGCACGGTCTGGGACTCGATGGCCTACGACCCCGATCTCGACCTGCTGTACATCGGCGTCGGCAATGGCTCGCCCTGGAACCGCGACATCCGCTCGCCGGGCGGCGGCGACAACCTGTTCCTGTCCTCGATCGTCGCCCTCAAGCCCGACACCGGCAAGTACGTCTGGCACTACCAGACGACCCCGGGCGAGAGCTGGGACTACACCGCCACGCAGCACATCATCCTGGCCGACCTGACGATCGCCGGAAGGCCGGTGAAGGCGCTGATGCAGGCGCCGAAGAACGGCTTCTTCTACGTGCTCGACCGCACGAACGGAAAGCTCATCTCGGCCAAGAACTATGTGCCGATCAGCTGGGCGACCGGCGTCGATCCGGCCACCGGGCGCCCGGTCGAGACGCCGAACGCCCGCTATGGCTCCGGTCCGTCGCTGGCCATGCCCGGCCCGCTCGGCGGCCACAACTGGATGCCGATGGCCTACAGCCCGAAGACCGGCCTGGTCTACATCCCGGCCCAGGAAATCCCGTTCCCCTACATGCAGCCCGGCGGCGCCAACGCCAACTTCCGCTACCAGCCCGGCGTCTGGAACCTGGGCGTGGACAGCCTGGTCGCCGCGATGCCTGACGACGAAGCGGGCATCAAGGCCATCCGCGCCAGCCTCAAGGGACGGCTGATCGCCTGGGATCCGATCACGCAGAGCGAGAAGTGGAGCGTGCCGCACAGCGGACCGTGGAACGGCGGGCTCCTGGCCACGGCCGGCGGCCTGGTCTTCCAGGGCTCGGCCACGGGCGAGTTCGCGGCCTATGACGCGGCCACCGGCAAGAAGGTCTGGTCGTTCGACGCCCAGACCGGGATCGTCGCGCCGCCGATGACCTACGAGATCGACGGGGAACAGTATGTGGCGGTCATGGCCGGCTGGGGCGGCGGCTTCGCCGTCTCCATCGGCGCCGGCGCGGATCCACGCTCGGAAGGCGTGCGCCGACTGCTGGTGTTCAAGATCGGCGGCAAGGGCGTCCTGCCCCCCCGCCCGGTCTCGAACAAGGCCTTCCCCGACCTGCCGCCGGTGACCGGCTCGGCGGCGCAGATCGCCGCCGGCAAGGCGACCTTCGCCGGCTACTGCGGCGTTTGCCACGGCTCCAGCGCGGTGTCGGACTTCTCCATCCCGGACCTGCGCTATTCGCCCGTCATCACGGATGCGGCCGCGTTCAAGGGCGTGGTCATTGACGGTGATCGCGAAGCCAACGGCATGGTCTCCTTCAGCCGCTATCTGACGCCGGCGAAGGCCGAGGAGGTGCGCCAGTATCTGCTCTCCCTGGCCACGGCGCAGAAGGCCAGCCTGGCGGCGACCTCGGCCGGGCGGTAAGGGAACGCATGATCGCCGCGGAGCCGCCGCCCACCGTCGATACCGTCGTTGTTGAGGCGGCCCGCCTGCCACCGGCCCCGACCGACGCCGCCTTCTCGGTGGTGACGGTCGGGGCGGAGGCGATCGCCACCGCGTCCCGGGTCGACGAGGCCCTGACCCTGGTTCCGGGAGTCCAGCTGTTCCGCCGAACCTCGAGCGCGGCGGCCAATCCGACGACCCAGGGTCTCACCGTGCGCGCCATCGCCGGCTCCGGGGCCGGCCGCGCCCTGGTCACACTGGACGGCGTGCCCCAGGGCGACCCTTTCGGCGGCTGGGTGCTCTGGTCGGGCCTGCCGCCGGCCGACATCGAGGGCGCCCTGGTCGTGCGGGGCGCCGGGGCCGGTCCCTATGGCGCCGGCGCCCTGACCGGGACCATCCAGCTGGCCGAACGCACGCGGGTGTCGCCCCATGGCGACTACGAGGTCTGGGGCGGTGAACGCGGTGAGGCCGGAGCCCAGGCCGCCGTGGCCGCCGGCGACCTGCTGGCCGTGGCGGCGACCCGACGCACCGATGGCTGGATCCCTGTGCGCAAGGGCGCGGGCGCGGCCGACCAGCCACTGGCCTATGAGGCCTCAAGCCTGGCGCTGCGCTACGCGCCCGAGGTCGGCGTCGGACATCTGGCCCTCCGCCTCGCCGGCTATCGCGAAGAGCGCCAGAGCGGCCTTGCCGGCGCATCGTCGCGTTCGACCGGCGTGGCCGCCTCGGCGACGCTGACGGGCGCCTCGCCGGGCATCGGCAACGACTGGCGGCTGCAGGCCTGGGTCAGGCGGTCTGACCTCGAGAACAGCGCCGTGGCGGTTGGGGCCGGCCGGGCGACCACCACGCCGGCCAACGACCAGTACGGCACGCCGGCGCTCGGCGCCGGGTTCAACGCCGCCCTGCGCCATTCGACGCCGGACGGCGGCTGGGAAGTCGGCGGCGACGTGCGTTATGTCGAGGGCGAAACGCGCGAACATTTCCGCTTCATCGGCGGGGCCTTCACCCGTGGCCGCGTCGCGGGCGGGGCCCAGTATGTGGCGGGCCTCTATGTCGAGACCTGGCGACGGTCGGGCGACTGGCTGCTGACCGGCGGCGTTCGCCTGGACCGCTGGGCCAGCTTCGACGGGCGCCGCGATGAGCGCGATCTGGGGACCGGTCTGGCGACCCTGGCGCTCGCCCAGCCTGACCAGGACGGCTGGCAGCCGACGGCGCGCGCGGCCCTCCGTCGGGACTTCAACAGCGGCTATCTGCGCACCGCCGGCTATGTCGGCTTCCGGCCGCCGACGCTCAATGAACTTCATCGGCCGTTCAGGGTCGGCAACGACGTCACCGAGGCCAACGCCGGCCTCGCGCCGGAAAAGCTCTATGGCCTGGAGCTCGGGGCGGGCGGCGATGGGGCCCTGCGCTGGAACGCGACCCTGTTCGCCAACCGTCTTGAGGGCGCGGTGACCAATGTGACGATCGGTTTCGGACCCGGGACCTTCCCGGTCGCCGGCTTCATTCCCGCCGGCGGCGTGCTGCGCCAGCGTCAGAACGCCGGCGATATCGACGCCTGGGGGATCGAGGCGGATGTGGGGGGCGACCTGTCCGCCACCGTCGTCTGGACCCTGTCCGCGGCCTGGACCCGGGCAGAGGTGGATGGCGGCGCGGCCGCGCCGCAGCTGACCGGCCTGCGCCCGGCCCAGACACCGCGGCTGTCGGCCAGCGCTGAAGCCGCCTGGCGTCTGTCGGACAGCCTCTCGACGCGGCTGACGCTGCGCTATGAGGGCGAGCGGTTCGAAGACGATCTGAACCAGCGTCGCCTGTCCCCGGTCTTGTCGGCGGACCTGCGCGCCGACTGGCGGGTGGGGCGCGCCATCAGCCTTTACGCCGCCGTGGACAACTTGGCCGACGCCCGCGTCGAGACGGGCCAGACCGCGGACGGGATCGAGAGCTTCGATCAGCCCCGGACCGTAGGGATCGGGCTGGTCTGGCGACCCTAGCCGATCTGCCGGGCCAGTAGACGCAGGCTGGTCTCCAGGCACCGCAGACGCACCTCGGCCCGTCCGACGTCGCCATAGACATCACGACGATGCAGGGTGGGAACGCCGTGCCGCGCGCAGGCGAAATGGACCAGCCCCGGCCTTCCTTCGCAGCCCTCGGGGCTTTCAGCGTAGCCCGTGATCGCCACGGCGATATGGGCGCGGGATCGCGCCAGCGCCCCCTCCGCCATCGCGCGCGCGACGCTTTCGGACACCGCGCCGTCCTGGTCCAGCAGAAGGGTCGGGACGCCCAGCATCTCGTGCTTGGCCTCATCGGTATAGACGACGAAGCCACGGTCGAAGGCGTGTGAGCAGCCGGGAACGTCAGTCAGCAGTGACGCGAGCAACCCGCCGGTGCAGCTTTCGGCCGCCGCCAGCGTCAGCTGGGACGAGCAGGCGGCCTTGAGGACCGAGAGCACGAGACGATCGATACGCTCCGGCAATGGGCGGGCGATGGTTTCGACGGCGGGCACGGGACGGATCACCCCGGTATCGTGCGGACGGCCTTTAATTCCGGCGCGGACATGGTGGAACTCCCTTGGGCTGCAGGGGATCAATTCTCGGGGCCCAGGGCCGGTTCCTCCCTCCATGGCGCTTGACGGCGGGCGGCCGGGTCGCTGTTTGGAGCCATGAGCAGGGTATCTGGCGCGAGCGTGACGGTGGCGGGGGCGGGGGCGCTTGGCCTGTGCATCGCCCTTGAGCTCGCGCGACGCGGCGCCCGGGTCGCGGTCTGCGATCCCGCCAGCCCCGGTGACAACGCCTCCGGCGTCGCCGCGGGGATGCTGGCGCCGGTGTTCGAGACCATCCTCGATCCGCAGGGCCTCGATCAGCTGCCGCTGTTGCGCTTCGCCCGCGATCTCTGGCCGGATTTCGCCGACATTCCTTTGGATCGCTCGGGGGCGGTCTATCGCGGCGCCCGGGGAAACGCCGTGCGGGCGCAACTGGCCGCGATGGGCGCGGCGTGGCGCGAGACGGACCTCGGTCCCCAGACCGCCGAGGACTGGCGCCTGGACGCCGGCGCGGCGATGACCCGTCTGTATGTGATGGCCGAACGGGCCGGCGTTCAGTTCGAGTCTCGCCCGGTGACGCCGGAGGACACCGGCCTGACAGTGGTCGCCACGGGCGCGGGCGACGGCGTCCTCGCCCCGGAGCTGGCGCGGCTGACGCCGATCAAGGGCCACATCCTCCGGCTCGCGGGAGGACCATCGGAAGGACCGGTGCTCCGGGCCGAGGGGATCTATCTCTGCCCGGACCCGGCCGGGGCCCTGCTGGGCGCGACCATGGAGCCGGGCGTCGATGACCGCCGGGTCGATCCGGAACAGGTCGCGGGTCTCCTGCGCCGCGGCGAGGGTCTGTGGCCGGGTGTGGGCAGCCTGCGCGCCCGCGCCGACGTCGGGGTGCGCGCCGGCACGCCGGACGGCCTGCCGATGGTTGGCTGGAGCGCCCGGCCGGCCACGCTGCTGGCCGTCGGGGCCCGTCGTAACGGCTGGCTGCTGGCGCCGCTTGTCGCCCGAACCGTCGCGGCCTATGTCGCGGGCGACGATCCCGGACCCTATGCCGCGCGGCTTGATCCGCGCCGGTTTGACACTGCCAGCGAGGACCCATGAGCAGCTTCTGGCCGACCGAAGAACAGGAAGCCATCCGCGAGGCGGTGGGCCGCATCTGCGCCGACTTCGACGACGAATACTGGCGCCGGACCGACGAGACCGGCGAGTTCCCGGAAGCCTTCGCCCGGGCCATGGCCGATGGCGGCTGGCTGGGCATCGCCATGCCGGAGGAATACGGCGGCGCGGGCCTGGGCCTCACCGAGGCGGCCCATGTCATGCAGACCGTCACCCAGTCGGGAGCGGGCTTCACCGGCGCCAGCGCCATTCACCTGAACATCTTCGGCCTGATGCCGGTGGTGAAGTTCGGCACCGACGATCAGAAGCAACGGCACCTGCCGAAGATCATCGCCGGCGAGGACAAGGCCTGTTTCGCGGTCACCGAGCCGAATTCCGGGCTCGACACGGCCAATCTCGAGACCCGCGCCGAGCGCAAGGGCGCCGGCTACGTCATCAATGGCCGGAAGATCTGGACCACCATGGCCCAGCGGGCCAACAAGATCCTGATCATCGCCCGCACCACCCCCAAGGATCAGACGGCCAAGCCGATGCAGGGGCTTTCCCTGTTCTACACGGACTTCGACCGCGCCAGGATCGACGCAAAGCCGATCCCGAAGATGGGCCGCAAGGCCGTTGAATGTAATATGCTTTTCATCGAGGACCTGCAGGTCCCGGCCGAGGATCTGATCGGCGAGGAAGGCAAGGGCTTCCAGTATCTGATCAGCGGCCTCAACCCCGAGCGGGTGCTGTTCGGCGTCGAGGCGGTGGGCCTGGGCCGCGCGGCGCTGGCCAAGGCCGCGACCTACGCCAACGAACGCATCGTCTTCGGCCGGCCGATCGGCCAGAACCAGGGCGTGCAGCATCCGCTGGCCAAGGCCTGGGCGGAACTGGAGGCGGCCAACCTGCTGGCCTTCAAGGCCGCCGCCCTCTACGACGCCGGCCGCGACTGCGGGGCCGAGGCCAACGCCGGCAAGTATCTTGGCGCGGAGGCCGGCTTCCGCGCGTGCGAGGCTTCGCTGCTGGCGCACGGCGGCATGGGCTACGCCAAGGAATACGACGTCGAACGCTACCTCCGGGAGGCCATGATCGCGCGCATCGCCCCGGTCAGCCGCGAGATGATCCTCAACTTCATCGCCGAGAAGGTGCTGGGCCTGCCCAAGAGCTACTGAGGGGGAGGGGGACATGTACCGTCTTCGGTACGTGTCCCCGCCAGCTGAAGCGGCCGGGGACACGCACTGAAGTGCATGTCCCTCTCCATACTACTCCGGCAGGTCGAATCGGACCGGGATCTTGACCACCGCGCCGTCAACCGCCTGGCCGCCGACCATCTGGGGCTTCATGCGGAAATAGGGCGCCAGTCGCAGCGCCGCCTTGCCGAAGGCGAAACCGGACGGGTCTTCACTGATCACCTGGCAGCCGCCGACCGTGCCGTTGGCCGCGACGATGCAGGCCAGGATGGCCTTGCCCGGCACGCCCATCCGCTGGGCCCGCTCGGGGAACACCCGGGCCATCTGGTCGGCGCTCGGCTTGCGGACCCAGTCGGGGTGACTGACCACTGGCGGGTCGGCGACCGTCAGTCCGGTCGTGGGGATGGTCGTCGGGCCGGGATCGAGGGTGGTGATCGGGCCGGCCGTGGCGTCATTCCCGGACGACGGCGTGGCGGGCAGGGGGTCGACGGTGGTGGGGATCACGTCAACCGGATCGTGAATGTTGATCGCGGACTTCGGCGGCGTCACCACCCGCTTGGGCTCATCGACCACGGGCCTTGGCTTCGGGCGCGGAAGGTCGATGTAGCCGCCGGTCGAGTCAGGCGGGGACTGGTAGATTGGCTCGATGACGTCGAACGCCGCCAGGGCCAGGTAGACGCCGAGGGCGGCGTGCACCGCGACCGAAAGGCCAATGGCCACGGTGGTCCCGGTGGACAGTCGCCGACGGCGCTCCGTCCCGGGATGAATGGGGAGCAGCTGTTGAGCAACCATGGCGACCCTCCCTGGGTCTTGTTGTGGTTGACGCAGCGTCACCCTGATCGACTGAACCGGCAATGAATTTTCCGGAGACGCCGGCAAAATCAACGAACGTTCGTTTATGCGACCAGCCGGCGCCGCCCGGTAATCATGGTTAACCGTCGATTAACCATGAAGGCCCAGGACTCCGGACATGGCGGTCCAGGGAATCAGGGGAGTCGTTGAAGCGGCCATCCAGCGCGCGTCACAGGCGACGGGCGTGGATTTCTCGTTCCTGATGCGCACCGCCAGTCGCGAAAGCGGCTACAATCCCTCCGCCAAGGCGCCAACCTCCTCAGCGGCGGGGCTGTTCCAGTTCGTCGAGCAGACCTGGTTGTCCACGCTCAAGCAGCACGGGGCGAAGTACGGCTACGCCCGCTATGCAGACCTGATCAGCCGGGGGGCCGATGGTCGCTATCGCGTGACCGGCGGCGAAGCTCGTCAGGCGGTGATGAACCTCCGCTTCGATCCCCACGCCGCCTCCCTGATGGCCGGAGAGCTCGCCTCGGATCACGCCGCCTACCTGGCCGGACGCATCGGTCGTCAGCCGACGGCGGGCGAGCTCTATGCCGCGCACTTCCTTGGCCCCCAGGGGTCAGCGCGCCTGATCACCGCCACCCGCTCCACGCCCGGCGCGGCCGCCGCCACCCTGTTCCCGGACGCCGCCGCCGCCAACCGGTCGATCTTCTATCGCGATGGTCGGGCCCTGACGGTGTCCGATGTCTACAA
>Ga0075012_10004769_pt1 | contig 12560 bp, 9 predicted proteins | sample All_14_2_FD_71474 | JGI IMG/M metagenome (GOLD analysis project Ga0075012, IMG submission 71474) | Freshwater microbial communities in response to fracking from Pennsylvania, USA - Allegheny Zone_MetaG_DW_15 | ecosystem: Environmental > Aquatic > Deep subsurface > Groundwater > Drilled...
GAAGAGCGAGGTGCCGCCGCCCGTGTAGAGCGCGTTGTTCGCGATCACCACCGAGCCCGTCGCGCCTCGCAACGCGACCGGGTTGCCCGCGTTGAGGATCGTGTTGTGCACGACGACGAGGTTCGAGGGCGTGCCCGCTTGGTGCGGCTGCATCGCGATGCCCGCGCCGACCGCGCCGAGAATCAGGTTGTTGCGGATCGTCGCGTCCGCCGCCGACTGGATCGCGTGATCGCCGCAGCCCCACATCACGTTGCGCTCGATCACGTTCGGCCCGCCGTTGCCCGCCGTCGCGTACGTGAGGATGCACGGATAGTTCGTGTCGTGAATCACGTTGTCGCGGACGACGTTGCCGAAGCTTCCTTCTTTGATCTCGATGCCGTCACCCTGGCTCACCGACGATTGATTCGTGTGGTGGATGTAGTTGCCCTCGATGAGCGAGTCCGCGAGCTGGCAGCCGTTCGAGTTGCAGCCGAGGTACATGCCTTCGCCGGTGCCGTTCGTGTGGTGGATCTCGTTGCGGAGGATGCGCATGCCCTCGTAGCGTTGGCCGCCGTCGTTCATGCGCAGCGCGACGTCGCCGGTGTCGAAGATCTCGCAGCCCTCGATCGTCACGAAGCGCCCGCTCTCGAAGCGCAGGCCGGCCGAGCCGCCCGAGAACGCGATCCCGCGGATCACCACGTGCTCGGCGCGGATGTCCCAGATGTTCTGGCTGGCGTTCGGGCGGTGGAAGTGTGGGCGTGCTCCCTCCGCCGCGCGGATCACGATCGGCATCGCCTCGGTGCCCGTGAGGTCGAACGAGAAGCGCGAGCCGTCGAGCGTGTACGTGCCGTCGTCGAGGACGAGCTCGTCGCCCGGCTCGAGCGTGTTGATGAGGCTCTCGACGTCGTCGCCGGGACCGGCGGTGAAGGTCTCCGCCAGGGCCGGAGACGCGAACACGAAGAGCAGGAGATGTACGAGCAGACGGCGCATGCACGGAGGCTCCCAGAGCCTTCGCCGGGCCACCATTTCGAAACGCGCGCGCCGCGTGTGCTTCTGCAAATGTTCGAAACGAATAGGGTGTTCGTTCCGTCAGGGCGTCGCCGTCAACGCGAAGACCGGCGGGAAGACCTCGTTCTCGATCGGCGGCGCCTGCCGCTCGATCGTCGCGACCGCGACCGCGCCCGCCACCAGACCGGCCACCACCACGCCCGTCACGACCCAGAACCACGGCCGCCGGAGCACCGAACGTTCGGGTGGATCCAAGGTCAACGCGATCCGTCGTCCGGCGGGTACCTCGATCTCGGTCGTGCGCTCGCCGTGGTCGCCGCGCACCACGACCTCGTAGCGCCCGGGCGGAAGCTCTGCGCGCAGCGGCGCCGCGCCTTCGCCGTGGTCGACGATCACGAAGTACGTGTCCGGGTCGTTGCTCCGCAGCAGGAGCGTGCTCGGTCGTTCGTCGACGCTCGGCCGGAGGACGATTGCGAGCTCGACCGCTCCGCTCGGCACCGTGGTGAAGCGTCGTTCTGCGCTCTCGTGATCGAGCGCGCTCACCACGATCGTGTGCTCGCCTGGATCGACGCGCAGCACGTGGGTCCCCGGCGCGGCCGCGATGGACGTCGCGTCGAGCCGCGCTTCGAGCACGTCGGGCCCCTCGATCGTCAGGTGCAGCTCGCCGATCGTCGCGCGGACCTCGACCAATAGGGCCTCCACCGCCGCCCGATCACGCGGACGAAGGGTGCCGAGATCGCCGTCGATCAAACGCTGATACAGACGCTCGGCCGCGAGCGCTTCTCCCAGCCCGCGCAGCGCGAGCGCCCAGTTGAACGCGGTCGGAAGTCGAGGCTCGAGCTCGAACGAGCGCTCGAACGCGATCGCGGCATCCCGGAAGCGCCCCGCGTCGAGCGCCTCCATTCCGGCGTCGAAGCGTTCGCGCGCTTCGGGGGCTTGGGCGTGCGCGTGCGCGCCGAACGTCGCGACCGAAGACGCGACCCAGAACGACACGACGGCGAGCGCCGCGACGAGGACCGACCGGAACGTGGCCCACCCTCGCGAGGAGACGAAGTGGCGCCGAAGAGGCGTGACACCGAATCGAACGCTCACTCGTCGACCTCGCACGTCGGGGCCCAGACACCTTCGACGCATCGCTGCACTTCGCCATCCTCGCACGCGCGATCGGCTTCGCAGAGCCCATACGCGACGCAGCGGGGCGTCGCACAGCCGGGCTCCGAGCACGCGCAGGTGAAGCCGTCCGGGCAGCTCGCGTCCTCGCAGGCCGCGTCGAGGCGCACCGTCGGCGTCGGCACCTGCCCCGACTCGAACGCGATCGTCACGTCGCGCCGCACGCGCACGTCGCTCGGCCCCGCGCGGAGCGAGAAGCGCAACGACACTTCGTCGGCGCCCGAGCGGGGGACCACGCGCAGCCCGGTCGGGAGCGCGATGCCAGTCGTCCCGCCCACGAGCTGCTCGTCGCGATAGATCTGTGCGCCCTCCGCGTCGTAGGCGCTGACCTCGAGCACACGCTCGCGGGGCAGGAGCGCCTCGTCGACGTCGATCGTCACGTGCACCTCGGTGGGCGCCGCGCAGGCGTGGAGCAGCGCGCAGATCGAGACGCCCAGCGCCCCTCGAAGCCGCAGGCGAGGGCGTACGTCGCGTGTGCGCCGCGTCGGGCTCAAGGTCCCCCTCGCGTGCCGAGGACCCAGGAGCCATCGCACGGGCTGTCGGGCTCGAGCGCCCCGATCGTGGGAGCGCCGCCGCGCGCGCGACCGCAGAAGTCACGCTCGATCGTCGCGTCGCTCGATCCGATCGTGTCGCGCGGTCGCAGGTCGGAGCCGACGTCGACGAAGCTCGAGAGCGGCGCCTCGAAGACGTCGCCCCGCGATTCGTGGGTCGAGTCGGTCGCGACCGAGACCGCACCGGTGAAGAGTGTGCCGATGGTCGTCACGCGCGAGCTCGCTTGCACCCGCAGCGCGCCGAGCACCGTCTCGTGCTCCAGCCGACAGTCCGCGCAGCCGTGCAGCAGGATGCCGTTGCCGCCCTCGCAGCCTCGCACGACGTCGTTGCGGAACACCGCGCGCGTGTGCTCGGGCGGCGACGCGACCACGCCCACCGCGAGCCCCACGCGCCCGCCGCCGCCGTCGACCGCGTCGCGGCACCACACGAGGTTGCCTTCGAAGGTTCCGTCCTCGCCGCCGTCCACGAAGTACGCCGCATACGCGGTGTCGGTCACGTGCGCGACGTCGCGGATCACGTTGCCGCGCACGATCCAACGCGACACCCCGGACATGCGCAGCCCGGTGATGCGGTTGCTCGCGGCGCGTGGGCGCGTGAGGAAGACCTCGTTGTGCTCGAAGAGCCCGTCGTCGGGCGGCGTGCCGTCGCGATCGCGGTTGGCATGCAGCGCTTGGTTGAAGTCCCACATGCGGTTGTCGCGGATCACCACGTTCGTGGCGTCACCCGTGACGTGGAAGGCGTGCTCACACGCGTCGTCGGTCGCGCAGGCGCCTTCGACGTCGAGCCCCTCGATCACCCACCACGGATGGCGCACCAGGAAGACCTCCGCGGTCCCGGTGCCCACGTAGCGCAGGAGCACCGTGCCGGGCTCGCGTGCACGCACCACGATCGGCGCGCCCTCCGCGCCGCTCACGCGCGACACGAGGTTCGCGGTGACGTCGTAGGTGCCGGGCTCGATCTCGATCGCGTCGCCCGCGCGGGCGTTGGTGACCGCGCCCGCGAGCTCGTCCGCCGTGCGCACCTCGACGGTGCGCAGTGTCGGGTCGCGACCGCTCGGCGGCACGAAGGGGATCGGCGCGCAGCGACCGTCGACGCAGGTCTCCCCCTCGCTGCACATGCGGTGGAAGAGGATGCAGTCGTCCGAGAAGACCAGCCGGTGGCGCTGCCGGCCACGCTCTCCCGGCCGCGGAAAGCTCGAGCGAAACGAACGTTCGTTGAAGACCTCGAGCGATCCATCGCTCGCCGTCCGCAACACGCGCCCGCGCACGGTGAAGGTGCGCTCCCAGTCTCCGTCACGCGGTCGGATCGGGAGCTCCGGCGTCGGGAAGGCGAGCGATGCCCCGAGCTCGAGGCGTCGCTCGTCCGCCACCGCGCCTTCGTCGTCGAAGACCGTGTACTCCAGCGCGAGCGCCTGCGCGGCCGTCTCCGATTCGGCGTCGAACGCGACGAGGAACTCGCTTTCGTAGACGAGCGTGCACGCGCCCCACGCGCCCGCGACGCACGCGACGATCGCGAGCGGCCAGCGCGAGCGGATCGGTGAGCGACGTCGGGTCACGGGGGAGTCGGACGATCGCACACGCAGATCGCGATCGAAAGCTTGCGTGGAAGGGGAGAAGACGGCGCCTGGTAGATCGCGTGCGGCGAGCGCGACATTACGGAGCGTGCGCGCGATCGGGAGTCGGCGTTCGAACGTCACGGCGCGTCGTGCAGCACGGCGCATCGGCGTGCGAAGCCGCGAGCACGTCCACGGGATCGAGCGCGTGCTCGGTTCACACGTGTCTCAGGTCGGCGCGTGCCGCTGCGTCGGCTCGTGGAAGGTCGTGTCCTCCACGCGGTACACGACCGCGTTCCCGTCGCGCTCGCGGCCACACAACCCCTCGCGCACGAGCGCCTCCAACGCCTGCTGCGCGCTCCGCAACGACACGTCGAGCGCCTCCGCGATCGCGCGCGCGGAAGCCCGCCCTCCGAGCGCGACGTGCTGGAGCGCGCGATCTTCGGTGCCCACCGCGCAGCGCGGATCCGGCAGCGCGACGGGCGTACGCGCGACCAAGCGTACGATTCCGTCGCCGCGCTCGAGCGATCCGAGCTCCGCGATCCGCTGCCGCGCGCGGTGCACGGTGACGCCGAAGGGACCGCCGTGGAGCGCGACGTCGTACGCGAAGCCGTAGCTCGCCGCGAAGAGCGAGTCCTCGTCGATGCCGCGCGGGCCCGCGAGCGCGCACGCGGCCAACAACGTGTCGGCGCGCCCGCGGTGTCGTTGGCTCTGCGGCAAGACCACCACGCCTTCGTCGACGAGCCGCGGCAACGCCAGCGAGAGCACCCGCGTCGGAGCGCTCGCTCGGCCCGCGATCACCCACGCCGCCGCACCGCCCGCTTCGACCGCCGCGATGCCGTGCAGTCCACGCGGCACGGTGTGGGCGCGCCCTTCGCGAAACGCCCGCACGGCGTCTTCGTCCGCGCCGGCCTCCACCGACCCGTCGACCAGCGCGCGCAGCGTGCGGAGGTCGTCCCGCACCAGCCGTGGCGCGCCCACGGAGTCACCCCGCAGCGCGCGCTCGATCGCATCGCGCGCCGTCGCGCCTTCGCCCTCGACCAGCGAAGCGCCCGCGCGCCCGAACGCGAGCGTGAGCTCCCACGCCATCCAGAGTCGCCACGACGCCGGCGCGTAGCGTCGCAGCGTCGCGAGGATGTGCGTCGCGAGGTGCGGTCGCCCCGCGAGGCGGCGCACGCGCGCGAGCACGAGGTTCGCGAGGAACGCACACTCGGGCAGCTCCTCGGTCGCGGCCATGCGGACGCCACGTCGCGCGAGCGCCTCCGCGCGTGCGGGATCCGAGCTCGCGCAAGCGAGCGCTTCGAGCGCGGTCAGCTCCACGACCGCCTCCGAGCGCCCGGCATCGCGCGCGTCGCGCCGCAACGTCTCGAAGTCGAGCTCGACGGCGCCGCCCTCCGCGATCGTGCACCACGCGCGCAGCACGCCCACGCCGTCCTCCGCGTGCGCGATCAGCGGTCGCGCACGTTCGGGAGCGAGGCGCGCCAAGTGCTCCCGCGCCACCTGCGCCGCGTCCGACGGCCGCAGCGCCTTCGGATCGTACGCGAGCTCCTTGCCGGGGTTCGCGCCGAGCGCCTCCGCGAGCGCCAGGCAGAACGCGCGATCGCACGGATCCGTCGTCGTCGTGGCGGCGACGAGCAACGGCGCCGGGTCACCCGAGGCACGGGTCGTCGCGACGAGCTCCGGAAGAAGCACCGTCGCGGAGCCTACCAGCTCACGTCTCTTCGCTCACGCGCGACGCGCAGCGATATGCTCGCGTTCGTGGCTTCCTCCGCGCGCTACCGCACGCTCTTCACGCTCGCGCGCGGCGGCATGGGTCGCATCGACGTCGCGCAGCGTCGCGAAGGTCTCGAAGGCGCGACCTTCGAGCGCCTCGTCGCGATCAAACGACTGCACGAGGCGTTCGCGCACGACGAGGAGCTCGTGGGCATGCTCGTCGACGAAGCGCGCATCGCGGGCACCATCCGCCACGCGAACGTGGTGAGCGTGCTCGACGTCGGCCGCGACGACGAAGGTCCCTTCCTCGTGATGGACCTCGTCGAGGGGCTCTCGCTCCAGCAGCTCTGCCGCGCGTTCGCCTCGGAAGGCCTGCTTCCGCTGCAGATCTCGCTGCGCATCCTCCGTCAGGTCGCGGCGGGCCTGCACGCTGCGCACGAGAGCCGCGACGCGCGCGGCGAAGCGCTCGGCGTCGTGCACCGCGACGTCTCGCCGCAGAACGTGCTCGTCGGCTTCGACGGCGTGGTGCGCCTGACGGACTTCGGCATCGCGAAGGCGATCGGCGCGAGCTCCGCAACCTCGGCAGGCGTGGTGAAGGGCAAGCTCCGCTACATGGCGCCCGAGCAGCTCGCGTTCGGCGCGATCGATCGGCGCACGGATCTCTACGCGCTCGGAGTGCTCGCGTTCGAGCTCTTCACCGGGCACCACCCCTTCGAGGGAAGTCCCGAGGACGTCGCGCGCGCCACGCTCTCGGGCGTCACGCCCGATCTGGGCGACGAGTGTCCCGAGCTGCCGAGCGCGCTCGTGGAGCTGCTCTTTCGCCTGCTCGCGCGCGACGTCGGCCTGAGGCCGAACGACGCGGCGGAGGTCGGTCGCGTGCTCGACGATGTGCTCGCGGAGCTCGTCGCGGAGGAGGGCACGCTCGATCTCGCGGAGCTCGTCGAGACTCGCTTCGCGGCCGAGCGCGCGCAGCTTCGCGCCCGCATTCGCGACGCCCTCGACGCACCCCCGGCGACGCCCGCGACGCCGAGCGACGAAGCGAGCCCCGCGACGCGGGCGGAGGTCGTGCGCCGCGAGGAACCACGTGAGCCCCGGCCTCGACGTGCGTTCGCGTTCGGCGTCGCGCTCGTGGTGCTCGCGCTCGCGTCCGTCGGCTGGCTCGTGTCCACGCGCACGGCGTCGGACACGTCGACGAGCGCGGCCCCCGCGCGACCGGACGACGTCACTGCGACTCCGGCGGCGACGTCGACTCCGGTGTCGCCGTCCGCATCGCCGCCTGCCTCGGCCGAACGGACGGCCGCCACGTCGGAGTCGCCGCGCGAGCCTTCGGAGCGCGTGCCGTCGGTCGACGGGGCAACCGAACGAACCGACCCCGTCGAACGGAACCAACGCCCCGAGGGCGTGGCGCCGCGACGTCGACCCTCCACTCCGGCCCGCGTCGGCGCGTGGAGCTGGGAGCACGAGTCGCGCTGATCGCGCCGCTTCACACCGCGCGCGCTCGCGCGACGTTCACTGGCCACCGTCCGCCACCGCCCCTCCTCGCGCCTTCGGCTTCGCGTGCTATCCCGGCCGACGCCCGCGACGCGGGCGAGAACCGACGTGACCGACCTCGAAGACGAAGACGACGACGTGCTCGACGCGGGCGGGACGCTTCTCCCGACCGAGACCGAGCTCGAAGAGGCCACCGCGCTGCTCGAGCGCATCGTGGAGAACCGCGGGCTGCTCGTGGCGGCGCCCGAGCCGCTGCGGCGACGCTTCCTGATCGCGGCGGGCCGGGTGTCGCGCCCGACGGCGGACGAAGCGCGCAAGCTCCACCGCGCGTTCCGCCGCGTGAAGCGCGACCAGAAGCGACAGAAGCGCGAGGCGCTGCTCGAGTCGACCGGCATCCGCGAGAAGCGTCGCGACGAGGTCTTCGTCACGCCGATCCTCCCGAGCATCGACGGTGGTGTGGCGCGGCTCGCGTCCCACGCGGCCAGCGAGACCGAAGCCGGCGACGAAGCGCAGGTCGATGTGACGGATGCGTCGAATCCTTCCGTGCGTCCCTTCGTCGTGCCGGGCCCGCCCGAGGGCTGGGTCGCGCCGGAGCTCGACGAGCCGCGCACCTGCTACGTCTGCAAGGTCGGCTTCACGAAGCTGCATTTCTTCTACGACCAGATGTGCGACGAATGCGCCGCGCTCAACTGGGAGAAACGCCATCAGGTCGCCGATCTCCGTGGACGAGTCGCGCTCTTGACCGGCGGACGCGTCAAGATCGGATACCAAGCCGGCGTCCTCCTGCTCCGCTCGGGCGCGCGTTTGATCGTCACGACCCGCTTCCCGCGCGATGCCGCGCGTCGTTACGCCGCGGAGCCCGACTTCGAAGACTGGCGCGATCGCCTGCACGTCCTCGGCATGGACCTGCGCCACACCCCGAGCGTCGAGATCTTCGCCAAGGAGGTCGAGCGCCGCTTCGAGCGCCTCGACTTCGTCGTGCACAACGCCTGTCAGACCGTCCGTCGCCCGAGCGGCTGGTACAAACACCTGCTCCCGCTCGAAGAGACGCCGCTCCAAGCGCTCCCCGCCGAGCTTCGCCCGCTCGTCGAGGATCACGAGGCCTTCAAGAGCGCGCTCGTGGCGGCGAAGGTCGACGAGCTCCCCGCGGATCCGCGCGCGGTCGGTTTGCACCTCGCGCCGCAGCTCACGCAGCTCCCGCTCTTGGCCGAAGATCTGGACGCCGGCGCCGAGCTCTTCCCGGAAGGGATGCTCGATCAGGACCAGCAACAGATCGATCTGCGCGATCGAAACAGTTGGCGTTTCGCCCTCGCGGAGGTGCCGACGCTGGAGCTCCTCGAGGTCTTCCTCGTCAACGCCATCGCGCCCTTCGTGCTCAACGCGCGCCTCAAGCCGCTGATGCTGAAGCAGCGCACCTTCGACAAACACATCGTCAACGTCTCGGCGATGGAGGGCCAGTTCTACCGGGCTCACAAGACGGACAAGCACCCGCACACGAACATGGCCAAGGCCGCGCTCAACATGATGACCCGCACCTCCGCGCAGGATTACGCGAAGGACGGCATCTTCATGAACGCGGTCGACACCGGCTGGGTCACCGACGAGGACCCGGTCGAGATCGCGCAGCGCAAGAAGAGCGTCCACGCCTTCGCGCCTCCGCTCGACATCGTCGACGGCGCGGCGCGCATCCTCGATCCGATCTTCCACGGCCTCCTCACCGGCGAGCACGCCTGGGGCAAGTTCCTCAAGGACTACCGCCCGACTCGCTGGTGAACGCCGCCCCGCTGGTGAACGCCGCCCCGCTGGTGAACGCCGCCCCGCTGGTGAAAGCTGCCCGTTGGTGAACGCAGGACACGGCCTTGCGGGCCTCACGGGCTCGCCCCAGGCTCCGGCGCCCATGCCCGACCCCAAGCTCGCGCCGTACGACAGCCTCCTGCTCGTCTCGTTCGGAGGCCCCGAGAAGCGGGAGGACGTCATGCCGTTCCTCGAGAACGTCGTGCGCGGCAAGCCGGTCCCCAAGGAGCGCCTGCTCGAGGTCGCCGAGCACTACTACGACCTCGGCGGCAAGAGCCCCATCAACGATCAGTGCCGCGCGCTGCTCGTCGCGCTGCGCACCGAGCTCGACGAGCACGGCATCACGTTGCCGATCTACTGGGGCAACCGGAACTGGTCTCCGCTGCTCACCGACACCCTCGCGGAGATGGCGCGCAAGGGGCACCGACGCACGCTCGCGATCATGACCTCGGCCTTCAGCAGCTACTCGGGCTGCCGGCAGTACCGTGAGAACGTCGAAGCCGCGCGCGCGGCGGCCGGCGACGACGCCCCCGAGGTCGACAAGGTCCGCGTCTTCTACAACCACCCGCTCTTCGTCGAGGTGATGGCGGAGCGACTGAAGGAAGCGCTCGCGAAGCTCCCGCCTGCGCACCGCGACGGCGCTCGAGTCGCCTTCACCGCGCACTCGATCCCGCTCGCGATGGCGGAGCACTGCAAGTACGAGGCGCAGCTCGAAGAGGCGTGTCGTCTGGTCGCCGAAGCCACCGGCCGCACGAAGTGGCAGCTCGTCTACCAGTCGCGCAGCGGTCCGCCGCAGGTGCCGTGGCTCGGCCCGGACGTGGTCGAGCACGCGAAGGCGATCGCGACCATCGGCGTGACGGACCTCGTGGTCGTACCGATCGGGTTCGTCAGCGATCACATGGAGGTCGTCTACGACCTCGACCACGAGCTGCGCGCGGCGTGCGACGAGCTCGGCATCACGATGGTCCGCGCGCAGACCGCGGGCACGCATCCGAAGCTGATCGCGATGCTGCGCGAGCTCGTCGAGGAGCGCCTCGGTCGCGTCGAGCGACGCCGCGCGCTCGGCAAAGACGGACCGAGCCACGACGTCTGCCCGGTCGACTGCTGCCTCTACCCGATCGCGCGGCAGAAGCCCCCGAGCGGCGAGACGAAGGTCGCGAGCAAACCCTGAGCCCCAAACCTCGGGCCGGCGCAGCCGCGCGCAGCCGTTTCGCGACGGGTCTTGCGCGCCCACGCGGGGACGCTACTCACTCGGCGTCGTACGCAGCGTCTCGCCCGCGTGCCTCGGAGGAACGATGTCGGCTCAGCCGTCGAACGCGTCGAGCGCGAAAGAGCTCATCTGCGAGCTCTGCCGGCTCTTCTACCAGCAGGGCTGGGTCTCCGGCACCGGCGGCGGCATCTCGATCCGCGAGGGCGACCGCGTCTACATGGCGCCGAGCGGCGTGCAGAAGGAGCGCCTGCAGCCGGAGGACCTCTTCGAGCTCGACCGGGATGGAAAGGTCCTGAAGGCGCCCGCGGGCGACGCCAAGCTCAGCGCCTGCGCGCCGCTCTTCCTTCACGCCTTCGAGCTGCGCGACGCCGGCGCGGTGATCCACAGCCACTCGATGAACGCGATGCTCGCGACGCTCGTGTTCGGCGACGAGCTCCGCGTCACGCACCTCGAGATGATGAAGGGCATCCGCGGCACCGGGTATCACGACGAGCTCGTGGTGCCGATCCTCGAGAACACCGCGCACGAGTGCGACCTCGCCGACGCGATGGCCGACGCGATGCGTCGCTACCCCAAGACGTTCGCGGTGCTCGTGCGACGCCACGGCGTCTACGTCTGGGGCCGCGACTGGGTCGAAGCGAAGACCCACGCCGAGTGTTACGACTACCTCTTCGAAGCCGCGGTGAAGATGAAGCAGCTCGGCTTCGATCCGTCGCGGCCGGCGCCGAAGCCCGTCGACTGACCGACACGCACCCTCTCTCTCGACCACGACCACCCGAAGCGAGGAGCTCCGATGAAGGCCACTTGGAACGACGGAACGCCCATCGCGCGCGAGACGCTCTCCGCCGAAGGCATCCTCTACGAGCAGCTCTCCACCGATCCCGCCGGCTACCAACCGACGATGGAGGTGCTCAAGACCGAGCGCGGCTACGTCGAGCAAGACGTCGTGGAGCTCCGCCCGACCACGCCGAACCTGGAGGCCATCTGCGCGAAGTTCGACGGAGAGCACCTGCACGACGAGGACGAGGTGCGCTTCGTCCTCGAAGGGGAGGGCGTGTTCGACATCCGCTCGCGCGACGACCGTTGGATGCGTGTCTTCGTCGAGCAGGGCGACTTGATCGTGGTGCCGGCGAAGCGTTGGCATCGCTTCGAGCTCACGGACCAGAGGACCATCCGCTGCGTGCGCCTCTTCCAGGACACCAGCGGCTGGGTCCCGCACTACCGCCACCCCGCGGTGTGACAGACGGTGTGACAGACCGTGTGACAGACCGTGTGACAGACCGTGTGACAGACCGTGTGACAGACCGTGTGACAGACCGTGTGGCAGACAGGGCATGTCCGAGTCGCGACGACTCGAGCGACGGAAAGAAGAAACGCGGAGCCTCTCGGACTCCGCGTTCGTTCTTTCGCGAAACGATCGGGCCGCGTGGGCGCGGAACCGCCGATCTCAGTCTTCGGTCGGGATCTGGTACGAGCGCAGCCCGCGCAGCGTCACGGTGGTGACCGCACCCGCGAAGACCTGCGCGCGGTACCAGCCGAGCGTCACCGTCTGACCGTCGAGGCGACCGACCGCGGCCACGTCCACCGGACCGGCGGGAACGTCGAGCGCACCGTAGAGCCCGAGCAAGCTCGTGCCCACGTCGCGCGAGGTGTCCGGCAGCGGGTTCGTCGGGTTGTCGTTGAAGTACGTGAACACGCCGGCTGCGGGCGGGTTCGTGCCGACCTGCGCGAACTCGAGGCGGATGTCGTCGCAGTCGTGGATCTCACCCGCGACCGCGCCGCTGCCCGCGCGGATGCCGTCCACGAGGCCTGCGGTGAGCGGGATGCTGCGCCAGTCCGCGCTCGAGATGATGCGCGCGCGGTACTCCCAGCGCGGCCCCGTCGGGAGCGTGGCGCAGGAGCCCTCGGGCGGTGCCGCCGTCTCGACCTCTTCGTTGAGCGCTTCGATGTTGTAGCTGTAGATGTCGCGCCAGAAGGTCGGATCCCCGGAGGTCTTCACGACGAGCGCGGTCTCGGTCGGGATGTTCGGGATCTGGAAGAAGCCGATGCGACGGCTCTGCTGGACCATCCCGTCCTCGATCACGTTGTCCG
>Ga0075012_10004770_pt1 | contig 12559 bp, 9 predicted proteins | sample All_14_2_FD_71474 | JGI IMG/M metagenome (GOLD analysis project Ga0075012, IMG submission 71474) | Freshwater microbial communities in response to fracking from Pennsylvania, USA - Allegheny Zone_MetaG_DW_15 | ecosystem: Environmental > Aquatic > Deep subsurface > Groundwater > Drilled...
TGGTTATTTTAAACGGATCTTTTCGTGCAACATGCACGCGCAGAAATACTGCGAAATTCATGTCATCCGGGATCGACAATCGATTTCGATGGCTGATCGAAGCGTACGGCTTCGTCACGGCCAGCGATCCTCGCCCCCCCTCCGTCGCACTTCGGGCCGGTGCGCATACACCGACCCAGTCGACATGGTTTTACAATTCACCGGAAAACGGTCTAATCATACGTCGTTTAGGGAGTGTCGTCAATGCCAAAGCCTCCTTTTCTGTCGATTCGCGACGGATCGTTTTTTTGGAGGTCAGGTGCTGAAGCAACACAGCGGTGCGTTAGCTTAAAAAACCGCGTAGTACATCGCACCATGCTGCGATACGCTGAGGCGTGAGCGACGCTTCGTTATCGTCATCAAGCGCGAGGCCGACAAAGGCACCGTTGCGAACCGCCTGGGATTCGCTATACCTGTATCCTTCGATGGGCCAGGTGCCGATCACGTGGGCGCCACCTGCGACAACCGCATCGTAGAGCGTGCCGAGACCATCGAGATAACTGGAACTGAAGGAAGACTGGTCTCCGAGTCCAAAGAGGGCGACGGTTCGTCCTTTGAGGGATGCGGTTTGAAGTTTTCCGAGTTCGGCGCTCCAGTCATCCTGCAAATCGCCAATGCCCCAGGTTGAGGTTCCGAGGATGAGCAGGTCTGCTTCAAAGTCAGCGGCTTGCGCATTGCGGATGGCAATGGCTTTGCCGTTCAAGAGTGCTGCGATCTGTTTTGCCGCGCGTTCAGTGTTCCCTGTGGTGCTGCCGTAGAGAATGTTCGTTGTTTTCATGGGATTCTCCTTTTTCGGTTATGATGCGCGTTCGCGCTGCTGCACGAGATGCAGGCAGAAGCGTTCGGCATCGGGTTCATGGTTAAGTTGCTCGCGGAGCTGTTCGCGGGCATTGCGGATGTGCGCCATCAGCGTGAGCGAGGGTTCGGGGGTGTCAAATACTTTCCATGCGGTGGGACGTTGGGTGTTGATCGGTGTCTGACCGCGAATAAATCCGACAACGTCCTTGAATGGATAGCCGAGAAAGAGCCCGACTTCGTGCGGAAATCCGTGCCTGTAATTGTGAAAACGATGTTCAAGCGTAGTGAGCAGTCCTTCAAGACCTTGATTGGGGGAATACCCCAGAGAAGTGAGTAAGGCGATGCTCTCAGGCGTGGTCACCGTCTGCACCAAGAGAACAGGTGCATAAAAGAAGACGAGGACGCTTGTCTCGGATTGACACAGGATGCGGTGCTGAAGCCCTAGCGTCGCAACGACCTCATTCTGGTGGCGACAGAAAAGATGATCTTGACGCATCCGCTCGCGACACCCACATCCTGAGATCCTGACCAGCATTGCAGGTTTCAGGTTGCGAAGAATGGGTGCGGCTTCGATCAGTAACCTGCGCAGCAACGCATCCTTTTCGCCTGCGCACCAGAGGTGCGGATGTTCGGTGTGGTTTTTTCGTTGTGCCATAGTAAAACCCTCCATAAGTCAATGGCGCAACTTTAATTAGTTGAGACTAACTTGTCAAATAAAAAAACAAAAATAATTATATATTTTGATTAGTTTGCGCTAATAAATAGCCTCGCGTTACTGTGACAGTATTTTTTTCAAGTAACGCAAGGCTGAAACAGGGTGTGACGTGCGCGCCGCGTCGTGCGGATGCGCACCCTGTTTGCAAGCGATGCCCTTAGGGCGTTTTAACAGGCGGGGTCGTGTGTTTCACCTTGCTTTGGAGACGGGTGCGCATCTGGTCGCGTTTGGCATTCCACTTCTGCAGTTGTTCCGGTGTCAGGATCTTGCCCAGCTCGGGTTCGATTTCTGCGCGCAGGCTCTGCATTTTTTCCGCCTTCTGTTCACGGGTCAGGGTCGTATCTTTGACAATGGCGCTCATCTTGGCGCGTTGCGCTTCGAAGATCGGCTTCAGCTGAGCCTTCTGCGCATCCGTCAGATTCAAATCTGCCATCATTTGCTGGGCCATGGGGCGGAATCCAGGTCCATGTTGTGCATTTGCGGGGGCTGATGTTGCAGCCTCTTCGCTGTAGCCCAAGGGGGCGAGCAGTGTGCTGCAAGCGATGATCAGGGTTGTCCATGTGGTCGAAACAGTGATGTTCATTCGCATCTCCTTCGTTGTTACAGGTGCGTTACAGCAGACCATCTGTGCAACGCGCAATTCGATGAGGTCTACCGCTCATGACGGATCAGCGGCGGATAGGGTTACAAAATTATGGTTTTTCGGGTAAGGATTCACGTCGATTTCTGCGTTCGCGGATACGTTCGCGGAGGCTTCCTGAAGGACTGTTGGTTCCGCGTATGCGTTCCCATGCCTGACTGCGCAGGCGTGCCAGCCGTTCGAGTTCTTCATTCTGCTGGGGTGTCAGGAGCGGGCGGATTTCCTGATGCAAGTGCTTGCGCACGAGGGTGACTTGCGCCATCGAATTGGTTGTGATGGTCCGAATTTCCTTTTTGGCCTGATCGAGGAACGGCTGGATCTGCTTGCGCTGTGCGTCAGTCAGATCCAGGCGCTGTGCAAGCCATTCCTCCGCGGAAGCCATGGCGACATCCGCGCTGCGCAAACGAAGATTTTCACGGCTGTGGAAGTGGAGCGCGATCGCTGCGCCAATCATGCCACTACAGAGTGCGATGACGATGAGCGAGATTGAGACTTTGATGTAAGGTTGGATAGTCATAGAAGGTCTCCGGTTGCGATTTGGGCGATATCGAGTGTGAGATCATGGGTCTCCAATGCGGGGATCCATCGTTGCCAGAGCGTGAAGACGATGATGGTTGCCGCTGCTGCGGTACACCAGGCGGTGCGACTGCACCAGCGTTCCCAGTCGGTGAGTGTTCGTTGCCAAGGGGAGGGATGGGCCGCCCAACGCGCGGCAACGCGCGAAGCAAAGCCTGGGGGTGGTGTCGCGTTGACCGTCGCGTTGCTCATTCGTGCACGGTCGAAGAGTTTTTGGAGTGAGTCATCGTTGAGTTTCATTGTGCCTCCTTGTTGATCTGTTGCTCCAGTGCCTTGCGCATCTTGCGGCGGGCGCGGAAGGCGCGTACCTTAACGAGCGTCTGGCTCCATCCCGTGAGGGCGCTGATTTCACTCACGGTGCGCTCTTCCAGTTCGAGCCATTGTATAATCAGCCGATCCTGCGGACTGAGGCGTGCGAGCAGGAGGGCAACGAGTTCCCGCGCGTATTCCGCCTGTTGCGTGGAGGGGGGGGCGGTTTCGGCAAGCGTTGCCTCCAGTGCAGTGGCATACCCTTCATCCAGGTCGGCCCAGCGGAGTTCAGGCCGGACCCGCTTGCGGCGCAGCTGATCGATGCAGGTGTTCACGGCAATCCGAGAGACCCAGTGGTCAAACGGTACATTTCCCCTGAATTGGTGAAGGCGCGTAAAGACATGCATGAACACTTCCTGGCAAAGATCCTCTGCGGCCATTTCCCGTGGCCGATGCGCATGGACAATACGGAAAACCAGCGGATAAAGGTGCTCGACCAAATTTTTTGCGGCTGCTTCATCGCGCTGCTGCACGCGATGAAGCAGTTCGGTGAAATCCTGTGATTCGTTAGACATAATGGCTCAAAGACCTTTATTGATCTCTATGACGCAATGAAACGTGCAACGGTTACACGAAATAAAAACATATTCTGATTGCTTGATGCGTTCTTTACCGATATACCTTTTGACCGTACACTGCAAAACAACCATACATCGTCTTTCACATAAGGGTCTGCGGATGCCCCTGTGCTGCGTGTGGCACAGGGAGATCGATCCTGATGACCATTTTGATCAGTCCGCATGCTTATCGGATGATGATGCTCACGCCGGTGTGCGTATAGAGTACGCGCAGTTTGCCTTCGCCGCTGAAATGTGTGGGATCAATGTAGTCCGCGCCGCTGTTCGCTCCTCCGTAAGTGCCTGTGCGCTTGAATTTATCGCCGTAAAGCAGCCAGCCTACGGTTTCTTCCACGTTTGCCGCAAGCTGGATCTTTGCTGTTGTAACAGTGCTTTCTGGCATGTATATCGCAGCGGCGTCTGCGATCGCGGTGCTGTTCGAAAGGATCAGTGTCGCGCTGCCGCCGATGATCACGGAGAGGCTGTTCGTTCCGAGTGTGCCGCCGGCGCTGACTGCCAACGTACCATTGCTGATCACGGTTGCACCGCTGTACAAATTGGTGCTGGTCAGCGTTAGCGCGCTTACTCCAAGCTTGTTCAGAATAACAGCGCCTTCGATCGAACTGCCATCCTTGCCGAAAGTGCGGGGGGTGTCATTGCTGATGGTCAATGTCGCAGGTAGGTTGCTGATGATACGTTGCGTACCTGTGTCGCCGGCAAAATGGATGTCAGCAAGCCCGCGAATGGTCTGATCAAAACCGTTGAGGTCAAATACGCAAAGCGATTTCTTATCGCCTTTGCCGATCGAGAGCAGGGTCGTTTGGGGTAGCCCGTTCATAACGTTCATGCGGATTGTGCCCTCCGAAAAACCGGTATCTCCCCAGATGTTGTTTGTAGAGGCGATAATCAGCGTGCCTGAGTCATTGCGAAACAGGCTGTTGCCCGTTCCAATGCGGATGCGGCTGTTCAGCAGGATATTTCCGGTTCCGCGCATCGAAAGGCTGCAATTGGCGGCATTCGTTACGAGGGTGGTGTCGTCCACGCCAATGGCCAGCGTTCCTCCTGCGGTGGAGCTTTCAATGTATGCGGAACCGATGCAGGCGATGACACCTGCCCATGTGCCGGTCCCCGTGGTCTGATTGTAGGAAAGCCCGCTCCGGTAGTCATTGATTCCGTTGAGCGTCAGTGGTTCATTGGCAATCGTGATGTTCTTGCCGAGAACCAGTCGATTGAGCAGTGAACCTGTACCGCCGTAGATCATGGTGCCGCCGACCGTGGAACCCAATGCGTTGCTATGGTTGATCGCATAGGTCAGATTCGGAATGCCGGAGACACCGAGTGTGGTTAGGCCATCATAGCTGTTGGAACCTCCAAGCGTGGCATTCGATTGCAGCGTGACAGTAACAGAGGGCCCCCCCGCAATGCCGCTGCTCGCACTTTGTGAAAACGTTGCATTCGAGTTAACCATGATACTGGAACCGTTCAGTAGACCCCCCAAGACGAGCGTTCCTCCTGTGGCTAGCGTTGTTGTCCCCGTGTAGCTGTTCGTGCCGAGTAACGTGGCCGATCCGGAAATAGCCAGGGCGCCTGTGCCGGAAAATGCAGCGTTGACGTTCTGCGTGAGGATCGTCCCGGCGCTTACGGTGATGCCTGCGCTGTCCAGCGCGGCGTTGACGGTTAACTTGCCTTCATTGAGCACGACAGGGCCATTGTACGTGTTTGGATTGTTGAGCGTCAGCAGTCCAGATCCATTCTTGGTCAGCGCACCCATGCAGGCGATTGCGCCACCGCTAAAGGTGTAATTCTTCGTGGTGTTGGTCAGGGTCACGGATTTTGGCATCACACCAGCGGCGTCAATCGAGATTTCCGGGGAATCGGATCCTGTATCGTCGAAGACGACGACCATGCCGTTTCCGAAGGGACCGGGGAACCAATTATCCGCGGTTGTGTTCCAGAGATTGGCGCTGTCGTCGCCCTTCCAGAGCAGATTGGGTGCCGTGCCTGAACCTGTAATGGTGAGCGTAACGTTGGTTTCGCCCACGGTGAACGTTGCATTCGGGTAGGTACGATCGAGCACGAGCGTTCCGTTGTCAGCATTCAGCGCTGAATAGGTCATGAGCGTGTATGTTCCGGCAGGCGCTGTATTGTCGGGAAGTTGAAGCGCGATCACGTTCTCAGCGTTGAGTACCAGCGTGCCCCCGATATCCAGGCGGTCGGCAATCCCCGTTCCTGTCAGCTCGCAGGCGAATGTACAGTTGGTAAAGGCCAGTGCAGAAGCGCTCGTATTTGCCAGTGTCAAGGTTCCTGCGTTGTCTGAGCCTGGTGCGATTATGCCGCCTGTTGCAACCGCCACACATCCGCTGATGGTACCGGTCCCGCCCAACGTTGCACCAGGCTCAACGCTGACCGTGCTTTCAGCGGGGAGCGACCCATTGACCAGCAACGTTCCGGTTGAAACCATGACGCTGCTCGTCAGCGCGTTTGCGCCGGAGAGTGTCCAGGTTCCACTGCCTGTTTTAACAAGCCGGAGCCCCGCGCCGATCGAACCGGATAAGACACCGTTACCTGCTCCGGTCAGCCAGACTGGAGCGGGTTTGGATGCTCCGCTGTCAACAACGATAGGTCCGTTCAGTGTCAGCGTCTGTCCGGTCACGGTGTTTTCGATCTTGCCGCCGTATGTGGTCGTGTTTGCTGACAGAATTTTGATTGTGCGGTTGAGACTCCCTCCGTTGACGCCTGTGAATCGGAACGTTCCCGTTGTGTTGTAAGGCGAGTTTTGTCCGAGGATGATCTGCGATCCCAAGCCGATTGCGCATACCTGTCCGCCATCTGCCACCGTGGCTGTGCTGATGATGCCGTCTTTAATGACGAGTGAACCTGTGAAGATGTTGGCATTATTGTTCAGGTAGACAGTCCCGTTGTCCGTGCGGCTCACATCATTCGTCAGCGCAATCAGGCCATTGACTGAAAAGATGCCTGAACCGCGGAAGGAAATGACAGAGGCGCCTGTGATCGTGCCGTCGAGCGTCAGCGTGGTTCCCGCTATCTCATTAAAGAACTGGAGATCGCCAGAGACAATCAGGGGGCGGTCTGTTGTCGTGGAGGTTGAGCCATTGTAGTACATACGGCCTGCGGAGCGAATGGTGCCGTTCTCACGTGTTATTGGGGCTCCCAGGGCGCTGGCACCGCCTCCAATGGTTTTGATCGAATTGAAATAGAGATACCCGGCGTTGTTCGTCACAGGGCCTGTAAAAGTGTTGGTGGCTGTGAGCTTCAGCACTCCGCTGCCTGCTTTAATCAGGCCATACGCGCCGCTGCCGGTATCGCCAATAACGCCCGAGATGGTCAGAGTGTGGTTGTTGTTCATCGTGAGCGTACGCGTGCCGTTGAGCGAAAGGTTCAGCGCGATTGTATCCGTGATCGTGGTCGTTGTCGATGCCGACGTGATGTTTCCGCCGAGCGTGAGACGGTTACCAGACAGGGTAAAAGCCGCTGACTTACCCGCGCTGTAATCGTTCATAAAGGTGATTCCCGCAAAGGCCGTATCAGCCGTGAAGGTGTTTGTCGTTGAGGTCCGTATGCCACCGGAAAAGGCGAGAATGGCACTGCCGTCGCTAGACGGAGCAGTATCTGTGCTCCAGTTCTCAGCGGTCAGCCACGTATTGCCTGTGCCTCCGCCATCCCACGTAAATGTGTCAGCGATGACTGAAAACGCGGAAAGCAGGCTGATCAGGAACAAAAGCAAGGTGTGTTTCATGGTGATATTCCATTCATTGCGGGTTTTGGAAATAGCGAACACTCAATAACTCGGTCAGATGTCGCTCAATGGCATAGTAATGTATTATGCTGTGAATAAAAAAATAGTCAATGCAAAAGGCTTGGCGATGTACGCTTTGCGTACGCCTGTTGTGAAAAGTGCTTCTGCTTTCCAAGCTTCCTGAAGTATGGTATAGTGTTCATTTTCAAACGAAGAGGCAGTCGCCTTCAATGGACAAGAGGCTTATGACATCGACACCACGCGAGTACAATTTTACTGTCATTGAGAAGAAATGGCAGGCCTATTGGGAAAAGAACAAGACGTTCAAGGTCAATGATTTCGAGCCAGGGAAGCCGAAGTTCTACTGTTTGGATATGTTCCCGTATCCGAGCGGAGCAGGTTTGCACGTGGGCCATCCGGAAGGCTATACCGCCACGGATATCCTCTGTCGGTTTAAGCGTATGCGCGGATTCAACGTGCTGCATCCGATGGGGTGGGATGCTTTTGGCCTGCCTGCGGAACAGTATGCGGTTGAAACCGGTACGCATCCTTCGATTACGACAGAGAAGAACATCAACCGTTTCCGCGAGCAGATCAAGGCGCTGGGCTTCAGCTACGACTGGGATCGCGAAGTCAACACCACGGATGAGAAGTATTACCGCTGGACGCAGTGGATTTTTTCGCAGCTCTACAAGAAGGGCTTGGCCTACATGGCGGAAGTGCCGGTGAACTGGTGTCCGGCCCTGGGCACGGTGTTGGCGAACGAAGAGGTGATCGATGGCCGCAGTGAGCGCGGCAACCATCCTGTGGTCCGCAAGCCGATGCGTCAGTGGATGCTCAAGATCACGGAATACGCGGAACGGCTGCTCGAGGACCTGGAGACGCTCGACTGGTCGGAAGGCATCAAGGAGATGCAGCGCAACTGGATCGGCAAGTCCGAAGGCGCGGAGGTTGATTTTGCGATTGACGGTGCTGCGGAAAAGGTGACGGTCTACACGACGCGTCCCGACACGCTTTTCGGTGCGACCTACATGGTGCTGTCGCCGGAACATCCGCTGGTCGCGACGATGACGACGCCGGCTCAGCGTGCGGCTGTGGAGACCTACAAGGAAGAAGCTGCGCGCAAGAGTGACATGGATCGCACGGAGCTGAACACCGAGAAGACGGGCGTCTTTACAGGCGCGTATGCGATCAATCCGGTGAACGGTAAGAAGCTGCCGATCTGGATTGCCGACTATGTGCTCATCAGCTACGGTACCGGTGCGATCATGGCCGTGCCTGCGCACGACACGCGCGACTTCGAGTTCGCGCAGAAGTTTGATATCCCGGTGCTCTGCATCATCGAACCCGATGCGGCAGAGGCTGCGGCGGCCAACATTGATGTGGCCGCTGTCCTGGCTGGCACAGCCTGCTGGACCGGCAATGGCAAGATGATCAACTCCTGCAATGAGCAGGGGCTGAATGTGAACGGTCTGGAAGTCAAGGATTCCAAGCGTGTGGCTACGGATTGGCTTGTTGCCCGTAACATCGGCAAATATTCGGTGAAGTACAAACTGCGCGACTGGCTCTTCAGTCGTCAACGTTATTGGGGCGAACCCTTCCCGATCGCGCACATGGAGGATGGTACGATCCAGCTGATCGACGAAAATGATCTGCCGGTTCTGTTACCCGCGATTGACGACTTCAAACCCACGGGAACTGGGGAGCCGCCGCTGACCAAGGCCATGGATTGGTTGCAGTATACGGATCCCGTGACGGGGAAGAAAGGCATTCGCGAAACCAATACCATGCCGCAGTGGGCGGGTTCTTGCTGGTACTATCTGCGATACATTGATCCGCATAACGAACACATGGCGATCGATCCGGCAAAGGAGAAATACTGGATGCCAGTGGATCTTTATGTCGGTGGTGCGGAACATGCGGTGCTGCATCTGCTCTACGCCCGTTTCTGGCACAAGGTGCTCTTCGATCTCGGGTATGTTTCAACCAAGGAGCCTTTCCAGAGATTGGTCAATCAGGGGATGATCCTCGGGATGTCCTACAAGGATGGCCGCGGCGTGCTGGTGCCCATGGACCAGGTGGAGCTGCGGACGGAAGGGGCTTTCCACAAGACCACGGGCGAGAAGCTCGTTGAGTTTGCCGCGAAGATGTCCAAATCGCTGAAGAACGTGGTGAACCCGGATGATGTGATCCGCGAATACGGTGCGGACTCCATGCGCCTGTACGAGATGTTCATGGGGCCGTTGGAGGCAACCAAGCCATGGAATACGCAGGGCGTTGAGGGCGTCTTCCGCTTTCTGAAGCGCTCATTCCGCATGGTGGCGGAACAGGAGATCGTGGATGCACCAATGACTTCGGCGCAGTTGCGTCTGCTGCACGCGACGATCAAGAAGGTCACGGACGATCTGGAGGCGATGAGCTTTAATACGGCGATCAGCCAGATGATGATCTTTATCAACGAATTCGCAGGCAACAAGCCGTTGCCGCGCGAAGCTGCCGAAACTTACGTGCTGCTGCTTGCACCGTTTGCGCCGCATGTGTGCGAAGAACTTTGGGAGAGCCTCGGCCATACAACCACGCTGGCGTATGCACCCTGGCCCGTGTTCAACGAGGAATTCCTGAAGGTCTCCGAGGTCGAAGTGCTGGTTCAAGTGCTGGGCAAGCCCAAAGCACGCGTTATGATGCCGCCCAACGCGGATGAAGCTGCCATGCAGGCGCTGGCATTAGCGCAGGATGCCGTGAAAGAGGCTGTGGCAGGGAAGACTATCCGCAAGGTGATCTGCGTGCCGGGACGCCTCATCAACATTGTGGTTTCATAGCGCGCGCCTTTGCTATCGAAAAGAACGCCGCAGGTATATCTGCCTGCGGCGTTCTTTTTGCGAAATGGGGAAATAATCGAAAAGCAAAAAGCCCGTCGGCTGATGGCCGACAGGCTTTCGCTTCGAATCTGCTTGCCAACTTAGCTGGCCACTACAGCGGCAGCGGCAACGCTCTTCTTGACCTTTACAGGTGTCTGAACGAGCTTGCGAACAGCTTCAGGCTGCATCTTGGCAACAACAGCCTGATCAAGACCCAACTTCACCAGACGTGAGCGTTGAGCTTTCGTGCGGCGGCGCTTTTCGCCCTCGCTCTTGATTGGACGTGTACGGGGATGCTTGTTTAATGTACGGCCGGTGCCCATGAAAAAACTCCTTTAGTCTTTCTCGTGATAAAACGTGCGTTCTAGTATGGCTGATTTCGAGGGGAGTTGCAAGTGCAAAGTGTCACGAGGATAAAAAGTTTTCTTCTGAATCAATCAAACCGCAATCCGCACGGCGGTTGCCTTGACAGTGTTAGCCTTGTCCGTGTATTCTATTAACCCTACTTATTGAAAGGATTTATGGAAACAGTTGAACGTCAGCGGATGGATGCAGATATTGTCTGTGTAGGGTTTGGTCCGGCCAATGCCGGCTTTCTTACGACGCTCTCGCGCGCGTTGATGAATCCAGATGGATCGCCCGCTTTTGAAAGTAAGGTGATGCCGGGGATGCCTCTGCAAGTGCTGTGCTATGAGCGTGCGGACGATATCGGTTTTGGTGTCTCAGGTGTGGTCAGCAAAGCGACAGCCATCAAGGCATCGTTTCCGGAACTCGACCTGGCGAAAGAAATTCCGAATGCGAACTGGGCTTCTGAGGAGCGCGTGGTTTATTTGCAGGATCCGATCGGGGCGAGTCAGCGTACCGCCAGCACGAAGTTCATTGATCAGACCTTCAAACTTGGTCGTTTTGCCATGAAGAAGGGCCCCTTTGCTCAGGAGCTGCCTTGGATTCCGCCCTTTTTGCAGAAAGAGCACGGGCTGGTGACCTCCATGGGATCGCTGATGTCGTGGGTGGGCAGCCAGCTGATGATGTCCGGCCTCGTGCAGATCTGGCCGGGCACGCCTGTCGCCGCGCCGCTGTTTGACGGGGATCGCGTGGTCGGTGTCCGGCTTGCGGATCAGGGCGTGGATAAGAAGGGCAATCCCGAAGGCGCCTATATGCCGGGCATGGATGTCCATGCGCGCCTCACGGTGGTGGGTGATGGTCCTGTCGGTGCGGTGGGCCGCAAGCTCGATCAGCACTTCGGACTGCCGGAAGGCCACCATCAGCATGACTGGGCTGTGGGCATGAAGGCGGTCGTCGAACTGCCCGCCTCTTGCACGCTGGCACCGGGAACCGTGATCCATACGCTCGGGTATCCGGAACCGGAGATCTTTGGTTTTATGTACGTCTACCCGGATCGTACAGCCTCGCTCGGCATCTTTGTCCCGTCGTGGTTTGATTCGCCGATTCGCACCTCGTATCGCTATTTGCAACACTGGATGCAGCATCCCTATCTGTGGCAGTACCTTCAGGGCGGCACGCTGCGCTCATGGGGTGCAAAGTCGCTGCAGGAATCCGGCATGCGCGGTGAACCCTTCCTCTGCGGCGATGGTTTTGCCCGTATCGGCGAAGGTTCAGGCTCGACAAACGTATTGACGAATTCCGGCGTGGATGAAGCGTGGCGGACCGGTGTCCTGCTGGCTGAAGGTGTGATCGACATGCTCAAGCGCGATGCCGACTTCACCAAGGGTGCGCTGAACGGCGCCTACGTTACGCGCCGACGCAATGATCCGTTGAACAAGGAACTCGCCATGGCCAAGAAGGCGCGCGACGGGTTCCAGAAGAATTTCATGCTCGGCCTCATGGGGACGGGGATGACGGGCATGACGAACGGTCTGTTGAATATGCCGTTCAGCACCCAGCCGCCGTCGCAGCGCATCAAGCCGCTGAAGAGCCTCTGTGATGAGAAGCTCTCCGAGGACACACTGAAGGCGATTCAGGCCGAGTGTGCGAAGGCGCGTCAGCCGCTGCACGATGCGATCATGAATCTGCAAGGCTGGCCTGAGATTCCGCTGGACGGTGCGCTGCTGATGTCGCACCAGGATGCACTCTTCAAGGGCGGTAAAGTACAGGCGTCCGCAGGCTTTGCGGATCATGTGACGTTTGCTTCGCCTGAACTCTGCGCCACATGCGAAGAGCGCACCTGCATTGAAATTTGCTCCGCTCAGGCGCTGATGCCGGGTGAAGAGGGGGCAACCCCTGAATTTGATCGTGAAAAATGCGTGCATTGCGGGGCTTGCATCTGGAGTTGTTCCAAGGCTCTGCCGG
>Ga0075012_10004773_pt1 | contig 12555 bp, 6 predicted proteins | sample All_14_2_FD_71474 | JGI IMG/M metagenome (GOLD analysis project Ga0075012, IMG submission 71474) | Freshwater microbial communities in response to fracking from Pennsylvania, USA - Allegheny Zone_MetaG_DW_15 | ecosystem: Environmental > Aquatic > Deep subsurface > Groundwater > Drilled...
CCCCACGCGGTGAACGGATACACGCCCTTCGCTCCGGCGAACGCTTTGGTCACCGCCGCGGAGAACTGGTTCCGCGTCTTGCCGCGCGGAGTCTCGGTCGTGCATCCGATGTAAAAGACACAGCCGTTCTGCTCTTTCGCCGTCCAGATGCGGCAGGCGTTGGGCAGTCCGTCCCGCAAGAGGAAGACCTCATCCCCGCCAACCGCCACGCCCCACGCCGCCAGCGCCAGCATCCCCGCCAACCGCCCCACCTGTAATGTACGCACCTGTCCGTTCCTTTCAGAAACTCACTTTTTCAGCGCTTTCCCGGCCACCGCCCGCGCGTCCCAACCGTCGGGCGCGAAATACAGCTCAAGGAAACGGCCGACCATCTGGCATCCGCGCGCGTTGGCGTGGACCGCATCCGACATGAAGGCGCCCAGCGGCTGTTTCGAGGCGGCCAAGAAACGGGCCCAAGGCTGGGTCAGGTTGATGTACTCCACCTTCTCCTCGTTCGCCATCTTCAAGAGCCGCTCGCGATAACCGGTCCCGTTCGGATCAACCTCCGCAGACGTTTTCGGGTCGTACGGGTCGATCGTCCCCTTCGAGCCGAACACGTCGGTCATCACCGCCACCTCGACCTCCGGCAGCGCCGCGCGCGTCTGGCGGATGACCGAGCGGATCGCCTCGACGTCTCCCCGCTGACTGATGCCGCCGATCATCAGCAGGTCGGGCTTGTGCTTCAGCACGTAGCTCTTCAGATGCTCCGGCTCCTGATAATACCAGCACCCCGTGCTGCCGCGCACCGACACGATCTTTTCGATCTTGCTGCCCGGATAGGCCCGCTCGACCAGCAGGTTGAAACTCGAGCTCTGGATATTGTTGACGATGCTGTCGCCGAGCATCACCATGCGGACGGTGCCCCCTTCGCGCAGCCGCTTCATGGTTTTTGGAATCAGGCTCCACCGGCTCTTCGGCGGCACATAGGTGATCGGCTCCAGCTGCATGAACAGCGTGTCGGCCATTTCGATCGGCTTCAGCTGCGTCATCTGGCCCGCGTCGCGCCCGTTCACCGTAAACCAGCCGATGCGCGCCTGCCGTCCGGAGCTTCCCGGCGGCACAGCCTCCGCCACGCGCACACGCACCGTATGCGTCCCCTTCTTGAAGCCCCCCCCCAACATCCGGTGATACAGGTGGTGCTTCCCGTCCGCAGCCGCCGGATCAAACACCTTGACCGCCTGCCACGCGCCGCCGTCGAGCGAATACTCGAGATCACCCGCATCGGGGCCGGTCACGCCATACACGCCGACCGCATCGCCCATGAACGACAGCGCCATCACCGGACCCGGCGTGGAACAGGTGGCGACGTGGAAGATCTGGTCGACGGGGCTCAGCTGCCAGCCCAGCCAGCCGGCAGGATCCAGCTCGCCCCGCTCGTAGTTCACCAGCTCGGGCTCCTCCCAAGGCACTGGGGTCAACGGCTGCTTGGGACAGGGCAGCTTCACCGGCTTGTCCTGAGCGGGAGCCGCCGCGCACTGCTCCAACAGCGCCCCGACGCACGCGCGCAGCAGGGCAGCAGCCTCCTTCGGATCGGATGCCGCGCCGCCCGGCTTCAGGGCCGCCGCCCGTGCGAGGTCGACGCTCGGAATACCGTAGTGCTCCGCGATCGCCTCATGCCACCGCACGGCCTCGGGAACCTTGCCGGCCCGATAGTCCGACACAAACCTCGGATCAGCCGGATGGATGAAAAGGATGTCGCGGTACGGCGCACCGCGCCGCATCTTGCGCACCATGCCCTCCAGCGCCGCCTTCACCTGTGCTTCCGGCATGCCGATGTCTTCGGCCGACAGCTCGACCACCGCCAGCGCGACGAAAGGCCAAGCTTTCTCGCCCGTCGCCGCCGCAGGCGAAGACATCGCCCGGAACGTCTCGATGACCGAGGAACAGCGGTCCGGATAGATCCGGTTCCACGCGCTGAACAGCCGCACGCCATGAGCCTCGGGATACACTTTCTTGACGAGTCCCGCAAAAGTCTCGCGCGTGCCGCCTTTGACGTTCCCCGCCTGTCCGCCGATATAGAAGACCGTGCCTTCCTGCTTCTTCTCCCTCCAAACCCTACAGGCGTTCGGGAGTCCCTGTCGGATGATAGAACACCCATCCTTATCCGTTTCGGCGAACGCCGTCGCCGCGGCCAACAGAATCACCAGCAACCCACGTTTCATGTTCCCCCCTCTTCCTGAATCTGCCCGCCAGCCCCTCAAGTGAAGCACCTTGCCAACCAACAACAGCAACAAAAGACACGTTGTTTGAAACGCCGAACCGTGAACGCTGAACGCCCAACTTTGAAGTTCTGCGTTGAGCGTTTTCTCATGCCTCTGGCGGGTTACGGGCTTTGCCTGCTTTAGAACACGTTGCCTTTGAACGCCTCGAGCCACTGCGCCAGCGGCTTCTCCCACGCGTCGGACTTCCCCGCAAACACGCGCTTCCGGTCGCCGTCGCCCGCCGACGGCTCCGCGCCGATCATCACGGCGAAATCCGCAACCCCCTTGGCATCGCGCACGGCGGCGGCCGCGGCCCCATCCAAACCCATCACCCCGACCGCGTCGGTTTTCACCTGCCATTCGGCCGCACGGCCGCGAATGTATTGGACGGCCGCCCCGACCGCCGGCTTGCTCCGGTCCGGTGCGGCGAGCACAAACGCGTGGACCGCCTGCCCGTTCAGCCACTTCGCCACGCGCTCAGCTTCCGCGGTGCCGCCCTGCGCGAGGACCAACACCGCCGGCGCAGGCTGCTGGGTGCCGGGAAGCAGGCGCGCCGCCACCGGCGCGGGACCGCCGGCTTTCACCGGCTTCGCGGACTTTTCAGCCTCTTTCTTCGCGTCCTTCTTTTTCTTCTTGGCCACGACCTTCACCGGCTCGAAATTCACGAGGCTCTTGTCCAGAATCGCTGCCGGTCCGTCATAGACCGGAATGTCCGTGAACGTCACTGTCCCGTCAGCCGTCGACATCTGCTCGGCCGGGATCTCATAGACCACACCCGTAATGAGATCCACCCACACGGGCTCTTTGAACGCCCCGCCCTTGATTGCGATCTGAACCTTTTCAATCTCCGACCCGTTGCCCGGAATCTCCGTGCCGTCCCACAGCGTGACCACATCCAGCCCGCTCTTTTTATCCCGGAACGCGAAGGTCGTCAGCACCTTGTTCGTCCCTGACAGCGTCATGCCGTAATCCGGCACCCGCTTCAAAGCATCGTTGAACAGGCTCACCACATTCTGCACCGTGTAAAAGGCGGTCTTGACCTTGATGATCGAATTGTCCGGATTCGTCTTGATCAACCCGTAGCGCGAGATGAAGTCCTTGTGGTAGGACACATCGGAAATCGTGAACACCGACGACTCGATATCGTAGCCGAGATCGCACAGCATCCGGCGCGCGTTCCACTTGGCGTGCGAGTACTCGGTCCAGTCTATGCCCGACAGCGCGTACTGAACCTCTTCCGACGCGCAGCCCGCCTCGCCCTGCCACGGCCTGAGCGCCGGCGCGACGGTCTTCAGCATGGCGTTGAACTGGCCCATCCGCTCGCACAGGCGGTCCGGGTTGCCGCTGTACCCGTGATAGATGGCCCAGTGGAAAAGATCCAGCTTGCCGCGTTCCTTGATCATCGTCAGCATCTTCTCGATCGACTCCACCGCCAGCCCCGCCAACACGAACGCGCCAACCTTGGCCTGGGGATCGACCCGCTTGATGATCTCCGCCGTCCGGATGTTGTTCTCGACGATCCGCTCCAGCGTGTTGTTCTTGTTGAGGTTCGGCTCGTTGTACATCATCCATTCTTTCACGCCCTTGGGCGCGTAGTGACGCACCATCGCCTCGACCCACTTGTCCCAAGCGGCCAGCGTCTCCTCTCCCGCAGGCAGTTCCCCGCCGGGCCCCGTCGCGCCGCGGGGTTCGTACAGGTGGTTGTTGTAAGAGGTCTCCAAGCACACCTCGAGCCCTAGGCTGATCGCGTCGTCCACGATATGGTCCAGCCAGGCGAAATCATACACGCCCTTGACCTTCTCCGTCCGGTTCCACCCGCCTTGCAGACGGATCCGTTTGATGCCCAAGGGCACCAGATAGCCCCGGTAGGCGTCCCAGTTCGTCAGATCGCGATCGAGCGTCTCGCATCCCAAAGACCACATTGTGGTCCCGATCTCCGGCATGCTCTTCGGGATCAGCGTGCCGAGCTTCTTGAACTCCGGCTTCAGGGCCGACTGCACGCGCGTCTGCGTCTGGTCGAGCAACGGCATATAGGTCTTGCGCGGCTTCATCTCCGAGAAGAACCGCACGGGACGCAGAAACTGCTCGGGATGAAGCACCTCGGCCGTCAGGCGGATCTCGTCCAACCAACCCTCCAGCCCGCGCCCGATGATCAGATCGCTGCCATCGTAAACCAGCGCGCTCCGCATCATGCCTTTCCCGCACGCCTGATGGTCCGCGTACAGCAGCGCCATTCGCGATTCGCCGTCGTAGCTCAACGCCACATGGTGCCACTGGCCGTCGTTCAGGAAGCCGCTCGACCCGACGACCTGGTTGAACCCGTCGCCGCTGTTCGCCGTCCCGGGCTGCGTGTCGAACCGCACGCCCAGCATCCCGTCGGGCGAGATGGACAGTGACCAGCTCGCGCCGGTCTGCCCGTTGCGCCGCTTGCTGGCGATCAGCGCATGCCGTCCCGTCGCGCGCGCCATCTTGACGAACGCCTCCAGAGTAAAGCTGGCCGGCTGGGTCACCGCATCCTTGCCGGAAACCACCACCTCGCCGCCGACCGGCGCACCGCCCCCCACGGACTCCACTTTCCCGAAACGCAGCGAGACCGCATTCGCGGGCGCCACGGGGTCCTTCGCCGCGCTGTCCCAAAGCACCGGAGCAGGCACCTCCGAACCGTAGACCGGCGCGGAGCCCTTCTCGAAGAAACCGGCCTTACCCGCCAGCGCGGACGCATTCACGGTCGATACGACCGTACCCGCCGCATCGCCAGGCTTCCCCTCCTCGCAACGCCAGAAGCCCGCAGGCCCCGCACAAACCGCACCCGCCGCCATCGCGGCCAGTAATCCCCATAACGTTTTCAACATGCCACCTCATCTCTTTCGCCAGCCATAAGAAACGCCTTATCCAAGTTGCCAATAACTTACATGAATTGAGGTCATTTGAACACGCACGATTGCGCAAAAAAGAACGAACCTTTTGCGCACGGCCCCTCCCGGATAAAAAAGGCTCATGCTTTCACGCGCGAGGAATAACGTGGCACCCTCCGTGCCGGGCTCATCCTCCTGCCCGCCTACTCGGTCACGGGCTCGACCAGCAGCAGCGAGACCGCGTAGGGCTCCATGACGAAACGCCGCGCCACCCCCTGCCCCGAACCGTCCGACTCCTCAACCGTCTCGAGCGCCGTCTCTTTCGTCAGATCCGCGTAACAGTTGCTGTGCCGGGAGTCGACCAGATAGCGGCGGACGCGCCACCCCTTCCGCACCGCCTCCGGCAGCCCCGTCACGTCCAGGGCGACCTCGCACGAGAGGCTCTGGTGGTTCCAGAGCAGCACCGCGGTGCCGCTCTCGTCCGCCGTGCCGGCCGCGCCAAGGCCGGAGCCGTCGTCGCGCAGGCCCGTCGATACGGCCGGGACCTCATTTTTCTTCTGCTTCGCCCAACACTTGACCGCCATGCCGAAGGGCGCCATCCGCAACTTGCCGTCCGGCCCATAGAGAAATTGCGTCAGCGCCGTCTGGCTTGGGCTGTGGAACGTGACCCATGGCAGCACGTGCAACTTCCTGTTGCTCCGGGAATAGTACTGGAAGGCCGTCACGCAGGCCGCCTGCAGGCGGTTCATCTCCGTCGCCACAGGCCTCAGCAACCAAGGCGAGCCCGTGAACCCCATCTCGTCCCAGAACATCGGGATATCGCTCGGAATCTGATGCGCGTCCAGCAGGTCCGTCATGCGCTGCTCAAACTCGGCGGCCTCACTCCACTTCTGGTTCCCGTAATAGTGGTAACTGAGAAAGTCGAGCCGCTTGGCGGGCGTGGTGTCCGCCGCGTAGAGCGCGACGAACTCCTGCAGGTGCCGATCGGGCGGCGTTCCGGTGGTGGCGGGGCCGCCCACCAGCAGGGGCAACTTGGGCTTCAGCTCCGCATTCAACTCGTTGACGATCGCGTAGACCGTCTTATAAAATTCGTAGTACTGCTTCGTGTCCAGATCCCCGAAGGCGCTCAGATGAAACTCGTTCAGAGCCTCGATGTAACGGAGTTTCGGGCAGATCGTCTTGTAGTGCTTGATCGCCGTCTTGCAGACCTCTTTCCACTGGGCCATGCTCAGCCGGCCCTCCACCACGTGCCTCTCCATGCGCCGGACGTTCAGCAGGATCTCGTCGGAGATTCCCGCGAACGCCGTCAGGTAAGTCTCAAATGGGATGTCTGGCGCCTCGAAGTCGACGTCATCGCCTTTGACTCGGTTCTTGATCAGATAGTTGAAGTTGTACGCGCCGGTCTTCATATCCCACAGGTCATCGAGACAGACCCAACAACGGACGAGACGCGCACGGCCATACTCCTTCTCGATCCTCTCCGCCAGTTCCGGCGGCGGCGAACGCATCAGGATCGAGGTGTTGAGGTACCGCTCGATCTCCCGGCGGGCGCCGAGCGGCCGGGAGGCGTCGACCGACACGGAGGCGTGCAGGCAGTAGGCGTAACGCAGGCCATACGCGCGCGCGCCAACATCGCGCGCCTTCGCGACCAGCTCCGCATGCGGCGTGTCACACACGTCAACCAGCCCGCCTTCCCCCGCCGCAGAGGACTCGGCATACCGCAGTCCTTGCACGCCGACCACATTCGGGTGTTTCAGCGCCGACTCGACGATCAGCCGATAGGCGTCAGCTTGTGCTTTCCGGCTGGACGCCTCCCAGCGCAGCGGATCGAAAAGGCCCCTTTCCGCCCCGCCGAGCCGAACGTCGACAACCAATACCGGTTTCTCGAGATACGGCGAGACGGTGAACGTTTCAAGCGATATCCCGTCGTGCGCGACGCTGACCACGTCCGCATACGATCCCGCGAGCTGCATGCCCGCCGCATCGGCCTCAACCAAGGGGGAGCCGAGATTCAGCGTGCGGGGCGCGCCCGCTTTGAGGGCGGAGGCGATTCCCTTGAATGTGGCCTCCGCAAAGAGCTCGGCAAAACCGGAATAGTCCTTATGCTCCGCGCCGGAAGGCGCGTTGGTCGCGTTCAACAGCGCATCCCAATCCGCATACTCTGTTTTCCAGGCGGCATTCAGCCGCTCGACCGGGCCGTGCTGCTTCTTGAGAAACGTGACCAGCTGGACTTTCGCAGCCTGCTGCGGCGGGGACTGCATGATCCTGCGTCCCAACGCCGCCGGCTTGAGCCGACCAATCCCTGAATCCACCAGAAAGCCAACGCACCAGGGGTCCTCCGCCTGCGCTTTGCGCGCGGCGAACTGCCGGTCCAGCTCCTTACGGAACCCGGGATGAAACGGGTCGATCACCGTGTCAGCCGCATCGCCCGCCACCTCCACGCACGGCACCGACAGGCGGATCCGCTCGATGTAAGGCGTTTTCCGCAGCGCCGTGATTTCACCCGCACTGTCCGGACCCAGCGCGTTCATCGACCAGCTCCTGACACGCTGGTGCGCCTTCTTGCCATAGGCCTCCCTCCAGGAATCGCCGTATTTCAGAGCCGCGTTCGCCGCCGTAAAATCGTAGCCGCGCGTGCCGCCCTCTGCCCGACAGAACGGCGCTTGCGCCATCTCCGCACCGGGCTGCCCCTCGAATATGAACGCGCGGCCCTCCAGTGGCGTGCCCGCACCCGAAAGTGAGATGCCCCCGACGCCGTGCGCCCACCAGAGACACCCCTCGGGATCGACAAACCACCACTTCCCTTCAACTTTCTCCACCCGGAAACGCCCCGTCGCGGCGCGCTTCGGCCCCTTTGCCCAGCCGCCGTACATGTTCCAATCCGCCGGCCCTGGCTGCGCCTCCAGTTCACGCCGCTCCTGCTCCAGCGTCTTCTTGAGGTCGTCCTCCGAGCGCGTCTTTCCGGGCCAGTCGGCATGCTTGAACTGGCCGAACCGGTCGATGAATGGGAAGAATCGGTCGGGACCCCAAGCGCAGTAGTCGGGAAGCCGGAGCTCAACGCCGAAGGCATGGATCCCGGTGATCTTGAACCTGCGCGGCTGCCCCGTCTGATAAACGAAAACGGTCAGCCGGTCAGCCGTCTCGGCGCAGGCAACCGCGCCGGCCACATGTCCGCCCGGCACGGAGACGCAAGCGCCCAACGCGTCGCCCAACCGTTTCACAACCGCCTTGTCCAAAGGCGAGAGGTCGCCCAGCGGGAGAACGATCTCCCCTTTCTTTCCCGCCTCCAACTCGAGGGAGGGAAGGCTCATCAGCGCCTCGCGCTCTGCCGGAAAAACGACCCCTGGCGCAGCGAAGCGGACCTTGAGCAACGCGGTGCCCGTGTTTTCCACCTCGACCACCAGACGCGAACATCCCGCCAGACGCGCCGCAACAGGCAGGAGCGCTTTCGGCCAAGCCCCCTGCTGCGCCTGATCGAACACGAGCGCCCCGTCCTGACGCGTGACCTTCAGCCCGTCCTGCACAATCTTCTGGCTGTCGAACTCCGGCGCCGGGAAAATGGCAAACCGTTTTTCCTGCGCACCGCCCGCGACACTCTGAGCGCTCCCCAGAAGCGCCCACCCGAAACCGACCAGCGCCGCAAAAGCAACCCGCGCGCCCGCACATCCCGATATCACCCGCTGTTTCATCATCCCTGTCCCCCGAAGCAACCTGTAACCTGAAACCTGGAACCAAAACCGTCCCTACTCCACCTCGTTGTAAACACGCACGAAGTCAACCACGAACGCATCAGGCAACTGGCTCTTGGCCGGTTCGGCCGCCCCCCCCCGCTCCAGCCGTGCCCGCAAACAGCACCGCCATCACCCCCTTTGTTATCATCTCTCTAGCCCTCTGTTATCTCCGAACAGAACACCAGACCCGCCGCCAACTCATATGCGGACCACACTCCTGCGGACTCTTAGTGCCCGTCGCACGGCACGACCGCCCCTTCAGTAAAACATGATCACCGTACCGTCCGGCGGCAGCTCATACATGCCGAAAACGCTGGGATCGGCTTGCAGACCGCCGACCGACGGGCACTCCACACGAAAACCTGTGACTCCCGTGAGCGCCACGGGTGTGCCATTGGTGAAGTCACTGAGCGCAAACGTGGCGATCGAGCCGTAGAATCCGGGATTATGCTTGTCACTGAGCCGTATGGCATTCCATTTGGGGCTGGGAGCGCCATATGCGGCGCTGGTCAGCTCCAGCGTCCAAGTGGCAATCCGAGTCGTCCCGGAAAGCGGATAAATAACCATCTTGTCCATTGTCCCCAAGGTGTCAACCTCACATTCGCTCAGAAAAAACCGGACGCGGTCATCCGTGCTGTTCACGGTCCGGCCGATCGAAAACTCAAGACTGCTGGCATTCGCCACCAGCTCGGTGAATTTTAGCCCGCTCATCGCCACAACCGTGGACATGGGCACGTTGGTGTCGGTTTGATAAACTGCGCCTCCCGAAACGCTGGTGCAGGTTAAACCCGTTAACGACGTGAAGGTGCCCTCACTGGTGGTAATGCTGGCCAGTGTCTGAAGATTCGTCTCGGGCGTGACGATAAAACCGGGCGTGAAAGTTGCCGTGGCAGGCAGAATACGCGGAGCCGATGGCAAATATGGCGGAGCCGGTTCGCCAATCGTTGCGACGATATTGGGGTCATAGCCAGAGTTGCCCGCCAGTTCAATTCCATCGAAGCTCAAGACTCCTGTGTCGTTCGTGAAATCGCTGAGACGGAAGGCCGTCACAAAAGCGTGCATCTGCATATTGCCGTAGGTATTTTGCCAGAGACTGACCATATCACCATAATCCGCCGACACGATGGCCCGCCGCCAGCTCCCGACGCGCACGCCGTTGGTCGTCGGATAGACGGTGATCGGATCACCGGCGCTTTGGGCCGCGGTCCCGAGCTCACCCAACACGATGCCGACGCTGTCGTTCGTCACCGTCATGCCTAAACTGAACTTCGCACCGCCTGAAATATTCACGACCGCCAGGGTGAACTTGAGTCCGCTCAACGCATTCGTCAGGGAAGTCGTCGTCACCGTTTCGTTCACAGCCCGCGACAGTTCCCCTGCGGGACAAGACTTGCAGGTGGCCCCGACAGGGACATAATAGTCGGAGGCTATCTGAATATAAGCGAGGTCCTGCCCGTTCGACTCGATCTGCCCCACCACAAATCCAGGGCTGGTCAGAACGCCTGTCACCGGCACAGGGGCCGCCGACACAAAACCTGCCATCAGCAAAAGGGCCAACCCAGCCGCTTTGAACGACAAACCATGTATTGTTGTTTTCATTGCCTTGCCTCCTTGACGCACAACCACAGGTCCAAAAATCTCTTCGAACGACTCTTATCTTATGGGCCCCGACCGAGCGTTTCAATCTCGATTATGCGAACTCGACCCTCTATTTTGCGAACTGTCTGAGGCGGCTTTGAACTGCTCTGCCAGCCAAAGTACGCCGCGGGGCAGCGTGCCCAAGCGGGTTGTTCCCCTGCCCCCTCGACTGCGCTGGATAAAGGGCATCGCGGCGTCCTCACCGCAAGCAGCCAAGCGATTCCTGACCCCTCCGCCATTGACGATTACAATCGGGTTCGTGTATGGTGTCCCCATACTTTGGATTGGGGCGCACCACGCTATTGGAAAATTGTGCAAGCTGACCGCGAGGTCTGCGGCGGCACGGGTTATGCGCAGCCAAAACGGCGTTCAGCAGAGCTTCGTGCGGCGGCGTGCATGGAGATTGAAACGATGTTTTGGAAGAAGAAGAGGAAGGTCGAGACGCGGGCCTGTTTCTGGACGACCGACCAGGGCTGTTCGGACGGGTTCATGGCCGACGCGAAGGCGTGTTTTGAGCAGCACCGGCACGTGCTGGTCATCGGCCACTTCTCAACGACGAGCGAGCGGGTCAGCCAGCAACTGGCATCCGCGGGTTTATGCTCCACGTTGCTCTCCGCTGTGGAAGAATTGGCCCCGCACCGCCTCGAGTGGCTCTGCCGCGGCGGCTCTGCGGCGATCATCCCTTACGCGCTTTTGGAGCGTGCCGCGCCGTTCGCCCCAAGCAAGCCCGATCCCCTTGTCCAAGCCGCAATCCTCGTTTCGGAAATGTACCCGACATCTGATCGCGAGGCGCTGGTCGAAGCGTTCGCCGCCGGATTGCCGTTCGATGTGTCTTTAACGCTCTACGCGTCGTTGCAATCCCCTCTGATGCGTATGTTCGGAAGCGAGAAAATCGTCGCGCTCATGCATCGTCTGGGCATGGACGAGAACTCGCGCATGGAGCACCCGTTCTTGGCCGACTCCCTCCGGGCTGCGCAGCGGCGCATCAAAGGCCGGGTCCAACAGGAAATGCCGGCGGCCTCGCAGCGGGAATGGTTCGAGCGGAACCTGCCGGACGGCGGCAGGCCATGACCGTTGAACAAAGGGCAGTCCAACAAGGCTACGGAGCGAAGGTCGCTAACCGCCGCTGACGCCGGAAAGAAAGAAGCATGACACACGAGGAAGCAAAGCAGTTTGCCGAGCATTGGGTTGAGGCATGGAACAAGCATGATCTGGACGAAGTGCTGTCACACTACACAAGTGATTTCGAGATGACCTCGCCCATGATCCAGAAACTGCTCGCAACAGGCACAGGAACGCTCAAAGGCAAACAGGCGGTCGGCGACTACTGGAGAGCGGCGATACAGAAACTTCCCGACCTGAGGTTCTCGGTGATCGCCGTGACGTCCGGAGTCAACACCGTCTCCATCTACTATGACTCGGTCATGGGGAAAAAAGCGATTGAAACTTTCTTTTTCAACAGCGAAGGAAAGGTGTTCAAAGCGCTTGCGACCTACGCCTGATTGTTCAACGACCCTGTTCTGACCGCGCAAACAACCGCGTCTTTCCCGTGCGCTGGCTGGCCGTTCTTTCCCGACATCATTTCAAAAAGTTCGCGACGTTCTCCTTCGTCACCAGTTGGAAGGGGATGAACGTCTCCTTCTCGACAGGCGCTTTGCGGACCAGTTTCAAAGCCGCGTCAACCGCGCCGCGCCCTTGCCCTTTGCCGTCCTGAAAAACCGTCGCGTCGAGCCGTCCGTCGCGCACCGCCTGCAATGCATCGGCGATGGCGTCCACGCCGACCACGATGATGTCCTTCTTGCGGCCCGCACGTTCGAGGGCCAATACCACGCCCATCGCCATCTCGTCGTTCTGCGCGAAGACCGCACGGATCGATGTCCCGTATGCCTGCAGCCAGTTCTCCATCAGCGTCACCGCTTTGGCGCGGTCCCACTCCGCCGTCTGGGCGGCGAGCAGTTTCACTCCCGGGTTCTTCTTCAGGACTTCGAGCTGACCCGCACTCCGCTTGAGCTGCGCCGCCTGTCCCATGTAGCCTTCCATCATCAGCACGCCGCCTTCGCCTTTCAACCGGTCTGCGATGTAGGCCATGCC
>Ga0075012_10004776_pt1 | contig 12553 bp, 7 predicted proteins | sample All_14_2_FD_71474 | JGI IMG/M metagenome (GOLD analysis project Ga0075012, IMG submission 71474) | Freshwater microbial communities in response to fracking from Pennsylvania, USA - Allegheny Zone_MetaG_DW_15 | ecosystem: Environmental > Aquatic > Deep subsurface > Groundwater > Drilled...
GCTTGCATCGCGGCTTTTGGCACCGCTCGGCGGGTCGGCCGACGATGCCACCGCATACGACGTCCGTATCAGTCCTTCACCGGGCGCACCTTGCTTGCCGCCAGGCGGGCCCGATCGCGTGCTTCGTCGACATTCGTGCCATTGGCCACGGCGACGCCCATGCGGCGCTTCAGGAAGGATTCGGGTTTGCCGAACAGGCGCAGATCGCTGCGCGGTACGGTCAGTGCGTCGGCCACGCCTTCGAAAGCGATGCCGGTTTCGTCCATGCCGCCATAGATCACCGCCGAGGCGCCGGGCTCGCGCAAGGCGACATCCACCGGCAGCCCGAGAATGGCGCGGGCATGGAGTTCGAACTCGGACAGGCGCTGGGTGCACAGTGTGACCAGGCCGGTGTCGTGCGGGCGCGGGCTGACTTCGGAGAACCAGACTTCGTCGCCCCGCACGAACAGTTCGACGCCAAACACGCCGCGTCCGCCCAGATTGCCGGTGACCGCAGCGGCAATCTCCTGCGCGCGCTTCAGGGCTGCCGGGCGCATTGCTTGCGGCTGCCAGGATTCGACATAGTCGCCCGACACCTGCAGGTGGCCGATGGGCTCGCAGAAGTAGGTCTGAACGGCGCCGCTGGCGTCGCAGGCGCGGACGGTGAGCAGGGTGATCTCGAATTCGAAGTCGACAAAGCCTTCGACGATGACGCGGCCCTGGTTCACCCGGCCGCCTGCCGCCGCATAGTCCCAGGCCTTGCGGACGTCGTCCGGACCGCGCAGGGTGGACTGGCCCTTACCGGAGGACGACATCACCGGTTTGACGATGCAGGGGTAGCCGATGCCGCCGTCGATCGCGGCCTGCAGTTCTTCCAGCGAACTGGCAAAGCAGTAAGGCGAGGTCGGCAGGCCGAGTTCTTCTGCGGCCAGGCGGCGGATGCCTTCGCGGTTCATCGTCAGCTGGGTGGTACGCGCGGTGGGGATGACCTCGGCCAGACCGGCCGCTTCGATTTCGGCCAGCATGTCGGTGGCGATGGCCTCGATCTCGGGCACGATCAGGTGCGGGCGCTCGGCCTCGACCAGCGCCCGCAGCGCGGTACCGTCGGTCATCGGGATGACGTGGGCACGATGGGCAACCTGGTGGCCGGGGGCATTGGCGTAGCGGTCGACGGCAATGACTTCCACGCCCAGGCGTTGCAGGGCGATGACGACCTCCTTGCCGAGTTCGCCGGCACCGAGCAGCATGACGCGCAGTGCGCTGGGGGACAGGGGGGTGCCGAGCTTCATCGTCTCTCTCCTTGGGGGCGTGGTGCCCGATTTGTCGAGCGCGAAGTGTAATCCCACAGACCGCCGTTGGCTGCCTGCCGATGCCTCGAAAGCCGACGGACGGCACTTTCCGTGCCTTCGTTGAGGTCGTCGGGTCGAAAGCCGGCGGGAGCGGCGCGTGATGCGTGCGCCCTGCCGGGTTTGCCGGAAGCGGCGTCTGAAGCCGGGCGCTATGGGCCCGCTACTGCTGCTTCAGGAATATCCGGCGCGACGCAGGCGCGCGGCAACCGCGCCCGGGCCGAATTCTGCATTCAGGTCGTCACGATTGTCTGCCGCCCAGTCGACGGCGCGCTGGGCGTTGTCGATGCGGCGCGCAAGCAGATGGCCGTCGGCCGAGAGCATTTCGGCCGCATCGCCAAAGGCGCGTGCGACATTGCTCAAGGTCTGTACTGCTGCCGCGCGGTCACTGCCCAGCGCGGCGTCGAAGCTGGCCTCGTCAAAGCGCAGTTGCCCGTCACTGCTGAAGCTGACGCCCATCGCCGTCAGGCCGCGGTCGAAACCGCCATTGCCGGCCCCGTGGAAGATCGAGCCGACTTCACGGCGCAGCGAGAAGCGGGCGGTCTCGCCAGCCTGCACGTCGTCCAGCAGGGCACCGTCCTCAAAGTAGGGGTCGAACTCGCTGTCCCACGCGTTGTAGCGGGCGATGAAGTCCTGCAAGGCGGCCTTGATGTCGGTATCCGCACTGTCGACACGCAGGCCACTCAGCCCCTGACTGGCAGTACCGAGTTCGGCGACACGTTCGCGCAGCCGGGTGAGAACCTGCGCCTCGTCACCGATTGCATCCACCCGCGCGTTGTAACGGCGCAGGAAGGCGGCGTTGCTGGCCTCCAGTTGGGACAGTACCGACTGTATCTGCGATCCGGTATCGCCCAGCAGCGAGATGGCGCCGGTCGCGCCAGCGGCGTCGGGCAGGTTTCCCATTCTGGCGTTGAGCAGGGCGCTGAGGAAGTCGGTATTGCTGCTGCCCTTGCTGTCGTTGGCCGTCAGGGTGCTGAGCGCGTTGAGGCGGAATGCGGCAAGATCGATCTTCAAGGCGGGCTCCGGTGGCGCAGGAATGTTCTCAGTCTAGACCGGAGATGACCGAAGGTTAAGGGGGCGATCAACGCTGGCCGCTCAGTTTCAGGCTGCGCTGGGCAGAGACCTCGTCGTGCAGGTCGTAATCCCTGAGTTTCTGGTAGAGCGTGCTCTTGGCAATGGCCAGCTTGCTCGCGGTCAGTGTCAGGTTGCCGCCGGTGGCCGCAATGGTGCGGCGGATCAACTCGGCCTCGACTTCGCTGATGCGCTGTACGGCATGCAGTGGGGTCACGCTCGCGGGATGGGTATCGGGGGTGGTGGGGGTATCGGCTTCCAGTTCGGCCGGCAGGCAGTCCAGGCTCAGGCGCGGGCCTTCGCACACCAGCAGCATGCTCTCCACCACATTGCGCAGCTCCCGGACGTTGCCCGGCCAGGTGTAGGCTGCGAGCCGTTCGAGTACGGCGTGATCGATGACCGGCAAGGGCTTGCGATGGCGTTCGGCAAAGTGGGCAAGGAAATGCTGTACCAGCCGTTCGACGTCGCCTTGCCGGTCGCGCAGTGCCGGGATGCGGATCGAGGTGACGGCGACGCGGTAGTAGAGATCCATGCGGAAGCGGCCGGCCGCAACCTCCTGGCGCAGGTCGCGGTTGGTTGCGGCGACCAGCCGGAAATCGGTCTTGCGCGGCGCGTTTTCGCCCAGGCGATAGATCTCGCCGTGTTCGAGCACGCGCAACAGGTGGGGTTGAAGGTCCATCGGCATCTCGCCGATTTCATCCAGGAACAAGGTTCCCCCATTGGCGGCTTCGATCTTGCCGATCAGACCGCCGCGGCGGGCGCCAGTGAAGGCGCCGTCTACATAGCCGAAGAGTTCGCTGGCGAGCAGCTCGCGTGACAGGCCGCCACAGTTGAGTGGGACGAAGGGGCCTGCGGAGAACGGGCTGGCGCGGTGTATGCCCTGGGCGAATTCCTCCTTGCCGACACCGGTTTCGCCGAGCAGCAGCACCGGTACGCGAGAGCTTGCCAACTGGCGGGCCTTTCTCAGTACGGTTTTCAACCCGGGGTCCACGGTGATGATGTGTTCGAAGCCGCCCGGCGGGCGTTCGATCTCCTCGCGATCCGGTTTGCTGCGGCGATGCACGAGGGCGGGCAGAGGCAGGACGAGCAGCGTGCCGATGCGTTCGCCGCGCTCCGAAACCGGGGCCAGCCACTCTGCGCGCATCCAGGGCGGCAACTGGGTCAGGCTGTTGTCCAGTGCAAGGGCCGGAATGCGACGGGGCCGGCTGAGGTCGAGATCGGCGTCGAGCGAGGCGAGCACCGCCTGTGCGTTGCCATTGGCCTTGATCGGGTAGCCGCGACGGTCGAACAGCACGACGCTGTCGGTGGTGGAGGACAGGTTGGGGAGGGCGGCTTCGAGCAGGCGCAGACGCAGTTCCGTTTCACGCATCGTCAGCCGGCTTTCGATCCGGTTGGCGGTGGTGACGACAAGGGCGAGGCTTTGCCGGTTGTAGGTTTCCGAAAGCCCGGAGACATCCACGACACCGAGGGTCTCACCGTCGATCGGATGACGTATGACCATGGCCGAACAGGTCCAGCGCTTGATGCCCGCGCAGTAGTGCTCGGCGGAGTGGATCTGCACCGGTTCGCCCACCGCGAGCGCGGTACCGATGGCGTTGGTGCCGCAGATGCGTTCGCTCCAGGCGACGCCGGGCAGCAGGTGGATGTTCTCTGCGGCGCCCAGGGTGCGGGTGTCGCCCTCCATGCTGAGGATGGTGCAGTTGACGTCGGCGAGCGCCATGACGGTACCGGTCTCGGCGAGGAAGTCGCGTGCACAGGCCATGATCGGCGCGCTTGCCCGCAGCAGTTCGTCATGGGTGTTGCGTAGTGATTCGAGTCTGGACTCGGTCAGCGGCGGTGGGGCACTACGTTTGTCCGGGTCGACGTTGTGATCCCGGCAGCGTTGCCAGGACCCTTCCACCAGGCTGCGCAGGGCATCGCCCGCTTGCCCGCTGCCGTTGAGAAAGCGCTCCCAGGCTGCCATGACATCGGCGTCTTTTCCAGGCTCGGAAAAGCGCTGTCCATCGGATGTACCGGTCATTGCGTTGATCTCCTCCTTGGCGAACTCCAGCGCCCGGCTGCTCTGCTGGCAGCATGCGATCGGCAGTACCGTCGCGCATGGTGGGTGGATTCGTGATGTGTGCCCGTGGTGGTCGGCCAAGGGGCCGACCGGTTTGCGGGCCTCTTTAGCTTAGCAAAGGAAATGCCTGCCTGTGCCACCGGGGCGCAAATGACGCTGTCAGGTGTGTCGGCCAGCCTGGGTGTGCAGCGCGACGTTCGGTTTCCGTACGTTCGGCGTCTGAGCAGCGTACGGAAACCGAACGGTTCAGGCATCGGCCTCGAGCGTCTCGCGGCATTGACGCAGGGCGTCGAGAGCCTCGGGGTTCTCCAGTGCGGCCGTATCGCCAAGGGCCTGATCAAGCCAGATCGCCTTGACCATGCGGCGCAGGATCTTGCCGTTGCGTGTGCGCGGCAGTGTGCTGACCTGATGGATCCGCGCGGGGGCAAGTGCCTTGCCCAGGCGGGCTGCAAGGTGGGCGATGAGGTCGGTTTCGAGCTCGCGCCAGCGGCGGCTGCCCCGGCCAATGGGGGCGACCAGGGTGACGAAGCAGTGCGCGGCTTCTCCCTTCACTTCATCGGGTACGCCGATTGCGACGGCTTCGGCTACCGCGGGGTGGGTGACCAGGGCGGATTCATAATCAGCGGGGCCAACGCGCTTGCCGGCGATCTTCAGTGTGTCGTCGCTGCGTCCCTGGATGAACCAGTGTCCGTCGACGTCCACCCGCGCCCAGTCACCATGCACCCAGATACCGGGAAATCGCGACCAGTAGGCGTCGAGATAGCGCGCATCGTCACGCCAGAAACCCTGTGGCATCCCGGGCCACGGTGCGCGCAGGACGAGCTCGCCGACCTCGTCCGCAGGGCCGCCGGCATGGCGCGAATGGCCCGCAGCATCGACCACGTCGGCAATCATGCCCGGGATAGGTGCGGTGAAACCACAGGGCTTCTGCGGCAGCCCGGCAAAGCACGCGAGGATGCCGCCACCTATTTCAGTGCCGCCCGAGTAGTTGATGATCGGGCAGCGCTGCCCGCCCACCTGCTCGAACAGCCAGTGCCACGGATCGTCGTTCCAGGGTTCGCCAGTGGAGCCGAAGATGCGCAGGCTGTCGAGCTGTCCGGGTTCGGGCAGACCGGCGTCGCCGCTTGTCATCAGCAGGCGTACCAGGGTGGGGGACAGGCCGAGGTGGGTGAGACGGTGGTGTGCGACCAGTTCCCAGATGCGCCGGGGATGCGGGTAGTCGGGGGTGCCTTCGAAGAGCACCAGCGTGGCACCGCGCAGCAGGCCGCCGAAGACCAGCCACGGACCCATCATCCAGCCCATGTCGGTGATCCACAGCAGGCGGTCGGCGGGGTTCAGGTCAAAAGCCATCAGCATGTCCTGCGCAGCTTTCAAGGGAAAGCCGGCATGGGTGTGCACCACCCCTTTTGGGCGCCCGGTGGTGCCGGAGGTGTACAGGATCAGCAGTGGCGTGTCGGCGGGGTGAGTGGCTGGGCCCGGTGCCGGATCGCTGTCTGCGAGCAGATCGGCCCAGCTCGATTCCGTCCAGTGCGACACATCGGGTGGGGTCAGGTTCGTCCCGAGGCGAGGCACGACGAGCAAATGTGCGAGAGGGGCGGTCATGGCGGCAGCGCGGCGGGCTTCCGCCAGCATGTCGACCTGTCGCCCCCTGCGCATGAAGCCGTCCGCACAGACCAGCAGCTGGGCGCCGCTGTCGGCGAGCCGGCTGGCCACGGCGTCGGCGCCATAGCCGGAGAACAGTGGCAGCACGATGGCGCCGAGGCGTGCCGCGGCAAGGAAGAGGACGGCAGTTTCGGGGACCATTGGCAGGTACATCGCGATGCGGTCACCTGCGCCGATACCCAGGCGGGACAGTCCGGTGGCCAGCCGTCGTGCGGCATGATCGAGTTCGGCATAGCTCAGCTCGCGATGGCTGCCGTCGTCGCCTTCCCAGATCAGCGCCGGGCGTTGTGGATGGGTGCTGGCAGTACGGCCGACAAGATTGTCATGAAGGTCGAGTTCGCCGTCGACGAACCAGCGCGGCCAGGCTGGCCCGGCAGACAGGTCGCACACCTGGCGGTAGCGGCGTGTCCAGCGCAGGCCCAGGGCGTCTTCCACCTCTGCCCAGAAGCGGCCGGGTTCCTCGCGGGCGCACAGTTGCAATGCGTCGAGGTCGGCATGGCCGTAGTGCTGGAGGAATCGAAACAGCGCAGTGTCGGCAAAACGGGGGGCGCTGGCGAGATAGGTGTTCATGCTGGTGTCCTTGTTGTCTGTCCCGCAGACCTTGCGTGGTAGGGGTGTTGGCGTACATCCGAAAAAATGCCGGTACACCGCGTTGCCGCGCCGTACCGGCCGGAGGGGAAGCACCTTGGCGCGCGGTCAGGCGCGCCGGACGGGATCAGGCCGCTTTTTCAGGGATGGGCAGGCCGAGCCAGTCGCGATAGAAGGCCTCGATGTCGGGCTCGAAGTCGTGGATCACCGGATACCACGGGGTGGGGGCCTCGACATCGTGCATGGCGCCGCAGCTGGGGCAGTAGTACTCGCGATAGACCTGCCACTGGGTGTCCGGCGCCATCAGCCGCGGATACACCTCGGTCATGGCTTCTTCGGTGTCGCGCACATAGACGGCCGCGTTGAGCTTCCAGTTTTCGCGGTAGTCGCCGAGCACATGGCCGCAATCGCACTGGGTGACCCACTGCTTTGCGGCGTTCTGCACGATGTAGAGGTGTGGGCCGAGCGGCAGCACGATCCGCTCCTTGAAGGGCACTTTGGCCTGCAGCGCCTTCAGGTACTGCTCGAAACGGCTGTGGTCCTTGGGCATCGACAGCATGCGGAAGGTGGTTTCCCAGTCGAGCGAGCCTTCGGTGAGGTGCGCGACCTGTTCATCGGTGTAGGTAGTCATTTTTCAGCTCCTTGATGCGGTGATCATTCTTCGACCTGGACGACGGTGGTGACGTCGGGCAGCAGCGAAAGGTCCATGCGGTGGGTGGCGCCGTAGGACGGCACGCCGAGTTCGGATTCCAGCAACTGCCAGTCGGCCGGCAGGCTCCAGAAGTCCTTGAACTGCTGCGTGAACTTCTCGGACAGGGCGAAGCTGGTGGCGAACATGTGCTTCACCTGCACCGCGGCGTGCTTGTTCACGATGCGTTCGCGCTCTTCCTTCATCCATTCACGGGTCGGCAGGGCGCGGGCGAGGCGCTCCTTGCGGATCTCCGCACGACGCGCCTGGGTCTTGGCGGCATCGACGGTGAAGACCCCTTTGGCATCCTGGGTGAACACCGCGCCATAGACCTTTTGCGCGTATTCCGGCAGCAGGAATGTCTGGTTGAGGTCGTTCTCGATGGCCTTCGGGTCACGGTCGATCGGGTCGCCAAAGCCGGGGCCGCCGCGCAGGTAGTTGAGATACAGATCGTGGTTGGCGTAGCAGTCTTCGGTGGTGATGCACTGCTTGTCGCGTTTGACGCTTGCGGTGGCGTCGATGTGGCGCTCGTAGTCCGGGTTGTCCGGATCGAGATCGCCGCCCAGCGGCAGCGAATCGCCAATGGCAATGCGCTGCTCCAGCCCGGTCTTGTGCGCTTCGAAGCGGTAGCCGGTGGCCGAGGGGTAGCCGCCCATCATGCCCCAGTCGCTGTTCATGAAGCCGTTGCCCATGAAGAACATGGTCCAGTCCTGCGCGTTCCACACCATGCGCAGGGTTTCGAAGCCGCAACCACCGCGGTACTTGCCGTAGCCGCCGGAGTTGGCCTTGACGTTGCGCCCGAGGTAAAGCAGGGGTTCGGCCATCTCCCAGATCTCGATGTCGCCCATGTCGCCTTCGGGGTTCCAGATCGCGGCGGCGTGGTTGAGGCCGTCCTTGATCGCGCAGGCGCCGGTGCCGCAGCTCGATGCTTCGAAACTATTCACCGCGTGGATTTCGCCGTCCTGGTTGATGCCGCCGCCCTGCAGCCAGTTGGAGGTGTTGGCATTGCCGGCGTTGACCTCTTCCAGATAGCCGCGGCTGAAGTAGGACTGCGACAGCCCGCGCCACAGCGCCGCCCAGCCCGAGACCAGGAAGTGCCAGGCGTAGGCGTGGCCGGTGCGGCGGTCGTCCGGGTTGCACCAGGTGCCCTTGGGCAGGCGGAACTCGGTGGCAAAGTAGGCGCCGTCGTTGATGCGCTGGGTGGGCACCAGGGTCTGGCACATCATCACCCAGATGCCGGAGGTGAAGGCCACCTGGTGGGCGTTGAAGGTGTGCCAGCCCCAACGGCTGGCGCCTTCGAAGTCGAGCCGCCACTTGCCGTCAGGCTTGATCGTCATCTCGCACGGCGAGTGCATGATCGAGTCGAGCTTGGCGAAGGCGTTGGAGACCTGGACGTCGTCGTGCTTGTACGGCACGTCAACAAAGGACACCTTGCGATACTTGCCGGGCAGGGTCATGGCCTTGATGCGGCTCTGCAGCCCGCGGCGTCCTTCCTCGATCACCTCGTAGGCGAACTTCTCATAGGCCTCGATGCCGTCGGCGCGGATCACCTCTTCGACCAGGTCGCGGATCATGTGGCAGCCGGCAATGCGGGTGCGCTCGTCCAGGATCCAGTACTTGGGCGTGCGTACCGAGCGCTGCGACTCGTGCAGCCAGTCGCGCAGCGGCTCGTCGTTGATGCCGGTCTTGCGGCAGGTGATCATGTAGCCGTCGCCAAAGCGCTGGGTCTGGCCGGTGGACATCGATCCCGGCGTGACCGCGCCGGTGTCGATGACGTGGGTCACGCCGCCCACCCAGCCGATCAGCCGCCCTTCCCAGAAGATCGGCACGATGGTGGCGATGTCGCAGGGGTGGACGTTGCCGATCGAGCAGTCGTTGTTGGTGAACATGTCGCCTGGGTTGATGCCGGGGTTGGCCTCCCAGTTGTTTTCGATCATGTACTTGATCGCCGCGCCCATGGTGCCGACGTGGATGATGATGCCGGTGGAGGTCAGCACGCAGTCGCCGACCGCGTTGTACAGCGTGAAGCACAGCTCGCCTTCCTGCTCGACGATCGGGCTGGCGGCGATCTTCTTGGCGGTTTCGCGTGCATGGACCAGACCGCCACGCAGCTTCGAGAACAGCTTCTCGTAGCCAATCGGGTCACTGTCGCGAAACGCCAGTGTGGTCTGGCCGTTGTAGTGGCCGGTGGCATTGGTGCGTTCGATGATGCCGTCGCGGAACTGCTTCAGCGTCTGACCGTTCTTCAGCAGGTCGGCGAAGCCGATTTCCTTGTTGCTCATTTTCATGATCGGGATGTCCTCAGAATTGGTTGTGTCCCGGGCGTTTCATGACCTTGCCCCCTGGGGGAGCCGGTCGTCCCGGGGCTGCCCGGCGACTACCGGATTTCCTTCAGGTGGAAGAGGCGATGCTTGTCGACCCGGGTTTCGAAGCCGTCAGGTACGACGAAGGTGGTGGCATCCGATTCAATGATCGCGGGGCCCACGATGTGGTTGCCGGCCTTGAGCGCCTCCATCCTCCACAGGGCGGCGTTGACCCATTTCTTGTGACGATAGAAAGGACGGGTGCCGAGATAGGCTTCCGGCGGCGGCGTCGGGCCGGCGTCGGGGTCTTCGGGCAACACGGGTTTCTGCGTCACCACCGTGCCGCGCAGGATTGCGCCCGTGATCGAGAAGCCCAGTTCCGGAGAGCGCGCCGAGCTGGCATAGACGCGGCCATAGGTGTTTTCGAACGCCTCGACGATGCGGTCCCAGTCGGCAGCGGTTGCAGCGGTCGTGACCGGTGACGCGATCTCGAGATCGTTCAGCTGACCCATGTACTGCATCTTGTAGCCCGGGATCAGGATCACGTCTTCGGCCTTGTAGCCATTGATCACGAACTCATCGATGACTTTCACCGCAAGCTCGCTCCAGGCGTCCTGCAAGGTGCTGCAGGCGGCGGCCTTGTCGGCGTCGCCCGCATGCTGGCTGACGCCAAGGTCCACCGACTTGTCATAGCGGTACTCGAAGTCGGCGCAGGCGCACCCGAAGGCGGAGAAGCCGGCGGCCCATGCCGGTACCACGACGTCCTTGAAGCCGACGCCTTCGGTGTAGCCGTAAGTGTGTACCGGGCCAGCGCCACCGTAGGAGAAGCAGGTGAACTCGGCCGGGTTGTAGCCCTTGGCACTGATGTTGGCGCGCAGGTACTCGGACAGGGTCAGGTCCAGCAGCTCGATCACGCCCGCTGCGGCGTCTTCGACGGACAGGCCCAGCGGGTCGGCGATCTGCGCCTTGATGTGGTCGCGTGCGCGCTGCACATCGAGCTTGATCGCACCGCCCAGGAAGTTGTTGGGGTTGAGGTAACCGAGCACCACATGGCAGTCGGACACCGACACCGTATCCAGGCCGCTTTCCGGCCAGCAGGTGCCGACCCGGTAGCCTGCGCTGTCGGGCCCCAGCTTGATTGCCTTGCTATAGGGGTCGAGGCGTACGAAGCTGCCGGCCCCGGCGCCGACCGAATCCATGGCCACCAGGGGCAGCGACAGCACCAGCCGTGCCATGTCGGGGTCGGACTTGATGGCGAAGTTGCCCTTGGTGATCAGCGCCACGTCGAAGCTGGTGCCACCGATATCCGAGCAGGCAATGTTTTCGTCGCCCAGACATTCGCCAAGCAGCTTGGAGCCGATGACGCCGCCGATTGGTCCGGAGACGATGGTGCGGGCCAGTTCCTTGGCTTTCCAGCTGATGGTGCCGCCGTGGGTGGCCATCACGCGCAGGTCGAACTTGGCGCCGTGCTTCTTGAAGCGATCGCTGACCTTCTTCAGCGTCTGGCGCGACGGCTCGGCGCCATAGGCTTCGAGGATCGTGGTGTTCATGCGGTGGCTTTCCTTGCGCGATGGGTAGTAGTCAACCGACGCGAACACCGGGATGTCGACCTTGAGGCGCTGCAACTCGTCGCGTACGACGTCGCGTGCGCGTACTTCGCTGGATTCGTTCTTGTGTGATTGCAGCAGGCAGATCACGATGGCCTGCGATCCGGCTTCCACCAGTTCGCGGGTGGCCTGGCGCACATCCGCCTCGCGCAGCGGAATCACCACCTTGCCCTGTACGTCGGTCCGCTCGGTGACCCCGCGTGTGCGCGACACCGGCACCAGCGGTTCGTCGTAGCGGTGGGTGTTGAGGTGGATGCGGTCTTCCAGCGCATAGCCCAGGTAGCTTTGTAGTGCGCGACCCATCGAGTGGATCTGCTCGAAGCCCTTGTTGCAGATCAGGCCAACATCGAGCCCCTTGCGCATCAGGATGCGGTTGAGCATGGCGGTGCCGGAATACACGCCGGTGACCAGTTCGGGAAAGACCTCCTCCACGGTCCGATCCCAGTGGGCGAGGGCGTCCTGCGACGAGTTGAAGATGGCGAGCGATTCATCGGCCGGGTTGCTTTGTGCCTTGCCGACAACGAAGCGGCCGTCTTCACGCACGAAGAAGGTATCGGTCATCGTGCCACCGGCATCGATTCCCAGCACCTGTACGCGTGATGCGGTTTGAACTTCCATGTTTGTCTCCGTTCCTTGTTGTGGATGGTGGTGCCCGCCAGGCGGTGCGCCACTTCTCCCTTTGCAACGCCTGTGCCCGAGGTGCGGGTGCTGCGATGCGAGATGACGAAGAAGGCGGTCAGGACAAGGACGGAAGGGGGCGGTCCGTTCATGGGGTGCTGCGCTGCGAAGCCGGTGAAGGCCCGGCAACGGGCGAGCGGTAAGACGATGAACGTATGGAAAACGAACGTCAGTACGCGGGCGTGGCAGCGTCAGGAAGGGAAGACTGGCAGCGGGGCGGTTTGCTGCGATGCAATAGATTGATTTTTGTCAAACTTAGAGCTTGAATAGTTTCAGGCAATTGACCCTATTGCTTCAATATTCATCGTGTTTTGCTAACCTGAGGCTGTGAGCGGATGATTCAAGCCACTCGATAGCCCCGGAAACAGCCCCCCGACAAGGCGTGGGCGGGCAGGTGTCGGGTTGTGGATGTCATAAGCCAGCGTGGGCCAATACTGCGATACATGAGGAGATCGATATGAGCGAACACAACACCTCGGGCAAGTGCCCGGTGATGCACGGCGGCAATACGGCAAGCAGCAACTCGGTGATGGCCTGGTGGCCAAACGCGTTGAACCTGGACATCCTGCACC
>Ga0075012_10004778_pt1 | contig 12552 bp, 14 predicted proteins | sample All_14_2_FD_71474 | JGI IMG/M metagenome (GOLD analysis project Ga0075012, IMG submission 71474) | Freshwater microbial communities in response to fracking from Pennsylvania, USA - Allegheny Zone_MetaG_DW_15 | ecosystem: Environmental > Aquatic > Deep subsurface > Groundwater > Drilled...
TTGTCAAAAAAGAAGCTAGTCTTAAACACGCAAAATCTTCCATATCATCAATAAAAGAAAGTTTAACAGCAATGAATAATCAGCTGGATACAGCTCGAAAAGACCATACAGATGAAGAACTAAAAAACAGAGAACAGGCTATCGCTGAAGAAAAGCAACAACTAAAGAACAAACTGGAATCTTTTGAAAATACCTTAAAGGACCTCGATCATGAAGGTGCTGTCTCTGACGTCGAGCGACGCCAGGGCGTTTTAGATTCTACTAAAAGCAGAATTGCTGAATTAAAGCAGCAAGTTAGAGATTTATCTATTGAGCTTCAAACCAGTGGGCATCGTGGGCTTGCTGAAGAAAAAGAACAAGCCGAACAGGAGTTAAAGGATATTGGCAAAGACGTCGAGCGACTATATATGCACGTTGGTTCCTTGAATTTGTTGTGCCAACTGATAAAAGAGAACATTCAATCCGCCAAAGAAATGCTGGTTAAACCTTTAACAGAGGCAATGACACCCTATTTAAAAATTTTATTCCCTAATTCAGAGCCAGTGATCGATGAAGAGTTTTCACTTCAACATATATTGCGGGATGGTGTTAGAGAACCATTTGAAAACTTAAGTATAGGTACTCGCGAGCAGCTTGCCATTTTGCTACGCTTAGCCTATGCAGACTTACTGGCCGAAAAAGGGGCATCTGTTCCAGTAATTCTCGATGACGCATTAGTTAATTCTGATGATCTCAGACGCGAGAAAATGAAACAAATTCTGCACCGTGCATCTAAAAAACATCAAATTATACTCTTAACATGTCATGGCAATGACTATCGGGATTGCGGTGGAACATTACTAAGTATTTAGCTTTTTAATCCTCTAACCAGACTAAAACCGCATCCAATAATCTGGGCTTGCATCTCACTGGAACCAACACGAATGTCAGCCCAATCCTCATTAAGTGCGATTAACTCAAACTGCTGAGTCTCTTTAGAGGCCGATAATTGCTTATACTTGCGAACAATGACTTCCTGATCTCCCTCAATCAAAGCTACTACAAAATCGCTAGGTTTGGGGCTTGTATCAGGATCTACGATGATGACATCATTAATCCGAAACTCGGGCATCATGCTTTCATCTTTAATCTGCAGTGCAAAAGCATTTTTTCCAATGCTATCACTGACAGCTGTACTAACAGGAATAAACTCAACTTTGGTATCAACATCCTCTTTAATTTTCTGGATGAAAGCAGCTGGATCAATTGCTTGTTTGTAATCCAAGACAGGAATCAATGCCCCCATACCAAGGGATTTTGTCATCTTTCCTTCACGGTTATCGGTTAAGCACATCAAATAAGAGGCTGAAACTTCTAGCGCATCAGCCAGCAATTTAATTTCTGTTGGACCAGGGGTACGGTCACCTCTTTCATAATTATTAATACGTGAAATTTTCAAGTCACTGGTCAACTCCGCCAATGCTTTTCTCGTCAATCCTTTCGCCTTTCGTTCACTCATGATTCTTTGGCCGATTTTCTCTTTGATGTTCATGCCCATTCCACGGTATTTGGTTAATAAATTAATTCATTTACCCATTGACTATTGCTCGTAATGTGTTATTTTGAGATTTAATAACTGCTCGTTTTGAGCAGTTAAGCTCATTAAGAGCTAATGCAACGTCTTAAGTTCTCAAAATGGTATCACAAGTTTCATTGGACGCTAAGACTTTTAGTTAAGGAATAACGGATTATTTATGTATTTTACAGTGAATGACAATGAATTGGATGCACTCTGTGGGCTTTCATATATTCAGCAAATTACCTACTTAAGAGGGATTCGACCTTACATGGATCGCAATACATTCATAGTAGGGATTAAGCGACGAATTAGTTACCAATCACTGACTGAAGTGCTTTATATTGAACCCCATCAAGGCATTACAGAATCAGGGAGTCCTAGCCGTCAGCAAATTCGCCGAGCCATTAAAGGGCTTGAACGATCAGGACTTATTGCCATTCAGTCTTTCGATAAACATCTTATTTTAAAATGTCTTTTAGCGGATATCAGTTATTCCGTCCAAAATAAACCCGACACAAACCCGACACAGCAAACCGACACAAAGCCGCACGTAAAACTCCTTGTAAATACAGGGTTTTCTGAGGGAGCAGAGGTAAAAGCCAACACAGATGAAATCCTAAAAGCCGACACACCTCTAATAAAAGAAAATAATTATATTTATTTATTACAACGCTTCGAGCATTTCTGGCGTATGTACCCCGAGAAAAAGTCACGTGAACGTGCCTATGAAATTTTCGAACAAATCAATCCAGATGAGCCTCTGCTGCAAACTATGTTGCAAGCTCTTGCTCAACAAATAAAAGCCCGTACAGAAAAAGAAGCGCATGGGGAATGGGTTCCAGCATGGAAATTTCCAGCCAACTGGTTGTCTCAAAAATGCTGGGAAGATGAAGTCAAAATTGAATTAACGCAGGAGAAAAGGAATGAGAAGTACGGCCCAAATACTAAGAACAGAGCCATTGATCCATTCTGGAATCCAGAAACAGGAAACACAGCAAGCACCGGTGAAGATGAATGCAAGCCAAGCAACGTCATCAACTTGCAATGCTACAGACAGCAGTAAAAAGCGTATTGAAAACCTGTTTACTCGCTTTGCTGTCTTTTACGGGCATTTGTGGCGCAGCCAGTTTAAGAGCGATGGTTTTTTGGATTTTGCCAAGAAGGAGTGGCTGGAGGGCTTAAGTCGATTCAGTGATGAGATTTTGAATCAGGTCATTATGGATTGTCGCGATCATTGCGAAATGCCTCCTACCCTGCCGCAAATGATTAGTTTTTGTCGTGATATGAAAAAGCGAAATGCTTTTGATGTCGCACCCGAAAAATATCAACCAGCCAGTAAAGAAGTGGTTGAAGAGAATATCAGGCAGTGCAAAGCCTATTTATTTAAATAACAGAAGGAGAAGCGATATGTTGGTTTTAACAAGAAAAGTTGGGGAATCTGTCGTTATCAGTGAGGACGTTTACTGCACTGTAGTGGGTTATCGTGATGGTGAAGTTCGTCTTGCTTTTGATGCCCCTCAATCAATTCCAGTTCACCGTGATGAAATTCAAAGACGCATTTATCGGGAACGCCAAAAAGATCAATGGTTCAATGACTCTCCTCCCAATAAGGAAAGCATCGTTGACCGTTTAATTAGCAAATTCAAGCACGGGTTAAAGTCTGCTTAGAATCATCAGTAATTGAGGATTATATCGTATGAAGGCACAAGAAGAACAAGGGATAACGGTTAAAGACCGTGCCCGTGAAAAGCTAAGACGTGACTTGGGCGGCATGATTGAACAAGCGCTAAGTGATCCTAAAACCGTTGAAATAATGCTCAACGCTGATGGCAGACTTTGGCAAGAACGCTTAGGTGAAACCATGCGTTGTATTGGTACTATTACCGAAGCTAGAGCGGAGTCCATTATCAAAACAATTGCTGGATTTCATGGCAAAGAAATAACGCGTTTTAATCCGATATTAGAAGGTGAGCTACCACTAGACGGTTCTCGTTTTGCAGGACAGCTACCACCCGTGGTAACAAAGCCAACCTTTGCTATTCGTAAAAAAGCCATATCGGTTTTTACCCTTGATGACTATGTGCAATCCGAGATCATGACAGAAGCACAATGTGAGGTGATTAAAAATGCCGTGGTTGCACATAAAAATATTCTGGTCATTGGGGGAACGGGTTCCGGTAAAACCACTTTAGTAAACGCAATTATTAATGAAATGGTTAGGCATTCACCTGCGGAGCGCGTTTTTATTATTGAAGACACGGGGGAAATTCAATGTTCTGCTGAAAACTGTGTTCAATACCACACCACACTTGATGTCAACACGACTCAACTTCTCAAAACCACACTTAGGATGCGTCCTGACAGAATCTTGGTTGGTGAGGTAAGAGGCAGTGAGGCACTTGATTTACTCGATGCCTGGAATACAGGCCATGAGGGAGGAGCTGCCACATTACATGCAAATAACTGCCTTGCAGGACTTCATCGATTGAAATCACTAATTAGTCGAAATCCAGCAGCACCAGCCGAAATTGAACCGTTAATTGGTGATGCGGTTCATTGTCTAGTGCATATCGCAAGAACCCCCTCGGGGCGTCGTGTCGAAGAAATTTTATCAATTAAAGGTTATGAAAACGGTCATTACACCATCGAAAAACTCATTTAAGGAGAATACCAATGAAGCAAGCAGCCAATATTAATTATAGGAATATTTGGATAATGGGAGCGATGGTTTTATTGCTCTTGTTAATGACGCACTCAGCCTCAGCCGCCAATGCAGGTGGAGGACTGCCATTCGACTCATGGCTAACAAAAATACAAAAATCCATTACCGGCCCATTCGCCTTTTCTGCAGCAATCATTGGATTGGTTGCAGCTGGCGCTACATTGATTTTTGGTGGTGACATGAACGGTTTTATGCGAACCCTGGTCTTTTTCGTGTTGGTACTGTCCTTTTTAGTTGCAGCACAAAATACCATGACAGCAATTACAGGCAAAGGAGCTGAAATTGCTAAACCTTCAGTCGCAATGACGGTTACGGAGTTGCAGCCATGAGTCTTCGTACCATTCCTATACGTAAATGCGGCAACCGCCCAAGCCTTTTTATGGGCGGCGACCGCGAATTGGTTATGTTTTCAGGATTGTTATCAGCCATTTTAGTATTCGCAGCTCAAGATTGGCTTGCTGCCATTTTTGGCTTTGCCCTTTGGTTTGTATCTTTAAAAGGGCTTAGGCTTATGGCTAAAGCCGACCCTTGTATGAGAGCAGTTTATTTAAGACAAAGAGGCTATCAAGCCTATTATCCTGCACGCTCAACACCCTTTCGTAATAACAAAGGGAGGTATTTATGATTGAATTCATTACCTTTTTAATCAGTATCACCGGGCTTTTGCTGTTAGCTATGCTGTTTGGTGCCATTCGAATGAAGAGCCGAGAATACCATGTCAAAAAGCATCGAAACCATACCGCAGGACTGGTTGATTTACTAAACTATGCTGCAGTGATCGATGATGGCGTAGTGATCGGTAAAAATGGTTCTTTTATGGCAGCCTGGCTTTATCAAGGTGAAGACATCGCCAACACTACGGATGAAGCTCGTGAAATGATGGCCTTTCGTATCAATCAGGCTATGTCCTCCATGGGCAATGGCTGGATGATTCATGTCGATGCCATAAGAAGAGCTGCTCCTAGTTACAGTGAGCGCAGTGACTCATACTTTCTCGATCCCGTCTCAATAGCTGTTGATGAAGAAAGGCGACAGCTATTTGAACAAACAGGAACTTTATATGAAGGTTACTTTGTTATCACGCTAACCTGGTATCCACCTGTATTGGCGCAAAAGCGTTTTGTTGAATTGATGTTTGATGATTCAGGGGAAAAATTAAGCCAAAAAGCCAAAACTCATCAATTGATTGAAACTTTCAAGCAATCGTGTAGAAACTTTGAGTCACGCATGAGTTCAGCTCTCCATCTCGAAAGATTAGGTTCAGAAGTACTCATCAATGAAGACCATAAAATTACTCAGGACAACTTTTTAAGACACATTCAATATTGTGTTACAGGGCTTAATCATCCGGTGAATCTACCCAAAAATCCAATTTATCTGGATGCACTGATTGGAGGTCAGGAGTTAACGCCAGGCATTACACCAAAAATTGGCCGAAAGTTCATTCAATGTGTCGCCATTGAAGGATTTCCCATGGAATCTTATTCCGGTATTTTAACGTTGTTAACACAATTACCCGTTGAATATCGCTGGAACTCTCGCTTTATATTTATGGATATGCATGAGGCTGTAGCCCATTTCACTAAATTCCGTAAAAAATGGAAACAAAAGGTTAGAGGTTTTTTTGACCAAATATTTAATACTAGCTCAGGTATTATCGATGAAGATGCACTTAGCATGGTTAATGACGCGCAAGCTGCAATTGCTGAAACCAATTCAGGGATGGTCGGTCAAGGCTATTATACATCGGTAGTTATATTAATGGATGAGGATAGAAGCAAGGTCGAAAAAGCCGCTTTATTTATTGAAAAAAATATCAATGCCTTAGGCTTTAGCGCACGAACAGAAACCATTAATACCATGGATGCATTTATGGGTAGCCTACCTGGTCATGGTGTTGAAAACATCAGAAGACCTCTGATTAATACTATGAATTTGGCTGACTTGTTGCCAACATCCAGCATTTGGACTGGTGAAAATAAAGCACCTTCCCCATTGTTTCCACCGCAATCACCGCCTTTAATGCATTGCGTCACCAGCGGTAATGCACCATTTCGTTTGAACCTTCATGTCAGAGACTTAGGTCATGGCATTATGTTTGGACCCACACGTTCCGGTAAATCAACCCATCTTGGTTTACTGGCATTGTCCTGGCGTCGTTATAAAGATGCCCGTATTTATTCTTTTGATAAAGGCATGTCCATGTATCCGACCTGCAAGGCAACAGGTGGGGAGCATTTCACGATTGCTGATAAAGATTGCCACCTTGCTTTTGCTCCTTTGCAGTTTTTAGAGACTAAAGCAGATAGAGCTTGGGCTATGGAGTGGATTGATACGATTCTGGCATTAAATGGTTTGAATACCACACCAGCTCAGCGCAATGAAATCGGTCATGCCATTATAAGCATGCATCAAAGTGGCTCTAAAACCTTATCTGAATTTGTCATGACTATTCAGGATGAGCCCATAAGAGAAACATTAAAGCAGTACACCATTGATGGTTTGATGGGGCATTTATTGGATGCGGAAAGTGATGGTTTAGGTTTGTCTTCTTTCATGACCTTTGAAATCGAGCATTTAATGGGCTTGGGTGAAAAATTTGCACTCCCTGTATTGCTTTATCTCTTCAGACGTATTGAAACCTCATTAGATGGCCGCCCCACCTTAATTTTGCTTGATGAAGCATGGTTGATGCTGGCGCATCCTGTATTTAAAAACAAGATTGCTGAATGGCTTGATTCCATGGCTAAGAAAAACTGCGTGGTGTTTATGGCAACTCAACATTTATCCCATGCAGCCAACTCTGGCATTTTAGACATTATTGTTGAATCAACCGCCACCAAAATCTTTTTACCAAATCTGTATGCAAGAGATCCTGAAACCCGAACCATTTACGAACGGATGGGTTTAAATCCGCGGCAGATTGACATCATTGCATCTGCTCAACCCAAACGTGATTACTACTACGTTAGTGAAAAAGGCCAACGCCTTTATCAATTGGCGTTAGGCCCTTATGCCTTGGCGTTTGTAGGTGCAACAGATCCCGATTCTATCGCACGTATGAAGCAATTGGAGTTGAAGTATGAAGATGCCTGGGTCTCTCAATGGCTTTCAGAAAAAGGTATTCCCATGGAACAGTACGGAGAAGCAGCATGAAAAAAAGTATAACAAATAATCCCTATCTTAATGCCAGACGCGCTTGGAATGTTCATACCGCAGGGCTTATGAAATCACTACAGATTTGGCAATTGGTGGGTTTAGGCAGTCTCTTAATTGCTTTGGCTGCTGTAGGCGGATTAATCGCTATAGGCAGTGAGTCCAAGTTTATACCTTTGGTGTTTCAACAAGATGCCAATGGTAATACGTTATCGGTTACTCGTGCTGATAGGGTTGGTGAGGCAACTATCGATGATTATCGCGCTGCAGCTGCCCATTTTATTGAAAACATTCGTATGGTAAGCCTTGATGTGGAACTGCAAAAGAAAGCAGTTTTTCAAGTGTACTCCTATTTAAATGCCAATGATGCTGCTCTAAACAAGGTTCAAGAATTCTACAACGACAAACAGCAATCCAATCCCTTTGAAAGAGCTGCTCATGAAATTGTGAGCATTGATATTCGTTCAGTGCTTCAAGAGTCGGATGAGACCTGGCAAGTCGACTGGATTGAAACAGTGAGAAATCGTGATGGCTCGCTAAAAGAAAAGCCTCGCATGATGAAAGCGATGATTACGATGTATCAGGAGAATGAAGTCAATGATGTCACCAGTGAGTCCATTTTAAAAAATCCCCATCTGATTTATGTGCGTGATTTTAACTGGTCTTATGAATTAAAGCATGGAGAACAGCAATGAAAAGAATAATACAGCTATTTTGTTTATTGACACCTCTCACAGGGTTTGCATTGGATAATAATGAATTGGCCGAACGCTATTTTTCAGATACTTCACCCAAGCTATCGAGTCAGGAAAAACAAGCTTTAGATATTGCAGAGCGTACACAAAAAGGAGAAAAAACAAGTAAGCCCTTTGCTTCGGCAGATGGTTCGGTCAGTTTTATTTATGGATCAGGGCAAACCAGGGTAGTTTGTGCGCCATTACAGGTTTGTGATATTGCCCTGCAGCCAGGTGAGCAGTTTAACGACATGAATGTTGGTGATCCTCGCTTTGTTGTTGAGCCGTCCATCACAGGAGCCGGGACTTTGCAACAAATCCATCTTCTCATAAAACCCAAAGATGTAGGGCTTGATTCTTCCTTGGTTGTGACCACTGACAGAAGGACGTATCACTTTAGATTAAAGTCTGACAGAACCGAATTTATGCCCTACGTTTCTTTTATTTATCCCGATGAAGCAAAAGCCAAATGGCAGTTACTTCAACACATTCAAGCTGAAAGACGAAAAGTAGACACCTTGCCAGAAACTAATGAATATCTGGGCGATCTTAACTTTAATTATCAAATTCAAGGTAATGCCCGATTTAAGCCCATTAGAGTTTATAACAATGGCATCAAAACAATTATTGAGATGCCAAGAACCATGGCTCAAAGTGAAGCGCCTGCGCTGTTGGTTTTAAGAAGTCGAGGGCTGTTTCGAAAATCAGAATCCGTCATGGTCAATTATCGTCTTCAGGGTTGTCGTTACATCGTTGACGGTGTTTTTGATAAAGCCATATTAGTTATCGGCAGCGGTTCATCTCAAGAAAAAATTACGATTAAAAGGTGCTGAAAATGAAAGAATTAAGTGTTTTATTGCTCGCAGTCTTGTTATCAAGCTGTGCGAGCATGCGTTATGGCAATTTTACTCAACTGTCACAGGGCAGAGATGCTTATTTGGCAGCAGATGCAGCTACTCAATTAACCCGAGTCTATCCACCTGCTCAAAATACATTTTGTATTGGGCAAAGGGTAACAGATGGCTTTGGCAATACTCTGGTTCAAGGCTTGAGAAAAAAAGGTTATGGCGTAAATGAAAATCAATGCCCCAAACAAAAGGCCAATTTTTTCTATGTGCTTGATGAGCTTGAACCTCAAAACCTATATCGAGTTAGCCTTTATGTAGGAATACAAACATTGAGCCGCCTGTATGCAAAAAACCATGAAAAAATCCTCCCTGTCAGCGCATGGACTCATAAGGAGTAAGAACTATGAATCAAAATAATGATTATTTGTCACCAGACAATTCACCGCAAAAACTTCAAACCACAGGTGTAAAACGGGTAAATAATGTGCCACTCATGATTGCAATTGGTATTTTAACTCTTTTTGTGGTGCTCATCGCATTAGTTGCCAATAAACGAGCTAATGCGCAAAACCAGCCGCCAGAAATAGCAAATGTTAAAAACCCTAAGAAAAATACTATGAGCCTTGCCAATGACGTGGTAGGAAGCCATAAAACAGCGGTAATCACACCACAAAATGATACGATAGCAAGCAATGAAACAGCTCCTTTGTCCATTCCAGAGCAATTACCTCGTCTAGAAGATACTCTGACACATGAGGTATCCGAGGGCGAAATCGAACGTATTCGTCAGGAAAAAACTCAAGAATTTGAAGAGGCTGTCAAAGCCAAAACCTCGGTGATGGTCGATAACCCAAGATTGAATAACCGAGATAGTGTTAAAACTTACATGAATAGTAATGAGGTGACAACGAACTTCGATTCTTCGTCAACCTTCAAAGAGCAGCTCGCATTGTTACAGGGAAGACAAGCCAAACCCATGCCGCAAACTTTAGGTGGCGAAGAAAATGAAATGCGCTGGCATTTAAATTCAACGTTGCAAAACCCAAACAGTCGATACGAGCTAAGAGCTGGAAGCGTAATTCCAGGGGTAATGATTAGTGGTATTTCCTCTGAATTGCCAGGTCAAATCATCGCTCAAGTATCACAAAACGTTTATGACACTGCAACGGGTAAATATATCTTAATACCACAAGGCACCAAGATATTGGGGCTTTATTCCAGTGATGTCAGTTTTGGCCAAAACTCTGTATTAGTGGCTTGGCAGCGACTGTTGTTTCCAGATGGCAAAGCCCTGGATATCGGCTCTATGCCCGGCGCTGATAGTGCTGGATATGCAGGATTTCGCGATCAGGTAGATCATCATTATGCGCAAATTTATGGTTCAGCACTTTTAATGTCAGGCATTATTGCTGGCATTACTTATAGCCAAAATACCAATCAATCTAACCAATTCGGTTACGCCCAGCCCACAGCTGGCAGTGTCATGAGTCAGGCTTTAGGGCAACAGTTGGGCGAGGTTACTTCGCAACTGGTTTCAAAAAACCTAAATGTGTCTCCCACCATCAATGTCCGCCCAGGTTATCGTTTCAATATCATCGTAGTGAAAGATTTAACGTTTAAACAGCCTTATAGGCAATTTGCATATAAATGAAGGAGAACATAATGAAATTTAAATCCATGATTATTTATTTCTCTTTTTTGCCAGTATTCGCAAGTGGCGCACCTGTCTTTGACGTTGCGAACTGGATTCAAAATGGAAAAATGATTGCAACTCAGCTTAGCGAGTATAAGACGCAAGTCGATCAATACAAAAATCAGATGAATCAATACCAAAACATGTTGGAAAACACCAAATCACTCACTTCCTTTGAATGGGATAATGCCAACTCGGTTATTAATAATTTGCTTGAATCGACTGATACCATTGATTATTACAAGCAGGAAGCTGGCAGCCTCCAAGGGTATCTTGACCGATTCCAAAGTCAGGAATACTACCAAAAGACCCCTTGTTTTAATGGCAATGGCCAATGTTCTACTGAAGAACTTAGAAAAATCAAACAAAGCAGATTAGCAGCTTCTGTTGCTGAAAAACGTTCCAATGATGCCATGCTTAAAGGGATTGATAAGCAACAACAGAGTTTAAAAAATGATTCTGCAAAGCTACGTACTTTGCAATCTCAAGCGCAAAGTGCTACAGGCCAAAAACAGGCTCTTCAAGCCGCTTCTCAATTAGCTAGTAATCAATCTCATCAATTGCTTCAAATCAGAGGCGTGTTATTAGCGCAACAGAATGCTCAGGCAGTCAAAGATGCAGCGAATGCCAACAAAGAAGCGATACAGACTGCAGGGGATGAGCAGTTTAGATCAGGGGCATACCATAAAAGCTCAGGAAAAAAATGGTAATCCATCACAAAAAGGAGAGGAAATGAAAATTTTAAGTTTATCTATGATGCTATTTGTGTGTGCACTGTCCGGCTGTGAAAATGCAGAAACAAAAAAAGCCCACCACCTTGCATCTTTAACTTGCGACAGCTCAAGAGAAGGTCGAACAAAAGAGGAGCTGCAGGCAATCGGTGATACGTGTTTTCGAGGGGGTAGTTACTCCAAAAGCTCTGGTAAGAAGTGGTAATGCTATGAATAAAAAAATAACTCCCTATTTTATTATCCTCTGTTTACTTGGGTTTTCTGCCTGCTGCCATGCTCAGGGGCATGGCATGGATAGCCGTGATTTGCTCGACAATATTTTACAGAGATTTGCCAGCACATCCGCGCTATGGAGCCAAACCATGTTGAGTTATGCCAGATATCTTTTCTGGTCTTTGGCCTTAATCAGTATGGTGTGGACTTACGGTTTGATGGCATTGCGTAAAGCAGACATTCAAGAGTTCTTAGCTGAAACGGTACGGTTTTTTGTGGTTGTCGGTTTTTTCTATTGGATTTTGGACAATGGTCCTGCAATTGCAAAGGCAATCATAGACTCCATGCGGCAACTTGCAGCAAAGGCTTCTGGGATTAATGAGCATGTCTCTCCTTCTGATATTGTGGATGTTGGGTTTGATATTGTCTCAAAAGCCATCGACAGCTCGTCTATCTGGTCTCCTGCTGCAACTACAGTAGGATTGCTCGTGGCAGGGGTTATTCTGATTATATTGGCTTTAGTCAGTATCAACATGCTCATTATCTTAATCACCGCATGGATTTTAACTTATGGTGGCATTGTTTTATTAGGGTTTGGCGGTGGCCGTTGGACACAGGATATTGCTATTAACTACTACAAAACCGTGTTGGGTATCGCATTGCAAGCTTTTGCCATGATTTTAATTATTGGTATCGGTAAATCTTTTGTAGATCAGTATTATGCCGCGATGTCTGAAAACATCATGTTAAAAGAAATGTTTGTCATGCTGGTAGTTGCAGTACTGTTATTGGTTCTTATTGATAAAATTCCGCCTGCTTTAGCAGGCATTGTGTCAGGAGGTGGTTCTGGTGGTGGCGGTGGGCTCGGTCTTGGTGGAGCTATGGGAGCGGCAGGAA
>Ga0075012_10004779_pt1 | contig 12549 bp, 12 predicted proteins | sample All_14_2_FD_71474 | JGI IMG/M metagenome (GOLD analysis project Ga0075012, IMG submission 71474) | Freshwater microbial communities in response to fracking from Pennsylvania, USA - Allegheny Zone_MetaG_DW_15 | ecosystem: Environmental > Aquatic > Deep subsurface > Groundwater > Drilled...
GAGCCAGCCGGGCGCTGGGCAGGCAGCGGCAGCTCGGCCCGCCATACCTCCAACTACGACGGCGACGACGAAGGCACCCACATCATCGGGCGCCGCTGAGACGCCGCAGACGAGTGGCATACGATGCGGCATGTCTGATGCCGCACCCCACGGCGCCTCTGGCGCCGTTCTCACTTCTGCCACGCCGTATGCCGGCCTCACCCCGCATGCCGTGCTGGATGCGCTTGATGCGGTGGGTCTGCGCGGCGATGGCCGCATCCTGCAGCTCAACTCCTACGAAAACCGCGTCTTCCAGGTGACGCTGGAAGACGGCCCGGTGGTAGTGGCCAAGTTCTACCGCGACCAGCGCTGGAGCGATGCGCAGATCCTTGAAGAACACGCCTTCGCCCGTGAGCTGAGCGCCGCCGAGATCCCGTTGGTGGCACCGCTGAGCCTGACCGTGGCGGCCGACCACACGGAGGTACTGGGCGAGCACGCGACGCTGGCCAAACATGCCGGCTGGCGCTTTGCCGTGGCACCGCGCTGCGCCGGGCGCGCCCCGGAGCTAGAAAGCCCCGAAACCCTGCAGTGGATCGGCCGCTTCCTGGCGCGCATTCACCAGGTGGGGCAACTGCGCCCGTTCGAACACCGCCTGCGCATCGACGGCACCGCCATCGCCCGCGCCTCGGCCGACTGGCTGATTGAACAGCAGCTCATGCCCCCCGGCACCGAGGGCGGCTGGCACCGCATGGCACTGCGTGCACTCGACCGTGCCGATGTGCTGTTTGAGCAGGCCGCCGGCTGGCAATCGATTCGGTTGCACGGCGACTGCCATGTGGGCAACCTGCTGTGGCGCGAGGATGGTCCCCACTTCGTGGACCTGGACGATGCGTGCAGCGGCCCGTCGATCCAGGATCTATGGATGCTCATCGGCGGCGACCGCGCCGAGCGCACCGCGCAACTGGCCGAGCTGGTGGACGGCTACGAGCAGATGCGCGACTTCGACCGCCGCGAGCTGCCGCTGATGGAAGCGCTGCGCACGCTGCGCATCATCCAGCACAGCGCCTGGATCGCCCGGCGCTGGGGCGACCCGGCCTTTCCGATCGCATTTCCGTCGTTCGAAAGCCCGGCCTACTGGTCACAGCAGACCACCTTGCTGGCAGAGCAGCTTGAAGCGATGGAGGAGCCGGGCCTGTTCGTCTGAAAAGGCCCGCGGACGCATCACCCCAGCAGCAACTCATTGACCCGCCGCACATAGCCGGCGGGGTCTTCAAGTTGGCCGCCTTCGGCCAGCAGTGCCTGATCGAACAGCACCTGGGCAAAGTCGTCGAAGCGCGGCGTCTCGCCCAGCCGCTTGACCAGCGCATGCTCGGGGTTGATCTCCAGCACCGGCAACGTGGCCGGCGCGCTCTGGCCAGCCTGCTTCAGCAAGCGCGCCAGGTGGCCGCTCATGTCGCCCTCCTCGGCCACCAGACAGGCCGGTGAATCAACCAGGCGGGACGTGACGCGCACGTCCTTGGCCTTGGCGGCCAGCGCAGCCTTGAGCCGGTCGACCAGCGGCTTCACCGCCTCGGCAGCCGCCTCGGCCTGCTTCTTTTCGTCGTCGTCCTGCAACTTGCCCAGGTCGACACCGCCCTTGGCCACGCTCTGCAGCGACTTGCCGTCGAACTCGAACAGGTGCGACAGCATCCACTCGTCCACCCGGTCGGTCAGCAGCAGCACCTCCAGGCCCTTCTTGCGGAAGATCTCCAGCTGCGGGCTGTTCTTGGCCGCCGCCAGGGTGTCGGCAGTGATGTAGTAGATGACGTCCTGGCCGTCCTTCATGCGCGCCACGTAGTCGGCCAGGCTGACGCCGCTGTCGGCTTGTGTCGAGGCGAAACGCAGCAGCTTGGCGATGCGCTCCTGGTTGGCATGGTCTTCACCGATGCCTTCCTTGAGCACGGCACCGAAGGCCTCCCAGAACTTGGCGTAGTCTTCGGCGCGGTTTTCGGCCAGGTCTTCCAGCATCGACAGGATGCGCTTGGTGGAGCCTTCGCGGATGGCCTTCACGTCGCGGCTTTCCTGCAGCAGCTCGCGTGAGACGTTGAGCGGCAGGTCGGCCGAATCGATCACGCCGCGCACGAAGCGCAGGTACACCGGCATCAGCGCCTCGGCATCGTCCATGATGAAAACACGCTTCACATAGAGCTTCACGCCGCCGCGCTTGTCGCGGTTCCACAGGTCATACGGCGCCTTGGCCGGCACGTACAGCAACTGGGTGTATTCGCTGCGGCCTTCCACGCGGTTATGGGTGTAGGCCAGCGGCGCGGTGGTGTCGTAGGTGAGCTGCTCGTAGAAGGCCTTGTACTCGGCATCCGTGACGTCGCTCTTGCTGCGGGCCCACAGGGCGGCGGCCTTGTTGATGGTTTCCCACTCGTCCTGAACGACCTGCTCGCCCTTCTCGGCATCCCAGGTCTCCTTGCGCATCAGCACCGGCAGGGAGATGTGGTCGGAATACTTGCTGATGATGGAACTCAGCTTCCAGCGGTTGAGGAACTCTTCCTCCTCCTCGCGCAGGTGCAGGGTCACGTCGGTGCCGCGCAGCGGGCGGGTGATGGCCTCGATCTCGAACTCGCCGGTGCCTTCGCTGCTCCAGCGGATGCCTTCCTCAGGCCGCATGCCGGCCCGGCGCGATTCCACCGTGATGCGGTCGGCCACGATGTAGCCCGAATAGAAGCCCACGCCGAACTGGCCGATCAGCTGCGCATCCTTGCTTTGCTCGCCCGAGAGCTTGTTCATGAACTCGCGCGTGCCGCTCTTGGCGATGGTGCCCAGGTGGTCGATCGCTTCCTGGGCCGACATGCCGATGCCGTTGTCGCTGATGGTGATGGTGCGCGCGGCCTTGTCGAAGCTCACACGCACGTGCAGCTCGCTCTGCTCTTCGTACAGGCCGGCGTCGTTCAGGGCCTCGAATCGCAGCTTGTCGCAGGCGTCCGACGCGTTCGACACCAGCTCACGGACGAAGATCTCCTTGTTCGAATACAGCGAATGGGTGACCAGATGCAGCAGCTGCTTGACCTCGGTCTGGAAGGAAAGGGTTTGTTTCTCCATGGCGTTTTGACGTGTGAAGTTCGAATGAAGGCGCGAGAGGCCCAGACAACCTGCGCCACATTGGTGACGGAGGCCCAAAATTCAAGGGCTGCGGGGACACCCGATTCAAAAAAGCAGGGGGCAGCCCGTTAGGATCGCGGATCATCCTCCGAAAATAGTCCTTTCCGCTCCCACCCAACGCTCGCTGTGGTCGATCTCGTCACCGACGCCCCCTCCAACACCCTGTCTGGCGCAGCCCGTGTGCTGGTGCATGCGGGCAAGCTGAGCTCGAAGGTGGCTGAAGAGCTGGCGCGCAGCGCCCGCGAGCAGCGCCGCAGCTTCGTCTCGGCCGTGGTGGCCGCGAATGCCCTGAGTTCAGCCGACTTGGCGCACGCCCTGTCGCAGGCCCTGGCGGTGCCGGTGCTCGATCTGGACGCCGTCGACCCGTCGCGTCTGCCGCAGAACCTGATCGACGCGCGCACCACCCAGCAGTACCAGGTGATCGTGCTGGGCAAGCGCGGCAACCGCCTGTTCATCGGCGGCTCCGACCCGACCGACCACGAAGCGGTCGATCGCATTAAGTTCGCCACCCAGCTCACGCCCGAGTGGGTGCTGGTCGAGCACGACAAGCTGGCCAAGATCGTCGACGCCAAGAACACCACCGCCACCGAGGCGCTGGAGTCAATCGTCTCGGGGGATTTCGAGTTTGATGTCGAAGAGCAGGACATCGGCGCCAAGCAGGAAGAAGAGGTCACCACCGACGTCGAAGACGCGCCCGTGGTGCGCTTCCTGCAGAAGATGCTGATCGATGCGATCAACCTGCGCGCCTCCGACCTGCACTTCGAGCCCTATGAACAAACCTACCGGGTGCGCTTCCGCATCGACGGCGAGCTGCGCGAAATCACCCAGCCGCCGGTGGCCATCAAGGACAAGTTGGCCTCGCGCATCAAGGTGATCTCGCGGCTGGACATCTCCGAGAAGCGCGTGCCGCAAGACGGCCGCATGAAGATGAAGTTCGGCAACAAGGCGATCGACTTCCGCGTCTCCACGTTGCCCACGCTCTTCGGCGAGAAGATCGTGATCCGGATCCTCGACCCGTCCTCGGCCAAACTGGGCATCGAAGCCCTGGGCTACGAGAAGGACGAGAAAGACCGCCTGATGCATGCCATCAAGCGGCCCTACGGCATGGTGCTGGTCACCGGGCCCACCGGCTCGGGCAAGACGGTGTCGCTCTACACCTGCCTGAACATCCTGAACCAGCCGGGCGTGAACATCGCCACCGTCGAAGACCCGGCTGAAATCAACCTGCCCGGCATCAACCAGGTCAACGTCAACGACAAGGCGGGGATGAACTTCGCCGTGGCGCTGAAGGCCTTCCTGCGGCAGGATCCCGACATCATCATGGTCGGTGAAATCCGCGACCTAGAAACCGCCGACATCGCCATCAAGGCGGCCCAGACCGGCCACATGGTGATGTCCACGCTGCACACCAACGACGCGCCCACCACGCTGACCCGCCTGCTCAACATGGGCGTGGCGCCGTTCAACATCGCTTCCAGCGTGATCCTGATCACGGCTCAGCGGCTGGTGCGCAAGCTGTGCGAGAACTGCAAGACACTGGCCGAGTACCCTCGCGAAGCTTTGCTGCGCGCGGGGTTCAAGGCGGAAGAGTTGGACGGCTCCTGGAAGCCCTACAAGGCCGTGGGCTGCTCGGCATGCAACGCCGGCTACCGTGGCCGCGTGGGGGTGTACCAGGTGATGCCCATCACCGAGGAGATCCAGCGCATCATCCTGGGCTCGGGTTCAGCGATCGACATCGCCGCCCAGGCCCAGCGTGAAGGGGTTCGCGATCTGCGCACCTCCGGCCTCATCAAGGTGAAGCTCGGCGTGACGACGTTGGAAGAGATCATCTCGGCGACCAACCAGTAACACGCCGCCACTACGCTAGCGCCCCACCAACCGAGCAACGGACGACTCCATGGCCACTGCCGCGGCATCAGCGAAGCAGCAAATCAAAGACTTCGTCTTCGAGTGGGAAGGGCGCGACCGCAACGGCAAGCCCGTACGCGGCGAAATGCGCGCCGGCGGCGAAGCCATGGTGAACGCCACGCTGCGCCGCCAGGGCGTGATGGTCACCAAGGTCAAGAAGCGCCGCACCTCGGGCGGCGGCTCGATCAAGCAGAAGGACATCGCCGTCTTCACCCGCCAGCTCTCCACCATGCTGCGCGCGGGCGTGCCGCTGCTGCAGTCGTTCGACATTGTGGCCCGCGGCAGTGCCAACCCGCGCCTGACCCGGATGCTCACCGACATCCGCAACGACATCGAAACCGGCACCAGCCTGTCGGCCGCCTTCCGCAAGCACCCGCTGCAGTTCGACTCGCTGTATTGCAACCTGGTCGAGGCGGGCGAAGCTGCCGGTATCCTGGAAACCCTGCTCGATCGCCTGGCCACGTACCAGGAAAAGACGATGGAGCTGAAGAACAAGGTCAAGTCAGCGCTCACCTACCCCATCGCGGTGCTGGTGGTGGCCTTCATCGTGGTCACGGTGATCATGATCTACGTGGTGCCCGCCTTCAAGGAGATCTTCACCTCCTTCGGCGCTGACCTGCCCGCGCCCACGCTGGTGGTGATGGCCATGTCGGAGTTCTTCACCAGTTACTGGTGGCTGATCTTCGGCACCATCGGCGGCGGTGGCTACATGTTCATGCAGAGCTGGCGGCGCTCGGCCAAGATGCAGATGACGATGGACCGCATCTTCCTCAAGCTGCCCATCTTCGGCCAACTGATCCACAAGGCCACCGTTGCTCGCTGGACTCGCACGCTGTCCACCATGTTTGCCGCCGGTGTGCCGCTGGTAGAAGCGCTCGACTCGGTGGGCGGTGCTTCGGGCAACCTTGTTTTTGCCGAAGCCACCGAGAAGATCCAGCGCGATGTCTCCACCGGCGCGGCACTGACCTCGTCGATGCAGACCACCGGGGTGTTCCCGGCGATGGTGCTGCAGATGACCGCCATCGGTGAAGAATCCGGTGCCCTTGACCAGATGCTGGGCAAGGTGGCCGACTTCTACGAAAGCGAAGTCGACGAGGCGGTGAAGGGGCTGTCCAGCCTGATGGAGCCGCTGATCATCACCGTGCTGGGCACCATCATCGGCGGCATTGTGGTCGCGATGTACCTGCCCATCTTCAAGCTCGGCCAGGTGGTGTGACCCACCCCGCATCGGCCCGCTGGCCGATGCCTACCCGACTTCGGCCCCGCGCCCATGCCCATGGATCCTGCCCTGCTCGCCCTTTTGCTATCGCCACCCGCCCTGGCCCTGTTCGGGCTGTGCATTGGCAGTTTTTTGAACGTCGTCGTGTACCGGCTGCCGATCATGCTGGAGGCCCAGTGGTGCCGCGAGTGCGCCGAGCTGCTGGAAACCCCTGTGCCCGCGAAGGGGCAGACCACGCTCAGCCTGTGGCGCCCGCGCTCACGCTGCACGAGTTGCGGGCATGTGCTGCGCTGGTATGAAAACATCCCGCTGCTGAGCTGGCTGGCCCTGCGCGGGCGCTGCTCGGCCTGCCAGGCCCCCATCAGCTGGCGCTACCCGCTGGTGGAGCTGAGCACCGGCGCGCTGTTCGGCCTGCTGGCCTGGCAGCTGGGCCCCCAGCCCACCACCCTGCTGTGGTGCGGCTTTGTGGCCGCCCTGCTGACGCTGGCCCTGATCGACTGGGACACCACGCTGCTGCCCGACAGCATCACGCAGCCACTGCTCTGGGCCGGCCTGGTGGCCGCCGCCATGGGCTGGAACCTGCGCCTGAACGATGCCCTCTGGGGCGCCGTGGCCGGGTACCTGAGCCTGTGGACGGTGACCTGGTTCTTCAAGCTGGTGACCGGCAAGATCGGCATGGGCAACGGCGACTTCAAGCTGCTCGCCGCCCTGGCCGTCTGGCTGGGCCCGAGCATGATCATCCCCATCGTGCTGGGCGCCTCGATGCTGGGCGCCGTGGTCGGCATCGGCATGAAGCTGACCGGCCAACTGCGCGAAGGCCGCTTCGTGCCGTTCGGCCCGTTCCTGGCCGGCGCCGGCCTCGTGGTGCTCTTCGCAGGACAGGACACCGTCAGCGGTTGGCTGGGCTGGTATTGATGGCTTCTCCCGTGCGCACCATCGGCCTGACCGGCGGCATCGGCAGCGGTAAGAGCACCGTGGCGCAGATGCTGAAGGCGCTGGGCGCCACGATCATCGATGCCGATGCGCTGGCCCACCAGCTCACCGCGCCCGGTGGTGCGGCGCTGCCGGCCATCGCCGCCCGGTTTGGCGCCGCAGCCATCGGTGCCGATGGCGCCATGGACCGGGCCTACATGCGCCAGCAGGTGTTCAGCGACCCGCAGGCCAAGCAGGCGCTTGAGCACATCCTGCATCCCATGATCACAGCGGCCACCGAAGACGCCGCCCGCCACGCCCCCCCGGGGCAACCCATCGTGTTCGACATCCCGCTGCTGGTGGAAGGCATCGAGCGCTGGCGCCCGCGGCTCGACCGCGTCCTGGTGGTGGATTGCAGCGAGGCCACCCAGATCGACCGCGTGATGCGTCGCAATGGTTGGGAGCGCGCTGCAGTGCAGCGTGTGATCGACCAGCAGGCCACCCGCGCACAGCGGCTGGCCGTGGCCGACGCGGTGCTCAACAACGATGGCGTCGACCTCGCCGAACTGGCACAACAGGTGCACACCCTCTGGCAGCGTTGGCAGCTGCCTTTCAATGCGGGCCACCGTCAAGACCCCGCGGGTGAAGGCAACGTTCAGCGCGCGTGAAGGGTTGAGGCACCTGCGGCGGTTACATTTGGCCCAACAACAACAACGATCCAGGCCTGCACCCGTGGCGCGCTCTACTTTGGCTCTCTGGACCCGCAGTCTGCGTGTGCTCTATCGCAGGGCAAGGCACCATCTGTTGAAGCTCGACCGCAGCCGTGTCGACGTTCGACCGTTGCGCGAGGGCGATGTCGAGGTGCTTGCAAGACTGGGACCCCGGCTGCCCGACGGCACCTATGCACAGGACTGGCAGGACCAGTGCTCGGGCAGGGTGACGATGTTGATTGCCTGGTACGACCAACGTCCCATGGCAGTGGGCCTGGTGAACTGGGCAGGCCCACGTCAGCCTCCTGTGCAGATCGTCTACCCGGATTGCCCTGAAATCTTTCGCCTCAACGTGCTGCCCAACTACCGGTCCATGGGACTGGGCACCTTGCTGATCGACGAGTTCGAGCGCCTGGCGCGCGCGCGCGGGCTGCCACACATCGGCCTGGGGGTAACGTACGAAAACCCGGGGGCATTTGCGCTCTACCAGCGATTGGGCTACGGCGAGCCAGCACCGTCCGATTTCATGGACGAATACGACGTGCCACAACCCGACGGACAAATCATCCATCACAGTCACAAGGCGCATTTCCTCGTGAAGTCGCTCTGATCGAGTGCACGGCACGCGGCCTGCGGCCGCACCCCGATGCTGTGAAACAATCGCAGCCCCATTCAGCCGCCACTTGCCTCCGTGATCGTCTACGAGTTCCCGTTCAACGAATCCATGCGAGCTTGGCTGCGTCTGGAGCAGCTGTTTGTACGGTTGGACACGATGCGCAGCCGTGACGATGGGCTCGACCACCACGTCGCCCTGGCCACGCTCTTCGAGGTGCTGGAGGTGGCCGGGCGCAGTGAACTCAAGAGTGAATTGCTGCAAGAGATCGACCGCCACCGCCGCCAGCTCAACGCCCTGCGCGGCAACCCTGCCGTGGCCGCACCCGTGCTGGAGCAAACCCTGGCCGAGCTCGACCGCTGCAGCACGCTGCTCAACGAGGTGCAGGGCAAGATCGGCGCGGCGCTGGCGGGCCACGAATGGCTGGCCGGCGTGCGCAGCCGCCTGGCCATCCCCGGCGGCAGCTGCTCGTTCGACCTCCCCGCCTACCACGCCTGGCTGCAGGGTCACCCGGCCAAACGACGTGCCGACCTGGCCACCTGGGCGGGCACGCTGCAACCCTGGTCACGCGCCATCGCCGTGGTGCTGGGCCTGGTGCGCGGCAACGGCAGCTCGCAGGCCTATGTGGCCACCGGTGGGCGCTTCCAGCACAGCCTCACCAGCACCCGGCCGGCGCTGCTGGCCCGGCTGACCCTGGCCAACGCCGGCCCCTGGGTGCCCGAAATCAGCGGCAACCGCCTGCTGCTGGTCGTGCGCATGCTGCACACCGATGACACCCTGCGCCTGGAGCCCGCCCGCGACGACGTGCCTTTCCAGTTGACCCTGTGCCATTGACACAGCAGACCCGCTGACCGACGACCATGTCTGCCCACGCCATCAAGCCCCGTGAAGTGCGCTGCCCAGCCTGTGGCGGGCCCAGCCTGTACGCACCCAGCAACCCGTCACGCCCGTTTTGCAGCGAGCGATGCAAGAACCTGGACTTCGGTGCCTGGGCCAGCGAGAGTTACCGCGTCCCCGCCGAGGCCCCCCCGGAGCCGGGCGAGGACGGACCGCCCCCACCACACGATTTCTGACGCCTCGCGGGTGGGCTCAGGGCGCCACTTCGGTCGCCGTATGGGTCGCGCCGGTGAAGCCCCGCTCCTCGGCCAACCACTCCAGCACCGGCACTGTGCCAGGCAACACCGGCACGCAGGCCACGGGCAGGCACTGCCAACTCATGGCCTGGCCCTCACGCATCTCGAAGTCACCCGCCCAGTCATAGACCTTGCAGAAATGCAATCGCACGCGGGCATGCGGGTAGTCCATCAACTGCTCGCGCCAGCGGGTCACGGTGCCCACCTGGATGCCCAGCTCCTCGTGCAGCTCACGCGCCAAGGCCTGCTCCACCGTTTCCCCGGGCTCGAACTTGCCACCCGGAAACTCCCAGTAGCCCGCCCACACCTTGCCTTCGGGGCGGGTGGTCAGCAGGAAGGCATCGTCGCGGCCTTGCGCATCGCGCTGCATCAAGACGCCCACGGCCACATCCACGGGCACCCGGCCTTCGGCGGCTTCCGCCGGGCTGAGACGCCGAACGGTCTGCGACGACGCCGGGCCGCCCCAAGTCGTCGCGCTCCCCTCGGGGGACGGTGACGGTGAAGCTGTCGCCTTGGGGCCCGGTTCACGCATCGTCTTCTTCCGCGGGCACGTCGTTCGACAACCCTGTTGCGCTCACCGACACGGTGGCCTTCACCTCGCGGCCCACATAGTCGCGTGCGAACTGATGGGCCACCCGGCCCGAGCGCGAACCACGCTCCAACGCCCAGATCAACGCTTCCTGCCGGGCCTGCGCCATCTGCGGCTCCGCCAGCCCGAAGTGGCGCAGCCACTGGTTCACGATGGTCAGATACTCGTTCTGGCTGAACGGGTAGAAGCTGATCCACATACCGAAGCGTTCAGACAGCGAGATCTTCTCCTCCACCACCTCGCCCGGGTGCAGCTCACCGTCTTCGGTGTAGGTCGCACTCAGGTTGTCCTTCATCTGCTCGGGCAGCAGGTGGCGGCGGTTGCTGGTGGCATAGATCAGCACGTTGTCGCTCGACTGCGCCACCGAGCCATCCAGCACCGACTTCAGCGCCTTGTAGCCGGCCTCGCCCTCTTCGAAGCTGAGGTCATCACAGTAGATGATGAAGCGCTCGGCGCGGCCGGCCACCAGGTCGACCAGATCCGGCAGGTCGATCAAGTCGGCCTTGTCCACTTCGATCAGCCGCAGCCCCTGCGCCGCATGCGCGTTCAGGCAGGCCTTGATCAGCGAGCTCTTGCCCGTGCCGCGCGCCCCGGTGAGCAGCACGTTGTTGGCCGGCAGGCCGCTGACAAACTGATGCGTATTGGCCAGCAGGCGGGCCTTCTGCGGCTCGACCTCCTGCAGGTCCTGCAACTGGATGGTGGCCACATGACGCACCGGCTCGATCACACCGACCCCGGCGCGCTTGCGGTAACGAAAGGCGATGGAGGCCGACCAGTCGGGCGCGCGCAGCGGCTGCGGCAGCACGGCTTCCAGGCGGGTCAACAGGTGTTCGGCACGGCCGATCAGGGCAAGCAGTTCAGGCGACATCGGGAGCACACCGGGCGACGCCCGGTGGAGGGTCTGGACGGGAAGCAGGCAGTGTATCGAGGCCCACCCTCCTGACGAAGGCTCAGCCCAACATCAGCCGCAGCGACGCATCCAGGTGTTCGGTGGGATTGCGTTTGAAGCCAGAGCGGGCAAAGCGCTGCAGGCGTCCCAGGCAGAAGCTGACCAGTGCCGAGGCCTGCACGGCCGCGTCCACCGTGGGCGTCATCGAACCCCGCGCGTCGGCAGAGAGCCGCAGGCCCTGGCGCAACTGCGCCTCAATGCGGTCGATGAACAGGTTCACCCGCGCCTGAAGACGCTCATGCTCGAACACCAGCGCATCGCCCACCAGCACCCGCGTCATGCCTGGGTTGCGCTCGCCAAACTGCAGCAGCACGGCCACGGCCTGGGCGGTGGGCAGGCCGCCTTCGGGGTCGCGCTCGACCAGCTGGTTCCACAGGCTTTGCACGCTGGATTCGATGAACTCGATCAGCCCCTCGAACATCTGCGCCTTGCTGGCGAAGTGGCGGTACAGCGCGGCTTCGCTGACGCCAATGCGCGCGGCGAGTGCCGCCGTGGTGATGCGCTCGGCGCCGGGTTGCTCCAGCATCGCGGCCAGGGTTTGCAGGATCTGCAGCCGGCGCTCACCGGGCTTGGGCCGCTTGCGCGCGGGCGCCGCCACGGGGTCATCGCCCTCAGGCACCCCGGCCTTGACGACCGCACCACCCTCGCGCTGCCCCGCCTCTGCCGAGGCACCCAGCAGGGCACTCAGATCGTCGGGAAGCTGGGAGGACATGCGGCGCGGCCTGGCAGGCGGCTCAGTTGGTGGAGGCCGTGAATTCTGTCACACACGTACGGCGGTCTGCGGCCCCGGTTCGGGCGGCCCCCGGCCAGGCCGGCCACCGTGCTGCGGCGATGCCAGCGCAGCATCCACACCGTGTGCAGGCCCAGCCCGTGCGCAGCCTTCTGATGGGCCAGCGTGTCCTCCACCAACACGCAGCGGGACGCCGGCACACGCAGCCGCGCCAGCAGGGCGCGAAACATGCGCCGGTCTGGCTTGGGCCGCAACTGGCCGAACATGCGCATCTGCTCGATCGAGATCACGCCATCGAAGCAGGCCGACAACCCCAACTGCCGCAGCACCCGGTCAGCGTACGCGGCCGGTGCATTGGTCAGCACGAACTTGCACCCTGGCAGGCGGCGCAGTGCCGCCACGTCATGTGGGTGCGCATGCAGCCGGCTCTCCAGCCCCGGCAGCACATGGGTGTGATGCAGAAAGTGCGCAGCGCTCACGCCGTGATGGCGCATCAGCCCCAACAGGGTAGCGCCGTAGCGCTGCCAATACTGACGGCGCAGCTGATCAGCCTCGGGTTCGGTGACCGCCAGCTCGCGCATGATGTAGTCGGTCATCGCGCGGTTGATCGGGCCGAACGCCGCGCCACTGGCGTTGTGCAGCGTGTCGTCCAGATCA
>Ga0075012_10004781_pt1 | contig 12546 bp, 15 predicted proteins | sample All_14_2_FD_71474 | JGI IMG/M metagenome (GOLD analysis project Ga0075012, IMG submission 71474) | Freshwater microbial communities in response to fracking from Pennsylvania, USA - Allegheny Zone_MetaG_DW_15 | ecosystem: Environmental > Aquatic > Deep subsurface > Groundwater > Drilled...
CCCCTGCTGCTGGTCACCGGGCTTTTGGGCGCGGGCAAATCAACCGCGCTTGCCGCGCTCGAGGATCTGGGCTGGGAGACGATCGACAATTTCCCGGTGCGCCTGCTCAAGCGGCTGGTGGCGATGCCCGATGAGCCACGCGGGCCGCTGGCGATCGGCTTCGACACGCGCACCCGCGGCTTCGTTCCGAGCGAGATCATCGCCCTCGTCAAGGAATTGAGCGCGCGCGATGACATCGCGCTCACCTTCGTGTTCCTCGACTGTGCCGGGCACGAGCTTGAACGCCGCTACAACGAGACTCGGCGCCGTCATCCGATGGCCGCCGATCGCCCGGTGCAGGAGGGCATTGCTGCCGAGCGCGAACTGCTCGAGCCGCTGCGCCGCTGGGCCGAGGTGATGATCGACACCACCGCGCTCACCAGCAACGACCTGCAGGGAAAGGTGCGCCGGCTGTTTGCTCCCAAGGCCGAGATCGCGGCGATGACGGTGACGATCTCGAGCTTCGGCTTTGCCCGCGGGATGCCGCCGCTTGCCGATCTGGTTTTCGACATGCGCTTTCTCGACAATCCGCACTGGGTGCCGGGCTTGCGCGACCTTACCGGCCGCGATCCTGAGGTGGGCGCGCATATCGAGGCCGATCCCGCCTTTGCCGATGCCTTTGCGCGCATCCGCGATCTGCTCCTCGTGCTGCTGCCGCGCTACCAGGCCCAGGGAAAGCCCCATGTCCATATCGCCTTCGGCTGCACCGGCGGGCGGCACCGCTCGGTCTTCACCGCCGAGCGCATGGCCGCAGCTCTGCGCGAGGCGGGCTTTGCCCCAACTCTGCGCCACCGCAACCTCGCCGCGCGGCCGAGCGATGCGATCGAGGGCGACCAGCCCTAGCTGCAGCGCAAAAAACTTGGCGCTGCGGTGCAAGGATGGATTGTCGCTCCCGGTGGAAACGCGTAAGGCTCGCGCTCCGGGCTGGCAGATAACGGACCTATCTTCGCGCATGATCGGCTTGATCCTGGTTACCCATGGCCGCCTCGCAGTGCAGTTTGTCGAGGCGATGGAGCATGTTGTCGGCCCGCAGGAAGGCATTGCCACGGTCTGCATCGGGCCGAATGACGATATGGAGCAGCGCCGGGCCGAGATCGCCGCGGCGATCGATGCGGTCGATTCGGGCGAAGGGGTGATCATCCTCACCGACCTGTTCGGCGGCACGCCCTCGAACCTGGCGATCTCGCTGCTCGAGGCCGGGCATGTCGAGGTGATCGCCGGGATCAACCTGCCGATGCTGATTCGCCTCGCCGGCGCGCGCAAGGCGATGGATGTGACCGCCGCGGTGCACGCGGCCCAGGCGGCCGGGCGCAACTACATCACCATCGCCAGCGAATTGCTGGGGCAGGATCACGCCCCCGCCCCGGCCCGCGCCAAGGCCTGAGCGGGCGCGGGTGCGATCGGGCATGGTTTAGGGTGCGCACGTGGACGAGGCTCGGCAAAGCGTCACCATCGTCAACCGCCGCGGTCTCCACGCCCGGGCGAGCGCCAGGTTCGTGGGCGCGGTCGCGGCCCTGCCCGAGGGCGTCAAGGTCACCGTGAGCAAGCCGCCGCACAGCGCCTCGGGCGGCTCGATCCTCGGGCTGATGATGCTCGGCGCAGCGCGCGGCGACACCATCGAGGTAGCGGTCGAGGGCGAAGGGGCCGAGGCGGTGCTGGCTGATCTCATCGCGCTGGTGGCCGACGGTTTCGGCGAGGATTGACGCGGCCCGCCGGGCGCGCCACGCCTTGTCGCCCATGCACAGGCACATCACCGGCTTTTCCAACCCCACGGTCAAGCATCTGCGCGCGCTGCGCGACAAGAAACACCGCAAGCGCTTCAACCAATTCCTGGTCGAGGGACTGCGCCTCGTCGAGGACGCGCGCGCCTCGGGCCGCCTGCCGCGCACCCTGGTGATGGCCGAGGGGCGCAGCCACAGCCTGATCGAACGGCTCGAGGCCGAGGTCGCCGCTGCCGGGGGCGAGGTGATCACCACCACCCCCGAGATCCTTTCAAAGATTACCGGCAAGGACAATCCACAGGCCATCGCCGCGGTGTTCGATGCCTGGGACACGCGCCTTGAACGGCTCGATCGCACCGCGGCGCCGATCTGGCTGGTGGCCCAGGCGCTGCGCGATCCGGGAAATCTCGGCACCATGCTGCGCACCTGCGATGCGGTGGGCGCGGGCGGCCTCATCCTCATCGATGATTGCGCTGATCCCTTCAGCACCGAGGCGGTGCGCGCCAGCATGGGCGCGCTCTTCACCGTCGGCCTTGCCCAGGCGCGCTGGGAGGATTTCCTCGCCTGGCTGCGCAGCGGCAACGGCCAGCTGGTGGCCGCGAGCCTGCGCGAGGCGGTGCCCTATCGCGGCGCGCCCTACCAAGCGCCGTGCTTCGTGCTGGTGGGCAACGAATCGCAGGGCCTGCCCACCGCTTACGAGGCGGCCTGCGACCTCAAGGTAACGATCCCGATGCGCGGCCGGGCCGATTCGCTCAACGCCGCGGTGGCGGGCGCGGTGCTCGCCTACGAGGTGCTGGCCGCGCTTGCCCCCTGACTATTCGGCCGCGGCGCGGCCGTCCGGCATTGACGGATATTCAACGGTGATGCCGGCCGCATCCTCGGCATTGTAGCGCGGGCTGCTCGCCACGGGGAGCACTTCCTCGATCTCGCGCTTGCCGATCTCGACGCCCTTGTCTGCCAGCCGCCGCCCGGCGGAAAGCACGTTGCGTTCAAACGAGCCGACGAACTTGTTGTAATTGTTGACCGCGCTGTCGAGCCCGCTGCCGACGCGCTTCAAGTGTTCGGCGGCGACCGCGAGACGCTCGTAAAGCTCGGCGCCCATCCGCCCGATCTCCTGCGCCTCCTTGGCGAGCGCGTCCTGGCGCCACACCTGCGCCACGGTGCGGGCGATGGCGACGAGATTGGTGGGGGTGGCGAGCAGCACCCGCCGATCGAAGGCGAAGTTCCACAGATCGGGGTCCTGTTCGAGCGCGGCGGCAACGAAGTGCTCGCCCGGCACAAACATCACCACATAATCGGGCGCTTCGGCGAACTGCGACTGGTAGCTCTTGGCCCCGAGCGTCTGGATATGGCTGCGCATCGATTTGACGTGCTCGGCCAGAAACCGCGCGCGTGCAGCCTCATCATCGGCCTCGAAGGCGGCTTGATAGGCGTTGAGCGAGACCTTGGAATCGATCACCAGCATCTTGCCGCCGGGGATGCGCACGATCGCATCGGGGCGCAGCCGCCCCTCATCGGTATCGACCGAATGTTCCATCAGAAAATCGGTGTGCGGTGCCAGGCCGCATTGTTCGAGCAGGTTCTGCAACGCCTTCTCGCCCCAGCGCCCGCGCGCCTTGGGGGCATTGGTGAGCGCATTGCCGAGCCGCTGGGCTTCACGCCGCACCTCCTCCTGGCCCTTGCGCATCTCCTCGATCACCCCGGCAAGCTGGCCGAAGGCATCGACGCGCTGCTTCTCGAGGCTCTGCACCTGCTCCTCGTAGCTTTTCAGCCGCTCCCCCACCGGGGCGAGCAGCGCCCTGATCCGGGCCTCGCCGGCTTCCTCGGACTGGCGAAAGCGCGCCTCGGCCCGCTCGAGAAAGGCCTTCTGCGCCGCTTCGAGCACCTTGCTGCCGGCGGCCTCGAACTCCTTCTTGAGGCTCTCCTGCGCGGCAAGCAGCGCCGCCTTCTGCTCGGCAAAGGCCTTCTCGCGCTCCGCAGAAGCGCTTTCGAGCGCGGCAAGACGCTCAGCCAGAGCGGTGCGTTCGGCCGCAACGCTCTCGAGCCGGGCCTGCAACCCTTCTGCCTGTCCGGCGCGCTCGGACATGGTGGCAAGCTCGGTCACGGCGGTGCGGAACTTCTCGCCCAGGGCCTTCGCCTCATCCTCTGCCGCCGCCAGACGCGCGCGCAGATCGGCAAGCGGGCGCGAGGCGATGAACCAGCCGAGGGCAAGGCCGGCAACAAGGGCAATGATCGAGAGAATCGCAGGGTCCATCGCGCAATCCTACATAGAACGTATAGAGAACGCTAGAGTGGTTCCGCGATTTGCCAAGAAAGCCTAGCCCCGGATCAATTCCGGGGAGACGAGGAGGGGATGTTTAGCGCAAGTTTCGGCGCGCAGCGCCGCAAGGCCGACCGGCCGCAGGCAGCTGCTCGTGCGCAGCACGAAACGCAGCGAGGACGTGCCCGCGGAGGCGGGCACGCAAAAAGTTACGCCGCGCGGCGGATCTTCTCGAGCTTCTTGAGCGCCATCGCCCGCTTGAGGCGCGAGAGGTGGTCGATGAACAGGATGCCCTCGAGATGGTCCATCTCGTGCTGCAGGCAAGTCGCCATCAGCCCTTCGAGCCGCTCCTCGTGGACATTGCCGTCAAGGTCCTGATAGCGCACGGTGCAATGGGCCGGGCGCTCGACCTCGGCATAGATCTCGGGCACCGAGAGGCAGCCTTCCTGATAGGTCGACATTTCCTCTGCCGGATCGAGGATGACCGGGTTGATGAACACCCGCGGCTCCTTCTTCGTCGCCGGGTGGGTGTGCTTGTGGCCGTTGTGGTGGCATTCCACCGGCGGCGCGTCCGGGTCTTCGGGTTGAAGGTCGATCACCAGCACGCGCTTGGGCACCCCCACCTGGATCGCGGCAAGGCCGATGCCGGGGGCATCATACATGGTCTCGAACATGTCGGCGACGAGGGTGCGCAGCTCCTCGTTGAACTCGTGCGGTTCAACCGGGCTGGAGACGGTCTTGAGCCGGGGGTCCGGCACTTCGAGGATTTCGCGGATGGCCATGGAGCCAAAGATAGGCGCGGCTGCGCCTCGCGGCAAGCCGGATGCTGCGATCACACTGATCGGATCGGCTCACCGCAGATCGGCTCAGCCCACTGGGCGTCTTGCCCGCAGCGCCTGGGCGAGCGTGCCCTCGTCGAGATAGTCAAGCTCGCCGCCGACCGGAAGGCCATGGGCAAGCTGGGTGACGCGCAGCGGATAATTCTCGAGCCGTTCGGCAAGGTAATGCGCGGTGGTCTGGCCTTCCAATGTGGCGTTCATCGCCAGCACCACCTCATCAATCCCCCCGGCCTCGATCCGGGCGATGAGGCCGGCGATGTTGAGATCTTCCGGCCCCACCCCGTCGAGCGCCGAGAGCCGCCCGCCGAGGACGTGGTAACGCCCCGGAAACAGCCGCGCGCGATCGAGCGCCCAGACATCCGAGACCTCCTCGACCACGCACAGCGCGCGCGCATCGCGGCGCGGATCGGCGCAGATGCCGCAGGGCGCGCCGGTATCGACATTGCCGCATTGCGGACATTCGACGAGCGTTTCGGCAACGCCCGCCAGGGCCTCGAGCAGCGCCGGCAGGGCGCTGTCGCGGTGCTTGACCAGCCACAGCACCGCGCGCCGCGCCGAGCGCGGCCCAAGGCCGGGCAGGCGCGCGAGCGCGGCGCTCAAGGCTTCGATCTCTTGCGATGCCATGGCCGGGCAGATAGGGGCATGAGCCCCAATCCGCAAAGGCATGCCGCACCGCTTATGCGCATCATCTTCATGGGAACGCCCGATTTCGCGGTGCCCGCGCTCATGGCGCTTCATGCCGCGGGGCACGAGGTGGTGTGCGCCTATACCCAGCCGCCGCGCCCGGCGGGGCGGGGCAAGCAGCCCCAGCCCTCCCCCGTCCAGCGCGCGGCCGAGGAATTGGGGGTGCCGGTGCACTGCCCGCTCTCGCTGAAGGATGAGGCCGCGCAGGCCGCCTTTGCCGCGCATGCCGCCGATGTTGCGGTGGTGGCGGCCTATGGGCTGATCCTGCCGCGCGCAGTGCTTTCTGCCCCGCGGCTTGGCTGCCTCAACATCCACGCGAGCCTGCTGCCGCGCTGGCGCGGCGCGGCGCCGATCCACCGCGCGGTGATGGCGGGCGATGAGGAGACCGGAATCACCATCATGCAGATGGAGGCGGGGCTGGACACCGGCCCGATGCTGCACAGGGTGCGCGTGCCGGTGGGGCACAAGACCACGGGCGAGCTGACCGAGGAACTCGCGCGTCTCGGCGCCGCGGCGATGGTGGAGGTGCTGGCCGATCCTGCCGCCTATCCGCCGGAGCCGCAGGATGAGGCGCTGGCCTGTTACGCCCCCAAGATCGACAAGGCCGAGGCGCGGATCGACTGGGCCGAAAGCGCCGCGGTGATCGAGCGCAAGGTGCGCGGCCTTGCCCCCTTTCCCGGCGCCTGGTTCGAGATAGAGGGCGCGCATGGGCCGGAACGGGTGAAGCTGCTGCTCGCCGAAGTGGCGCAAGGTGCGGGCGCGCCTGGCACGGTGCTTGATGAGGATTTCACCATCGCCTGCGGCGAAGGCGCGATCCGCCCCTTGCGGCTCCAGCGCGCCGGACGCCCGGTGCTGGCGCGCGCGGAGTTCCTGCGCGGCCGCCCGGTTGTGAGGGGAAGCGTGCTCGCGTGACCCGCTTTGCCCTCACCCTCGAATTCGACGGCACCCCCTTCTTCGGCCTGCAACGCCAGAGCCACGGGCCAAGCGTGCAGCAGGCGGTGGAAGAGGCGATCGCGCGCATCACCGGCGAGGGCGCCACGCTCCACGCCGCCGGGCGCACCGACACCGGGGTCCATGCGCTCGCCATGCGCGCCCATGTCGATATTGCCCGACCCTTCACGCCCTTCCGCCTGATGGCGGCGCTCAATGCCCAGCTGCGCCCCGCGCCGATCGCGGTGACCGCCTGCGCCGTGGTGGCAGATGATTGGCACGCGCGCTTTTCCTGCATCGGGCGGCGCTATCTTTATCGCATCATCAACCGCCGCGCGCCCTTGACGCTCGAGGCCCGTCGCGCCTGGCACGTTCCCCAGCCCCTGGACGCCGAGGCCATGCACCGCGCCGCGCAAGCGCTGGTCGGGCGGCACGATTTCACCACCTTCCGTTCGGCCCAGTGCCAGGCCGCCGATCCGGTCAAGACGCTCGACCGGCTTGATGTCGAGCGGGTGGGCGAGGAGATCCGCATCCATGCCGCAGCGCGCAGCTTCCTGCACCACCAGGTGCGCAGCATGGTCGGCTGCCTCAAGCTGGTGGGCGCGGGCACCTGGCCGGAGGCCCGCATGGCCGAGGCGCTGGCGGCGCGCGATCGCGCCGCGCTCGGCCTCAACGCCCCGCCGCACGGACTCTATTTCGTGGAAGCGATCTATCCCGGAGAGAGAAAGGAACCACAATGAGCATCACCGGAAAGCAGCTGTTCACCACCCTTACGGCAGACGGCAAGCTGACGTTGGAGGTGGCGGAGAGCACCTTCCCTCAGCCCACCGGCAACCAGGTGCTGGTGAAGATGGAAGCCGCGCCGATTAACCCTTCCGATCTGGCGATCCTCACCAGCGCGGCGGATTTCGAAAATGCGCAGTACAGCCCCGGCAAGGTGGTGGCGCAGATGCCCGAGCCGTTCCTTTCGGGCCAGAAGGGCCGCCACGGCCAGCGCCTGCCTGCGGGCAACGAGGGCGCAGGCACGGTGATCGCCACGGGCGAGACCGAGATGGCACGGGCGCTGATGGGCCAGCGGGTGGCCTGCGTGCCCGGCCATGCCTTCAGCCAATATGCCCTCGCCGATGCCACCATGTGCCTGCCGCTGGGCGATCACAGCGCCGAGGAGGGCGCCTCGAGCTTCGTCAACCCGATGACCGCGCTGGGCTTTGTCGAGACCGCGCGGATGGAGGGCCACGCGGCGATCGTCCACCTCGCCGCCGCCTCGAACCTCGGGCAGATGCTCAACCGCATCTGCATCGAGGACGGGATCAAACTCGTCAACATCGTGCGCAAGGAGGAGCACGTAGCGCTGCTCAAGGCGCAGGGCGCGCAATATGTCGTCAATTCCGCAGCCCCCAGCTACATGGCCGATCTGCGCGCCGCGATCGAGGCGACGGGGGCCTTCCTCGGCTTTGATCCGATCGGCGGCGGGCAGGCGAGCGACAGCGTGCTCAAGGCCATGGAACAGGTCGCCGCCGCGCGCATGGGCGAATATTCGCGCTATGGCTCGAACCAGATGAAGAAGATGTATATCTATGGCCGGCTCGATCTTTCGCCCACGATCCTCACCCCCTCCTATGGCCTGCAATGGTGCGTGGCCGGCTGGCTGCTCACCCCTTTCCTCCAGCGCGCCGGAATGGAAACCGTGATGCGGATGCGCGCGCGGGTGCAGGCGGGCCTCACCACCACCTTTGCCAGCCATTACAAGGCGAAGGTGACGCTGGAAGGGATGCTGGAGAAGGACGCGATCCTCGACTATCGCCAGATGAAGACCGGCGAGAAATATCTCGTCACGCCTTGGGGGTGAGGCGGGGCGCAGGGCGGTGCGGCGAGAGCGAGGAAGAGCGCGGCGATGATCTATATCCTCATGAACCTCTGGCCGATCCTTGCGGCAACCCTTCTTGGCCTTGGCATCGGCCTTGCGGTGCTGACCGCGGCCCGCCTCGCGCTGCCGGGGCCGGCAACCATTGCCGGCATGGCGCTCGCGCAGTTCTGGCTTGCCGCCATCCTGGCCGGGGCGCTGATCCTCGCCCCGCGCGAGGCGGGCGCCTGGGTCATGGCGATCGGCAGCGCGGTGGTGATCTGGATCGGCTTTGTCGTCCCGGTGCTGTGGATCAGCTTTGCTGCCTATCGCCTGCCGGCGCGCCGCGCCGGGCTGGCGATGCTCTATTGGCTGGTGGCGATGGTGGGCGAGGCCGCGCTGATGCAGGCCATCGGGCTAGCCCCGCCGCCTGCTGCCTGAGCCGTCAGGCGCGGTCGAACGCCGCCTGCACCGCGTCCGGGGCAGTGATTCCGCAGGCGATCAGCACCATCAAGAGGATGCGCGCCTTGGCCGGGCCGAGCGCGCGGGCAGCGATGAAGCCGAGGGCATCATCGTCCACCTCGACATTGCGATCGACGAGGCCCTCGTCCACCCGGCTCGATCGCACCACCGGCACCCCGGCGGCGGCCGCCTTGGCGAGCGCGGCGATCACCACCTTGGGCGCATTGCCCTGCCCCATGCCGGCAAGCACGATGCCCTTGGCACCGATGCCGAGCAGGGCCTCGACCGGCCTTGCGTCCATCCCCGCCCCGGCGGTGAGGATGGCGACGCGCGGCAGGGCCGAGGGGAAGGGATAGCGTGCGCCCTCGCCCATGCGGTGCGCAGGGCCGAACCAGTCGAGCCGCGCCGGGGTGACGCGCGCCAGCGCTGCGCGCGGAAAGCTGCGGAAGGCATCGATGCTGCTGGTCGCCGCCTTGCGCGCGTCGCTCGCAGCGAGCACCGCATCGCCCATCACCAGCATCACGCCTCTGCCCGCCGCCGCCGGATCGCTGGCCACCTTCACCGTATTGGCAAAATTGCGCATCCCGTCCGCGCCCACCGCATCGGCCGGGCGCATCGCCCCCACCAGCACGACCGGCTTGGTGGTGGGCAGGGTCAAATCGAGCAGGAAGCCGGTTTCCTCTGCGGTATCGGTGCCATGGGTGATGATGACACCGCTGATCGCCGGATCGGCCAGCGCCGCGGTGCAAGCGGCATGAAGCGCGCGCCACTCGGCAAAGCCGATATCCTGCGAGCCGATCCGGGCGATGTCCTGCCCGATCAGCTCGGCGCCGAGATCGAGCGCCGCGGCCGCAGCAATGAGTTCGGCAAGGGCAAGATCGCCCGGGCGATAGGCCGCGCCGGTGGCCTTGCTGCCCGCGCCGGCAATGGTGCCGCCGGTGCCAAGAACGAGAAGCCGGGGAGTGGTCATGGCGAGGCCTCTAGCCTGAGGCCCGCACGCGCGCCAGCCATCGCTCAGCGGCGGATCGTCACCCCAAGCGTGAGGAAATCCGCCCGGCTGCCATCGATCCTGTGCCCGGCGAGCAGATCGACATCGATCCGCCCGCGCGCGCCTCGGCCGCACAGGCAGGGTGAACGCAGGCAGGCGCATGAGGCGGGCACATCGGGCGGAGTGGAAGCACGGCGGGCGAAGCAGGGCGCCCGCGCCCATGGTGGCGCGCGCTGCGCCTGGCAAGCGCGGCTTGACCCTGCAGCGATCCCCGCTAAAGCCGCGCCGCGCGGCACCGGGCGGTTAGCTCAGCTGGTAGAGCATCTCGTTTACACCGAGAGGGTCGGCGGTTCGAGCCCGTCACCGCCCACCACGCCGCAAGGCTGCCTGCGCGGGGCCGAACCACCTGGGCCACGCCGAAGCGCCAAGGGCCGAAGGCAAGCCCCTCAGGCCAGGAGCCAGCGCTCGAGATCCTCTTTCTTCGGCAGGCCCCCGGCGTGAACCACCTTGCCATCGATCACGATGCCGGGGGTCGCGGCGATGCCGTATCCCGCGATCGCAGCATAGTCGGTCACCTTCTCGACCGTGACCGCAACGCCCAGCGCCTGTGCGGCGGCCTTCACCATGTCTTCGGTCGTCTGGCACCGCTTGCAGCCGGGGCCGAGCACCTTGATGTCTTTCATCGAAATCGTCCTTTCAGGAAAACAGGGCGTTGAACAGGAAGCCGACGCCCAGGATGCCGCTGCCCACCACGGTCACGAAGACAGCAATCAGCCTGATCGTGAGCACCTTGCGCAGGATGATCATTTCGGGGAGCGAGAGCGCGATCACCGACATCATGAAGGCCAGCACCGTGCCGAGCGCCGCGCCCTTGCCAAGCAAGGCTTCGATCACCGGGATGATCCCCGCGGCATTGGAATACATCGGGATGCCGAGCAGAACGGCGGCGGGAACCGACCACCAGCTGTCCGCCCCCATGATCCGCGAAAGCAGCGCAGCCGGAACATAGCCGTGGATGAAGGCGCCCACCGCGATCCCGGCGATGATCCAATACCACACCTTGCCGACAATCTCCTTGACGGCATCCCAGCCCGCCTCGAACCGGTCGATCCAGGAAAGCTGCTCGTCCGCAAAGGAGACGGGCGCGCTCCGCACCTCGCGCACCCACGGCTCGAGCCAGGGTTCCAGATGCAGCCGGCCGATCACCCAGCCCGCGCCAATGGCAATGGCAAGGCCAAAGGCGAGATAGGTCAGCGCCACCTGCCAACCCAAGAGTGCAAACAGCAGGCCAAGCGCGATCTCGTTGACCATCGGCGCGGCGATCAGGAAGGAGAAGGTGACCCCCAGCGGCACGCCTGCCGAAACGAAGCCGACAAACAGCGGCACCGCCGAACACGAGCAGAACGGCGTGACGATGCCCAGATGCGCCGCGGCAATGTTGCCCAGTCCCTCGCGCTTGCCCGCCAGCAGCGCGCGGGTGCGTTCGGGCGAGAAAAAGGTGCGCACCACGCCCATGGCAAACACCACCAGGGTCAGCAGCATCAGCACCTTGGGCGTGTCATAGAAGAAGAACTCGACCGAGGCGGCAAGATGGCTGTCCGGCGCGATCGGCAGCTGCGCCACCAGCCACTGCGCAAAGGGCAGAAGCTGGTTGTAGAGGATGAACCAGGCCGCGACGAACACGGCGATCCCGACAAACCATGCGGTCTGCGACTTGCGGGCAGCGCCCAGGGATGCGGCAAGGGTATTCAATTCAGGCGGCCTTCTTCTGGCATTGCGCCGGGGCCAGCGGCGGCAGCGCGGCCAGCACGGCATCGATGATGGCCACCCATTCGGGCGGCAGGGCAGGATTGCGGCGATAGCGCACCCACTGCGCATCGCGCCGGTCGGTGAGCAGGCCTGCGGCCTTGAGCCGCGCCATGTGCCGCGACATGCGCGATTGACTTGCTCCGAGACGATCCATCAGCTCGCACACGCAATGCTCTTCCCCGTCCCAGATGATCTGCACGGCGCGCAGGCGGGTGGGTTCGGACAGGGCGCTCAACAGGTCATCAACTCGATCCATAATTGCCTCCTTATATGCTTATAAGCGCATATGCGCTTTGACGCAAATCAAGCGCGAAAATTTTTCGATGATTTTCGAATTACCGATTGACCCGGTTGTCCCAAAGGATATTTCGATCTTTCTCGAAAGGAGCCGGTGATGGACGATCCCCAAGCCCGGAACCGGGCCGTCGAGGCCCTGGCCGCGCTCGCGCATGAAACGCGCCTCGCGGTGTTCCGCCTGCTGGTGCAGGCCGGGCCTGATGGCCTTGTGGCCGGCGCGATTGCCGCGCGCTGCGGTGTGCCGCCCTCGACCATGTCGCACCACCTCGCCACACTCGAGCGCGCCGGGCTGGTGCAATCGGCGCGCGAGAGCCGCCTGATCCGCTACCGCGCCGATTATTCCGCCATGCGCCGCCTGCTCGCCTTCCTGATTGCCGATTGCTGCGCCGGCGCGCCCGAGATGTGCGGCGATCTTCTGGAAGGGCTTGCCTGCCATGAATGACACCCCCTTCACCGTGCTGGTACTGTGCACCGGCAATTCGGCCCGCTCGATCCTTGGCGAAGCGCTGTTCAACCATCTGGGTGAAGGCCGCGTGCGCGCCTTCAGCGCCGGGAGCCGGCCCAAGGGCGCGCCCCACCCCGGCGCCCTGCGGCTGCTGGCGCGGCGCGGGATCGATCCATCCCCATTCCGCTCGAAAAGCTGGGACGAGTTCAGCCGCGCGGGCGCGCCCGCG
>Ga0075012_10004785_pt1 | contig 12540 bp, 10 predicted proteins | sample All_14_2_FD_71474 | JGI IMG/M metagenome (GOLD analysis project Ga0075012, IMG submission 71474) | Freshwater microbial communities in response to fracking from Pennsylvania, USA - Allegheny Zone_MetaG_DW_15 | ecosystem: Environmental > Aquatic > Deep subsurface > Groundwater > Drilled...
AAAGGCTGCGAGGCTGCCATGGAGCGCTGTCGCGGGCGTCTGCCCGATGACAAAGCGCAACGAGAAGAACGCGAAGACGCCATCGCAGCCATGCTGGATGAGCATCCGGCCCTGGAGAACCATAGTCACCTGCAGGCTCTCTTCGAAGGCATTGCCGTGCATCACGCCGGCCTGCTGCCGGCTTGGAAAGCCGTAGTCGAGAGACTTTTTCAGCGTGGTTTGATAAAATGTGTGTTTGCGACCGAGACATTGGCCGCAGGCATCAACATGCCGGCCCGAGCCACCGTCATTTCCTGTATCTCGAAGTATACCGGCGACGGTCATCGCCTGCTCACCGCCAGCGAATTTTTACAGATGTCGGGCCGTGCCGGTCGGCGTGGTATGGACAAAGTGGGCTACGTTATGGTAGTCCATCATCCCAAAGAGATGGTTACCGCCGTGGCCAAACTGGCCCGCGCCGAAGCCGACCCGCTGGATTCCAACTTCCGTCCCGGCTACGGCATGGTGCTCAATCTGCTGCAGCGTCACTCTCTGGAGAGCTGTCGCAAGTTGGTGGAGAAGTCATTCGGCAAGTTCCTGGCCGAGCATCGCGGCGGTGGGGAAGGCATGAAGCAGGCCCAGCAGCGTCTGGTCGAAATGCAAAAGCCGCTCTGTCCTGCCGCTCTGGGTGACCTCCCCGCCTTTCGCAAGAATTTGGAGCGCGACGAATCGCTCCGGCGTCAGATTCAAGGGCTGGCCAAAGCCCCCAAGCACGGCTCCGTCAAGTACGAAATCTTACGCATGAAGGCCGACCGCGATCGCATTCAAGGTAAGCTACACGAGTCGCCCTGCAACCAGTGTCCCAAGATCGCCCCCTGTGCCGAACAGGCCCATCGTCGCCGCGATCTGGAACAGTTTCTCAAGAAGGCTGGAGCCGGCACCAAGGATACGCCCTACTGGGGACAGTTTCTGGCCCTGTGTGCGGTACTGGAGCGTCTCGACTACCTGCATGACTATAAACCGACCTACAAAGGCGAGGTGGCCGCCGCCTTGCGCGCCAGCAACACCATCCTGCTGTGCGAGGTGATTTTTGCCGGCGTGCTGGAAACGCTGGAAGTGACCGAGCTGGTGGCGGTGCTCACATGTTTGTGCAACGAAGAACTACGCGCTCTTGAGCAACTGCGTCTCAAACCCAAACGCTACGTGGCCGAGGCCTTGAATGAATGTCGTGTGATCGCCGCCGACGTGGAGAAGCTTCAGCGCCAGAAAAACGTGGATGTGCCCGTTACCGTGGTGACGGCCTTCGCTCCGCTGGCCTACCAATGGGCCAATGGTTGCACCTGGCTGGAGCTAATCGAGCTGTCGGGACTGGAGGGGGGCGATCTGGTTCGCTCCCTGCGCCGCACGCTGGACGTCGCTCGCCAGCTTTCCTTTGTACCCGGCATTCCGCCTCAATTGGCCGAAAAAGCCCGCCAGATCGAGACACTTATCATGCGCGACGAAGTGGCCGAGTCACTCTCGGCCATGGATGCCTGAGGTAGTGCCGCGCAGCGATTTGACCTGGGCCTCCAAGATTTGCTGTTTTTGACGGGCGTCGGTTAACTCGTTGCGGGAGATCCCGCCCATTTCGAAGAGTTCTTCGTAGCTCTTGAGGGTGGCAGTGGCCTGAGTCAACTCTTTCTCCAGGTCCGCTAAGCGCCGGGAGTTCTTGCTGAGGGCGTTCTTCTTATAGGCCTGCACGTTCTTGGTCAAAGCCTTGTCGTTGGCGATGGTGGCCTGCACGAAGTTCTCCACCTGCTTCCAGCTGATGCCTTGTTTTTGCGCCAGTTGGCGGGCATCGGCCAGGCGTTTGCCGGCCGCCTCCACATCGCGTTGCAGTTGCTTGATGCGCCCGGGGGAACTGGTGCGCGCCTTTTCCAGGCGGGCCAGCTCTTTCTGAGCCTTTTCCCATTCCTCGTGATTTTCTTCGGCGGTCAGCCGCGATACCAGGCCCTGCTCCACGTATTCGGCCATCATGCTTTGGCTCTCTTTCAGGGCCGGCACCTTCTGGCGCAGCGTTTGCAGCTGAATGCGCCGTTTTTCGCCTTCCAGCTTCTCATTTCGGTACTCTTCCTGGGCCATCTCCAGCGTATTCTGGGCCAGCAGCCAATTGGCCATAACCATTTCCCGAGTAGGGGCCGGCAACGAGTAATCTCCGCCCGCCCACTGCGGCGCCGGCAGCACCCGGCCGTTGCCGCCGAAGTCCACGTAGTTGCCGGCGGCATCGCGCATTTTGACGTCCACGTGGTTGTAAGCGATGGTGCCGATGGCCTCGCCGGCCATCACATGTTGGCCGACCGTCACTTTGGGAGCCACGTGCCCGTAGGTTACGCTGCTTCCGTCCGGATGCACGACGGTGATGCCATATTCCTCGCCCGACCACAAATTGATGGCCGTGACCGTTCCCGGCCAACCCGCCGAGAAGGCGCAGCCATAGGGCATGGCCACGTCGTAGCCCAGATGCAGACCGGCGTGGCCGCGATAGCGCGAAGTGGTGCGCCAGTCGTAGAAGCCGGCCGTAACTACGGCGCCGGGGAAGAAGCGCTGCTGCATCAGCACATAGTCGGCCAGGTCGCGAGCTCCCGTGGTGTAAGTGGCGCCGGGCACCGGGGTGGGCAGCTTATAGCGCGAACTCAGGGTCTTGACGACCAGGGGAGCCGGTTTCAGCGGCTTGGCATGAACCAGGGGGCAAAGCAGTAGCACCAGAGCAAAACGTTTGAGCATAGGTAAGGCAAACTGTTCCCCATTTGGGGCGGTTCCAATCCGCCCCAAATGGACGCGAAGACGCTTTAGTCCAGGTAGCCGCGGTAGTCGGTGTCCTTGAAGCTCATGGGAACCCAGTTGCTGCCGTCGCGAGCGAAGCAAGTCACCTGCTCCACGTGAGTGCGGCTGACCACCTGAGGCTCATTGAAGGTCGCCACCGTGCCGGCCGGTGTCTCGGCCGTTCCGATGTTGACCCGGGCCGGGTCGATCTTGGTGTAGTGGTAGGCGGTGAATTCGGGCACATCATACTCCGCGTGGTCCTTGGTGGAGATGTGGTGAAACTTCTCGGTGGACCAGAGGGTGTCGGCGTGGGCCGGGATGGCCTTGCCGCCGCGCAGACTGTAGTCTTTGGGCCCGGTATCGTGGCCGGCGATGGGAGTTACCTCGCGGTTTTGGATCTTACCGTCAGCCGGTCTTACCAGATAGCTGCGCTTGTCGCGCCAGTACCCCAGCGATTCGCCGCGCTTGTCAGCCGGAGTGGATTCGAGGAAAGCGGCCAGGTCGGCCACATTCTTGAGCGGACGCCAGCTGTCGGGTTTGGCCGAGTCGCGCACCACCAGCACGGGTTCGTTGGCGGCCACCTGGCCGTCGCAGTCGCGGTCGAGCTTGAGAACGGGCTCACCGGTCACCGTTTTGGCATTGACGAGGTAGCTGGTCTTATAACCTTGCAGCTCGTTCAGACGAGTATTGATCATGAAGGTCTCCCGGATGTAGTTTTCTTTTGAGAATAGCCGGGTGGTCAGAAAAGGACCTGAAACGGTCGAGCGTCTAATTTCACTGCTGGTTCAAGACAATTTAATTCGGAGGTAGTATGAAGTCCAAAGTTCGAGTCGCCGCACTGACCAGCAGTGTGTTCCTCTTAGGCATGTTGACCAACCAGGTGATGGCCGATCAGCCCCACATGCAGAATGCCAAAGAGAATCTGAGACTGGCACGGGAAGAGCTAAACCTGGCCGACTCCGATAAGGGCGGACACAAAGCTCGTGCTCAGGAGCTTATCCGCGAGGCCATGGACGAAGTCCAGCTAGGCATCGACTACGCCCGCGACAACAATTAATTCCTAAGGCTCTGCAGCGGCGCCGGAATATTTCCCCCGCGGCGGATGAATCCGGCCGAAGAGAACTTGTTGACCGGAATAATCGGGCCCGACCCCAGGAGGCCGCCGAAGTTGACCACTTCGCCGGCCTTCTTGCCGGGCACGGGAATGATGCGCACGGCCGTGGTCTTGCCATTGATCATACCGATGGCCATTTCGTCGGCGATGATGGCCGCCAAGGTCTCGGCCGGCGTATCCCCGGGCACGGCCACCATGTCGAGGCCCACCGAGCAGACACAAGTCATGGCTTCCAGCTTGTCGATGGTGAGCGCGCCCAAAGCGGCGGCATCGGCCATGGCCGCGTCCTCGCTCAGGGGAATGAACGCTCCCGACAGACCGCCCACCTGAGAGGAGGCCATGGCGCCGCCCTTTTTGACGGCGTCGTTGAGCATGGCCAGCGCGGCCGTGGAGCCGTGCACACCGCAATGCTCCAGCCCCATCACCTGCAAAATCTCACCCACCGAATCCCCGCGGGCCGGAGTCGGGGCCAGCGACAGGTCCACGATGCCCATGGGATAGCCCAGGCGCCGCGCGGCCTCGCGACCGGCCATCTCACCCAGGCGGGTGATCTTGAAACTGGCCAGTTTGATGATGTCGGCCAGTTCATTCAAAGAAGCCTGCGGCGCTTTCGAAAGGGCGGCTTTGACCACCCCCGGACCGCTCACCCCCACGTGAATGACCACATCGGCCTCGCCCGGGCCGTGCATGGCGCCGGCCACGAAGGGGTTGTCCTCGGGCTGATTGCAGAAAACCACCAGGCGGCAACAGGCCAGCCCTTCACGCTCGGGGTGCATGTTGGCAATGTCCAGAATGATCTGACCCATCCGCGCCACCGCGTCCATATTGATGCCGGCCCGGGTGGAGGCCAGCGAAATCGAAGAGCAGACTCGCTCGGTGCGATTGAGCACCTCCGGCAGGCTTTCGATCAGAGCTCGATCGGCCGGAGTCATGCCGCGGTGGACCGGCGCCGAGAAGCCCGCGATAAAGTCCACGCCCAGCTCGGCGGCGGCCCGATCCATGGCCAGGGCCAGCGGCACAAAGCAAGCCGGACCGGCGGAGGCGCCCACCATGCTGATGGGGGTGCAGGAAATGCGTTTGTTGATAATGGGGATTCCCAACTCTTGGGAGACCTGGGTCACGGTGGGCACCAGGTCCCGGCCCACCCTCAGCAGCTTGCGCACCACTCGCTCACAGGTTTCCTGGACGCTGGGACTGGCGCAATCGAGCAGGTTCACTCCCAGAGTGATGGTGCGAATGTCGAGGTGATGCTCCTCGAACATCTGCAGAGTGTCGAAGACTTCGTTACTGGTGAGCTTGGCCGGCAGATTCATAGCCCGCGGCTTCGCGGGGCAAGGTTTGCGACCTGCCGCTGCGAACGGCCCCAGCATGCAATACTGGCTTTTCAAAAGTGAACCGGATACTTTTTCGCTCGACCACCTGAAGAAGATGAAAAAGAGCCCTTGGGACGGCGTGCGCAACTACATGGCGCGCAACTTCCTGCGCGCCATGAAGCCGGGGGACCTGGGCTTTTTCTATCATAGCCGCGTCGACCCGCCGGGCATCGCCGGGGTGTGCAAAGTGGTCAGCCAGCCCTACGACGACTTCACCGCTTTGGATAAGAAGTCCAAGTATTACGATGCCAAATCCACGCCCGCGAACAATCGCTGGTCGTTGGTGGACGTGGAATACGTGGAGCATTTTCCCCACTTCGTCACGCTGGAAGAACTCAAAGCCCATCCCAAGCTGACCGAGATGGTGGTCACGCGCAAAGGCAATCGACTATCGATTTCGCCCGTTCAATCCTCCGACTGGAAGACGGTACTGGCCCTGGGCCGCGGGAAATGAAGCTGGAAGCGGCTTCCCTGGCCTAAGACGGAATGCAGATATACATCGCCGCCGTGGGCGCGCATGGCCGAGCGCACTAAGGCCAATCCCAGGCCGTGGCTGGCGCTGGTGCGGGCCATATCGACCCGGTAGAGCCGGTCGAACAAATAGGGGATGTGGTCGGGCGGAATGCCGGGACCGCGATCCTGAACGGCCAGAATCCACTCGTTGGAGTGCTCGATCCACTCGATGCGCACCGGAAAAGTGCTGTATTTGGAGGCGTTGGAAAGCAGATTGCCAAGGGCCATCTCCACCAAACGACGGTCGGCCCAAAGCTCCGCCTCGGGCGGAACCTGAATTACTACCTGGTCGCGGGGGTGGGCGGTCAGATGATACTCCACCAGACTTTCCACCAGTTCCCGGGCCTTGATCTGTTGCGGTTCCAAATGAGGCTTGGCAGCCTCGGTGCGGGCCAACAGCAACAGACGTTCCACCAGCGAACTCAGCCGCTCCAACTCTTCCACACTGGAACTCAACACTTCCTGATAGTGCTCCAGGCTGCGCTCCTGAGTCAGGGTGACCTCGGCCTGGAGCATCATGCTGGTCAGCGGCGTGCGTAGCTCGTGGGCCAGGTCGGTGCTGAAATGAGAAAGCCGCTCCATACCCTGCTGGATTTCGTCCAGCAAACGGTCGAATTCTTGGGCCAGCGGTACCAATTCTTGGGGCCAGCGCCGCGAGGAAAAGCGTTGATGCAACTGGTCTACTTTCAGTCGCTGCACCAGCCGCGTCATGAGGATGAGCGGGCGTAGCCCACGTCGCGAAATGATCCCGGCCAGAAAGGCCGCCAGCAATACGCCCAGACCCACCAGCAACGACAGGGCCCTCCGATAGGTGGTAAGCGTACGGGTCTTCTGGCTGGTATCCAGGGCCACCAGCAGAAGGATGCGCTGCAAGCTGCCCTTTTCCCGAAGCGCCCAGGCCTGCACCAACAGGAAACTATCGTCGCCCTGGGTCCACACCGTTCCCTCGCCCAGTTTCCCCTCGGTATAGACCGGCAGCTTACCGATGGTGGAGGCGGTGATACTGGGGAAACGGCGGGTTTCGTAGAGCTTGTGGCCCTTCTCGTCCTGAATGCGCAGCTGGTACTGATGGAAGTGCAGGGCTTCCATATCCAGGGGAATCTCGCGCTGCAGCGTTTCCACCAGATCTTCGTTCTGGCGAAAAATCGTCTGCAGCAGGGCCACGGTATCGTCCAATACGCGCGTTTCGTCGCGGCGGAATTCGTGATCCAGCAACCAGTAAGTGGCCGAACCGAGAGACGTGAGCAAGAGCGCTGCCGCCACCGCGAACATCACGGCCAGGCGGACGCCCAGACTGTTATGGCTGTTTGACGCTAGACTCAAGAATATAACCGGCTCCCCGGACCGTGCGAATCAACTTCACGGGAAACGGATCGTCCACCTTTTGGCGCAGCCGGCGCACGGTCACGTCGATGACGTTGGTCTCGGTTTCAAAGGTCAGTCCCCAGACTTTGTGCACCAGGTCCTTGCGCGTCACCAGCCGCCCCGGATTCTCCACCAGCAGGCAGAGAATGCGAAATTCCTTCTGGGTCAATTCGATGGTCTGTCCCTGGCGCTGCACCGATTGGCTGGAGTAACAAATCGTCAGGTCTTCCACATGGCGGATATCCTGAGCCACACTTAAAGAGCTGCGGCGCAAAATCGCTTCCACCCGGGCCGACAGCTCGGCAAAGGCAAAGGGCTTGGTCAGGTAGTCGTCGGCCCCCGCCTGCAGCCCGTTGACCCGATCATGAATTCGATCCATGGCGGTCAGCAAAATCACCGGGGTGCGATGACCGCCTTTGCGCAGTTGCTCGAGCACATTCAGGCCGTCCAGACCCGGCAACATGCGATCCAGGATGACCAACTGATAAGCGCCGGTGCTGGCCATCTCCAGTCCCGTGGCGCCGTCGTGGGCCAAATCCACCCGATAGTGGAGCTCTTCGAGACCCTTTTTCAGATTCTCTGCGATCTTTCGCTCATCTTCAATAATTAGAAGTTTCATAATCCATCAATTCCGGCGGCACGGCAAAATTTCCCCTTGCAGTTTAGCAACCTCTCGGCTCTTCAGGCTCTGACAATCTTGTAATCCACCCGGAATCCCCGGTCTGATAATTTGAGCTCTAGTTTATTGAAGGAGTTCTTGATGTCAGAAATCCCCTCAGATGGCCTGGAGGGCTTGAAACAGAATTGGAAATCCGACTTGTTGTCGGGCTTCCTGATTTTTTTGATCGCCCTGCCTTTGAGCCTGGGTATCGCCCTGGCCTCCGGCGTGCCTCCCCTTTCGGGAATTATCGCGGCCGTGGTAGGCGGACTGGTGGTCTCCATGACCAGTGGCTCCTATGTTACCATCAATGGCCCCGCCGCCGGTCTAATCGTAGTCATTTTAGGAGGCGTGAACTCGTTGGGCGGTGGCATCGACGGCTATCGCCTCACTCTGGCCGCCATCACCATCGCCGGCCTCTTGCAAATTGTGGCCGGCATCACCAAGGCCGGCAAGCTCTGTTCCTACTTCCCTTCCTCGGCAGTCCATGGACTGCTGGCCTCCATCGGTATCATCATCATCGCCAAGCAAAGCTACATCATGCTGGGCATCAAGCCGGTGGGCAAGACGGCCATCCAGCAACTGGCTAATCTCCCCGGTTCGTTGGCCCTGGCCAACCCCGAACTGGCTCTGATCGGGCTGCTGACGTTGGCCACCGTAATCATCATGCCGATGATCAAGCCTCTAAAGAAGTTTCCCGCCCCACTGGTGGGGGTGGTCATTGGGATGTGCCTGGGCACCTACTTCGATCTGAGCCACGAACATACGTATTTGGGATTCCAGAACCACGAGTACCGGCTCACCCCGGACGCCCTGGTGACCCTGCCCGGCAACCTGATGGAAGGTATCGTCCACCCGGACTGGTCCCGTCTGGGCGACCCGATCTTCTGGCGCGCCACTATGATGATCTTCATCATCGCCTCATTGGAAACGCTGCTTTCATGCGCCGCGGTAGACAAACTTGACCCCTACCACCGCAAGGCCAACCTCAATCGCGACCTGACCGCCATCGGCATCGGCACGGCCGTCTCAGGTTGGCTGGGCGGACTACCGATGATCGCGGAAATTGTGCGCAGTTCCGCCAATGTCAACTCAGGGGCCAAAACCCGCTGGTCGAACTTCTTTCACGGCTGCTTTATGCTCATCTTTGTCTGCTTTGCCTCCGGAATGATTCACCGTATCCCTCAGGCTTCGCTGGCGGCCATCCTGGTCTTCACCGGATTCCGCCTGGCCTCTCCCAAGGAGTTCAAGAAGACCTGGTCGATTGGCAGCGACCAGATGCTGGTTTTCGTCACCACCATCCTGGTGACGCTGGGCACCGATCTTCTGATCGGTATTATGTCCGGCGTATTGGTCAAGCTGATTCTGCATCTCATCCGGGGCAACACCCCGATGTCTCTGCTCAAGAGCAGCGTTGACGTCACCACCGACAACAACGAAGTCGCCGTCAGCGTCAACGGGTCGGTGGCCTTCACCAACCTGCTCTTCTTGAAGCAGAAGCTGGAAGCCATTCCCACCGGCCTGGACATGAAGATCGATTTGGCCGACACCAAACTGGTCGACCACTCCGTCATGGAATACCTGGAACATTTCCAACACGACTACGAACGCAGCGGAGGACAGGTTTCGCTGGTAGGGCTTGAGGGTCACCGCAGTCAGTCCGACCACCCCCTCTCCGCACGAACCAAATAGGGCGGATCTAAACGGGGCCCCGGAGCGAAAGTTCCGGGGCCTTTTTGCTTTCTCGGGTATCGATTTCTTGACTTGTTTTATGTCGTGACACGACATAAAATCCCAAAATGACGAACGCACAAATTACCGAGGCCGTCGAAAAGCTGGCGCACTGGCTGCCCACGCAAGGCCCGATTAAAGAATTTATCCACCACAATACCCTGCACGCCTATCAGGACCGGCCTTTTTATGAAGGTTGCCTGACCGCCTCGCGAATGTACGCTTCGCGAGCCTTTCTGCCCCTCTCGGAATATCGCCGCCTGTATGCCCAGGGGCGCATTGACGAACGCAGTTTACGCAACGTTCTGCTCCAGACCACCGAGAGCGAACTGGAAATCAGCAAACAGATGGAGCTCCTGCTGCACGCTCCGGTGGCCGATGAGACCCTGCCGCGCGGCGTGGCCAAAGAAGGCCTGCGCTCCCGCTGGCGCGAGACCTACGGTCTGGCCCTCAAGGTGCAAACACACCCGCTGCTCTTTCGCCTGGTTTCCCAGTTTCTCGACCAGGGGGTTTCCATCTGGCGCATGCCTCATACCCAGCACTCTCTCTATGAAGCCGTGAGGCGCTTGGTGCAAGAGTCCTGGGTGCCCTTGATTCCCTACTCAGGGCCGCGCTCGCGTCGCCTACTGGAGATGGAGCCAGCCCAGGCCATCAACGAAATCCTGGGCCGTTTCGTAGGCCAGGAAGCCTACTACCAACGCTACCTTTTAGAGATGTCCCTGGCCCACCCCGGTTGGTCGGGAATGGTCCGCATGATCGAAACCCATCCACACTTTCTGGTGCTGCAACGCAAGGTGAGCCTGCTCGAATTTTGCGCCCTGGAGTTGATCGCCGAACACGCCCTGGTGTGCCAGAAGCTGGGGGATGACTTCAAACCGTTGCTCAAGGCGGGTGAGACGCTTCCCCCCCTGCCCATCGACAAGGACTATCAACTACAAGCCAGCCCCTCGGAAGAACTCCAGGTCATCTGGCAGCAAGCCTACGAGAACAGTTACATTCACAAAACCCTGCGCCAGGTGGCCGCCCACGAGTCGCGTGGCGCGATCACCGATCCCGAAGTGCAGGCCTTCTTCTGCATTGACGATCGAGAGTGCGCCTTGATCCGCCATCTGGAAATGAGCGAGCCCACCATTCAGTGTTTCGCCTGGGCGGGTTTCTACGGCATCGACTGTGTCTTCAAAGGCGTTCACGACAATTTCCCCTTCAAGCACTGTCCCGTCCCCGTCAATCCCCGCCATATGATCCGCGAAGTCAGCGAGGGACCGTCTGCAAAAAGGGGCAACTGGCTGACGCGCCTGCTTCATCTCGACCACGGGCCCAGTTCGCACACGCTGGTTCGCGGCATGCTCATCAGCCAGACTTTGGGACTGGCCTCGGCCTTGCGCCTGGCCTTCCACATCTTCCGACCCAGCATGGGGCCGCTGACCTCAAGTTCCCTGCTGCGTCTGGATCGCCAGGCCTCTTTGCAAATCGAGCGCACCTCCGATGAACTGGAAGACGGCTACATCGTGGGCTACTCCCCTCAGGAGATGGCCGACCGCGTCCACGGCCTGCTGCGCTCCACCGGGGCCGCCAGTCGGCCGCTAGCCGAGCTGATTGTGTTTTTCGGTCACGGAGCCAGCAGCGTGAACAACCCCTACTTCGCCGCCTACGACTGCGGAGCGTGCTCGGGCAAGCCGGGTGCACCCAATGCCCGCGCCTTCGCGCTGATGGCCAACCGCCCCGACGTGCGCGCTCTGGTGCGCGAGAAAGGTATCGACATCAAGGACAGCACCTGGTTTGTGGGCGCCCTCCACGACACCACCCGCGACGAAGTGCAGTACTACGAGTTGGACAAGGTCCCGCCCCGGTTGGCCGGCAAACTGGCCAAGTTCCAGGCGGATATGCAACGAGCCCTGGGCAGGAACGCCCAGGAACGCTGCCGCGATTTCGCGCTGGTGGACGAGCAGGTCACTCCCGAGCGGGCATTGGAAGAAGTGCGTCGCCGCTCCACTTCCATTTTCGAACCTCGACCGGAGCTGAACCACTCCAATAACTCCGGGGCTATCGTCGGCCGCCGCGGTCTCACCCGAGGCCTGGACCTCAACCGTCGCCTCTTCCTTAACTCCTACGACCCCGAGCGCGACCCGGAAGGCGAAATTCTGGCCAGTATTCTCACGGCGGTGGTGCCGGTTTGCGGTGGTATCAACCTCGAATACTACTTCTCGCGCCTGGACTGCCGCGTCTATGGAGCCGGCAGCAAGCTGCCGCACAACGTGAATGGCCTGATCGGGGTGATGAACGGGTTGGAGGGCGACCTGCTGACCGGCCTGCCCACTCAGATGACCGAAGTGCACGAGCCGGTGCGGCTGATGCTGCTGGTGCAGCAGACCCCGCAGAACGCCCTGCGCGCCGCCCAAAAGCACGCCAATGTCTACGAATGGATCCTCAACGGTTGGGTTCGCTATTTCTCCATCACACCCGGGAGCTGCGAACTCTACGAATTCCGCCAGGGCGCCATGGAGCCGATGAACCTGCTCGGAATTTCGCGGCCTGAACCCGGGGTGAGCCCCTCGCAGACGCCCGTTCCCGGTGTAGGAGTGCTGAAATGAAAAAGTGGATTTTGCTGGCAATTCTCCCTCTGACGGCGGCCGCCGCCCCGCTGTTTCCCGATGCCAAAGCCGACCACTGGGCCGCCGACGCCTTGAACAAACTGGCCGCCCAGGGCCTGGTGGAAGGCTACCCGGACGGTACCTTCAAGGGTGACCGCAGCGCCAGTCGCTATGAAGTGGCCATGGTGGTAGCACGTCTACTGGCCAAGATGGAGCAATCCAACGCCACCTTTGCCAGCAAAGAGCAATTGGCCGAGGTGCGCAAACTGGCTCTGGCTCTCAAGGACGAGCTGGCCGCTCTGGGAGTGCGCGTCACCAACCTGGAAGGCAACGTGGGCCTGTTGGATGCGCGCGTCACCGAACTGGAACGCATCACTTTCTACGGCAGCTTTGAATCGCGCGCCCTCAGCCAGG
>Ga0075012_10004786_pt1 | contig 12538 bp, 17 predicted proteins | sample All_14_2_FD_71474 | JGI IMG/M metagenome (GOLD analysis project Ga0075012, IMG submission 71474) | Freshwater microbial communities in response to fracking from Pennsylvania, USA - Allegheny Zone_MetaG_DW_15 | ecosystem: Environmental > Aquatic > Deep subsurface > Groundwater > Drilled...
AAACAAAGATTGCCTGTTACTTCCCTTGCACGATCATGCGGAAAGGTGACGTTTCAAGCCGGTTCATTGATAGAAAATTGCACCCTGACTTTCAAGGAACGAACACCCCGCTTTTCATTTCATGGCCGGACGATCACGTTAAAGGCGGCGGGCTATGGATGGAGTACGAAGGCATATGGCGAGACGACTTGTCAGAGGCCGCGAAACAAAAGGCGCTGAATAAGTTCTACATGGAACACCGAGCGGCAATGGACGCGGGGGCTAAAGTGTCATGGGAACACCGTATCAGGGCTGGGGAAAAGTCAGCCATTCAAACCGGTATGCACCTGTTTTTTGAAAACGGCGAAAACTTCTTCGCAGAGTTTCAGGGCGAGCCGGTTGTGCATGGCGTTGACGTTTACAGCCTATCGCCCGACGTTGTGGCAAAGCGCGTGTCAGACCGAAAGCCCTACGAAAAACCGGAATGGGCCGAGCTGGTTATCGCTGGCACGGATATCAACCCGTCATATGCGCTAAGCTCCGTTGTGACCGCTTTCCGTGCAGACCGGACGGCGGCAGTTATGTGGTATGGAAAGTACACCGATCCGCCGTTGCCGACAAAGAAGGAAATGAGCGAGACGCAAAAGGAACAGATCATTTACGGGGCGTTATGGCGGCACGGCGAACAGTTGTTGCAACATCCTAACCGGGCGCATCGTTGGGTTATCGACGGCGGCGGGGCACAGTCTGGAGTTGTGAAGAAGTTCCTAACCGAGTGGAATAAGGCGCACCCCGAAATGCCGGTAACGATTGCCTATGGCCGAAGCGGTAAGACGGCTCGGGTATCGGCACGCAATGAGACGGTAAGGAAACGGGCGTCTGACGGATCATGGATTCTTTGCCGTGACCGCGATCCGCAGTACGGCTGGACAGAGTGGTTGCTATGGAATGCGGACGCATGGCGCGAGATCATGCAACGCGCTTGGACGTGTGAGACGGGAGCACCGGGAGGGGCAACGCTTCCGGTAGGGCATAACCGGGAGTATTGCGAGCACATTTGCCGTGAGAAGCTTAAGGGGAAGATCGAGCTTAACGGGCGCATGATCTATGACTTTGAAAAGTCCCCAGGCATGAACGACTTTGCCGACGCGACGAACATGTGTTATGTCATGGCGGACGTTTGCGGATTGGGTAGCGGATTGGGGAACACTAGGGTTAAACAAAAAAGGAGTATACGGCATGTCCAAATCTAGCACGGCGACTATCAACGAGCAGAACGCGCAACGGGTCAAGCGCAAGTACACGCGGAAGGCTAAACCGGAGGCCGTTGTGCCTTTTGTTGTGCCGGTCAAACAGAAGCGGCAGTACATCATTAACGTGATTGTTCCCGACCATGGGTTAAGGTGTCCACACTGCGGACACAAGTACGACCATGAGAAGCGAAACAAGTATCCGAACGGGCGTCAGCGGTATTTGTGCGGAAAATGTCACCTTCCGTTCCTTGGAAAACGTGAAGAATAAAATGTAATCCGTTTGCAATCTCCACCTGTAGCGGTATTTACAAAACGCAAACCATCGTTTAACGTAATACCGAAACAAGGGAAGTTCGCGACGGCGGATTTTTCGGCGGCTGTAAGGAGCCTTACCTCCTTTAGCCGCCTTTTTGTTTTTAGCAAGGGACTTTAAAATGGCCGTTGACCAAGCAAAAGTTGATACCGCAATCGAGGAAATCTTGACAAGCGGGCAAGCTTCAACGCTAGGCGCAATGTCAAAGCAACGCGCCAATCTTACCGCGTTACAGGAAGAAGCGGACAGGCAAGCGGCCAAGGCTGGGCGCGGTGCGCTTGGCGGGCGTCCTACGTTTCGGGCGTTCAACTTTACCGGGATGGGCTACTAATGAGCAAGCACAGACGGCACATACCCAAAAACGCTTCACGGTTTGGCTACAACGCAACCGAGGACAAGGGGCGCCGTCAGGCACCGCAAACCGTTGTCCGGCATGAAAGCGAGATCCTTACCGCCAAAAAGCGCACGCGCTTACAGGCTACGGCGCAAGAGCAAATGCGGAACCACGCGCTTGTCGCTTGGATGGTTCGTAAGCATCTTGACTACGTGTCCAAGTTTCATTTCAGTTTTCGCACAGGCAAAGAGCCAATCGACGGGCTTGTGAACCGGATCTTTAAATGGCATGGAGCACCTGGCAATCTGGATTTCGGCGGGCGGTTCGGGCGCGATGAGCTTTTCCGGCTGTTCGAGCTGGAGAAAGTCCTTTCAGGCGATGCCGGTTTGCTGAAAACCGAGGGGTTGAAGCTTCAAGCAATCGAATCTGACTTGATAGCCAAGGGGACAAACGCTCCGGATAACGTAAACGACAGCGGTTTGATTGTTGACACATACGGGCGTGTAGAGCAATACGCTATATGCCGCCGTGAAATCGGTCAGACTAAGCCCGTGTTCGACCACCTAGAGCCTAAAAAGAACCTCATCTTTGACGCCTATTGGACGCGGCTTTCTTCTCAGTTTCGTGGGGTGTCTCCGCTTTCCGTGGCAATCAACACGGTGCAAGACATTCACGAGTCTTTCGAGTTTAATCAGATCAAAATGAAGATGCACGCTTTGTTCGGCGTGGCGATCACCCGCAAAGATGATTCGATGGAAGGGTCTTTCGGTGGGGCGGCTGGAGCAACCGGCGAAACGGAGGCCGCAACCGCTACCGCTGACGGAACTTCACACGATCTAAACCCGCGTTCAATCAACATGCTTGATTTGAATCCCGGTGAAGACGTGAAGATGATTGAAAGCGGAACACCGTCAAGTGAGTTTGTTGAGGGGTCTTACCTGTTTATTCAGATTGCGATGCTTGCGCTTGACATTCCGGTCACATGCTTTGACTCACGCCGCTCTTCATTCTCGGCACGTATCGCGGATCAAAACGAGTATGAGGTGTCGAGCGATGCCAAGCGCACAAAGAACCGCTATGTTCGGCAAGCATATTCCGATTGGGTGCTTGAAACGATTTGGAATGGCCCCGAAACGCCGTGGCCATTGCGTTCCGTTGCTACCGCGATGGGGATGAGTTTGCGCGACGTTCAAGAAGCGTGCGAATGGGTTTCGAGTGGTAGCCCATGGCTTGACAAGTTCAACCAGATTAAGGGAGATCAACTTGCAATTTCCATGATGATTGACAACAGCATGGACTGCGCACGCCGCAGGGGTCAAAACGTCTTTGACAACATCGACAAGGAAGCGATTGTCCTTGCCTATGCCAAGGAAAAGGGCGTCCCGATGGCGGTTGTTCAAGCCGGAACACGCACGGCTGATGAGATCGAACAAGCCGTGAAAACAGTAATGGAAGCGGCTAAAAAAGAAGAGGTAGACAATGGCCAATGAAAACAGAAACTTTGATTCAATCCCCGCTTCCGCCTGCTGCATGTCCCTCGGAGAGGTTGAAGTTGGGGACAACGGCGATAAAGCCAAAACCGCGCCGGTCAAACTCACGGCAAGAAGCGGGAAAGCTATTCAACATCCTTTCTGGGGTGCCGTTGTCCACGATCTATCCGGTATGCAACTGCATAAGCCGCGCATCCCCATTGACTACGTGCATGACGACGCAGAGGTAATCGGATACCTCAACCGTTTCGACATTTCAAGCGGTGACTTGGTTGTGACGGGTGCGCTTGTTCCGTTCAAGGACAGTGACCGCGCTACCGAGATCATCCATAAATGCAAGGCTGGAGTTCCTTACGAAGCGTCAATCAACTTCGGAGGGGAAGGTATCAAGATTCAAGAGATTCTTGAAGGCGAGGTTGCTCCGGTTAACGGCTTCCAGTTTGAGGGCCCAGGCATCATTATCCGTGAATGGCCGTTGCGCGGTGTTGCGATTTGCCCTTATGGTGCTGATATGAACACGTCAAGCAACGTGTTAAGTGAACAAAACAAAACGTTTTCGGCTGCGGTTGTTTCCGTGCCGAAACCCATAGCGGAGGTGACTAGCATGAGCGAAGCTACCGTTGAAGCCGTGGCAGAGGCAACGAAAACCGAAGCCGAAGCCGAGAAGAAAACAGTTGAGACGCCTGTTGAAACTCCCGTTAAGGTTGCGCCGGTTGAACCCGCCGCTCCCGTTGAAGCGGTTAAGGTTGAGGGCGAGGTAAAAGCGGAACCGCCCGGTGCGGTAACGCCGGAAGTAGCGCAGTTGAGCCGTGAAGAGTTCCTTAAAATCGTGAACGAGTTCGGGGCAGAGATTGCCGCCGCAACCGTGCGCGATAACGGGAACTATCTATCGGCGTTGACGCTTGCTTACTCGCAGTCGAAAGAGCGCATCAAGGCGTTGGAAGCCGATGGCGCGAAACAAGTCAAGACGCAGTTCGGTACTCCCGCGCCCGTCATTGACGCAACCAAAACAGAAAAAGCTTGCTTGTTCAAAACCGGTAAGTAAGGAGGATCATCATGGCCGAAAGTTTTAACACCCTCGCGGGTCTCGTTCAGATGAACGATAAGAACCTCGCTGACCTCGAAATCAGCGACGTTATGGACGGTGCTCCGTTGCTCAAGGTTATCTTCTCGCAGATTGCCAGCAACGGTACTGTTCACAAGTATCTCAAAACCACGACAAACCCTTCCGCCGCGTTTCGTGACGCGCTTGACGGCGTTGTCCATACCGCATCGGCTGAAACGCTTGTCACCGACACGTTGAAGATTTTCGATGCGTCGTTTGACACTGACGTTGCGCTCGCCAAGGGTTATGTCAAGGGTGTTGACGCATGGCTCATGCGTGAACAGGCTAAGAAACTCCGTGCGAAGTTTGCCGCCATTGAAAAGCAGATTTTCTACGGCGTTGCGGCGGACAGCAAAGGGTTTGCCGGTCTTGTCGATAACGCACAGCTTGACGCGTTGGCCGACACGATGGTTATTAACGCTGGCGGGTCTAACGCCGATACGCAGACCTCGTGCTTCCTTCTGCGTCACGGGCGCGACGATGTTGCGCTGATTCTCGGCAACGATGGCTTGATCTCGGTTGAGGAGCCGACGATTATCCAGAAGGCCGGAAGCGCGTCTGGCACTTACCCTGCGTGGTTTGTCGCGGCAACCGGCTACATCGGCTTCCAGATTGGCGGGGCGTACTCTGCGGCCCGTATCGCAAACATCGAGTGCAACGACCTGACCAGCACTTCGGCATTCACCGATGCGCGAATCATGTCCGGCTTTGCCAAGTTCCCGGCCGACCGGAAACCGAACGTGATCGTCATGAACTCCAACGCGCAGTTGCTCCTCTGGAACAGCCGCACGGCGGTTAACGGGACGGGCGCTCCAGCCGCGTTGCCTACTGAATTCATGGGTGTGCCGATTGTGGTTTCGGACCAGATCCTTTCGACCGAAGCCGTTGAGTCCTAAGCCAACCAAGGCGCGGGGACCACAACCCGCGCAATCCTAAAAGGAGAATCACATGCACAAAATCATTGTTGGCCTTGCGTGCGTTTTGGCGGCTTGCATCACGTATTCCGCTCAAGACAGTTCGCTGACTATCAGGATGGTACGCGACCCCGTTCAGCTCAGGGAAAAGCTTAACGCCAACGCCCTCGACGCCCAGACGCGGGTTGCCGTTCTTGAAAACTCCATCGGAACTAACTCCGCAAGCGCGGCGGTAACTGTTGGAGGGCTTACCGTTACCACTCTGGCAACGGCGGGCGCGTTGACCACTACCGGCGCGGTCACGATTGCCGAGGGCAAGCTGACTGATTCAACCGTTGTGTCCGCTGACATCAAAGACGCGACGATTGTTGACGCGGATGTGGCCGCCGCCGCCGCTATCGCGCAGAGTAAGATTGCCGTTTCCCCGCTTGGGGCAACGACGATCACGCTTACGGACGGGGCGTCATGGACTAACTACCTGTACTTCAGCGCACAGGGTACGCTTACAAACGCTGTTGCAATCCCGTAACTCAACATAACCGCCGTGCCTCATCGGGCGGCGGTACTCCACATGAAAGCAGAGTACAAAGCACTATTCAAAGAGTATTTGGCCGGTGACTACGCCGACGCCGCCGTTACCATCGTCAACGGGTCTAACTCTGCTGTGGGGTATGCCGAGTACGACGCTTCAAACGAGATGGGCGACACGTTACGCGCTACGGTTGGCGGGACGGCTCATGTTTTGGCAGATGAGATAGGCGAGTTGTCATATGCCACAGCGGTTAAGGTCGGCACACGTACCGTATTCGTGACAAGCTTTCAGATTGACGCTCTAGGCGTTGAAACTACTTTCCAGTTTACCAGCACACGCCCTATGATCGGGGGTGCAGAATGAACGGCGCAATTGTTAGTTTGAGCACGGTTGGAAACTGGTCTGACAAGATAGAAGTTACGCTTGCAAACGCTTTGAGCGCGGCAACAGAGATTTGCGGATGGTCAGGCTATAAGGCTTGCGAAAAAGCCATTGTGTATATGGCGAAGTCGGCAAGCAAGCTCACAAAGGTTGCTCCGAAGTTGCGTAAGGTTGTTGAGAATCCCTTTTTAATCGGTGCGGACGGTAAGAGAAAACGGCGTGTTGAGTCTGCGGCTAAGTGGGGGTTCTATACTTACAAGTCTAACGGTGAAAAAAGGTTTAACCCGATTTTCGGCACCGAGTATGCCAAGTATTATGTGACTTTCAGAAGCGCAACGACGGGAGAAATGCTTGTCAAAGACATGCGTAGCGGAAAGGTTCACCGGCTTAGAAGCAACACGAAAGGCGGGATTGAAACATCGAAGGCCAGCGCGTCAAGGGATAAGCGGTTAATCATCAAGCGTGTCGGGACGGCGCGTGATTCTTGGATGTGGGGTTTAAAAGGGTTTCACGGAAAAGCTATTCCAAACGTGACAGACGTTAAGCCATTCACGTCTTCCACTCTTTGCGGCGTTGTGCTGACTGACAGAATCCGCTACATGTCAAAAGCAACGCCGTCAAACTTGGTTGACGAAGTTACTAGACGCGCAACCGATTCAATCATGTTTGCCGCCGCATCCGCACTTGAAAAGAAGCTTGGGATCGAAGTGCCAAGACTTGCGGCAAGGCGTGCTAAGTCTGCTACAAAAAGCTTTCAACATGAATTTTCGCAAGCGGCAAGTAGAGGATCAATCTAATGAGTATGAAACAGTATCCATGGGACTTGGAAGAGCGGGCTGAAGACGCTATCGTTGCATATCTCAAAGCTACGGTTGGCCGCGCTACGCTTGTACGTGCCGCCCGCGAGGTCATAGATGCGAAGTTCCCGTTGATTACCGTTGCTACGGGTGACTGCACAAACAATGCCGAGCTTGCAAACTTTAACGGTCTACGCCGGTTTGACGTTGTGGTAATCATCCAAACAGAGGGCGTTAATTATAACGAGGAGCTGGGACAAGCGGAGATATTGGAGACTGCTAGGGAAGCGCACAGAGCCGTTAAAAGTGATGCTATCGGTTCGCTTGCGTCAACAGTTTTGCACGAGGATCTAAACGCCTTGCAACCGCAGGGCATCGTATTTTCGCAGGCGCACTTGACCACGCAGTCGCGTGGAGTAGAAGAAGGATTACTGACAACGCGGCAAACGCTTGACGTTATCGCATGTCCCAAGGAGATTTGATTATGGCAACTACGCTTATCACAATCCAGATTCAGACGACGGTTGACGGTGTATCCATTACCATCCCCGCAAACACGGCTACAATCACGCACGCGGCAGTTGGTCACATCGAAGGTACGTTTGCCACGTCTGACACGGCGGCTGTCATACCGCAAGGAAATGTCACTCCTGAAGTGCTGTACGTTCGCAACATGTCGGCAGTCGCGACGGAGTTTATCGACATCATGAACGACACGGCGGTTTTAACGCGGCTTGATCCGGGAATGCAAGCGGTGTTAGACGTGTCGCAGGTCGGCACGCCCGCGAGCAACCTGAAAGCAAAGGCCAATACTGGCAAGACTCCGGTTTTGCAATACTTCATTGTCGGGGCTTAAAAAAGGAGAAAAGTTATGGCGGCAGAACAATTACCAGTTGCAAACGCTTATACAGTTGGCGGTCAATCGACTGTTGCCAACATGGTAGTCGGTCAAGAGGTTGACGGCTTTGTGGAGGACGGAGAATCTAAACAGTTGGCGAGCGGACAGCACGGTTGCGATATCACCTATTCGCGGCGCAAAACCAAGTCGCTTACTCTGGAGATTACCAGCGGAACGCATACGGGTTACGCGGTTGGCGGTGCGCTGGATGCTTCATTTGCACCGGGCGGCACGGCGGCTTGGGAAATCGCAAGCGTCAACGTCGTTCGCACACGCGGGCCGGTTCAACTCAATCTTGAGCTTGTCAGTTTGACCGAGGATATCACCGCGCCCGCATAAGGAGACAACATCATGGCAACAGAACAATTACCCGCGTCACAATACGTCATTGCCGGTCAACTCACGCTTACCGGATACGTCATTCCGCAGAACGCTTACGGCATCGAAGAAGATTCAGAAGTCAAGTACGATGAGAACGGGCGTTTCAAGTGCAAAATCACCTATTCGCGACGGTCTACTTTGAGCGTGTCAATGGAGGTCACAACCGGAACACCAGCTTATCAGGCGGGAGGTGAAATTGCTTCCGGCGTTTTTGTTGACGGTGCCGGAACCGCGACGGCGTGGAAAATCCGTTCCGCTACTTTGACCAAGACACGCGGACCGCAGATGGTAGAGCTTGACCTTATCGCGCAGGTTGACTTGCTTGCTTAAGGGGGTGCGCTATCAATCATGTTTCGACATGGTTTCAGGCGGCGGTGTTGCCGGACAGATGGAGCGTTGCGGGGGTATCCTGTACCGCTCTTTCCGTTTGGCATGTATTTGCCCTTCATAGCGAGGGAAACCCGTATGTTGCGGGCGGTTCTTGTGACCGTGACGCTGCGGCCGGGCTTCTGTTGTTCGCTTCCCTAAACCACGCGGACGGCAAGCGGTTGTTTTCCGCTCCCCTGTTTCGCGCACGGCAGATGCGCCATATCATGCGGAAACTGAAACGCGCTGAGTGGTCAGACATTGACGCGGCTGTAAACGATTACCTTTCCGCGTGTTCGCGTGTTCCTGGCCACAAGCAAGTAGTTTCTAAGGGTGCCAAGGGTTCACAGTCCCGTCAGTGTGCCGCGCCTATCTGCTGGGCTTTGGTTGACTTCCTAAGCGCGGGCAATCCTGACAAGATAGAATCCGCGTGGAATACTCCGTACACCGTTGCCAAGTGTCTCTTTGACGCAAGGCGCGACGTTTCAGGCGAGGATGATACGCTTGAGACGCTTGAAGAAGAAATCCGTTTTGACGCATACCAGGCCAAGGAGCAAGCATAATGGTAATGGCAAAATTAATGGCGATGCTTGGAATGGACGCGAGCCATTTTAAGGCCGGTATGAAGGGGGCGAAAAAAGAAACGTCCTCGTTCCAAAAAGATATTAAGAACATCGGCGACATAATTAAAAGCGCGTTCACCGTCACGGCGATTGCCGGAATGACAAAATCGCTTGCGTCGTGGGCCGGAAACGCTACAGACGCCGCAGCAAGTTCTGGAGTCCTTATGACGGAAATGCTTGCACTTCAACAAGCTTCTTTGTCGGGAGGTCTTGGTTTAGACGGAATGACAAAAATGCTTATCAAGCTTCAGGAAAGATTGAATGATGCAATCTCGGGAAATGCAGAAGCGATAAAATCATTTGAGGATCTTGGATTAAGCGTATACCGCCTTTCAGGAATGGCTCCGGCGCAAATGTTACTGGGAGTTGCAAAGGCTGCTATGGCCAGCAAGAACCCATTGCGAGCACTTGCTAATTTGTTTGGAGAAAAAATAGGTCCGAAAGCCATGACTGCTATACGTGATATGACCGGTCCAGACGGGCTTGCAAAAATAGGAGAAGAGGCTGTTAGGGCTGCAAATGAAATTGACAAGCTTGGTGATAAATTCGATGTTCTTACCGAAAAGGTTAAAAGATGGGCAGTTCAAAAGATCGGCGTAGCCATTGAATTTTATGAGGATATGGCCGTAAGAAACAAAGCGGAAAGAGAACAGCGCAGAAAAGAAAATGCTAAGAGCGGTGCGGAAAGAGGCTATGCGCAGATGGGGCCGTTCGGAGCTGCTTCAACTGGTGAGTGGAACGTGTTGAACAAAGATGCTGACAAAAGAATCAAAGCGGCGGGAGATGCCGCCGTAGCTGATTTGTACGCAAAACGAAAAGAAGGGGAAAAGCAAAGGGCAAAAGATCAGCAAGACGTTATAGAATCAAACCGCAAAAGGCTTCTGGAAAAAGAGGAAGAGTACAAGACGAAGACGCGCACAAAACAAGCCGAAGACAACGAGAAGAAGAAAAAAGCCGATGATGATCGTAAGAAGGCAAACGACGCGTTCATGAAGAAGTGGGAAGATTACTATCAGAGAGAAGCTGATATTGAAGCGGCGGCAAAGGAACGTGGAGACAGGATCAACGAGCGCAAGTCCGCACTTACAAACCCGTCGATTCAGGCAAATGCTTCACAAATCAACCCTGATTCTATGGCGCGTGTAGGCGGGTTCTTTGGTGGTGAACGTTCTGGTTATGACGTGGCGTCAAAAACTCTCGAAATTCAGCGTGAAATGAAAGAGCTTATAAAAGAGGGGAACAAGAACACGTCCGAGATGTTAGAAGCACTAGAAAGAAACAGAGGGACAATCTAAATGGCTGAAATACTACCATCGACAGCGGCACCTTACAGCACGGTGATTGAGGAAGTCGAGACGCCTAGCGACGGCCTAATCAGAACCGTGACGCACGAAGGCGAGGTCAACGCCATTGACGCCTTGCGCCTTACCTATCGCGCCGAATCAATGCTGTTCACCTCCGGCATAGCTTCATTGGCGTACCGCGCTTCCATCGGTCGGGCATCGTTGACGGTATCCTACGGTCGTACGGCTTCAACCGGCAGTATTGACATGTTCGAGGACAGCGTACAGGAATTGAACGCCGTTGACGTTGTGCGGGATATCAAGTGCGCTCCTTTCTTTGCCGGTCTGACTAATGCGCAAATGTCATACGTTCAGGCCGCATGGGATTCGCGGTTAGGAGATGGACACTTGCTTGGAGATCTATCCAAAAAGCTTTACGGCCATTTAGCGCACGGGCAAGACTCCTACATCGAAACGGCGTATGAGTTCCGGCAAGCGTTTCAGACCACATCAACGCAGAGATTGCAACAGGCGGCAAGTGACCCCAACACGGTTAAGCCGTTGCCCGCTCTTTCGCCTACACTCAAAAATCTCATTGACGCTTTACCAACAGGCGAGTGGTTGAAAAAGCCGGTAACGGTGCAATACGCGGGGCGCAAGGGTTGGACGGTTTCATTAACTTACCAGTGGGCACCTAAGTGGTCGGAGATTTACGGCGGCACGTTCACAGGGCTTGACTCATGATAAGAGGCAACGCACAGATTGACCTACGCGGGAACATAACCCGCCGCATACAGGACGTGCGGACGGGCGCGGGCCGGTTCATGCGTTTCTCGCAACCATGGGATATCACGTTTGCTGGCGCTGTGGCAACGCTTACCGATTGCCTGTACATGCGCGGACCGATTACACGCGAGGTCACAGTTGCCGATTACACCGTGTCAGGCGCGGACGGCTATATCTGGTTATCCGCAAAGATCAACGTGGAAACCGGAACAGCAGAGATCATCGAGGGCGCAAGCTTGGCACTCGCTACCGATGCCGTCATTCCGGCAGACCTTGGCTTTATCAAAGTGCCGCTTTACAAAATCAGCAAGGTGACGGTTGCAACGGTTGTTTACCTGTCCGTTGTTGCAGACTATCGAAACGCAATGAACCTAACACTGTACGTGTAACCATGGCAAACTGGAGAACAATAGGCGCGGGAATTGTAGTAAGTGCGGGCGTTGTTATAACCGGAACGCTCACTTACCGCTATGTGTCGGGAGAGAATTTAGCGGCTTTGTGCGGTGCGGCTAATGAACGCCATTGGGCATACGCTACAGACGACCCGTACAACCCCGTAACGGCTTCAACCCCCGTCTCAACCGTATCCGTGTTCATGGTCAAAGCGACATTGCAAGACGCTGTTACATCGGCACGCACGCATGTTGCCGGAAAGCAGTCTGACCGTATCTATTGGCTTGACCCGTCTATTGACCTTCCTGCGGACGGTACGGAGATTGCGCGGGCCGCTCCTTTCTGGACCGCTTATGACACGCTTACAAACCAGAACGGCGGTATGCGTACAATCTACCGTTACTTTCAGACAGGCCCGTATACTAATACTGGATACGGCGCGAAAACCAAGTTGATTACACTCGATACCCGTTCAGAATCTTCACAAGCTTTTTCCCTTCGCACGGTTACGGAAGCGGTCAACCTCACTGCGGCAAACGAGCTGTGTAAAATTTACTATCCTTCAAGCGGTGAACATGGCGACTATGTTAGGCAATGGGCGTCAACGGAAACGACTATTACAGCGGCCTTGGAAATTGGTGGATGAGCAGTCTTTCGGATGCGACCTCACTTGCCACAAACCTTTATGTTTTCACACCGGAGGAAACTTT